>WNGA01000307.1_pt1 | contig 70467 bp, 72 predicted proteins | sample 5400061 | NCBI WGS metagenome assembly WNGA01 (sample SAMN13153366, study PRJNA577476) | soil metagenome | isolation source: 100 cm soil or saprolite under grassland replicate 2 | place: USA:California | collected 2016-06-15
GGCGCAGTCGGGTCCAGGCCGAGCTTCACGCGCAATGGTCGTCCGGATTTGAGCTTTTCGCGCAGCTCGGCCTCGACGATCAATTCATCGCAGCCGCGCTTGATGACTCTCAGTTGGTGGTTGATGTCGTTCATGGGCGTGCAGATGGCTGATCGGGCGGTTATTTGTTAGACTTTCTGATTCAACCCGCTGCGGAACATGCATAACGACGAGGTGGGAATTGTAACGCGCTCCGGCGAAAGGCGCCTCCGATGGTTGGCCGCCGCCGTCGCTTTGCCGCTGTTCGGCGTGGTGGCTGCATTCGGCACGGTCGAGCACGTACCGGAACAGGTTCGCGTCCGGATTGTCGTCGAGCCGCTCGCCCTCTCCGCGACCCCGGTCGGCGATTCGGGAACGATCATTTATTTTCAGGAAGACCGTTTCAGACGCAGTGACACGCTCGCCACGCTCATCGAGCGGCTCGGAGCCGATGAGGACGAAGCGGCGACGTTTCTGCGTTCTTCGCGTGCGACGCGGCCGTTTCGCCTTCTGCTTCCAGGAACGACCGTCCAAGCCAAAGTCGACGAGGTCGGCAAGCTACGCTCGATATCGTTTCTCACAGACAGGGACACGATTCTCTCGGTGGACCGCGTGGGCGAAAGCTTCGGCAGGTTCGAGCAGCAGGCCGAGGTGGCGCGCGGAGTAGAGATGAAATCGGGCGAGATCGAGACCTCGCTCTTCGCAGCGACCGATGCGGCGGGGATTCCGGACGGCATTGCGGTCCAGCTTGCGGACATTTTTGGAGGCGACGTGGATTTTCACCGCGATTTGCGCCGCGGGGACCGTTTTGGGGTCGTTTTTGAAACTTTCTTCCACGGCGGCCAAACGATCAGATCCGGGCGAGTTCTCGCGGCCGAATTCTCCAGCCAAAGAAAAACCTACCGCGCGGTATGGTTTCAGGATCCCTGGGGAAGGGGCGGCTATTACACCCCAGACGGCGAGAACCTGCGCAAGGTATTTCTACGCTCGCCGCTCGAATTCTCGCGTATCACCTCGGGATTTGGCATGCGCCGCCATCCGATTTTCCAGCAGTGGCGCGCGCATCAGGGAGTCGACTATGGGGCCCCGGTCCGAACAAGGGTCAAGTCGACTGGTGACGGTGTCGTGTCGTTCGCGGGGCGGCGGAACGGTTACGGAAATCTCATCGTGCTCAGGCACCATGGGGGATACAGCACGTACTACGGGCACTTGACGAATTTCGCGCAGGGATTGAGGGCGGGCGGCCGCGTCGTCCAAGGCGAAATCATCGGTTACGTCGGGCAAACCGGCTGGGCCAGCGGCCCCCACCTTCATTACGAATTCCACCTCCACAACCAGAACCGCAATCCGCTGACCATGGTTTTCCCGGCCGCGCAGCCTATTCTCGCGATCGAAATGCCGGCGTTCAAGCGTACCGCCGAGCCGCTCATTGCGCGACTGGATCTTCTGAGAAACAGCGACCTCGCGCTGCTCGAGTGAGCGGTTCCACGAGATCAGCGTCTTCCGAGATGTACATCGGATTGATGTCGGGCACAAGTCTCGACGGCGTCGATGCCGCACTCGTCGACTTGCGGGGCCAACCTTTTCTCCTGGGCGCGGGGTTTGTACCGTATCCGAAGAATCTTAAAGCCATTTTGCTTGCGCTGCACGAGGCATCCGGCGACGAGCTGCATCGTGCGGCGCTCGCCGGGATTGAACTCTCCAGGCTCTATGCACAGGCAGTCAGGCGCCTTCTGGAGAAACACGGCGTCCCCGCGCAAACCGTTTCCGCCATCGGTTGCCACGGGCAGACGGTGCGTCATCGGCCCCGGTCCGGGTACAGCCTGCAGCTCGGCAATCCTGCGCGGCTTGCCGAGCGCACCGGCATCACCGTGGTCGCCGATTTCAGAACCCGCGACATCGCTGCAGGCGGACAGGGCGCCCCGCTTGTGCCTGCGTTTCACGCGGCTGTGTTCCGGGACTCCCGTCGGCACCGCGTCATCGCCAATCTCGGCGGTATAGCCAATCTCACCGACCTTCCCCGCAAAGGACCGGTAACAGGCTTCGACACAGGACCAGGCAACGTCCTCCTTGACGCGTGGACCCGCGAGCGATTCGGCCGCGACTTGGACCGGGGCGGGGCGCTTGCCGCGCGAGGACGGCCGGTTGCGTCCTTACTGAAGGCGTTACTTGCCGACCCTTATTTTCGCCGCTCACCGCCCAAGAGCACGGGCCGCGATCACTTCAGTTTCGATTGGTTACGCCGGTTCAGGGTCGGAAAGCACAAGGTCGAGGACGTGCAAGCCACGCTGGCCGAGCTCACAGCGCGCAGCGTCGCCAAGGCGATTGCGAGGTTTTGTCCAGGCGCAGAGGAGGTCTACTTGTGCGGTGGCGGAGTACGCAACCGCGACTTGGTGATGCGCATCACCCGGGAACTGGCCGGCGTAAAAATTGCCTCGACGGAGCGGCTTGGAATTCACCCGGACTGGGTGGAAGCGATTGCTTTTGCTTGGCTCGCACAGCGGGCGCTGAAGCGAGAGACCGGAAATCTTCCCGGGGTGACCGGTGCGAAGGGGCCGCGGGTGCTCGGTGCGATTTACGCAGCTTAATCCGCTGTGAATAATTGCGAATAAAAACCCAAAGACGAAACGGAGGCCTCACGCCCCCGCTTCAGGGTTCCCGATGGACTTATGCGGAGAACGACGAACCGCAACCGCAGGTGCTCGTCGCATTGGGGTTTTTGATCACAAACTGTGCACCCTCGAGTCCCTCGGTGTAGTCGATCTCGGCGCCGGCGAGATACTGGTAGCTCATTGGATCAATGAGCAGCATCACCCCGTTTTTCTCCATCACCGTGTCGTCGTCGCTTTTCGCTTCGTCGAAGGTAAAACCGTACTGGAATCCGGAGCAGCCGCCCCCCGTGACGAACACGCGCAGCTTCAATTCGGAATTGCCTTCCTCATCGATCAATTGCTTGACTTTGTTTGCAGCGCTGTCTGTGAAAACAAGCGGTGCGGGCATCTCTGCGACTGCATTCATGTCTCAACTCCTGTAGCAAACTGCCCCATTATCGGGCCAGGACCTGACACGGTCAACCGGGCCAGTGATCTGGGGCTGCGGCCCCGGTATTCAAGCCGGAAGAAGTCATTGCCGCCCGTTAGACCGCGGGCTTGCTCGTCGCGAGCTTCAACTCCACGGTTTTTGCTTCGCCCGAGCGGTGTACCAGATGCCCCTCGACTATGGCGCCGAGATGCATCTCCAGGCTGTTGTAATGCACGTCTCCTTTGACCCGGGAGCGCGACTGGAGTTCGAGGAATTCGGCTACGTACACGGGCCCCGTGATCTCGCCGTTCACGACCAGGTGCGATACGCTGATTTCCCCTTCGATACGAGCCTTTTCGCTCAACACCAAGGTCGAAGGCTCGTCGGAAACCGCGGTTACGTTTCCGACGACTTCGCCGTCGATGCGAAGGCCTCCGGTGAAATTGACATTACCCTCGATCTTCGTGCCGACACCAATCAGGCTGTCTATGCGGTTTTGCGGCTTGCTGGGCTGCTTGCGAAACATAGCGTTTCCTGCCTGCTAAGAAAGGTTGACGTTTTGGCTGGCACGAGCCTCGCTGGACCCGTTCTCCAGGATGCGCGCCTGTACGGTTCGCACCCTGGCTCCCGCCGGAACCCGAAATGTTCCCTCAACTCGACGAAAATACTTGAAGTTGAGCTTGAAAGCAGTGCTGCCCGTTTCGGCTGAATCAGGGATGATGATTGTAGCATCCCTGCCCTCCTGCTGCATCTCCACCACGAGCTGCAAAGACCCGTGAAACTCGCGGTCAAGCCTCCCTCCCTGAAGGACGAGCAGCCGGTAGCGGAACTCGCCGGGAAGAACGTCACGCTCGACTTTGAAGCGGTGGATACTGACCTTTTCGCCGCGCCGTTCGCTCGGAACGAGATTCTCGAAAAAGGCAAGATCTTCCTTGAGCCGGTTGTTTTCGTCTTCGAGCGCCCTCACCTGAGAGGCAAGCTGGGCTTGCGCCGTTTGCTCGATCTTCAGGCGCGACTCGCTGGCGTTGGCGATCGAGCGCAACCTCGCAGCCTCGCTCTCGAGCCGCCCCATTGAGTCGCGAAGCCTGGCGAATTCAGTTTGCAGCTCGCTGCGATCGAAACCGGCGAAACGACGCCCGGCGTCGTACATCCACGCCGCCAGTGCAAGCGCAAACGAGAGGAACACCAGCATTCCGAGCCAGCGCCAGTACCAAGCGACGTGTGTCTGGACCGTCATCTTCGGCGCAGAAATTCCGAAGCGTTTGCGGAATTGTTTGAACAGCTTGGACATTAGATTCTCCGCCCGCCGAGTCAGGGCACAATAGCCAGATGCGAGAGACCCATCGTTTCCTCGAATCCAAACATGATATTCATATTCTGCACCGCTTGTCCCGAAGCGCCCTTCACCAGATTGTCGATCACTGAGAGCACGACAAGCATGTCTCCCCCCTGCGGGCGATGGATTGCGATGCGGCAAGTATTGGTAGCCCGAACCGAGCGCGTATCCGGTTCGCTTCCGTCAGGGAGCACGTCGACGAAGGGCTCGCCGCGATAGCGATCTTCGTACAGCCTCTGAAACTCGAGGTTGGCAGTGACGCGTGCATACAGAGTTGCGTGTATGCCCCGAATCATGGGCGCCAGATGCGGCACGAACGTGAGACCGACACTCCTTCCGGCGGCTGTATCCAGCCCCTGGCGAATCTCTGGCCAATGACGATGCCCGGAAACATTATAGGTTTTGAGATTATCCGAAGCTTCGGAGAAGAGCAGATGTTCTTCGGCTTTCTTGCCGGCACCGCTCACCCCGGACTTCGCGTCCGCTATCAAGTGATCGAGGTCGACGGCCCCGGCTTCCGCAAGAGGCAACAAGCCGAGCTGAACCGCGGTCGGATAGCACCCGGGATTCGCCACCAGATGTGCGCCTTTGATTTTTGCGCGATTTACTTCCGGCAGACCGTACACTGCTTGAGCGAGGAGCTCGGGCGCGGCGTGCTTGACCTTGTACCACTTCTCCCACTCAGCTATGTTCTTGATGCGAAAATCGGCCGAGAGATCCACGACACGCACGCCGGCCTCCACGAGCGCTCTCGCTTCACCCATCGCAACGGTATTGGGCGTCGCGAAAAACACCACATCGCACTTGGCGAGGTCCGACTTTGCCGGATCCGAGTACGCAATCGCCACGGCACCGCGCAAGCTCGGAAAAAGCTCCGCCACCGGAGTGCCGACCTCTTTGCGCGAGGTGATCGCGACGAGCTCTGATTGCGGGTGGCGCGCGAGGATACGCAGCAACTCGATCCCGGTATAACCGGTCCCGCCCACGATGCCGACTTTAATCATCACTACCTCAGAAATCCAGTCTACCAGCCGGGTTTCATCAATGCCCCGGAAAGTCCGCTCCGGCTGCTCGAACCGCAAACAAAAAAGCCGCCCGGGGGGCGGCTTTCCTGTGCCAATCTCTGAACATCAGCGTTTGGAGTATTGCTTGCGCCGCCGCGCCTTATGCAAGCCGACTTTCTTTCGCTCGACCTCGCGCGCATCGCGGGTAACCAGACCCGCCTTGCTCAAGAGCGGCTTGAGCGCCGGGTCGTACTCGATCAACGCACGCGTCAGGCCGTGGCGCACGGCCCCCGCCTGTCCGAACTCTCCTCCTCCCGATACGTTCACCATGACGTCGAACTGGGTCAGCTTGTCGGTCAATACAAGCGGCTGACGCACGACCATTTGCCCGGTTTCACGCGCGAAGTATTGGTTAGCGGGACGGTCGTTCACGATGAAATCACCCTTGCCGGGCTTGATGAACACGCGCGCGACGGAACTTTTGCGTCGGCCGGTTCCGTAATAGTATTGTCCGATCATGTGTTGGTCTCCAGCGCTTTAGGCTGCTGCGCGGCGTGAGGGTGCTCCCCACCCGCGTAGACTTTCAGCTTCTTAAGCATTGCGTAGCCGAGCGGCCCTTTAGGCAACATTCCTTTGACTGCGATCTCCAGCGCCCGAGTCGGGAACCGCGCCTGCATCTTGGCAAATGTAGTCGCATAGACCCCGCCGGGGTAGGTGCTGTGGCGATAGTAGGTCTTGGCCTCGCCCTTGTTCCCCGTAACACGGAGCTTGCCAGCGTTCACGACGACCACATAGTCACCGGTGTCGACGTGCGGGGTAAACTCCGGCTTGTGTTTGCCACGCAATCGGCGCGCGATTTCGGCGGCAAGTCGCCCGAGCACCTTGCCGTTGGCGTCGACCACATACCAATCACGCTTGACTTCATGCGGCTTGGCGGAGAACGTGCTCATAGGATGTGCCAGTCGGAATCCGGCGGAAGCGCGTGATTTTATTGAAGAAGTACCGAGGTGTCAACAGAAGAGTGCCGGCTCGCCCTAGGGACCATTCGCCGCTCGACCTGAAAGGAAGGCAAGATGGAGTGCAAAGTAAAGTGGATCGGCCCGGACGGGATGAGCTTCGTCGCCGAAACCGAAAGCGGCCATTCCTTCGTGATGGACGGGGCTCCCGACGGTGGGGGGCGCAACCTCGGGCCGCGGCCCATGGAAACGGTGCTCGCAGGCACCGGCGGCTGCACCGCTTACGACGTGGTGCTGATCCTTCAGAAAAGCGGGCAGAAAATTTCCGGCTGCGAGGTGCAGCTCACCTCGGAGCGCGCAGAAATCGATCCCAAAGTTTTCACGAAGATTCACATGCACTTCGTCGTGCGCGGCAAAGACCTGAAGCCGTCGATGGTCGAAAGCGCGATCAAGCTCTCGCACAACAAGTATTGCTCGGCTTCGATCATGCTCGGCAAGACCGCGCAAATCTCGCACGACTACGAGATCGTTCCCGAGTAAGCAATACCCTCAGATCCAGTACGACACGGTCGTCATCACGCGAGCGAGCGAGCGCATCGCGCACTTGGCGGGCGCCGGGAGCTCGCGAGCGCCCAGCGCCGCGGCCGTTCCCGCATGCCCAGCCTCTTCCCGCTGCATGGTCTCGATGACCGCGCGGGTCGTCGCATCGAGCGGGCTCAGCCGCTCCAGGTGTCCCTGCAGATGCTGCTCGACCTGCTTCTCGGTCTCGGCGAGGAACCCCAGATTCCAGGCGTCTCCGAACCTGCCCGCGACATAGCCGATTGCGAGAGAGCCTGCGTACCACAGCGGATTGAGGAGGCTTGCGCGGCCGCCGAGCTCGCGGATGCGCTGCGCGCTCCAGGCGAGGTGATCGGCTTCCTGGCTCGCCGCGCCGGCGAGCGCAGCCTTGATCTCCCCGCTCGAGGACGCGAGCGCCTGTCCCCGGTAGAGCGCCTGGGCGCAGACTTCGCCGCAGTGGTTGACGCGCATGAGCGCCGCCGCGTCGCGCCGTTCGCGCTCGCTCAGCGCGGGATCTTCCGCGGCGCGCGGCATGGGGCGGGCCGCCTGCGACTCGCCGATCGCGGCGCGCAGAGCCCTGTCGATCTCGACGATGATGTTGTCTATGCCCGTGGTCACACGCGATATGAAAACTTGTCGGGACGACGCCTGCAGAAGGGAATGACCGCCCCGATGTTACGCCCGCCACCGCGCGACTGGCAAAAAAACGGGCACCCGAAGGTGCCCGTTTCAATAAGACTCTGACTTACCGGTGTTCGCCGGGTCAGAAGTTGTGGATCACGCCGAGCGCGATGATGCGCGGATCGGCGCCGGCTGATAAGTTAGGAAGAAAGCCACCCGACGCAGAAGCGGAGCTTTGGCCACCTCCCGATGTATCCCATGTGGCATTGGCCTTGTTAGTGATCTTGTTGTAGCTCACGTAGGTCGCGGTCCGCTTTGAAAGGAGATACCTGCCGGCAACCATGTACCCGGTCGCATCGGTATTGTCGCAACCGCCCGCGACCGAGCACCCCTTCGCCTTGGCCACCTTGCCAACTTCCGCGAGCGCCTGGATATTGCCGAAAGTGTGCTCCCAGTTGACGATCACCGCGTTCGCCTTGACGCTGTCGCCCGCTGCGACAAAGCCCGCTACGGCGGCGGCGAGGTTGTCATTCTTTTCCGAGATGAAGACCACGGCAATCTGGGCGCCGGGGGCGTACGGATAGCCAACGCCCACCTTCAAACCGCTGAGCTTCTGGGCCCCCGCCCCAGCGGCTTGGTTCACCGCATAATCGACCTGAGCGTTGACGCGCCCGCTATAACGCCCCGTCACCCCGTAGATTTTCGCATTGGTATCGGCAGCGACGCCGGCAGCCTCGGAGTTCGGCGCATAGCTCACCGTGGCGTTGAGCCCGTTGACGGTCGGCGAAGTGTAGGCCACCACGTTCGAGGTGCGCGCCGTCGGACCCACGACGCGGCCGAGAGCCCCGGTCGTGGCCACGTCCACGTTGATGTAATTGGCCCCGCTCTGAGCGATAACGCCGTTCACCCAGTAGATCGATTGGCGCCCGAACGTCACCCGGCCCCAGTTGCCTTCCAGGCCGACGTAAGAATCACGCGACGCCAGGAAGCCGGTACTTCCATTGCAACTGACTGTGCCGCACGTGACGCCGGCTTGGCCGCCTTGGTTGCCGGCATCGATGTTGACGCCGCTCTCGATCTGGAACAGCGCCCTCAGTCCGCCGCCCAGGTCTTCCGTGCCGCGAAAGCCGAGACGCGAGCTGTTGTCGAAAACGCGGTTGCGGGCCTTGAAGTCCTGGGCCGACCCTGCGGTCGCGCCGGTCGCCGAGTAATTGTCGAAGCCGAGGTTGGCGCGTCCGTAGATTTGCACCTGTGCGAGAACCGTTGCGGGCGCCGCAAGCGCGCCGGCGACGGCGACTGCCATCAGTTTCTTGTTCATCGAGTATCTCCTCTTTGATTGACCCGAGGACGGCCAGACGGCGCCGCCCGCCTACCCTCTGTCCGAGAGTTGTGGCAATTCTGCCAATCGGGCTAGGCTATCTCAAGGGAAAGCGTGAATTTTCAGCCCTCAAAACGAAGTTTGTTGTATTTCCACAACACGACTTAGCTGAAGTGATAAGTCATTTTTCTTCAATCCATTAGAAAAATGCGTTGAAGTTCGATCCCAGGATCTGGCGCCCGCATGAGAGCCTCCCCGACGAGAAAGGCATCGACCCCCGCCTGTCGCAAGCGCGCTACGTGCTCGGGGGCGAGAATCCCGCTTTCGGTCACCGCGATTCGTGGCGCCGGAACACGGGGCGATAATTCGAGAGACGTCTCGAGCGAAGTCTCGAAGCTGCGCAGGTCGCGGTTGTTGATGCCGATCAGCGGGGTGGCGAGCTCGAGGGCGAGGTCGAGCTCGGCGCGATCGTGCGCTTCGGCGAGCACCGCCATTCCGAGCGAGGCCGCTACGGCTTCCAGCTCGCGCATCTGCGGCAGCTCGAGCGCCGCCACGATGAGCAGGATGCAATCGGCACCCATGGCGCGCGATTCGTACACCTGGTAGGGGTCGATCACGAAATCCTTGCGCAACGCCGGAAGGTCGCAAGCCGCGCGCGCAGTAGAAAGGTCCCCGGCGCGACCCTGAAAAAAACCTTCATCGGTGAGCACCGAGAGGCAGGCCGCGCCGTGCCGCGCGTAGGAGCGGGCGATCTCTGCCGGATCGAATCGCTCGCGAAGAACGCCCCTGCTCGGACTCGCCTTCTTGATCTCGGCGATCACCGCCGGCCTCCCGGCGGCGATTTTCGCGCGCAGGGCGCCGATAAAATCCCGCGGTTTTTCCGCCGCTTCCGCTTGGCCCCGCGCGGCGGTCGCGCCCAGGGTTTTCTTCGCCTTTGCGATTTCCTCGGCCTTGACCGCGAGGATCCTGTCAAGGATATCAGCCACGCGCGAGTTGCTGGGTGAATTTCACGAACGCGTCGAGCTTGGCACGCGCGGCACCGCTCTTGATCAACTCGAACGCCTTCTCCACACCCTCCTCGAGACTTGCGGCCTTGCCGGCCACGTAGATCGCAGCTCCGGCATTGAGCGCCACGATGTCACGCGCGGCTCCGGCCTTGTTTTCCAGCGCCGCCACGACCACGTTTCGCGACTCTTCCACCGTCGTCACGCGAAGGGCTTTCGGATCGTGCACGGGCAATCCGAATTTCTCCGGGTGAATCATGTACTCGAGAACCTTGCCGTTCCTCAACTCCCCGATCATCGTCTGGCCGCTCACCGAGATCTCGTCCAGGCCTTCCAGGCCGTAGACGGTCATCGCGTGGTGCGCGCCGAGCCGCTGCAGCACCCGGACCTGGATCCCGACGAGATCGGGATGAAAAACGCCCAGCAGCTGCTTCGGCGCGCCGGCCGGATTGGTGAGCGGTCCCAGAATGTTGAACAGGGTGCGCACGCCAAGCTCGCGCCTCACCGCGGCGGCGTGTTTCATCGCCGCATGGTGCGCCGGCGCGAACATGAAGCCGACCCCTACCTCGTCGATGCAGCGACCCACTTGCCCGGGCTTCAGGTTGATATTCGCACCCAGCGCCTCCAACACATCCGCGCTGCCCGACTGCGAAGACACGGCCCGGTTGCCGTGCTTGGCGACGCGCCCCCCCGCCGCGGCGCAAACGAACATGGACGCGGTCGAAATATTGAAGGTGTGCGCGCCGTCTCCGCCGGTGCCGACGATATCCACCAAGTCGTCCGGATCCTTCACCGTCACCCGGGTCGCGAGCTCGCGCATCACCTGCGCCGCGGCGGTGATCTCGCCGATCGTCTCCTTCTTCACGCGCAACCCCACGATGATGGCCGCGATCATGACGGGCGAAATCTGTCCACTCATGATCTGCCGCATCAGGTCGAGCATTTCGTCGTGGAATATCTCGCGGTGCTCGATGGTCCGCGTCAGCGCTTCCTGGACCGTGATGCTCATGCCGCCTCCCGTTGCAGGAAATTTTTCAAGAGCGCGTGCCCATGCTCGGTGAGAAAGGACTCGGGGTGGAACTGCACCCCCTCCACAGCGAACTCACGGTGGCGCACGCCCATGATCTCGCCGTCTTCGGACTCTGCCGTGACCTCCAGGCACTTGGGCAGGGTCGCCCGGCGAATCGCAAGCGAATGATAGCGGGTCGCCACGAAGGGACTCGGCAGTCCGCGAAACACGCCGAGGCCGGCATGGCTGATCGCGGAGGTTTTTCCGTGGACGACTTTAGCCGCATGCACGACCTCGCCGCCGAAAGCCTGGCCGATCGCCTGATGGCCGAGGCACACGCCCAATATCGGGATCTGGCCGGCAAACTCGCGTACCGCAGCGATCGAGATCCCCGCTTCACTGGGAGTGCAGGGCCCGGGTGAAATGACGATGCCTTGCGGTCTCATCGCAGCGATGTCCCCCGCCGCGATCCCGTCGTTGCGAAACACTTTGACGTCGGCGCCCAGTTCACCCAGATACTGCACCAGATTCCAAGTGAAGGAATCGTAGTTGTCGATCATCAGGATCATGCCCGCCTATCCACTCATTCCGCTCAAGGCGACCTCTGCTGCGCGCAGCACGGCGCGTGCCTTGGCACGGGTTTCCTGCAGTTCGCTTTCGGGCACCGAGTCGGCGACGATCCCGGCGCCCGCCTGCACGTGCATCTGGCCGTCTTTCACCACGGCCGTGCGGATCGCAATGGCCAGATCCATATCGCCGTTGAATCCCAGATAGCCGGCAGCACCCGCGTAGACGCCCCGCTTGTCCGGTTCGAGCTCGTCGATGATCTCCATGGCGCGCACCTTGGGCGCCCCGCTTACCGTTCCCGCGGGAAACGCCGCGCGGAACACGTCGACGCAATCCAGCCCGTCCCGCAGCCGCCCTTCCACGTTCGACACGATGTGCATCACGTGCGAGTAGCGCTCGACCGTCATCGTTTCGGTGAGCCGGACGGTCCCCGTCGCGGCGACGCGCCCGACGTCGTTGCGGCCGAGGTCGGCCAGCATCACGTGTTCCGCGCGCTCCTTCGGATCGGCGAGCAACTCGCGCTCCAGCGCCACGTCCTCGTCTTGCGTCGCCCCGCGGCGGCGCGTTCCGGCGATCGGGCGCACGGTAACCGTACCACGCTCCAGACGCACCAGGATCTCAGGTGAGGCGCTGACCACCTGGAAGTCGCCGAAATCGAAATAGAACATGTACGGCGACGGGTTGATCGAGCGCAAAGCCCGATACAAGGACAGCGAAGAGCCGGCAAACGGACGCGACATGCGCTGCGACAGCACGACCTGCATGATGTCCCCGTCGTGAACGTACCGGATTGCACGGCCGACCGCGGCGCGGAACGTGTCGGCGTCGAAATTCGATGCGACTTCCGTCTCCACGTCGCACGTCTCGGAAGGCGGTGACAAGGGCAGTCTCAGCGCGCCCAGCAGCTCGCGCAGACGCGCCTGCGCGTCCTGCCAGGCGCGCGGCTTGGCGGGGTCCGCGTAGACGACGAGGTAGAGCTTGCCGGAAAGATTGTCGATCACGGCCAGTTCTTCCGAGACCAGCAGCAGCATGTCGGGGCAGCCGACCGGATCGGGCTTGAGCCATCCTCCGGAGAGCCGGGGCTCGATCCAGCGCACGGCGTCGTAACCGAAATAGCCGACAAGACCTCCGCAAAACCGGGGCAGCCGGGGAAGTTCCGCGACGCGATAGCGCGCAAGGAACTGGCGCACGAACTCGAGCGGATCGGCAGCTTGGGACTTTTCCGTGATCGCGTCTCCGTACATCACCGTCACGAGCCTTCCGACTGCGCGCAAGCGTACGGGGGCTGCAAGCCCGATGAAAGAATAGCGCCCGAAGCGCTCGCCCCCGACGACCGATTCGAGCAGGTAGGTGTTGGAGCGGTTTGCGAGCTTGAGGTAGAGCGAAAGCGGCGTATCCAGGTCCGCGAAGGTCTCGGCGACGAGCGGAACGCGGTTGAAGCCTTGAGCGGCAAGCCGCTGAAACTCCACTTCAGTCATTTGACTGCTCCACGAAAACCTTGCGGGTTACTGCGGGTGCCCGCCGCTTTTCACATTTGCGGCGCGCGAACGACGACTGGCTAGCGGCGCCACCAGCGCCAGCTGTGCCATTTCACCCGATTCCCGGCGTTTTCGAAGAGCATGTCGACTGCGGCTTTTTGAGAGCGGCTACTGTATAACAGCCCGGCGCAGCTTGTCCAGTTTCCGCGCACGGCCATAACAAGATTACCATCACCTTAAAGCACCTTGCCTGGATTCATGATGCCGCGAGGATCGAGGGTGCGCTTGATATTGCGCATCAGTTCCAGCTCCAGCGAAGACTTGTAGCGACGGATTTCCTCGCGCTTCAGCTGCCCTAGGCCGTGCTCGGCGCTGATCGAGCCGCCGAAACGCGCCACACCGTCGTGCACGATGCGATTGATCGCCGCCGTATGCATGACAAAAACTTCGGGCGCGACCCCCTCGGGAGCGGAGACGTTGTAGTGCAGGTTGCCGTCGCCGAGGTGGCCGAAACTCACCATCCTGACCCCCCGATAGTCGCGCTCAAGCTCCGCGTCCGTCGTCGCGATGAACTCGGAAATACGCGAGATGGGAATCGACACGTCGTGCTTGATATTCGGGCCTTCATGGGCCTGCGCTTCGGAGATGAATTCGCGAAGGCTCCAGAACGCCCGGGCCTGAGTTTCGCTCTGCGCGACCGCCGCGTCGAGAATGTTCTTCTGCTCGAGAGCCGCTTCGAGCATGCTTTCGGCCAAGGCCCGGACGCCTCCACCCGGCTGCGTGTCCGAGAGTTCCATCAGCACATAGTGAGGAAAGCGGCGCGGGAAAGGTGCGGCGGTATCCCTGAAATGCTTGAGCACGAGCGAGAGGCAAAAATCGGAGAACAGCTCGAAGCCCGTGAGCCTCTCGCCGCAGGCCCCCAGAGCCCGCTCCAGCAGCACCAGAGCCTTTTCCGGACTTTCCAGCGCCACCACGGCAGTGGCATGAGACCTGGGCAGTGGAAAGAGCTTCAAAACCGCCGCTGTGATCACGCCGAGCGTTCCTTCGGCACCAATGAAGAGCTGCTTCAAGTCATAGCCGGTGTTGTCCTTGCGCAGGCCGCGCAAACCATCCCATACCTCTCCTGAGGGCAGCACGACCTCCAGTCCCAGCACCAGTTCGCGAGCATTGCCATAGCGCAGCACGGCAGTGCCGCCCGCATTGGTGGAAAGATTGCCGCCGATTTCGCAGCTGCCTTCGGCGGCAAGGCTCAAGGGAAACAGCCGGCCGGCCTCTTCGGCGGTCTTCTGCAGGTTGGCCAACACGCACCCGGCATCCACCGTCATGGTGTTGTTTCGCGTATCGATTGCGCGGACCCGGTTCATGCGCGAAAGATTGAGAACGATTTGCGTACCGCTTGCATCCGGCGTCGCCGCGCCGCACAGGCCTGTGTTTCCCCCTTGAGGGACGATCGCCGTACGCGAGTCGGCGCAGGCGCGCACCACCTCGGCCACCTCGGCGGTGGAGGCCGGCTTGACGACCGCGGCCGGCCTGCCTACGTAGCGTTTGCGCCAGTCGCTTGCGTAGGGCGCGACCTCCACCGGCAACGTGATCAGCCCCGCCGGTCCGACGATGGCCCGAATTTCTTCGATGAACGATCTCATTTCGGCCTCTCGGCGCGGCCGCGCAGTACTCTGCAATCCCCGTCTCTAGCTGACGGACTTGAGCGCATCTCGCATCTGCGAGATAGTCGCCCGGTAGTCCTTCGAGCCGAAAATCGCGGAGCCCGCGACGAAGGTATCGGCCCCGGCGCGCGCGATGCCGGCGATGTTCCCGGCGTTCACGCCGCCGTCCACTTCCAGCATGATTGCGCGCCCCGCGTCGTCGATTTTCCCGCGCGCGTCGCGCAACTTCTCCAAGGTGTGAGGGATGAATTGCTGCCCGCCAAATCCGGGATTCACCGACATGATGAGAACCAGGTCGAGCTTGTGCAGGACGTGATCGAGGTAGGACAGCGGCGTCGCGGGATTCAATGCAAGGCCCGCCTTGCAGCCCGAGTCGTGGATCAAGCCGACGGTGCGATCGACGTGCTCGCTCGCCTCCGGGTGGAAGCTGATGATGTTGGCTCCAGCGCGAGCGAAATCCGGGATGATCCGATCGACCGGTCTGACCATCAAGTGCACGTCGATCAAGCTCTCGGTAAGCGGGCGGATCGCCTCGCACACGATCGGCCCCACCGTGAGGTTCGGGACGTAATGATTGTCCATCACGTCGAAGTGAATCATGTCGGCTCCGGCTGCGACAACCGCAGCCACTTCATCGCCGAGCCGCGCGAAGTTTGCCGACAAGATGCTCGGTGCGATTCGGAACGTGCGTGCAGCCATCGCTGGAAATTCTACTTGGATTCGCCCGGGACCGCATGAAACGGCAATCATCTCACCCTTGTCAGTCCGCGCGATTTCGTGTGGAATGACCGCATGGTCGCGGAAAATAAATACGAGGTCGCGGTCTCCTCGCAGACGCAATATGTCCCGGAGCAGTCCGACGAGCAGAACGCCCGCTTCGTCTTCGCCTACACCATCACGATCCGCAACAACGGCAGCCTTCCCGCTCAGCTGATCTCGCGACACTGGATCATCACCGACGGCCGCAACCAGGTGCAGGAAGTGCGGGGTCTGGGCGTGGTCGGCGCTCAGCCGCTGCTCAAACCTGGGGAAAGCTTCGAGTACACGAGCGGCACCGCGATCGCGACGCCGGTCGGGACGATGCGAGGCAGCTACCAGATGGTGGCCGAAGACGGTACCCAGTTCGACGCACCGATTCCCGAGTTCACCCTCTCGGTACCCCGTGTCCTGCACTAGTCCCGTTCCGAAGCCGATGATAAATGACTTGCGTTGGCTTTTTCTCGCGGCCGCGGGCTTGATTGCAGGCTGCACTCTGCAGCCACTGTCGGACGGGGGTTGTCCGGCTTCTTCGGCCTGCCCGTGTCAGGCGTGTCCCGGGCTGCCGGCCCCTCGCATCAATGCGCTCGAGCCCGTCGATTTCGGAACGCTGACGGGCTGGAAGGATGGCGAGCAAGCGGCGGCCTGGCCCGCTTTCCTCGCATCCTGTCAGGCGCTGCGCTGGCGTGAGGCGTGGCGCGGTGTGTGCGCGCGAGCGATGGAGCTTCGCTCGCCCGGCGACGAGGAGGCGCGGCGCTTCCTGGAAGAATATTTCACTCCGTGGCGTCTCGCCAACCCCGACGGCGCGATCGAGGGGCTGGTCACGGGTTACTACGAACCGCTCCTGCGCGGCAGCCGCGCCATGGCCGCGCCGTTTGTTTACCCTGTGTACGGTCCGCCGGATGATCTCCTCACTATCGACCTTTCAGCGACCAACCCGGAGCTGCGCGGCATGCGCTTGCGCGGGCGCGTCGAGGGAAAGCGTGTCGTGCCGTATTACTCGCGCGCGGAAATCGCTCGCGGTGCCGCACCGATCGCCGGAAAGGAAATCCTGTGGGTCGATGATCCGATCGAAGCCTTTTTCCTCCAGATCCAGGGTTCCGGAAGGGTCCAGCTCGAGGGCGGCGAGACGCTGCGCCTCGGCTACGCGGACCAGAACGGCCACCCTTTTCAATCGATCGGGCGCTACCTCGTCGAGCGCGGCGAGCTCCAACTCGGCGAAGCTTCGATGTCCGGGATCAAGGCCTGGGTGGCGGCGAATCCGAAGCGTGTCGAAGAGCTGCTCAACCAGAACCCGAGCTTCGTGTTCTTTCGCGAACTGCCGCTCGCCGACCCGGCGAGCGGTCCCGTCGGCGCGCTCGGCGTGCCGCTCGCGCCGGGCCGCTCGATCGCCGTCGATCCGCGTTACGTCCCGCTCGGGGCTCCGGTATTTCTCGCGACGACCTTTCCGGCGAGCGCGACGCCGCTCACCCGCCTGGTCCTCGCTCAGGATACGGGCGGGGCGATCCGCAATCCGGTGCGCGCGGATTTCTTCTGGGGGTTCGGTCCCGAGGCGGGCGCCCAAGCGGGCCGCATGCGGCAACCGGGGAGGATGTGGGCCCTTCTCCCGAAGGACCTGAAACCCGCTCCGACCGGCGCCGTGACGCCCTGAAGCGGGGTACGCCTGCTCAAGAGTTTATTTCCTGGCCTCGTCGATCAATTTCACCAGCTCCTCGGGCCGGGCGCCGAGGATTCTCTCCCCATTCGTCGTGAAGCTGGTTGGCGTCGCTCTCACGCCGATTTTCTTACCCAGGGCAAGCCACTTATCGACCGGCGCGTTACAGGAGGGCGCGGCCGCCGGGTCTCGACCGTTCAGCATGAAATCGTAGTAGGCCTTGGCCCGGTCGGGCGCGCACCAGATGGTTCGCGCCTTGTCCGGCGACTCGGGCCGGAGAATGGGGTAGAGAAACGTATAGATCGTAATGTCGTCCTGGCGCATCAGCGCGCGGTCGAGGCTCTTGCAATAGGGGCAGAACGGATCGGCGAAAATCGCCACCACGCGCCTGCCGTTGCCCCGCACCTGCTTGATCGCGAGATCGAGCGGCAAATCCTCGAACTTGATCGCGGTAAGTTTTTGCTGTCGCTCTTCGGTGAGATTCTTTTGAGAGCGCGCGTCGATGATCTCGCCCTTGAACACGAAGTTCACCTTCTCATCGGTATAGAACAGCGTCTCCCCGACCACGATCTCGTACAGGTCGGCGTAGGACGTCTTGGTCACGCTGTCCACTTTGATTCCGTCGAAGCGGCCCTCGACGCCTCGCCTCACCGAAGCCTCGTCGGCGAGCCCCGTCGTCGTAAAGGCCGCAGCGAGAAATAGAGCCGGCAGTCGCAAACTCATAGTGACTCCTTGTGCTGAAGGCCCCCGCCCATTCCCATGGCGCGGCGCGCAAGCAGCGTCTTGATGACCGGATTGGAGTTCGTCAGGTTCAATCCGAAGTTTCGGATTCCCGCGGCCATTCGATGGTCGGCGCCAAACATCCGGATGAGTCCGTCGGTGACCCAGCGCAACGCCAGTATATCCTCCGCGCGAGCGCGCTCATAGCGCCGCAGCAGAAGGCGATCTCCCGGGTCAGGCGCCTCGCGGAGCAGGTCGGCGAGCGTGTGCGCGTCGCCCAGTCCCAGATTGACTCCCTGCCCGGCGAGCGGGTGCACGACGTGCGCCGCGTCGCCGATGAGCGCGATCCTCCCCTGTGCCATCCGATCGCCGGACATGCGACTCAAGGGAAAGGCGGCGGGCGGGGTGAGCGGTTCCAGGGCCCCCAGAGCTTCGTCGCCCGCTTCGCTCACGCGAGCGCAAAGCGCCGTGGGCGCGAGGGCGAGCAGTTCGCGTGCATGCGTTTCCGGCGTGGACCAGACGATCGAGATGCGCCGGTCGGGCAGGGGCAGATAGGCGAGCACCCCGTCACGGCGAAACCATTGATACGCGATATTGCGATGTGCCCGCGCGCAGACGAAGTTGGCGACGACGCCGAGCTGCGCGTAGCTTCCGCCGCTAGCTTCGATGCCCGCGGCGCGCCGGACCCACGATTCGGCCCCGTCGGCGCCGACCGCCAGTTTCGCGACCATGACGCGGCCGTCCTCCAGCCCGATCTCAACACGGTCTGCGTAGCAGCGCAGGCGCAACGGCATCGCCGGACAGAGCAAGGAGAGATTGCGCTGGCTCTCCAGTCCCCGCCACAGAGCATGCTGCAGCCGGCCCGATTCGGCCGTCGCTGCAAGCTCACGAACCCCCGAGTCGTAGGCGGAGAATTCGAGCCGCGAGCGGCCGTCGTCGCCGAACACGCGCATTGCGTGGATCGGAGTCACCCGCACGGCATCCATGCGCAGCCACGCGCCGATGTCTTCGAGAAACGCGACGCTCGCAGGAGCCAGCGCGTACACGCGGGAATCCCATTCCGCGCCCGGTGCGGCCGGCACCCCGCGCTCGATCAGCGCCAGCCTGAGGCCGGTGTCCGCAAGCGCGGCGGCGAGGCTCGCGCCGACGAGCCCGGCGCCTACGATGATGACATCGAATTCCATCCCGAATTCTATCCCGTTATCGAAGCCGTCCTTCCACGAACCCACCGCCGTTCGCGAGGCAAGCGCTTCCGCTCAACATATCATCCAGAAAGCAAGGGTCAACCGGGGAAAGTCAAAAAAAGAGTTCTTCGGATGATAGGCAGCGTGGAAATACTCGGAAGGAAAGATCAGCAGCCGTCCCGGAACCATGTCGATCACCCCGGCCATTTCCCAGAACTCGTCGGGATTCTCCAACCAGTAGTCCCGTCCATCCTCTACGATCCGGGGATTCTGCCGCGTCGCCTGCGCGTACGATTCGTCCACGATGAGCGAGTTTGATTTCCTGAACCGGAAGAATGCCGTACCGCCCGAGCACTCACCTGGACTGTTCAGATAGACGATACAGGTGAACGATCGCTTGACGTCACCTGATGTGTCGTAGTGCGGAAAAGCGAAGTCGCCGCGTTTCTCGTGGATCTGCATGAACCAGTTGACGTCGACGGCCGGATCCTGGGGCCGCGTTGCGGTCGAGTACACGGTCTGAATGGCCTGCTGCGCAACGGCAAGCATGCGGTTTGGAAACCAGACCGGGAAGCGAAGCCGGCAATCGTAGTAATCGACAAAATTTCTCCCCCCTTCCACATACTTCCAGTTCGCCGCGGGAGCGGTTCCCACGACCGACCGTGCTTCGGCAGGGGACTTGAGGAAACCGTCGATGACGACCGCGGGAATCGAGGCCGGAGCCGCGTTCTTTATGACGAGATTCGTATTGACGTCGAACAGCTCGTTGAAGAGGAATGGCTTCATTGTTCCCCAACGGCTCGCCCGGGTCAGGCAGCTCGACGTAGATTGAAAGCAAGTGAAATTCTGATTTTGTCGCTCTTGTTACACTGAACGCCGTGCGGTACCCACGATTCAAACATGATAAGCCTGCCCGCCTGCGGCGGGAATCCGACTTCTGGCATGGTAAAGAATGTTTTGCCTGTGGTACTGGTGAAGGCCCGATGAGATCGGCGTGCCCCTATCGGGTCCGGAAGCACCAGGTCTCCGCACTTCTCAGGCGCTTCGACGTAGTAGGTAGCGGATAGAAGGCTGCCGTCGTGTGAATGCTGCGCCTCTTGTGTTCCAGGCCGGAAAATGTTGATCCACGAGCGCTCGATCTCGAGAGGAATCGGCGCGCAGCCGAGGCCTTTTACAAATGCGTCCCCGGCGCGCAGCACCGTTTCCTTGAGTTCGGCCAGCTTTGCGTCTTCCAGCACGGATGTCTTCGCGGCGAAATAGGACGTTTCCAGGGATTCAAACGGAACCGGGGAAACGTCACGCTTGGCGCCCTCTGTCTCCAGATAGGTCTTGACCTTCGCGTGCGTCACATCACGAACATGTGGATCCACATCCTGGTGGAAGACGGGTACGGGGAACCAGAGCTCGACGGGCATACCAGGTTTTTGCGAAATCAAAATTCAATGATACTGCCTTGCCGAGTTTCGGATAGTCTGCAGTCTCGCATGCGGCCGGGCTGGCGGAATTTCGGATCGGCGCCTCAACTGGAGAAATTCCGGTTGGGTGCCGCACAGCGGCGGGTTTCACGCGTGGCGAATAGTGGAGCTTCCCTTGACAAGCATTCAACGCAAAAAGGATAATTCCCGGTTTTCTGTGGCGAATTAGCTCAGCTGGTTAGAGCGACGGAATCATAATCCGCAGGTCCGGGGTTCGAGTCCCTGATTCGCCACCATTTCTCTCCTCTAGCGAGCGATTATGGCCCCACGCCGCGCCGCATGCCTTGCGCTCCTGCCGGTCCTGCTTGGGCCCGAGGGCAAATAACATGACGAAAAAGCTGTTCATTCGGACCTTCGGCTGCCAGATGAACGAGTACGACTCGGACAAGATGGCGGACCTGCTGCGCGCGGCGAAGGGTTTCGAGATCACCGACCAGCCCGAAAATGCGGATCTGATCCTGTTCAACACCTGCTCGGTGCGCGAAAGGGCGCAGGAAAAAGTATTTCACGATCTCGGGCGCGTGAAACACCTGAAGCAGGCGCGGCGTGACCTTCTCATCGGCGTGGGCGGCTGTGTCGCGAGCCAGGAAGGCGCGGCCATCGTCGCGCGCGCGCCCTATGTCGATCTCGTGTTCGGCCCGCAGACGCTGCACCGGCTTCCGGACTTGATCGACGCTCGGCAAAGCTCCGGCCGGCCGCAGGTGGACGTCTCCTTCCCGGAAATGGAAAAATTCGACAAGCTTCCACCGGCTCGCGTCGAGGGGCCGAGTGCCTTTGTTTCGATCATGGAAGGCTGCAGCAAGTATTGCAGCTTCTGCGTCGTCCCCTATACGCGCGGCGAGGAATTCTCCCGGCGCTTCGACGACGTCCTGACCGAGGTCGCGGACCTCGCAGACCAAGGCGTCAAGGAAGTGACTCTGCTCGGTCAGAACGTCAACGCCTATCGCGGCAGGATGGCCGACGGCGTGATCGCGGATTTTGCCCTTCTGCTCGAGTATGTCGCGGAGGTTCCCGGCATCGGGCGCATCCGCTATACCACTTCCCATCCCAAGGAATTTACCCAGCGTCTCATCGACGCCTACATCCGGATCGACAAGCTCGCACCGCACGTGCATCTGCCGGTGCAGTCCGGCTCGGACCGGGTGCTTGCGGCGATGAAGCGCGGGTACACCGCCCTTGAATACAAGTCGATCGTGCGCCGGCTCCGCGCCGCGCGGCCCGGCATCAGCATCTCTTCGGATTTCATCGTGGGCTTCCCCGGGGAAACCGAGCAGGATTTCGAAGCGACCCTGAAGCTCGCGGACGAGATCGGCTTCGACAATTCGTTTTCATTTGTCTACAGCCGGCGACCGGGAACCCCCGCCGCCGAGCTTCCCGACGCCACGCCACAGGAAGTGAAACTTGCGCGGCTTGTCCGGCTGCAGGAGAAAATCGATGCGCATGCGAGCAGGATCGGCGAGCGCATGGTCGGCACGCGCCAGCGCATTCTCGTCGAAGGCGCCTCGCGCAGGCACGCCGGGGAACTCTCGGGCCGCGCCGCAGACAACCGCGTCGTCAACTTTCCTGGCCCCCGGCACCTCGTTGGGCAGTTCGTCGAGGTGACCGTCACTGCGGCGATGGCCCATTCGCTCCGCGGCGAGGTCCGCGTTGCGGCGTAGGCCTTTGAAGACCCGACCCCTGGAACTCGTCCTCAACCCGGTCGACAACCAGCGCCTCGCCAATCTATGCGGAACGCTGGACGAGAACCTGCGGCAAATCGAGACCGCGCTGGACGTCACGATCGCGCGGCGCGGCGAGCGTTTCACGCTCCGCGGAGCGCAGGCGGCCCAAGCGGCCGAGGTGCTGCAAAAATTTTACGGCGACGCTAAACGCAGCCTCACCCTGGACGACATTCAGCTCGGCCTGATCGAAGTCCGCTCCCGCGGCGGAGCGAAGGAGGACACGCCGCTTCTCACCCGGCGGGCGGACCTGCGCGGCCGCACGCCGAGGCAGCGCCAGTACATCCAGAATATCCTCGAGCACGATATCACCTTCGCGATCGGTCCCGCGGGCACCGGCAAGACCTATCTTGCCGTAGCGTGCGCAGTAGACGCGCTGGAGCGCGATGCCGTGAAGCGCATCGTCCTGGTGCGGCCGGCGGTCGAGGCGGGCGAACGCCTTGGTTTCCTCCCGGGAGATCTTGCTCAGAAGGTCGATCCCTACCTGCGGCCGCTCTACGACGCGCTCTACGACCTGCTGGGCTTCGACAAGACCGGGAAGCTGTTCGAGCGCGGCGCCATCGAACTCGCGCCGCTCGCTTACATGCGCGGGCGCACGCTGAACCACTCGTTCGTCATTCTCGATGAGGCCCAGAACACCACTCCCGAGCAGATGAAAATGTTTCTCACGCGCATCGGCTTCGGCTCGAAGGCGGTGGTGACCGGGGATATCACTCAGATCGACCTCGCGCGCGGGCAGAAGAGCGGCATGGTAGCGGTGCAGAAAATCCTGGCTCAGGTGCGGGGCATAGCCTTCACGGCGTTCAAGAGCGACGACGTCGTTCGCCATCCCCTGGTGCAACGCATCGTGGATGCCTACGAGCGTCACGGGGACGAGTAGCTGCCGTGCCGGCCCGCGGCTGGCCCGACGCCCCACCGCGGGCACGACCGCGTCGCCGGCGAAAGCCGCGCCTCACGCTCCATCTTCAGGTCCTCTCGCGCGCCGTTCCTGTCCCTGCTTTGGTCCAGGTCCGCCGCTGGGTGCGCGCGGCGCTCAAGGGTTCGGCCGAGATCACCGTGAGGATCGTCGGCGCGGCCGAAGCCCGGATTCTCAACCGTCGCTATCGCGACCGTGACTATGCGGCCAACGTGCTGAGCTTTCCCTATTCCCTGCGACGCGGCACAGTGCAGGGCGACATCGTCCTTTGCGCCCCGGTGATCGCCCGCGAAGCGCTCGACCAGGGCAAGACGGTGGAAGCACATCTGGCGCATTTGACGGTCCACGCGCTGCTGCACCTGCAGGGCCACGATCACCTCCGTCGGCACGACACCGCACGCATGGAATCGCTGGAAAAGAAGCTTCTCGCCAAACTCGGTTATCCTGATCCCTACGATGATTCCGGGTGACGAATCCCCGGGTTGGATAAAACCGGCCCCGTGGCGCGAGCCCGCTGCGAGCATGGACGATTCGAACAAACCTTCGTTACTTGAACGGCTTTCCGCGCTGCTGATGCGCGAGCCGGAGGACCGCGAGCAGCTGCTCAAGCTGCTGCACTCCGCCTTCGAGAGAAATCTCCTCGACGGCGATGCGCTGTCGATGATCGAGGGCGCGCTGCAGGTCTCCGAGATGCAGGTGCGCGACATCATGGTGCCGCGCGCACAGGTGGACATGATCGACGTGAACGAGACTCCAGACAAGTTCATCCCGCACGTGATCGCCACGGCGCACTCGCGTTTCCCGGTCATCGACAAGAATCGCGACGACGTCATCGGCGTCCTGCTCGCGAAGGACCTGCTGCGTTACTACGCCGGGGAGGAAGAGTTCAACGTGCGCGACATGCTCAGGCCCGCCGTCTTCGTGCCCGAGTCCAAGCGCCTGAACGTGCTGCTGCGCGAATTCCGCGCGAACCGCAACCACATGGCGATCGTGGTCGACGAGTACGGCGGCGTGGCGGGCCTGGTGACCATCGAGGACGTGCTCGAGCAGATCGTCGGCGAGATCGAGGACGAATACGACTTCGACGATTCCGAGGACAACATCGTGCGCGAGCAGGGGGGAAACTATCGCGTCAAGGCGCAGACCGAAATCGCCGATTTCAACCAGGCCTTCGGAACGAAGTTCTCCGACACCGACTTCGACACCGTCGGCGGGCTGCTGCTGCACCGCTTCGGTCGCCTGCCCAAGCGCGGTGAGGCGATCACCATCGACGGCCTGCGCGTCCAGGTGCTTCGCGCCGACAGCCGCAGGCTGCACGTCCTTCAGGTGCACCGGCTGCCCGGCAAGGCTTGAAGGCCTTCCTGCAATCGCCGCACGCCGCGATCGCCGCGGCTGTTGCCGCAGGCGCGTTGACCGTCGCCGGCTACGCTCCACTGGCGCTATTCCCGCTGCCGTTGCTGACTCTCGCCGGCCTGCTGCACCTGTGGCGGCGTGCGGCGACGCCGCAGGCTGCGTTCCGGACAGGCTTCGCTTTCGGCGCCGGCCTGTTCGGCGTCGGCGTGTCCTGGGTCTACGTCAGCCTGCACGACTTCGGAATGATGCCGGTCCCGCTTGCCGCAATGGGGACGCTGGCATTCTGCGCGATCCTCGCGCTGTATCCGGCCGCCGCGGGCTGGTGCCTCGCGCGCCTGCGGCTCGGTCGCCTCGCCTCCGCGCTGTTCGCGTTCCCAGCCTTGTGGACGCTCTCTGAATGGCTGCGCGGCTGGATCTTTACGGGCGTTCCCTGGCTTGCCCTCGGCTACAGCCAGGTCGACTCGCCGCTCGCCGGTTTTGCTCCCGTCGCGGGGGCATACGCCGTATCGTTCGTGACCGCGCTCTGTGCCGGGCTTCTAGTCATCGTGATTTCCGGCTCCCGCAAGGCGCGTCTCGCGGGCGGTCTCGCACTCGTATGCGCGTTCGCCCTGGGCCAGGTGCTCAAGCAGTTCCACTGGACCTCTCCCCAGGGTGCCCCTCTCCAGGTTGCGCTCCTCCAGGGAAACATCCCCCAGGATCTCAAGTTCCAGGCGGATCGATACACGGCGACGCTGACAACCTATAAGCGGCTGGTCGAAGCGAGCCAAGGTGAACTCATCGTGCTTCCCGAAACCGCCATTCCGCGGTTTCTCGACGCCGTCGATCCCGGCTATCTGAAAGACATCGCGCGAATCGCTGCCGAGCGGCGCGCCGACGTCCTCATCGGCGTTCCCATCCGGGACCCGGACGAGCGTTATTTCAACAGCGTGGTCAGCGTGGGCGTTTCGCCTTCGCAGCGCTACGACAAGTCGCACCTCGTTCCCTTCGGGGAGTTCGTGCCCCCCGGCTTCGGCTGGATCGTGAAGACGCTCGCGATTCCGCTCTCGGATTTCTCCCTAGGCACGGAAAATCCGAAGCCGCTCGCGCTCGCCGGGCAGCGGGTTGCGCCGAACATCTGCTGGGAGGACGCCTTCGGCGAGGAGATCATCCGCCAGCTTCCTCAAGCGACGCTGCTGGTGAACGTCTCGAACGTCGCCTGGTTCGGCGATTCGCTCGCTCCGGCTCAGCACCTGCAGATCTCGCGCATGCGCGCGCTCGAGACTGGGCGGACCATGCTGCGCGCGACCAATACCGGTATGACCGCGATCATCGATCCTCGCGGCGCGGTCGTTGCGAGGATGCCGCAATTCACCGAGGGCATCCTCGAGGGCGAGGTGCGCGGCTACGTAGGTGCATCGCCCTACGTCAAATTCGGCAACACCCCGATCGTCCTTCTGTCTGTCGTGCTCCTTGGAGCGCTCGTATTCATCCGCCGCCGCGTTGGTCGGGTCGGAGAAAGCCGGTAGAATCCATCGCTGTCACCGCGCGCTCATGCTGACCTTCCAGGAACTGATCCTCAAGCTGCAGAGTTACTGGGGCGGCAAGGGCTGCGCCCTGCTGCAGCCCTACGACATGGAAATGGGCGCGGGCACGTTTCATACCGCGACGTTCCTGCGCGCGATCGGCCCAGAGCCCTGGCGCGCCGCCTACGTGCAGCCTTCGCGTCGGCCCAAGGACGGACGCTACGGCGACAACCCCAACCGCCTGCAGCACTACTACCAGTACCAGGTGGTGCTGAAACCTTCGCCCGATGATTTGCAGGATCTCTATCTGGGCTCGCTCAAAGCGCTCGGCATCGATCTCCGGAAGAACGACGTTCGTTTTGTCGAAGACGACTGGGAATCGCCGACGCTCGGCGCCTGGGGTCTGGGCTGGGAAGTGTGGTTGAACGGCATGGAGGTCACCCAGTTCACTTACTTCCAGCAGGTCGGCGGCCTCGACTGCAGGCCGGTTCTGGGCGAGCTCACCTACGGGCTTGAGCGCCTCGCGATGTACCTGCAAGGCAAGGAAAGCGTTTTCGATCTCACGTGGGTGGACGGCGTCACTTACGGCGACGTCTACCACCACAACGAGGTCGAGCAGTCGAAGTATAACTTCGAAGCAAGCGACGCCAACTGGCTGCTGTCGCAGTTCAACGACTACGAATCGCAGGCGAAGCGACTGATCGCCGAGGGCCTCGCCCTTCCCGGCTACGAGATGGTGCTGAAATGCTCGCACACCTTCAACCTGCTCGACGCGCGGGGAGCGATCTCGGTCACCGAGCGCGCGGCATACATCGCGCGTGTGCGCGCGCTTGCGAGGCTCGTGGCGCAAGCGTATTACGCCTCTCGCGAGAAGCTCGGGTTTCCGATGCTGAAACCGGCGCAAACAGCGAAAAAGAGGGCCAGGGCCTAAGCAACCATGGCGAAGAGTAAGGCTGCGAAAACCCCGCAAGCGGCAAGCCTGCTCGTTGAGCTTCTCACCGAGGAACTGCCGCCGAAATCGCTTTCGCTGCTCAGTAGGTTCTTCGGCGACGAAGTCGGCAACAGACTCAGCCGCTATCGGCTCAAGCTTCGGGTTCCGGATTGGCGGGTTTTTGCAACGCCACGCAGACTGGCAGTACTCGTACCTGGCGTCCTGGCATTTGCGGAAGACCGATCAACGGAGGTGCCTGGGCCATCCATCAAAGCGCCGCCCGAGGCAGTGGCTGGCTTCGCCAGAAAGAACGGTGTTGACGTCGCGGCGCTGGAGCAGCGTGATACCCCTAAAGGAATATTCTATTTCGCGCACACGACGGTGAAGGGGGCTTCCCTCGACTCCGTACTCCCCGACATGGTCAACGAAGTCCTCCAGAAGCTTCCCGTTCCAAAGGTCATGCGCTGGGGCAACGGCGATAAACAGTTCGTGCGCCCCGCGCACGGCCTGGTGATGATGCATGGCAGGCGCGTGGTCCCGGGCACCGTTCTGGGCGTGCGCGCAGGCAACACGACGAGTGGGCATCGATTCATGGGAGCGGATTCGATTCGTCTGAGCAATGCGGACGAGTACGAGGCAAGACTGCTCAAGGACGGTCGTGTCATCGCCGACTTCGCGGCGCGCGAATCTGAAATCGATCAGCAGCTGCAGGCCGAGGCCAAGCGCCAGAAGGCGCGTCTCGGCGAATATCAGGACCTGCTGGACGAAGTCGCCGCACTGGTCGAGTTCCCGGCCGTTTACGCAGGTGAATTCGAAGCCTCGTTCCTCGAGGTGCCACAGGAATGCCTGATCCTCACCATGCGTCAGAATCAGAAGTATTTTCCGCTGTTCGCCCCCGACGGGAAGCTGCTGCCGAAATTCCTCATCGTCTCCAATATGCGCGTCGACGATCCGCGCCCAATCGTCAGCGGCAACGAGCGGGTCGTCCGGCCCAGGCTCGAGGACGCGCGGTTCTTCTTCAACAAAGATCGGAAGACCCGCCTCGAGGCGCGCGTTCCGCAGTTGGCGAAAGTCGTGTTCCACAACAAGCTCGGCAGCCAACTCGAGCGCATGCAGAGAATCAAGCTGTTGGCCGGCGAGATTGCGCGCTCGCTTCGCGCGGATGTAATGCAGGCCGAGCGCGCCGCCGAGCTTTCCAAAGCGGATTTGCTCACCGCCATGGTCGGTGAATTTCCGGAACTGCAGGGCGTCATGGGACGCTACTACGCCCTGCACGACGGCGAGCAGCGCGAAGTTGCCGATGCGATCGAGCAGCATTACCGCCCGCGCTTCGCCGGCGACAAGCTTCCCGAAGGGCCGATCGCCAGTGCAGTAGCGCTCGCCGACAAGCTTGATTCGCTCGCCGGCTTGTTCAGCATCAAGGAGCTGCCGACCGGAGACAAGGACCCATTCGGACTTCGCCGCACAGCTCTGGGGGTCATTAGAATCGTCGTCGAAAATCAGCTTCCTTTGTCCCTAAGGGATCTCTTGGACGCGGCTTTCGGGCCTTTCAGGGATAGGCCGCAAACGGATCTCAAGGTGTTTTTCACAGAACGCATGCGCAGCTATTTCCTTGAGCGTGGCTATTCCGCGAACGAGGTCGAGGCGGTTCTCAGCCTCAACCCGGTCGCGATCGCCCTCATTCCCAAGCAACTCGAAGCTGTTCGCGCGTTTTCCGCGCTTCCAGAAGCAGCCAGTCTTGCGGCGGCCAACAAGCGAATTGCCAACATACTGCGACAGGCGGAAAGCAAGGGCGAGTCATTTGCCGATGCTGACGTTTCAGCGCTCAAGGAGCCCGCCGAGATCTCGCTTTTCGAGGCCTTGCAGACGGCGTCCCGTTCGGCGAAGCCTCTATTCGACTCTGGAGATTTTGCCGGATATCTGAAAGCGTTTGCGTCTCTGAAGAGTCCAGTGGATTCGTTCTTCGACGTAGTCATGGTCATGACAGACGACAAGAAGCTTCGCGAGAACCGGCTCGCGCTGCTCACCGATATGCGCAAGGCGATGAATCGGTTCTCCGATATCTCCAAGCTGGCCGCATGAAACTCATCATCCTCGACCGCGACGGCGTGATCAACCACGACAGCGACGAGTTCATCAAGCACCCCGACGAGTGGCGGCCGATCCCCGGGAGCCTCGAGGCGATCGCGCGCCTCACGCAGTCCGGGTGGCGCGTCGTGGTCGCCACGAACCAATCGGGGGTCGGCCGCGGTCTCATGGACATGGCAAGCCTGAATGCCATCAACTCCAAGATGCACAAGGCGGTGAATCAGGCGGGTGGACGCATCGAGGCGCTGTTCTATTGCCCCGACACGGCCGAGTCTCAGTCGCCCTGCCGCAAGCCCAATCCGGGAATGTTCTTCGCCATCGCCGAGCGCCTCAACGTCGCCCTCGACCAGGCGCCCTGCGTGGGCGACAGCCTGCGCGACCTCCAGGCGGCGGCCGCGGTGGGAGCCCATCCGATCCTGGTGCTCTCCGGCAAAGGCGCGAAAACACGCTCCGCCGGCAAGCTTCCGGAAGGGACCACCGTTTATCCGAATCTGGCCGCGGTGGCGGACGCGCTGTGTCAATGATCTTTCTGCGCTCGCTCGTCTTCGTCATCGCCCAGATCCTCTTCACCCCGCCTTACGCGATCATCGCCCTCGCCACGTTTCCCTTGCCGCGGCTTGCGCGCTATCGCGTGATCTCCGGCTGGTCGCGCGCGATGATCTGGCTCGCGAGGAAGGTGCTCGGCATCCACTACCGCGTGATCGGCATGGAAAACCTGCCACGGACTCCCGGCGTGATCCTGGCAAAGCACCAATCGGCGTGGGAAACCTTGGCCTTCCAGGTCATTTTCCCGCCGCAGGTGCTGGTATTGAAGCGAGAGCTCCTGTGGATCCCGTTCTTCGGCTGGGGTCTTGCGCTGACGAGCCCGATCGCGATCGACCGCAGCCGTGGCGTGCGGGCGCTGAATCGGATGGCCGAGCTCGGCCGCGAGCGGCTCGCTCAAGGGTTCTGGATCGCGATCTTCCCGGAAGGCACGCGCGTAAAACCGGGCGAACGCGGCAAGTATCACGAAGGCGGCGCATGGCTTGCGGTGAAATGCGGCGCGTCGGTCGTGCCGGTCGCGCACAACGCGGGCCTGTTTTGGGGCCGCAACGCCTTTCTCAAGCGTCCGGGAACAGTGACAGTGGAGGTCGGACCGCCGATCGATTCGCGTGCTCACACACCGGAGTCGCTGAACCTGTCGGTCGAGGAGTGGATCGAGGGCCGCATGGCCAGTCTATGTCCCCGGCGCTGAGGCAGCTGCAGCTTCCATTTGACGTCCCGCCGCGAGCGGAGATCGTCGGGCGTCTTCGCCAACTTCAGTTCGCGGGCGGCATGCTGAGCTACCACCTTGTGCGCGCCAGGCGGCGAACCATCGCGCTATTCGTCGATGGGGACGGAATCGAGGCGCGCGCACCACGCCGTGCCACGATCGCGGATATCGAGGCGTTCATCCGGGAAAAGGAGCGCTGGATCCGCAGACGGCTCGCCGAGCCGCGCCGGCGACCGCTCGTGTGGGAGGCCGGGGCGCGACTGCCGTGGCTCGGGCGCACTGTGACCTTGGCGCTGCGGCATGGAGAGATCGGCGTGTGGTTCTCGCAGGATAGGCTCGAGTTCGGGCTCGCCGACGGGGCGAGCCTGCGCGAGAGGGCGCTCGATTGGATGCGGGGGCAGGCGCTGGAGTTTTTCCGTGAACGGGTTGCGGAGCTGGCGCGCATGCATGGGCTTCGCGTCTTGGTCGTGGGGCTTTCCAACGCGCAGAGCCGTTGGGGCAGCTGCGGCTCCAACGGGCGAATACTCCTCAGCTGGCGCCTGATGATGCTGCCGCCGCATCTCATCGACTACGTGGCCGCGCATGAACTCGCCCACCTGCGAGAGCTCAACCATTCACCGCGCTTCTGGGATATCGTCGCGCTTGTGTATCCGGACCATCGGGCGGCGCGGCGCGAATTGAGTGCCCGGGCGTTGACCTTGCCGGATCTATAGGAAGAGCATCGATGCGAATTCTCCACACCATGTTGCGAGTAGGCGATCTGGAGCGGTCGCTGCGCTTCTACACCGAGGTTCTCGGCATGCGGCTGCTCCGCCGCAAGGACTATCCTGACGGAAAATTTACCCTGGCTTTCGTCGGTTACGGCGACGAAACCGATACCGCGGTGCTCGAACTGACCCACAATTGGGGCGTGGACAAGTATGAGCTCGGCAACGCTTACGGCCACATCGCCATCGCAGTGGATGACGCTTACAAGGCTTGCGAGGAAGTGAAGCGCCGCGGGGGAAAGGTCACGCGCGAGGCGGGGCCGATGAAGCACGGGACGACGGTGATCGCCTTTATCGAGGACCCCGACACCTACAAGATCGAATTGATCGAGCGCAAGTAGGCTCGACGATGCTCCAAGGGCTGGGTGCTCGCGCGCAGGCGCTCAGCGAAAAGTTCCGGGCGCCCCGGCAACGCGGTATTTGCGGATCTCGCTCTGCTGCCCGATCAGTGTCTTGGCGAAGTCTTCCAGCATGTCGTCGCTGATTTCCTGCGCCGGAACCGATAGGTACTCCACCCCCAGGCCAAAGAGATGCGTCGCCTGGAAGTGCAGCTTGCCTTGCTCGTGGTCCGCCTTGATGATGATGTCCGTGAGGACCGCGGCCGGAACGATGAACTTGGCGCCGATGACGAAACCCTTGGCGCTCTTCTTTTCCTCCTCCACGAATTTGACCTTGCTGAGCCAAAGAGACTCACGGATGCGTTGCATCACGGGCGGCATGTCTTTCTCGATCACCACGGCGTCAGGGCCGGCCCACTTGACGAAGAAATGCGTCGTGTCGAAATATTCCTTGTCGTTAATGCGCTTTTTCCGGTAGTCGATGAACGACTCGGTGAACACGAGATTCCTGAAATCGGCGACCCCAGGGATCGAGTACACGAGGGGGCTGGTGGGCTTGACCACCGCGAGCTGCTTGAGCAGTTCGTGCACGTACTGGAACGTCTGTTTCATCTTGTCTTCGACCAGCTTGAGCTTGTCCCCCTGCAGATTCTGCTGATGAATCTGCTGGGTCTTCACCAAGTCGGCCTGTTTTTTCAGGTCGTCAAGAAGGCCCATCGCCGTCCCCCTGCTTCAAACCTCATATCGATCTATCTATACACCATTTTGCCAGCGGGCGTTTGCGCGGTCTAGGTACGACGCTGCGCGAGCCGGTTGGCGATTGTGACAAAAGCCGCAACCGGGAGGTTTTGTGCACGCTTGCCCGGGTCGATGCCGAGTTCGGCGAGGTCGGTTGCGGAAATCAGACTCGAGAGCGTGTTTCTCAGAGTCTTTCGCCGCATCGAAAACGCCTGCGTAACGATCCCGGAGAAGCCGGCTTCATTCAGGGCATCGAGCTCCGTCGAAGGCCGCGGTACGAGCCGCACGACTGCAGAGTGAACTTTGGGCGGTGGCCGGAATGACTCGGGGGCGACCGTGAAAAGCCGCTCGAGGCGGAAGCGATACTGCAGCGAGACCGACAGCCGCCCGTATTGGGGTTCGGAAGGCTTCGCGACCATCCGTTCTACGACCTCGTGCTGCAGCATGAAATGGAGATCCGTGCACCTGGCCGCCGCGGCGGCAACGTGGAACAAGAGGGGGGTGGAAATATTGTAAGGGAGGTTGCCCACGACTCTAAGAGGCGCAGGCAGCGTCGCAAAGTCGAAGCACAGCGCATCGGCTTGGTGTACCGTCAGGCGATCGGCGGGGTAGCGCTCACGCAGGCGCTCGCTCAGGTCCCGGTCGAGTTCGACGACGTGAAGGTGCCCGACGCGCTCGAGCAACGGCGTCGTCAGCGCCCCGAGCCCGGGGCCGATTTCGACGATGTGCTCGCGCCGGTGCGGATCGATTGCGGAAACGATCCGCTCGATGACCCCCGGGTCGACGAGAAAGTGCTGACCGAATCTTTTTCGCGGGACATGCCGAGACGTGGCCACTGTCTAGCGGACCGTCCGAGCCTCGGCTTGTGCCATCTCGATCGCCGCCTCGACCGCCTCGATGAGGCTGTCGGGTTCTGCCCGACCGGTGCCGGCAAGCTCGATCGCCGTGCCGTGGTCGACCGAGGTGCGGATCATGGGCAAGCCGAGCGTGACGTTGATGCCCCTCCCGAAGCTCGCGTACTTGAGCACGGGCAAGCCCTGATCGTGATACATCGCAAGTACGCAATCAGCCCCAGCGAGCCGATCCGGAACAAACAGCGTATCCGCCGGCAGAGGCCCTGTGAGCCGCAAACCTTCCGCGCGCAATTTCTCGAGAACCGGTCCGATCACTTCGATTTCCTCTCGCCCGAAATAACCGCCCTCGCCGCTATGCGGATTGAGACCGGCGACCAGAATCCGCGGCGCGGAGATGCCGAGCCGGCGGATGAGCTCCGCGTGGAGAACCCGGATGGTCCGTTCGAGGCCTTTGCGGGTCAGCGCGCGCGGCACGTCTTTCAAGGCGAGGTGCGTGGTCGCAAGCGCGACGCGCAGGCCCCCGCCCGCGAGCATCATGACCACCTGAGCAGCGCCGGTACGCTCGGCGAGATACTCCGTGTGGCCGATGAAGGGGATGCCGCCGTCGTTGATGACGCCCTTGTGCACCGGTGCGGTCGTGAGCGCCGCGAACTCGCCTGCCTTGCAGCCTGCGATTGCGCGGTCGAGAAGCGAAATCACGTAAGGCGCGTTGCGCCGATCAAGCGTGCCTGCCCGACAGGTGGTTGAGAGCGGGATATGCAGACACGCGATCGAATCCGATATCAAGCCCGCGCCGGGATCACACAGCCGCACCCGGAGCCCGAGTTGCCGGGCGCGGCTCTCGAGCATCTCCCGGTCTCCAAGAACCACGATGCGCGCGGCAAACCTCTGTCGCGCGAGGGCCAGACAGATATCCGGACCGATGCCCGCCGGCTCCCCGGAGGTCACCGCTATGACCGGGACGGAATTCGAGCCCGAGGCAACGGCTGCCCGGGACACCGCCGGCTTCTCAAGTCGGGCGTTCACCGTTCTTCGAGCCGCATTTCCACGTACGCGCGATCGCGCAACTGGCGCAGCCATTCCTGATAGGCCTCGTCACCCTTTCTGTCGAGAAGAGCCTTGCGCGCCTCGACGCGCCTGCGCTCGGAAGACATGTCGGCCGTACGCCGCTCGAGCACCTGAATGAGATGCCATCCGAACGGAGTCTTGACAGGCTGGCTTACATCCATCGGCTTCAACTCCGTAAAAGCCCGCTCGAATTCCGGCACGGTATCGCCCGGATAGATCCATCCCAGATCTCCACCCCGAGAGGCCGAGCCGTCGTCCGAATTCAGGCGGGCGAGCTCGGCGAAGTTCACTCCGTTTACAATCCGTTCCCGCAGGCTGCGCAGCTTCCTGTTGGCCTCGTCCTCGGAAACGAGATCGTTGGTGCGTACCAGAATATGACGCACGTGCGCCTGCTCCACGAGCAGAGGCGCGCCGGCGCCGCGCAGCTCGAGGAGCTTGACTACGTGGAATCCGGCGGGGCTTCGAAACACACTGCTGATGTCTCCGGGCTTCAGGCCCCTCAAGGCCTCGACATACAACTCCGGCATCCGCTGCTGACTGCGCCAACCCATCACACCTCCCTGAAGCGCATCCGGCGCATCGGAGTAGGCGGCGGCGAGCTGGGCGAACTCCGCGCCGTCCCTGAGCCGCTTGACCGCTTCCTCGGCGCGGGCACGCCGGGTTTCCAGCTGCTCGGGGGTCGCCTGCTCGGGTACCCGGATCAAAATGTGCGCGATGTTATATTCAGTCGCAGTGTCTTTTCTTTCGCTCTGCTCGAGTAGCAGATTCTCGATCTCACCTTCGCTGACGGTGATCTTGCCGGTGACCTCGCGGTCCCGCACGCGATTCATCAGAATCTCATTGCGCAGCTCTTCCCGAAATCTGTCGAAAGGGATCGCATCGCGCTCGAGCGTCTGCCGGAATTCCGTCAATGAGAGCTTGTTCCCCTCGGCGACCCGGCTGAGGGTACGATCGAGCTCCAAATCATCCACGCGCACCCCAGTCTCCCGGGCGTATTGCAACTGAACTTTTTCGATGATGAGGCGCTCCAGCACCTGGCGCTCGATCTCACCGCGATCGGGAAGGGACGTTCCGCGCCGCTGCAACTCCTTCTGCACGCGATTCATCCGCTCCGCCAGGTCGTACTGCGTGATCACCTCTTTGTTGACTACCGCGACGATCCGGTCGATCAAGTCGATGCGCGCCGCGGCAGCCTGCTCCGGGCGAGCGCTTTGCGCGAACGCCGCGCCACACACCGCCAGCAACAGAATGGTAAGTTGAAATCTCATCGTTTCATTGTCAAGCCATCAGTCGTAGAAATCAAATGATTCGCCGGGTTTCCTGTCGGGTGAAAGAGCGTTGATCCGCTGGTAACCCGGAATGTTGCGTTTCAAGGCCTCGAGGGGATTGGACCCGAGGCGCGAAAAGCCGTTCAGCTCCAGCTGCAAGAACACGCTCGACGACGAGGTGCCGGCCGTCAGTGCGAATCGCTGCATGATGATGCGGCTCGTCCAGCAGTCGGCCCCGTATTCCAGTCCGCCTATGCCCTCGACGATCCGGCTGTCGGCGAGCGAGTAGTTGAAGCGTCCGACGCCATACCAGCGACCGAAGATCGGCCACTGTGCCGACAGGTCTACCTGCTTGAGCGGAACCGTCGTCGTAATGTCACCGCTCAGGTACCGGTAGCTCAGGTTGAGCGCCTTGAGCCCCTCGGGCCGATAGCGCGCTGCCAGGGTCAAGCGCTCGGTGCGGCGATCGCGTTGATCGTATTCGGAAGCTCCCTCGATGGTCCAGTGCTGGCTCACGCGCCCCGACAGCGCGGCGAGCCAGTTCGACGCGCTGTAGGTGCGCGGCGCGTCCGTAGGACTGAGCGTGACCCGTTGATCGCTGAAATAGTAGCGCTGGCCGAAGGTGCCGCGCAGCACTTCCTGCCCGCTCGAGGGCAGAAGCATGCGTGACGTTACTGCTGCAGTGAGCTGACGCGCGTCGTTGATGCGGTCGCCCCCGGAAAACCTGTTTTCGGAAAAGATCTGAGCGTAGTTGAAGTCTGCGATCGCGGTGTCGAACAGCGGAATCTGGTTCTGGTCGCGAAACGGGACGTACACATAGTAGAAACGCGGTTCGAGCGTCTGCGTCACCGCCTGTCCGAACGCCTGGGTCTCCCTCTCGTAGATCAGTCCGGTGTCGAGACTGAAAACGGGAAGCGTGCGGCTGATCGAATCCGGGAACGCCGGGATGTTCGAAATCGGTCTCGGTGCTACCGAGCCCGGGATCACTGGGATCTCATCAAGCGAGTAGTACGTGTAGTGCACGCCGACCTTGGGTGTGAGGAAGGAACCCGGCGTGATGAACGGCAGGCTGAGGCTCGGATAGAACGTCGAGCGCTTGCCATTCACAAGCGTGGGGTGGGTGAAGTCGACGAACTCGGCCGTGGACCCGAAATCGAAGCCGCCGATGTCCTGACGCAGAGTGGACAAGGTGAGCTGCGGGGTGCGGCCGTAAGGGACGACGATCGGATTGTCCGGATCCTGCAGGACCTGGAACCGTTGCACCCGCGCGGTCGCCGAGTAGGTGCCCGTGTCCCACCACTTGCCGTTGTAGGTCAAAAAGCCCTCCCGAGGAAGCGTGGCCTGCGAAGCGATGTTGATGCGGGTCGCAAGGTCGCGGAAATAGTTGTCGTCGGAAACCTTGTTCAGGTTGAGTCCGCCAAGGAGGGAGTCATCGCGGTTGTAGCGGTGAACCAGGCTCATCGCCAAGCGGCCGCGATCCGCGGCACGGTCATGCGGGAGCACCTCCGCGTTGAAATCGCCGTTGTAGTCCTTCTGCAAATAACGGAACTGCTCCGCGAGCTGCAATCCGCGCTTTTCCATGTAACGCGGCGTGAGCGTGAGGTCGTAGTTGGGCGCGAGATTCAGGTAATACGGAACTCCGAACTCGGGTCCGCTCTTCCCGGTAGCGCCGATCGAAGGCGGAAGAAAGCCCGACTTGCGCTGGTTATTCAGAGAAAAGTCAAAGGAAGGCGCGGCGATGACTGGCAGTCCCTCGAAATACACGCTGGCGCCGCGCGCGGTCCCCACGTCGCGCGTGAAATCCAGTTCCAACTCGTCGGCCTGGACCCGCCAGCCGTCGTCGCCCGGCTTGCAGGAGGTGAAGAAACCATCCTTGATCCTGTACTGGTTTTCACCCAGGATCTCGATCGTCTCGGCTTGCCCGCGCGCCGAGACGGGTTGCTGACCCGCCTTTGGGCGCGGCGTGAAAGTGAAGTCGGGTTTCTCGAATAGTCCGGTCCCATCCCTGATCGAATACCTCAGCGCCGGGCCCTTCAAAGTGTCGCCGTTGCGTTGAAGGCGGACGTCGCCGCGGGCTTCGACGTCTTCATCTCCTTCGTGATATGTCAGCGAGTCGGCGCGGATCGACAAGCCCCCTTGACGCAAGCTGGCGTTGCCCTGAGCCGTGGTGTCCTTTCCTGCAACGCCTTCGATGCGATCCGCGTCCAAGATGATCGGCAAGGCGCCTGTCTTGGATCGTTGCTCGGAAGAACTCCGCAGCTGAAGTCCCTGCCCCTGTGCGTACACCGCGGCGGAGCAAGACAGCGCAATTGCCAACGCCGCACGGCGGGCAGGTGAACAAGACATGTCAGGGAAGCCTGGACCTGGGCTTTCGGGGCGGGTGCTAAAATCGCACAAATCAGCGGCGAAGGCAATTCTTTGTTTCAGGAGGATTTTTGGACCGCCTAGAGCAATTGCGGGGGTGGCTGGCGGCAACCCTCGGAAGCGACGATTTCAGCATCGCGCCCGCCTCGGACGACGCGAGCTTCCGGCGTTATCTCCGGATCCGACGCGGCGCGGGGCAAGCGTCACTCGTCGCGATGGACGCGCCGCCCGACAAGGAGAACTGTGCGCCGTTCGTGCATGTTGCGCGTCTCCTCGCCGAAGCCGGCGTACACGTGCCCAAGATCCATGCGCAGGACCTCGAACAGGGCTTTCTGCTGCTCTCGGATCTGGGCAGCACGACTTATCTGGATGCGCTCGACGAGCACAACGCCGGAAAGCTCTACGAAGACGCGCTAGCCGCACTGTTCAAGATTCAGCGGGCGAGCCGCCCCGGGTTGCTGCCCGATTACGACAGAGAATTGCTCGAGAAGGAATTGCGCCTTTTCCCCGACTGGTACATAGCGCGCCAGCTGCAGCGCGAGCTCGACGCGGCACAGCTCCAGACCCTGGAGAGAGCGTTTTCGACGATCCTCGGGAACAACCTGGCGCAGGCGCGGGTGTTCGTGCACCGCGACTACCATTCCCGCAACCTCATGGTCTGCGAGCCTTGCCCGGGAATTCTCGATTTTCAGGACGCGGTGTACGGCCCGATCACCTACGACCTCGTTTCGCTCCTGCGCGACGCCTACATCGCCTGGGACGAGGAACGCGTCATCGATTGGGCGATCCGTTATTGGGAGAGGGCCCGAGCCGGGGGGCTGCCGGTCGCCGGCGATTTCGCGGATTTCTACCGGGATTTCGAATGGATGGGAGCCCAGCGACAGCTCAAGGTGCTGGGGATCTTCGCGCGTCTTTCCTTTCGGGACGGCAAGAGCGGCTATCTGAAGGACCAGCCGCTCGTGATGAGCTACCTGCGGCGCACCTGCGCGCGTTATCGCGAGCTTGCCGCGCTCGGGCGTCTGCTCGAGAAGCTCGAGCCCCAGGACAAGCGCGTTGGCTACACGTTCTGATTTCGAATGATGAAAGCGATGATTCTTGCCGCAGGGCGCGGCGAACGCATGAGGCCCCTCAGCGACGCGGTCCCCAAGGTGCTTCTCGTCGTGCGCGGCAAGTCTCTGATCGCCTGGTCGATCGAGGCGCTCGCGCGCTCGGGCGTTCGCGAGATCGTGATCAATCACGCGCATCTCGGTCACATGATCGAAGCCGCGCTCGGCGATGGACGCCGCTTCGGCGTCGCGATCCGCTACTCGCGCGAAGCCGAGGCGCTCGAAACCGCGGGCGGAATTGCACAGGCGCTTCCCCTGCTCGGCGACGAGCCGTTCGTCGCCGTCAACGGCGACCTCTTCTGCGACTTCGACTTCTCCGGCCTCATCGGGACTGCGCTGAAGCAAAATCTCGCGCACCTGGTGCTGGTCGCGAATCCGCCGCATCACCCGCAAGGCGACTTCGCGCTGAACGGCACGCAGGTCGCCGAAGCGGGACAATCCAAGCTCACCTTCAGCGGCATAGGTCTTTACCGCCCGGAGCTCTTCTCGAGCATCAGGCCGGGTTCCAAGGGGCAGATTGCCTCGCTCCTGCGTGCGGCGATGGCGCGCGGGCTGGTCTCCGGCGAGGTGCATCGCGGCATCTGGCACGACGTCGGCACGCCCGCGCGGCTTTCCGCGTTGAACGAGCGCGTCGCTTGATCGTCGCCGCAAAGCGGACGACAATCGCGGCAATGGACACCGCCAGCAATCTTTCGCGCTGCGCCGAGCGCCGTCACGCGCTGCAGTTGCGCATGGGGAAGGGCGCCGCGATCATTCCGACCGCACCGGAACGCATCCGCAATCGCGACAGCGATTATCTTTACCGATTCGACAGCTATTTCTACTACCTGAGCGGGTTCCCCGAGCCCGAGGCGGTGCTGGTCCTCCTCGCGGGAGAGGAGTCCAGATCGATTCTCTTCTGCCGCGAGCGCAATCCGGAGCGCGAGCTCTGGGAAGGCGTCCGCAACGGCCCCGAGGGCGCAAGGGCCGCCTTTGGTTTCGATGAGGCCTATCCCGTGGGGTCGCTCGACGAGCACATGCCGAAGCTCCTCGCCGATCAGCCTGCGCTTTACTACGCCCCCGGGGCCGACGCGGGTTGGGACGCGCGCATCATGGGATGGCTGAATCAAGTCCGGGCGCAGGCGCGCGCGGGCGTCACCGCGCCTGCCGAAATCCGCGATGTGCGCGCCGCGCTCGACGACATGCGCCTGATCAAGGACGACGGCGAGCTCGCCGTGATGCGCCGCGCGGCGGCGATCTCGGCTGCCGCCCACGAACGCGCGATGCGCGCGACCCGCCCTGGACGCAGCGAATACGAGATCGAGGCGGAGCTTCTCTACGAGTTTCGCCGCCGCGGCGCGCAGTATCCCGCGTACTGGCCCATCGTTGCCGGAGGAGCCAACGCCTGCATCCTGCATTACCGCGACAACAACGCGCGGCTCGCCGACGGGGATCTTTTGCTGATCGACGCGGGTTGTGAACTGGACGGATACGCCTCGGATGTGACGCGGACTTTCCCCGTGAGCGGAAAATTCAGCGGGCCGCAGAAGGACGTCTACGAGCTGGTGCTCGCCGCGCAAACCGCGGCGATCGCGGCGGTAAAGCCGGGGAGCCGCTGGGACGATCCGCACAGTGCCGCGGTGGGGACGCTCGCTCAAGGATTCCTGGATTTGGGACTGTGCCGCGGGACGCTCGAAAAGGTGCTCGAGACCGAGGATTACAAGCGCTTCTACATGCACCGCACCGGACATTGGCTCGGCCTGGATGTCCATGACGCCGGAGAGTACAAATCGGGCGGGGAATGGCGCCGCCTCGAGCCGGGCATGACCTTGACAGTAGAACCGGGCTGCTACATCCGGCCGGCCGACGACGTACCTCGGCAATTCTGGAACACGGGTGTGCGCATCGAGGACGACGTTGTCGTAACGCCCTCGGGGTGCGAAGTATTGACCGCAGCTGCACCGAAATCGGTCCGGGATATGGAGGCCCTGGTTGGTCGTGGCTGAGCTGCCGAAGGTCGATGTCGCCATTGCCGGCGGCGGACCGGTCGGCTGTGCATTGGCGCTTGCCCTGTCCGGGAGCGCGGTCTCCGTCGCTCGGATCGCCGGCGAAGCCGATTTCGCAGATCGACCCATTGCCCTGTCCTACGGTTCTCGCCTGATCCTGGAGCGCCTGGGCGCATGGGCCTCCATCCGAAACAGCCCGATCGAAACCATCCATGTTTCCCAGCAGGGTTTCGGCAGAACCGTAATGCGGTGCGCTGACCACGGCTTGCCCGCGCTGGGATACGTAACTGCATACTCCGAGCTCGTTGCGCAGCTTGCGGGCCGCACCCCCGCAAGTGCGGAATCCTTGAGGAACTGGAAATCGGCTGACAATGAAGTTGTCCTGCACCTGTCCCGCGGCGAAAAGGAGCGAGGCATGCGCGCCCGGGTGCTCGTGCTCGCCGATGGCGGCCACAATCGCCACACCCGGCATGTGAGGGATTATCGGCAGCAGGCCATCGTGGCTGAAGTCACGGCCGAGCACCCGCGAGGCGGGGTCGCCTGGGAACGCTTCACCGCCGAAGGGCCGCTCGCTTTGCTCCCATTCGGGGACCGCTACGCGCTGGTCTGGAGCGTGCGCCCGGCGAGCGCCGCCGTGTTGCTCGGGCTGACTGATTCGGATTTCCTCGCGCGCCTGCGTGAAATCTTTGGCGGAAGGCTCGGAGATTTCGATTCGGTCGGCCCCCGCTCGACCTTCCCGCTTTCGCTGCGTCATGGCAGGACCGCTCCCGCACCCAGAGTTCTTGCGATCGGAAACGCCGCGCAAACGCTGCACCCGGTGGCCGGCCAGGGACTCAATCTCGGCCTGCGCGACGCGTGGGAACTGGCTCAGATGTTGCTTGACTTTTCGAAGGAAGAAATTGGCTCGCCCCGTTTTCTCGCTCGCTACGCCCGTAGTCGCAGTTTCGACCGCTACGCCGGAATCGGGTTCACCGATTTTCTCGTGAAGATATTCTCGAATTCCCTTGCGCCGCTCGCGCTGGCACGCGGCGCGGGCCTGGCCGTGCTCGACGCTGTGCCGCCCGCGCGGCGTTTTCTCGCCCGCCGCATGATCTTCGGGGCTCGCGCGCTACCCTGAACGGCGTGGCGCTGTTTCTGCGCTGCGGTAAAAACAAAAAATCCGCCGTCAACCTCTTTTTTTGTTGCGCGAAGCGCTGGAGCGCTTCCCTAAGCGCTCATGTTTAGGTATAGAATTGCGCTCCGCCCGAAAAATTTCCGTGATCGTCGATGCGAATCGGTTCGCGCAGCTTGCGCAATAATCTTTTTGTCGCGCCGATGGCCGGGGTCACGGATCGCCCCTTCCGGCAGCTGTGCAAAAAATTCGGCGCGGGCCTGGCCGTATCCGAGATGGTGGCCTCGAACTCGTTGCTGTGGGGCAGCGAGAAAACGCGCCGCCGCGCCAATCACGAAGGCGAAGTCGAGCCGATCTCGGTACAGATCGCCGGGGCCGACCCGGCCATGATGGCCGAGGCCGCGCGCTTCAACGTGGAGCGGGGCGCGCAGATCGTCGACATCAATATGGGCTGCCCGGCGAAGAAAGTCTGCAACACCCTGGCCGGGTCCGCGCTCCTCAAGGATGAGCCCCTGGTCGCGCACATTCTCAAGGCCGTAGTGAGGGCGGTGAATGTTCCCGTCACGCTGAAGTTCCGCACCGGATGGGATCCGGTCAACAAGAACGCTCTGAAGGTCGCGAAGATCGCCGAAGACAGCGGCGTACAGCTGTTGTCCCTGCACGGCCGCACCCGCGCGTGCGGCTTCTCGGGCCGGGCCGAGTACGACACGATCCGCGAAGTCAAACGCTCTACGCGCTTGCCCGTGGTGGCAAACGGCGACATAACGACGCCCGAGGAAGCGAAGCATGTGCTCGAGTACACGGGCGCCGACGGGATCATGATCGGTCGCGCCGCTCAAGGGCGTCCCTGGATCTTCCGCGAGATCGGGCATTATCTTTCAACGGGCGAGAAACTCCCTCAGCCCCTCGTCTCCGAAATCCATGCCGTGTTGCTCGCGCATCTGCGTGAGCTCTACGCGTTCTATGGCGCAGAAACGGGGGTCAAGGTCGCGCGCAAGCATATCTCCTGGTACACCAAGGGGCTCGCCGGTTCGGCGAGCTTCCGGCACCACATGAATCAGCTTGAAACCTGCGAAGAGCAACTCGACGCGGTCAATCGTTTCTTCGAGCAGTTCGGGCGCGAGAATCTGCGCTTGCGCTATGAAGTGGAGCTGGCGGCATGAGGCAGACAAACGAGATCGCGGACTGTGTCCGCCGGTCTCTGGAGCGGTACTTCAAGGACCTCGACGGCGCAAAGCCACGCGCCATCTACGACATGGTGCTCAAGAACGTCGAGCGTCCGATGCTCGAGCTCGTGCTCGACCGGGCCGAGGGAAATCAGTCCATCGCCGCGGAGATGCTCGGGATCAACCGCAATACCCTGCGAAAGAAAATCCAGTCGCTCAAAATAAAGATGTAAACGGTGATTCCCATCCGGACGGCGCTGGTCAGCGTATCCGATAAGAGCGGCCTTGCCGAGTTTGCGCGCGGCCTCGCCCGGTTCAAGGTCAAGATCCTGTCGACGGGCGGCACGGCGAAACTTCTGGCCGAGCAGGGCCTCCTCGTAACCGAGGTGGCCGACTACACCGGCTTCCCGGAAATGCTCGACGGGCGGGTGAAAACCCTGCACCCGAAACTGCACGCCGGCATACTCGCCCGGCGCGATTCCCCCGCGCACCTGGCAGCGATCGAGGCGGCAGGTATCGAGCCGATTGATCTCGTCGTCGTCAACCTTTATCCGTTCGCACGAACCGTCGCGAAACCGAATTGCACTCTCGCCGAGGCGCTCGAGAACATCGACGTCGGGGGCCCCAGCATGCTGCGCGCAGGGGCCAAGAACTATGCAGGCGTTGCGGTGGTGACCGATCCGTCCGACTATTCAAACCTGCTCGCGGAGATGGGGGAGCGCGGCGGCGCCTTGAGCGAGGGCACGCGCTTCGCTCTGGCCCAGAAGGCGTTCGCCCACAGCGCGGCGTACGAGGCCGCAATCGGCAACTACCTCACCGGACTCGCGCGTGACGGGAAACGTGCGCCGTTCCCGGGGCGCCTTACGCTTCAGTTCGAAAAGGTGCAGGACCTGCGCTACGGCGAAAACCCGCATCAGGCAGCGGCCTTCTATCGCGACGGCAATCCGACTCCGGGCGGCATCGCCGGCACCACCCAGATTCAGGGCAAGGAGCTGTCGTACAACAACATCGCCGACGCCGACGCGGCCTGGGAATGCGTGAAGACCTTGGATGAGCCGGCCTGCGTGATCGTCAAGCACGCCAATCCTTGCGGCGCCGCGATCGGAGCCTCACCCCGCGAGGCGTACGAGCGCGCCTTTGCCACCGACCCCACGGCAGCATTCGGGGGCATCGTCGCCTTCAACCATGAGCTCGACGCCGCGACGGCAGGCGCGGTATCCAAACAGTTCGTCGAGGTCGTGATCGCGCCCGCATTCGACGCCGAAGCGCGACGGATCTTTGCCGCCAAAGCCAACGTACGGGTGATGTCGGTGAGCCTGGCGCGCGCCGCACAGGCATACGACTTCAAACGCATCGGAGGCGGGTTGCTGGTGCAATCCCCTGACGCGCGCAACGAGCAGACGTCGGACCTTCGCACCGTCACCAGGCTCGAGCCTACCCAGGCGCAAATCGCCGATTTGCTGTTCGCCTGGCGCGTGGCGAAGTACGTCAAGTCGAACGCCATCGTGTTCTGCGCGCGCGGCTGTACGCTGGGCATCGGCGCTGGCCAGATGAGCCGCATAGACGCCGCCCGTGTTGCCGCGCTCAAGGCGCAAAATGCGGGGTTGTCGCTCGCGGGATCGGTGGTTGCCTCGGACGCATTCTTTCCGTTTCGCGACGGCGTGGACGTCGTCGCCCAGGCCGGCGCCAAGGCCGTCATCCAGCCCGGGGGCAGCATGCGCGACGACGAAGTCATCGCGGCCGCCGACGAGCTTGGAATCGCCATGGTGTTCACAGGCGTGCGGCATTTCCGGCATTGATGCATGAAGCTTCTGGTCATCGGTTCCGGCGGCAGGGAACACGCGATCGCGTGGCGCCTGGCGCAAAGCCCGCGAGTGCAAAAAATCTTCATCGCCCCGGGCAATGGCGGCACCGCGCGCGAGGCCGGCCTGGAGAACGTGGCGATCTCGGGGATCGACAAGCTGGCCGAATTTGCGCTGGCCGAAAATATTCACCTCACCGTGGTGGGACCCGAGGCACCGCTTGCCGACGGTATCGTCGATCTGTTCCGTTCCAGGGGGCTGCGGATCCTCGGTCCGACTCAGGCGTGCGCCCGGCTGGAGAGCTCCAAGCAGTTCGCCAAGGAATTCATGACCCGGTACAGGATCCCCACGGCGGAATTTTCGAGCTTCGACGCAGCTCACGCCGCGCACGCCTACATCGAGGCGCACGGCACGCCCGTCGTCGTGAAGGCCGACGGCCTCGCCGCGGGAAAGGGCGTGATCGTCGCCATGAGCGCGGACGAAGCCCATCGTGCAATCGAGCAATTTCTCGTCGAGCGTACGATGGGCGCCGCGGGCAACCGCGTCGTGATCGAAGAATTCCTGGAAGGCGAAGAGGCGAGCTTCATCGTGTTGGCGGACGGCGAGCACGTGCTCCCGCTTGCGACCAGCCAGGACCACAAGCGTCTCAGGGACGGCGACCGGGGGCCCAACACCGGCGGCATGGGCGCGTATTCTCCGGCGCCGGTCGTGACCCCCGAGCTGCACGCGCGAGTGGTGCGCGAAATCATCCAGCCCGTGCTCGCAGGAATGACCGAGGAAGGCCACCGCTACACCGGGTTCCTCTACGCCGGCCTCATGATCGGCAGCACCGGCAACCCCCGGGTGTTGGAATTCAACTGCCGCCTCGGCGATCCTGAAACGCAGCCGATTCTGCTGCGTTTGAAAAGCGACCTGTTCGAGTTAATCGAGAGCGCCATGGAGGGCAGGCTCGACCACGTCAAGGCGGAATGGGACCGCCGCGCCGCGCTGGGGGTGGTTCTCGCGGCCTCGGGTTATCCGGACGCCCCGGAAAAGGGCCACGTCGTAACGGGACTACCGGCGGCGCGAGAAGACTTCCGGGTGTTTCACTCGGGCACCGCGCTCAAAGACGGCGCCATCGTCACCAACGGCGGGCGCGTGCTGTGCGTGACTGCTCTTGGGGATTCTATCAAGATGGCGCAGCGGCGCGCCTACGAAGTGGCGGAGGGAATCCGTTTTGACGGCATGCAGTACCGGCGCGACATCGGGCACCGCGCCGTTGCCACACGAAGGCTTTGACCTGCGAAATTCGGTTCGATGAGCCCGGCTGCGGTCCACGCTTACTTTCTTGAGCTGCAGAACCGCCTCGTCGCGGAGCTGGAGCGCATCGAAGGACGCAGCTTCCGCCGCGACCGATGGCAGCGAAACGAAGGCGGCGGCGAGAGCTGCATCATCGAGGACGGGGGAGTATTCGAGCGCGGCGGAGTGAATTTCTCCCGGGTACACGGGGAGCGGCTGCCTGCCTCCGCGAGCGCCGCGCGGCCCGAGGTGCCCGGCCGCGCTTTCGAAGCCATGGGCGTATCGCTGGTACTGCACCCGCGCAATCCCTTTGTCCCCACCGTTCACATGAACATACGGTTCCTGCTCGCGACCAAGCCGCAAAGCGAGCCGATCTGGTGGTTCGGCGGCGGAATGGACATGACTCCGTATTATGGGTTCGAGGAGGACGCGCGCCACTTTCACTCCGTATGCCGGCAGGCGCTCGAAGCATTCGGGCCCGAGTACTATCCCCGCTTCAAACGCTGGTGTGACGAGTACTTCTATCTCAAACACCGCAGCGAGCCGCGCGGCATCGGCGGGATTTTCTTCGATGATTTGAACGAGAGCGGCTTCGATTCGTGCTTCGAGCTTGCCCGCAGCGTCGGCGACCATTTCCTTCCGGCCTATCTTCCCGTAATCGAGCGCCGCAAAGGTTCTCCTTACGGCGAGCGCGAGCGCGACTTCCAGGCCTATCGGCGCGGCCGCTACGTCGAATTCAACCTCGTCTACGACCGGGGGACGCTGTTCGGACTGCAGTCCGGCGGCCGCGCCGAGTCGATATTGATGTCCCTGCCCCCGCTCGTGAAGTGGCGTTATGACTGGAAACCGGATCCGTCGAGCGCGGAAGGAATACTCTACCGGGATTTCCTGCGGCCGAGAGATTGGCTTGGCGAATGATCATATAGGAGAGGAGCGCGATGGACACACGCAAGCTTGGAAAGAACGGGCCCGCCGTCTCGTCGTTGGGCCTGGGTTGCATGGGAATGACCGGAATCTACGGCGAGCCGAACGACCCCGAGTCGATCGCGACCATTCACCGCGCCATCGATCTCGGCATCAACCTGATCGTCACCTCGGATGCCTACGGAGCGGGCGCCAACGAGGAGCTAGTCGGGCGCGCGATCAAAGGCAGACGCGAGCGGGTGCTCCTCGCCACTAAATTCGGGAACGTGGGCCTGAGCGGGTTCAAGCTTCCCGAAGGCCTTTCGGCGGGTCACCCGCGCTACGTGCCGCAGGCTTGCGATGCCTCGCTCAAGCGCCTCGGCGTCGAATCGATCGACATCTACGGGCTGCATCGCGTCGACCCCAAGGTGCCGATCGAGGATACCGTGGGCGCAATGAAAAAGCTGGTCGACCAGGGCAAGGTGCGCCATCTCGCGCTTTCCGAGGCGGGCGCGGCGACCCTCCGGCGCGCGCACAAGGTGCATGCGCTCGCTGCGCTCGAGACCGAGTACTCGCTGTGGTCGCGCGACGTGGAAAAAGACATCCTCCCCGCCTGCCGCGAGCTCGGCGTCGCCTTCATGGCGTATTCGCCTCTCGGGCGCGGGTTCCTCACCGCCACGATCAAGACGCTGGACGCGCTCCAGCCCAAGGATCGCCGTCGCGATCATCCACGCTTCACTCCCGACAACCTCAAACGCAACCTCGCGCTGCTGCAACCGCTCGAATCGATCGCCGCGGCCCACAAGGTCACACCGGCGCAGGTGGCGCTCGCCTGGATGCTCGCCCAAGGGCAGGATGTCGTACCCATCCCGGGAACGAAACGGCGCAATTACCTGGAGCAAAACGCGGCCGCAACCGGAATCAGGCTGAGCGCAGCGGAAATCTCACAACTCGCGACGACGTTTGCTCACGGGGTTGCCTCGGGCACCCGCTATCCGGAGAAGCAGCTCGCCGGGCTCGGCATTTGAACCTCACCCGGCCGGGCTTTCACTCCAATGCCCGTCCCGCAGACCCGAGGTCGGCGCTCGCGCGGAAATGCCGGTTGGCTTCCTCGGTCCGCCCGACGCGCTCGAAGAGGCGCGCGAGCGCGACGTGTGCCGCCCGCGTCGGCTGCGTGGCGAGGCTCGCCTCGAGGTAACTTTGAGCCTTTCCCCACAACTCGCGCTGCACGCATAGGCGGCCCAGCGTCAGCAACAATTCCGCTTCTCCCGGACGCTCGCTCAGCCACCGCTCGGCCCGCTCGAGCCGCTCGAACGCGTCATCGTCGATGCATTCTCCATAGAGCAGGGCGAGCGCGGCGTCCCAGTCGCGCTCGAGCGCCTCCTCGATGATCCGGTGGGCCTTGTGACAATCCCCCAGCTCGATGAAGGCGCGCGCGGCGGCCGCAGCGATCTTGGGACGCAAGCGCTCGGAGCGCGGCGTATCCTCCCAATGCCGGGCGAGGCCTTCCCGATCGGCGGCCTTGCGCGACAGTATCGCGACGCGAGCGTTGACGCGCACGCTGTCGAGGGCTTCCGGCGGCATCGCATCGCGTTTCTCCAGCAAATTAGTCACGCGGAGGACTTCATCCCAATTTCCCATGCCCTGCTCCGCGCGCAGCAACAGCAACAGCGCCGCGACATGCCGCGGCCGGCCGGCGTTCAGTTCGCGCAGCACGGCGCGTGCCTCGAGGAAGCGCCGTTCGTCCAGCAGGAGCTCCGCGGCGGTCATCAAACGGGCAAGACGCCACTCACCGTCGCCTTCTTTCGCCCGTTCGAGCCACTGATCGCGCCGGCCGAATTGCCGCAGCCTCTGGGCCGCACGCGCCGCAAGAAGACTTGCGAGACCCGGCGTCGCCCCAAGTCCGGCCGCCCCGGAGGCGAGCTTCTCGGCGCGCACAAATTGGCCCTCGAAGAGCGCCTGAATCGCCCCCAGCGCTGCTGCGCGTCCCTTTTCATCCCGCCGTCGTTCGCGAAAAGCGCGCACATGCGAGGGAAGCCTCACCGCATGCCACACCACTCTCAGCAGAAAGTATCCCGCCCCGAGGACTAGGACCAGAAGAACAGCGAGCAGGTTGAGCGAAATCTCGGCGCGCCATGGAGGCAGCACGAACAGCGCGTAACCGCCGTGGCCTCGCATTGCCAGCGAAAGCGCCACGGCGAGCGCCGACAGGACAAGCAACCACAGCAAGCCTCTCATTGCCCGGCCTGCTTCCGAATCGGCTTGTAGCCGTGCACCGCCGCGAGGCTTTCGCCGATCGTCGGAAACGAAACCCCCATGCCGCCTGAACCGAGCTGCTTCAATGTCACCGCCATCGCCGCGGCGGCGCGAGAACGCGTGTCGAAGTATCGCTCGAGCCAGCTTGCCGCGATTTTCACGTCGCTGCGGTAGCCGATTTCATCGCGCGCAAGGAGCGCAAGCCGCGCGTTCAGCAGGCGCAGTTTCAGGTTCTCGCGCAAGAAAAACGCCTGCGGCGGGCTGAGCAATGCCAAGTCGGCGCCTTCCATGTTCTGGATCCTCACGAGCTGCTTGAGCTCGCCGAGCAACTCCGCGACCAGCCTTTCCCATAACCCATCGGCCTCACGCTTGGCGGCGGCCGTCGCCTGCGGGCGCGCTTCCTGCACGAGCGGCAGAGAATCCACGCCCGCGATCAACTGATCCAGCTTCGCGGCAAGTCCCGGAACATCCAGGCTGGGCGCGGTCCTGAGGCGTTCGATATCGCGGGCGAAAACCTTGCGCAGCGGCAGGAACTGGGGGCGGCCGGAGCGCGCCAGGCGCGCCTCGGCCGTCTGCAACGCGGCCAAGGCCACCTGGACGTTACCGGTGAGCTGCAGCTGCTGCGAGGCAAGGGTGAGGATCTGCTCGATTTCGGCGAGCACCCATTCGTCGCGACTGCGCCATAGCTCCTGGTAGAGCGCTTCGAGGCCGGCCTGCTGATTCTGAAATTCCGCGAGCTTCAACTCGATCTGCGCGAGCTTGGCCTGCGCCTCGCGCGCCACCTCCTGTGCCTGTCTCGCGGAGAGGCGCGCGTCGCGGCTGTCGGACTCGCTTTCGCGCACGCGTTGAGCGAGCTCCTCGCGCAACGCGTTGATCCGGTTGTGACCGTCGTACCACTGCCAAGCGAAAAGCAGTGCGACCAGCGCGAATGCGACAGCCGTCGCCGAAATGCGCCAGGCTTTGCGCTTCGAAGCTCGCTCGGTCCCGGATGCGGGTGAAGTGTCGTTTTCCATGCGCGAGGCGACTACGGATGAGAGGCGATCATACTTTAGCAAAAAAAGCCGCCATCTCAGCGACGGTGCGAACGTCGCCGCGTCCGGTCACGACGATCTCCCGCACATCGAGCTTCCGCGCGGCAAGCGCGATCCGCGGATGCGGCACGAACACCGGGGTCGCGCGCAAGTAACCCCTGCCGGTAGGGCCCAGCATTTCGCAGAAATTCGCCAGGCCTTCGGCGCTGGTAATCGACACCGCTTCGATTCCGCCGCTCTGCCAGCGGGCGAGGAGCCCTCCTGCGTCGGCGTCGGGCCGCGCACGGCGGTAGCATTCGGCATACTCGACTTTCGCGCCCCGCGCTTCAAGTCTCGCTCGCAGCCATTCGCGACCGCCCTGCCCGCGAAAGATCACGACCGAGCGACCCTGCAGATCCTGCAGCTCGGGAAGTTCTGCGAGCGCCTCGCTGTCGGCCTCACCCGAGGGCGCCATCACTGCACGGAACCCTCGTTCCTCGAGTGCTTTTGCTGTTCCGATCCCCACGGCGGCTACACGCAGGCCCTTCGGCCAGTTCCGGTTCGCCATGACCATCGCGTGCCCCCGCATCGCCGCCGTCGGACTGACGAAAATCGCAAGCTGAAATCCGTCCAGGCGCGCAACCAGATTTGAGACCGCTCCTGCGTTTTCCGGAGGCAGGATCTCGATGGTGGGAAAGAGAATCGGGTCTGCGCCTGCCGCGCGGATCCGCTCGGCCAGCGCTAGAGCGTGCTCGCGCGGGCGAGTGACTACGATACCGCGGCCCGAGAGCGGTCCCGCGCTCATGACAAAGACGCGAGAATCGCGTCTGCGCCGAGGCCCCGCAGTTTCGCCGCGAGCATCTCGCCCAGTTCTTCCGGCGCCGCTATCGGGCCGCTCAATTCCGCGCGCACTACCTTGCTGCCGTCGGGCATTGCCACGAGACCCCGCAAACGAATCTCCGCCCCGTTTGCCACGGCGTATGCCGCGAGCGGCAGCTGGCAATCGCCCGACAATGAACGGCTCAGCGCACGCTCGGCGAACACGCAAGCCGATGTGTCGAAATCCCCGAGCGCAGCCAGTCGCTGCCGCAGTTCGCCTTGGTCCTCTCGACACTCGATCACGAGCGCGCCCTGACCGGGGGCGGGCAAGCTCTGCTCGGGCTCGATCATCGCCCGGATTCGCGCCGCAAGACCGAGCCGCTTGAGCCCCGCTGCGGCGAGCACGACTGCCTGGAATTCGCCCCGATCGAGCTTCGCCAGGCGCGTGTCGAGATTGCCGCGCAGCGGATTCACCGTCAGCGCCGGATGACGCTCGCGCAATTGCGCCTCGCGCCGCAGGCTGGAAGTTCCAACGATGCTTCCCGGCGGCAACCCTTCGAGGCTCGCGCTCAGGTTCGATACGAGGCAGTCGCGCGGGTCCTCTCTCGCGGTGATTGCCGCCAGGCAAAATCTTTCGGGCAGGCGCATCGGAACGTCTTTCGCGGAGTGCACGGCAAAATCGGCCCGCCCGTCCTCGAGCGCGGCCTCGAGTTCCTTGACGAAAAGGCCCTTGCCGCCGAGCTGGGCGAGCGGCCGATCGACGATCTGGTCGCCTCGCGTCGTGATGCCGAGGATGCTCACCTCGCAATGCGGATACAGGCGCTTGAGCTCGCCCGCGACGTGCTCGGACTGCCACATCGCGAGCCGGCTCCTGCGCGACGCAATGACGATTCGTTCAGAACCCTGAGTCAACGTTTGTTCCCTAGCTTACCAGCGACTTGACCTGCGCCCATTGCCTGCGGCTCACGGGCAGCCTTTCCTCGAGCCCCTCCAGGACCACCGACCATCCGACTTCGCCCTCGGTCTCGGCGCCGCGCTCAACACCGCGGATCAAACGCCGCGCCACCAGACAATTGCGATGAATCCGCACGAACACGCCGCTGAATTCCTGTTCGAGCTGCTGGAGCGACTCCTCGGCGAGATGCTCGCGCTCGCGGGTGCGCAGCGTGACGTACTTCAGCTCCGCTCTCAGGTAAATCACCTCCGACACAGGAACGAGCGTCACCCGACCGCGCTCAGCGACGCTGAAGTAGCGCCGCGGAGCCGGATCGATGCTCTCGAGCACCCCGCGCGCGAGCCGCGTGCCGATTGCGGCCTTTTTCAGAGCCGCGAGCAGCCGCGCCGCGCGCACCGGCTTGGTCAGGTAGTCCACGGCGTTGACCTCGAACGCCTCGACCGCGTACCGGTCGTGTGCGGTCACGAAAATCACGGCGGGCGGGCGCTCGAGCACTTGCAGATGCCGCGCGAATTCGATGCCGCTCATCTCAGGCATCTGTATGTCGACCAGGACGACGTCGGCTCCCGCCGCCGTGACCGCCTTCAGGCCCTCCACGCCGTTCGCCGCCTCGCCCGCGACCCGATGCGGCAGCTCCCTGCGGCAGTCCTCGAGCAGCTCGCGCAGCCGATCGCGCGCCGGACGCTCGTCGTCGACGACGACTATCTTGAGCTGGGTCATGGGTTGGTGCGGTAGGGCATCACGATGCCGATCTCGTAGCGGCCGTCCGCGATGCGCGTGTCCAGACTCGCCTCGACGTCGAAGTGCAGCTGCAGGCGCTCGCGGATGTTGGCAAGCGCCATGCGATTTCCCTGGCGGTGCTGGTAGTCCTCGTGGTAGGGATTGGACAATTGCAGCCGGAGGCGGTCGTCCCGACGCTCGATGCGCACCTCGATCACGCCGGCGGCGATTCCCGGCTCGATGCCGTGGTAGACGGCGTTTTCCACCAGGGGTTGCAGGAGCATCGGCGGGACCAGGGCCTGCTCAACGGCCGGCCCCAGCTGCCATTGCACCGTGAGCCGCTCGCCCAGGCGCAGCTGCTCCAGGTTGAGGTACTGCCGGCACAGCGACAGCTCGTCCCTGAGCGCGATCAGCTCGCGGTTGTCCACCATGACGGTGCGGAACAGCTCCGCCAGATCCTCCAGAGCGCCCTCGGCGCGCTTCGGATCTTTGCGTATCAGCGAAAGCACGGCATTCAGAGTGTTGAAAAGGAAATGCGGACGGATGCGGGCCTGAAGCGCCTGCAGCCGCGCCTCGGATATCGCCGGAGAAAATGCCCGGTTGCGAAGGTGAAAATACCACGCGATCGCTCCTGTCCCCAGCGCCGCGTGGCCTAGGCTCCAGGGGAGTTCGCGCCACTCACCGCTTCCGCCGAGCAGGGTCTGGAGCGGGAAGAGCGCGGCGGTGACCGCGAGCACGATCGCAAGCACCGCCACCAGACCGTGAACGTACGCGAGCCGCTGGAGCAGCGCGGAGCCCGCGTAAAGCACGATCACTACGACGAGCAATATCGGTTCGAGCGACCCTGCGATCTCGGTGACTTTTGCGGCGAACTCGCCGATCTCCCGCGAGCGCGCCAGAGCGAAAAGCAGGGCGAGCGCGTTGACGGAAAGCAGGATGCGCGACATCACGCCCAGATTGCGGAAGTCCGGCAGGGCGTCGGGCAGATCGTTTTGCCGTATACTTTGCACTTTTGTGCGGACGCAAAAGTCGACGCTTGCGGCGATGAACCGCGCGCTTCACGACTTCGGTCATTTTACAGTCAACCATGGCAGCGAAACCCAAACCCGGCAAGAAACTCTGGTCCGGGCGGTTCGCCGAGCCAGTATCCGAGCTCGTCAAGCGCTACACCGCCTCAATCGGCTTTGACCGGCGCCTCGCGCCCCACGACATCCGGGCGTCTCTCGCACACGCGCGCATGCTCCGCGCCGTCGGGATCTTGAAGCCGGCGGATCTGAAGGCGATCGAACGCGGCCTCTCCAGGATCTCCCGCGAAATCGAAACGGGACGGTTTCGCTGGTCGCTCGCGGCCGAGGACGTCCACGTCAACATCGAGCGGCGGCTGATCGCTCTCATAGGGGAGGCCGGCAAGCGCCTGCACACCGCCCGCTCGCGCAACGACCAGGTCGCAACCGACCTGCGTCTGTGGCTGCGCGAGGCGATCGACGAGATCAGGGGCCTCGTGCGAAAGCTGCAGCAGGGGCTCCTCGATCAGGCGGAAAAACACGCCGCTACGGTGATGCCGGGTTTCACCCACCTGCAGGTCGCTCAACCGGTGACTTTCGGGCATCACCTGCTCGCGTATTTCGAGATGCTCGAGCGCGACCGCTCGCGCCTTGCCGAGTGCCGGCGACGCGTCAACTGTCTCCCGCTCGGCGCCGCGGCGCTCGCCGGAACCTCCTTTCCGATCGACCGCGCGAAGGTCGCGCGCGAGCTGGGGTTCGAGACGGTGAGCGGAAACTCCCTGGACGCGGTTTCCGATCGCGACTTCGCGATCGAATTCTGCGCCTGTGCGGCGCTCGCGATGGTCCATCTCTCGCGCTTTTCCGAGGAACTGATCCTCTGGAGCAATCCGCGCTTCGGCTTCGTCGCTCTGCCGGATCGCTTTTGCACCGGCTCGTCCATCATGCCCCAGAAGAAGAACCCCGACGTCCCGGAGCTCGCGCGCGGCAAGACCGGGAGGGTCGCCGGCGATCTCGTCGCGCTGCTCACCTTGATGAAAGGACAGGCTCTTGCCTACAACAAGGACAATCAGGAGGACAAGGAGCCGCTGTTCGACGCGGTGGATACCCTGCGCGATACGCTCGCCGTTTTCGCCGAGCTGATCGCCGGCATCCGAGTCAACGCGGCTGCGATGCGAACCGCGGCGAAAGAAGGCTTCGCCACGGCGACCGACTTTGCCGACTACCTGGTAAGAAAGGGGCTCGCGTTTCGCGACGCTCACGAAGCGGTGGCGCGGGCGGTGCGCTTCGCCGAAGAATCGGGGCTGGGTCTGGAGCAGTTGCCGCTCGAGGAGATGCGGCGCTTCTCCTCCAAAGTGGAAAAAGACGTCTACCGCGTGCTCACTCTCGAGGGCTCCATAGCGAGCCGCTCGCACATCGGCGGCACCGCGCCCGCGCAGGTGCGTGCCGCGATCGGCCGCGCGCGCAGATTGCTGAAGGCCGACCCGGCACCGTGATCCCGCAGTGATGGGAGGCCCATCGGGAGAGCTTCTCGCCGCACTGCAGACATCCGTTTCAGATGTCGCGGGCTCGTTCCGAATCGAGCGCGCGACGCCTGTCGCGGGAGGTTGCATCCACCGATGCCTGCTGCTCGAGGGCGGCGGTCGCACATATTTCGCCAAAACAAACGCCCGCTCGGAGCTCGATAATTTCGCTGCCGAAGCTGACGGCCTCGCTGCGCTTTCCGCGGCCGGCGCCCGAGTTCCCGTCCCGCTGTGCCAAGGTCAAGCGGGCGAGCAAGCATTCCTCGTGCTCGAGCACCTTGAGCTGCGCGGAAACGGCGACTACGCGGCTCTCGGGCGCGCGCTCGCCGCCATCCATTCGGTCCACGGAGAATTCTTCGGCTGGCGGCGAGACAACTATATCGGGAGAACTCCGCAGCTCAACCGGCGATCGCCTTCCTGGAGCGAGTTCTGGCGCGAAGCGCGGCTCGGACCTCAGCTCGAGCTGGCGAGGAAAAACGGCTTCGGGAAAAGTCTCTTGAGAAAGGGGGAGCAGCTTGCCGGAGCGGTACCAGGTCTGCTTTCCGGACATGCGCCCGCCGCATCGCTCCTGCACGGCGATCTATGGAGCGGAAATGCCGGGTTTCTGGCCGACGGCACGCCGGTGCTTTTCGATCCGGCCGTTTATTGGGGAGACCGTGAAGCGGACCTGGCCATGACCGAGCTGTTCGGCGGATTTCCACAGGCTTTCTATTCCGCCTACCGGGAAGCCGCGCCCCTGGCTCAAGGTTACGCAGTCAGAAAGACGCTCTACAACCTGTACCACGTTCTCAACCACGCGAATCTGTTCGGCGGCGGCTACGCGGCGCAGGCCGAGCGGATGATCGAGCGCCTGCTTGTGGAGCTACGGTAAGGCGATCCGTCTTCCGACTAGGAGGTGGTTTTTTCTCCGGTGAGAAGCTTCTGCAACTCCCCGGACTGATACATCTCGCGCATGATGTCGGACCCGCCCACAAACTCTCCGTTGACGTAGAGCTGGGGGATGGTGGGCCAATTGGCGTATTCCTTGATGCCCTGGCGGATATCCGGCTCTTCGAGCACGTTGACGGTAAAGACTTCCTCGACCCCGCAGGCTTTCAGGATCTGTACCGCGTTGGCGGAGAAGCCGCACTGCGGAAATTGCGGGGTCCCTTTCATATAGAGAACGACCGGGTTCCCGGTGACTTGCTGTTTGATGCGTTCGTGCGCGTCCATGTCTATTTTCTGAATACCTGAGAACAAGTATCAGGCATTTTAGCGCCCTCGATACAGTCAATCAAGCCAGCGGCCGGCGCACACGCGCGGCCATCCCGCGAGGTCATGAAAATCGCCGACTTCGGCGTAACCCAGCGCTCTGAAGAGCGCGACGCAGCGATCTCCCTGATCGTACCCGTGCTCCACCAGCAAGCCCCCGTCCGGCCGGAGCCAGTCTTGCGCGCGTGCGGCAATCTTGCGGATGCAGGCGAGCCCGTCCTCGCCGCCGACCAGGGCAAGTCGCGGCTCGAAGCGCACGTCGCCCCGCTCCAGATGAGCGTCTCCCGCTGCGACGTAAGGCGGATTTGAAACGATCAGGTCGAACGGCTCCGGTCCGAGCGCATCGAACCAGTCGCTGAGAACAAAGTCGATTTCTGCCCCGTGGTCGCGCGCGTTCCGCCGCGCGAGGGCGAGGGCCGCTTCGGAAACATCCGTGGCGACAATTCTAAGCCCCGGCCGCTCGATCGCGAGAGCGATGGCAATCGCTCCGCTGCCCGTTCCGAGCTCCAGCACGCGCGCCGGCGCACCGAGGGGAAGGCGCTCGAGCGCAAGCTCGACCAGGCGCTCGGTTTCCGGGCGAGGGATCAGCACGTCCGGGGTCACCCGCAGGGCCCGGCCGTAAAACTCCCGCCAGCCCGTGATGTAGGAAACGGGTTCACCCGCGCGTCGCCGCGCGAACCGAGCGTGCGCAGAGCGCGCTCTGCAAGGATCGATTGCTTCTTCGGCGTGGGCGATGAGCCAGACGCGCTCGCAGCCCAGAATGGAGCAAAGCAACAATTCGGCTTCCGATCGCGGCAATCCGCACTCGCGCAGCAAGTCGCCTATCGTTGCGCCGGTTTCGACCGTGTTCACTCCGGGACCCTGCCGTCAGCGCTCGTCGGCGAACGCGGCGAGCTGTTCGGTCTGGTGCTCGGCGAGCAGCGCCTGCGTAAGCTGGGAAAGATCGCCGTCCATGATGTCGTTGATCTTGTAGAGGGTGAGACCGATGCGGTGGTCGGTGACCCTTCCCTGCGGAAAATTATAGGTGCGGATGCGCTCGGAACGGTCGCCCGAGCCGATCAAGGATTTGCGCGTCGCGGCTTCCTTCTCCTGCTGCTCGCGTCGCTGCTTGTCCTTGATGCGCGCCGCGAGCACCCCGAGCGCCTTTTCCTTGTTCTTGTGCTGCGAGCGCGAGTCCTGGCACTCCACCACGATTCCGGTGGGAAGATGCGTGATTCGCACCGCCGAGTCGGTCTTGTTGACGTGTTGGCCGCCGGCGCCCGAGGCGCGGTAGGTATCGATGCGAAGATCCGAGGGACTCAGCACGACGTCGCCGATTGCGCTGGCCTCGGGCAGGACGGCCACCGTGCAGGCCGAGGTGTGGATGCGGCCCTGGGTCTCGGTGGCGGGCACTCGTTGGACGCGATGGCCGCCGGACTCGAACTTGAGCTTGGAGTAGGCGCCCTGGCCGATAATGCGAGCGATGATCTCCTTGTACCCGCCGGCATCGCCCGGCGATTCGGATATCACCTCCACCTGCCAGCCCTGGCGTTCGGCATAGCGCGCATACATGCGGAAAAGATCACCCGCGAAGAGCGCCGACTCGTCTCCTCCTGTTCCGGCGCGTATTTCGAGAAAGATATTGCGCTCGTCGTTCGGATCCTTGGGCAGGAGCAGCTTCTGCAGCTCTGATTCGAGCGCGGCGAGCCGCTCGCGGCCGGCTTTGATCTCGCTTTCCGCGTAGCTCCTCATTTCGGGATCGTCGAGCAGCTCTTGCGCTTCGGCGACATGCTGCTCGGCGTCGCGATACTTGTTGAAAAGCTCGACGACGGGCTCGAGTTCCGCATGCTCGCGCGAAAGCTTGCGAAACTGCTCCAGATCACGCGTCGCGTTCTCGGAAGAAAGAAGCGCGCCGATATCCTGGAGTCGCTGGCGTTTTTGATCGAGCTTGGCCGCGATACTGGTTTTCATCGACTCACGAGCAGACGCCCGAGCTAATCGCCCGTGCGCAGGCGATACAGCCGTGCTACGAGCGACTTGAGCGACTCGGCCGCCTCGCCGCCTTGGTTGAGGGCCTCGGTAGGAGCGTGCATCAGTTTGTTGGTAAGGCCGTGCGAAAGCGCCTCGAGCACTGTCTTGGGATCGTCGCCCCGGGCGAGCATCCGCACCGCACGCTCGACTTCGCGGCAGCGCGCTTCCTCGGCGGATTCGCGCAGCTGGCGGATGAGAGGCACCATTTCGCGCGTCTTCATCCAGTGCAGGAAGGACCCGACCTGCGACTCGATGATCGCCTCGGCCTGCGCGACGGACGATTGGCGCGCGTCGATGCCCTCGCGCACCGTCGCGGCGAGGTCGTCGATGGTATAGAGAAATACGTCGTCCATCCCCGCCACCTCGGCTTCGATGTCCCGGGGGACCGCGAGATCCACCATGAATACCGGACGGTGGCGGCGAGCGCGGACCGTGCGCTCCATGGTGCCCTTGCCGATGATCGGCAGCGAGCTCGCGGTACAGGAAATGATGATGTCGAATTCCGGCAAGCGCTCGGGCAGGTCGCGCAGCTCGATCGACTCGGCGTTGAAGCGGCGCGCAAGCGATTCAGCCCGATCGAGCGTGCGGTTCGCCACCGCCATGCCGCGCGGCTGCTGCGCGGCGAAGTGGGTCGCTGCGAGCTCGATCATCTCGCCTGCGCCGACCAGCAGCACTTTCTGCTCGGCGAGGCTCGGAAATATCCGGCCGGCGAGCTTCACTGCGGCAGCCGCCATCGAAACGACGTTGGCGCCGATGCCGGTATTGCTGCGCACTTCTTTCGCCACCGCAAAAGAGCGCTGGAAAAGCTTGTTGAGAAGCGTCCCGAGCGTACCGGCGGACTCGGCGACGCGAACCGCCTCTTTCATCTGGCCGAGAATCTGGGGCTCGCCGACCACCATGGAGTCGAGGCCGGAGGCGACGCGGAACGCGTGCCGAACCGCTTCGCCCTGCGGAAAGGTATAGAGGTAGGGCTTCAGCTCCTGGGGCTGGACGCGGTGATAGCCGGCGAGCCACTCGAGTGCAGCCTGCGGTTCGCCCAGAGCGCAGTAAAGCTCGGTGCGATTGCAGGTCGAAAGAATTGCAGCCTCCCTGACTGGCTCGCGCAGGGTCAGCTCGGCAAGCGCCGATCGAAGGCGCTCGGCGTGAAACGCCACGCGCTCGCGAATCGCGAGCGGAGCGGTCTGGTGGTTCAATCCGAGCGTGAAAAGTTGCATGGCGAGAGCGGTCTACGTAATCTGCCATTATAAACTAGCAAATTCCGAGGCCCGCAGGAGCGAGTGCGGCCTTAACAATCCTTTCCTGGATCTGGACTTCGTTCAGATTATCGAACGTGGCCAACTGATCGAACTGCGTGCGGCGCGCTGTTTCCAGATCGTGCAACGACGTCAGATCAAGTTCGTCAACCGTCTTGTACTGCAGCAGCATCTGGAAAACGGAGCCGCGCGCCTGACATCGCCTCCGGGGGAATTGGTGGCCAAGGCCGGAATCGAACCAGCGACACACGGATTTTCAGTCCGCTGCTCTACCAACTGAGCTACTTGGCCGGGCCGGTGCGTCCGGAAACCGGAGCGCGCGGAAAGGAGCGCGGATTATAAGGGCAATTTCGCCTGCTCGCCAAGAAGTCTACAGCACTACGCGCGTCGCCGGCAGGCTCAAGATTGCCGCACCGGCAATCCAGATCCACATCGAGGCCACGCTCTCTGGCTTGGCCTCGACCAGGCGCTCGTAGAGCGCGGCGGGCACACCGCTGAAAAGAAGCGTCGCGCTCGAGAGCAGCACTGAACTCCAGAACAGCACCCACTCGACGGTCCGCGGGAAAAGCTCGGGCATCAGGGCGGCCGCGATCGGGAACGCGATTTTGAGATAGGGTGAGAAAATGCCGTTGACGATGCATACACCCAGCACGACCGGGAACAGGGTATGGCGGTCTAACATGCGCCGTTCACTGCGCCATGCGCGGCGTGAGGCCTGCGGCGTGCATCGCGATGAAAAAAACGACCCGAGCTATCGCGACCCAGAAGGCAGCGATCGGCGCGAGTGCCAGAGGCGGCATGATCGAGGGCGTAATGAACGCGACCGGCTTCATCAGCCAGTCGGTCAGACGCCGGAACCAGCGGTAGATGTAGTTGGGTGAGTCGGGCGGCAAGAAGATCGCGAACATGAACCGCCCTATCAGCGTCCAGAACAGCACCGAGAATGCGTAGTTCGGGAGATGGAAGTACCACCAGATGTCCTGACCCTGCATGGCGGTATCTTATGCTATAAGAACTCACTATCCCAATGGCTAGAACTCACCAACTCGGATCCTCGTGACGAGTCCGCCGGCGACCATCACGATTCCCTTGGCTACCGGCTGGATCGGGCGGCTCTGGCGACGCCTGCAAGCACACCTGCGACCAGCGCCGATCGCCACGCCAGATGCGCTCAAGACCTTTCTCGGGGAGCGCGCCGCCCTGATCGCCCAGAAGTGCGCGATCGACTATTGCCGCGGCAAGACCGGGCTGGCGAGCTATGCCCTGTTCACCGAAAAGCCTTTTCTCGACGCCCTAGACGTCTGCCGCTGGGAAACCTTCGTCCTCGTATTGGGAGACCTGCTCATCGTGGCCGAGGGGCACCTGCGGCCGCATGTTTCTGCCGAGCAGCATCCCCGGCTCTGCGAGACTCTCGTCGGCCTTCACTCGGCGGCTCTCACTGCGCTGCCCGCGCCGACGCACCGGACGCATGGATGGGGCGACGCGACCGAATCGTTCGCCGCGCGCTTCAAGGCGGCAAGCGCCGGAAATCCCCAGCAGGCGCTGGATGTCGCCGACCACTCGGCCAAACGCCTGTTCGACACGCTGCCGATCCACATCAGCATGCGCGAGCTGGACGAGGAGGTGGTCTACGGCGCGGTGCGCTTCCGCATGATCGCGGTGAGCCAGGAAATGCAGCGGCGCTTCGCTGCCGCGGACCTGGTAAAGGGGCTTCTCGCCTAGAACGTCACCTTGTAGCTGCCGTCCGTCTGCTTATCGGCGATGCACTGGTAGAGTCCCTTCTTGCCGCCGAGTTCGTAGGGAATGTTGACGCGGATACCTGAGTCGCCGGTCGAGGCCTGGATGTTCGATTTCTCCTTGCTGGCGAACTCAGCCTTGCCGTAAACCGGGTCCTTCTTGGCGCCCGCCAGGCAGACGTCGTAGGCCGCCTGTTCGTCCTTGCCCCCGGCGCAGGCGGCGAGCGCTAGAACTAACGCGGCCGTCACGGCGATACGCAGAGCAGTTGTCATGTGCATGGGGACGCCATTATAGACGGCTGGAAAAAGAAAAGGCCCGCCCCGGGCGGGCCTTTCGCTAGCGGGGCGTGGATCGCGGCGTCTAGTCGTGCGCCTGGCCGGCGACCCAGTGCAGCTCGCCCTTGGGCACGCGGATCGTGTCCACGAACTCCTGCATTTCCTTCGACGGCGCCGCGGTCATCAGGCTCACGATCCAGGTGACCAGGAAGGCGAGCGGCAGGCCGAACAGGGCGCTCGAGATGTTGCGGATGCCGAACCACTCGGCCATGCCGAAGTAGCGCGTGCCGACGAGGTAATACGCGCACACCCCGAAGCCGATGACCATGCCGGCGATGGCGCCCGCCGCCGTGGTGCGTTTCCACCAGATCCCGAGCACCAGCGGCGCGAACAGTCCCGCCGCGGCGAGCGAGAACGCCCAGGCCACCATCTGGATGATGCCCGCGGGACGGGTTCCGGCGACCGCCGCGGCGACGATGGCGACGACGACGAGCAGCACCCGCGCGACGACCAGGCGGCGCATCGTGGACGCGTGCGGATCGATCATCTTGTAGTAGATGTCGTGGCTGAGCGCGTTGGCGATCGCGAGTAGCAGCCCATCCGCGGTGGACAGCGCCGCCGCCAGGCCGCCTGCGGCGACCAGCCCCGAAATCACGTACGGCAGGCCCGCGATCTCCGGCATCGACAGGACGATGATGTCCTGGTTGATGATGAATTCGCTCAGCTGTAGGATGCCGTCGCCGTTCGCGTCCTTGATCGTCAGCAGGCCGCCGACCTGGGACCAGTTCTGCACCCACGCCGGAAGCGCGTTGATGTTCTGGCCGATGACGTTGGTATAGACCTCTAGCTTGGCGAACGCCGCGTAAGCCGGCGCGGTGAAATAGAGCAGGAAGATGAAAAAGATGCTCCAGCCTACCGAAGTGCGTGCGTCCTTGACGTTCGGCGTCGTGAAGTAGCGCATCAGGATGTGCGGCAGCGACGCGGTGCCGATCATGAGCGTCAGGGTGAGCGCCCAGAAATTGTTGAACTCGACCCAGCTGAACTGGCCCTTGGCGTCGACATAGGCTGCGGCGTGCGGCTTGAGGATGCCGAGCTTCTGCTCGAGCTGGCTGATCTGGTCGAGCACCTGCCCGTAGGCAAGCTCCGGGATCGGATTCCCGAAAAGCTTCGTGGAGAGCCAGACTACCGGAATCAGGTAAGCGATGATCAGAATGATGTATTGCGCGACCTGGGTCCAGGTCACCGCGCGCATGCCGCCGAGCATCGAGCACACCAGGATGCCGAGGAGGCCGACGAAGATCGCCACCTCGAACGGGATGTCGAGGAAGCGCGAGGTGATGATGCCGATGCCGAAGCACTGGGCGACGATGTAGGTGAAGGAGGCGCAGAACAGCACGATCACGCCGCAGACGCGCGCGGTGTTGCCCTCGTAGCGCACGCCGAGGAAGTCGGGCACCGTGAACTGGCCGAACTTGCGCAGATACGGCGCGAGGAGTACGCCGACGAGCACGTAGCCGCCGGTCCAGCCGAGCACATAGCCGAGGCCGCCGTAGCCGGCGAGGTACAGGCCGCCGGCCATCGAGATGAACGAGGCGGCGCTCATCCAGTCGGCGCCGGTCGCCATGCCGTTGAAGAACGGCGGCACCACGCGCCCGGCCACGTAGTACTCGGAAATCTCCGAAGTGCGGGAGATGACCCCGATGTAGGCGTACACGCCGATGGTCAGGAACACGAAGCAGTAACCGATGACCTTGTTCGGCACCCCCATCTGCTCCAGGATCGCGAGGATGATGACGAAGCCGATGAACCCGCCGGCGTAAACGCCGTAGATCCTGCCGAGGTTGTCGACGAATCTCTTGCTGGTTTGGTTGGCCATGTTGGTCGCTCCCGGTCAGTCTTCGGCGACGCCGAATTCTTCGTCGATCTTGTTCTGCGCGCTCGCGTTCCAGAAGCACACCACCACGTAGAAGATGAGCGAGCCCTGCGCCGACATGTAGAAGCCGAGCGGGAAGCCGAAGATCTTGATCTGGTTCAACTGCACGGCGAACGCGGGGATGATGAAGCTGAAGAGCACCCACAGAGCCATGATGATCCACATCAGCCGTGATGTTTTTTTCCAGTACGCATCGCGTTGCGCGGGCGTCAGTGCGGCCATGTTCCCCTCCTCCATGTTTTGTCGAGAGCGTTCGGACGAGCTCCCGTACAATCGCTGAGATGCTAGCCGCGCAACCCAGCCGCATCCATTAGGGAAAACCCTAGGTTTCGACGTCTACTCCGATTGCTGCATTGCAAACTGAACCAGTTCAGCGACCGAGGTCACACCCATCTTCTCCATCACCTTGGCGCGATGAAATTCGACGGTCTTCATGCTGATGTGAAGTTCGGCTGCGATGATCTTGTTCGGCTTGCCTTCGATGACGCGCTGCAACACCTCGTGCTCGCGTTCGGTCAGGGTCGCAAGGCGGCCGGCGATGCGCGATTGCCGCGCGCGCTTGTCGCGGAGTTCGGCGTCGCGCTGGAAAGCATTCGCGATGATCGCGAGGACTTCGCGATGGCTGAATGGCTTTTGGATGAAATCGACTGCGCCGCCCTTGAGTGCGCTCACCGCGGCCGGCACGTCGCCGTGCCCTGTGACGAAGACGATCGGGATCTCGATGTCCCGGCGATTCAGGTACTCCTGCAGCTCTAGGCCGCTCATCCCGGGCAGCTTGAGATCCAGCACGAGACAACCGGCGCTTCCGTTCCGATAGGACTCGATGAACTCCGCCGCCGTGGCGAAGGTCCTCACGGCGATGCCGTTCGATTCCATGAGCCAGCGCCAAAGCGTGCGAATTGACTCGTCGTCGTCGACCACATACGCGATGGGAGGCTGATCGGGATGCATGTCGTTCATCGGCATCGGATCCTCCTCGCGACCCAGACGCACGAGCCGCACCGAGCGGTCAGTGTAGCAAAGCCGCGATGTCGATGCAGTTCGTCTGCGACGAGGCACGAGCGCAGGCTGTCCGGATGGGTCACGGTGCAAACCCTCTACGGACGCGGCTACGTTTCGAGCACGCCGAAGCGTAGGCCGGGCGCCCCTAAGGCGAGAGCTGGTAGTCGGCCGCGATACGAGCCTGGATAGCGCGCGCCTGCTTGAGCGCGACCACCAGCACGCGCTGGTCGAATTCGTGCAGCGCGTAAGGATCGATGCGGTTGTCCGGCGCGAGACCCTGCTGCAGGCACTCGGCCTGGCGGCGCAGGCGCAGTCCCTGGATGTGGTAGTACGCCGTGATCCACGCCTCCGCCTCCCGCTGCGGCACCTTGAGCGCCGGGGCGGCCGCGCGCAGCCGCCGTTCGGTATTCACTTCGTCGATGCCGTGCGCCAGCGAGAGAATCCGGGCCGCGTCTACAAAGAGACTGGCGCCGTTCAGCTTGACATCTATCCTGCCGTCATCGCCGGTGATGAGCCGTCCCAGCAACCCGAGTGGCGGGCGGTTCTTTAAGGCGTTCTGCGCCATCTGATGGAGGAACCGCCGATTACGGGGCGCATGCCGCATCAGCCAGCGACGCAGCTCCCTGGCGAGCGTCAGATCACCCTGCAGCGGCCGCAGATCGAAGAAGATGGCTCCGTGAAGCAGTGCTTCCGGGCTGCCGGTGTCGATCCAGCGCTCGAATTCGCGTCGCCATTCGTCAAGGCTCAAGACCCATTGCGGATTCCCCGCCATGACATCGCCGGGGCACAGGCGGTAGCCCGCCCGGTCGAGCGCCCAATTGATGCGCCGCGCGACTGGCAAGAGCGCCGAGCGCACCGAGTCCAAGCTTTCCCCGGGTTCCACGGCGAACATGATGCCGTTGTCCTGGTCGGTGAACAGCGTCTGCTCGGATCGGCCTTCGCTGCCCATGAGGATCCAGCAGTAGCGCACCGCCACGTCGCGGAACTCCAGCTCGACGATGCGCTGGGTGAGGAGGTCATTGAGAGAGGCGATGAAGGCGGTGAGCGCGCCCACGGCCACCCCTTGGGCGAGCATCCTGCGCCCAAGGTCGCTGATGTCCCGGCCGAACTGCTCGATGGCCGGCAGGTCCTCGGCGCCGTGGATGGCCTCCGACAGGTGCCGGATGCCGGTGCTGTGCAGGCCAAAAAGGTCACGTTCCGAGATGATGCCGGCGAGCCGGGCGCCGTCGACCAGCACGATGTGACGCACGCCGTGGCGGATCATGGCGAGCGCCGCGCCATAGGCGGTCGCGTCCAGCGGGAGCGTGACCAGGCGCGACGTCATGACACGCGCAATTGGAGCATCGAGCGCGCCTGGCTCCAGCACCACGCGGTCCACCACGTCGCGCAGGGTGAGGATGCCGAGCGGCACGCGGTCCGCGTCGACCACGATCATCGAGCCGATGCCGAGCTCCCGCATCCGGGCGAGCGCCTGCGCCACCTTCTCGTCCGGAGCGCAGGCGACCGGCGCCCGCCGCAGCAGCTTCGCTAGCGGCGGGTCGATCGCTTCAGTAACGCAGTCGCGCATAGTAAGTGCGCTCGCACGCGTCGCGCGCCCGCCCGAGCGTCTCGATTCCCCGCTCGGACAGCAAGGGAATCATCCTCAGGAACACTTCGCCCGTCATGACAGCGTCGCCCACGGCAGTATGCCGGCCCGCCGTGTTCACCCCGAAGCGGCCGGCAATCGTCTCGAGCTGGTGCGACGCCAGATTCTCATGCAGCAGCGCAGACAGGAGCAGCGTGTCGAGGACCGGATGGGCAAAGCGCACGCCGAGGGCTTCCTCCTTGAGCCGGAGGAAGCGCATGTCGAACGCCGCGTTGTGGCCGACCAATACGGTGTCCTCGCAGAACTTGTGGAACGCCGGCAGCACCCTCTCGATGGTGGGTCGCCCCTGCAGCATCTCGGGTCGGATGCCGTGGATTTTCATCGAAGCCGGTTGCAGGGAGCGGCGCGGGTCGACCAGCTGATCGAACACCTCGCCCGAGAGAAGCCGCCCGTTGACGATGCGCACTGCGCCGATGGCGATGATCTCATCGCCCGCGGACGGCTCGAGCCCTGTCGTCTCGGTGTCGAACACTGTGTAGGTGAGATCCTTGAGCAGCCGGTCGTCGAGCTCGCGCGTCTGGCCCGGCTGGTGAAAGAGGTCGAAGTCATAGTACTCGGGCCGGCTCGGGCGCGCGGGCACGCTCGCCGCCGTTTTTTCCGGCTCGGCAAGCGGCAGGAGCAGCCGGAACGAGGACCGGCTCGAGGCCGGGTCGAACTCGTACCAGGCTTCGCCGTGGTGGCGGTTCAGCACTTCGCGGAAGGTGAGGGCGCTTGATTCGCCGCCGGTCACCAGCGCCGAGCCGTCCCAGGACTGAACGGTGGACGACGACAGGCGCGCGCCGGTCCAGGTGAGGCTGAATTGCGCATGGCGTCCAGCCGCCCCCACGGCGAAGGCAACTTCTCGGACCTGGCACTCGTACTTCAGCCGATGGGCGAGGAAACAGACCGCCTGCACCATGATGAAGCTGTCCGCGTTCACCCACAGGGAAGCATCGATCTCCCCGGTGCTGGTGGGCAGCCCGACACGCCCGGATATTCGACGCCGCATCACGTCGATCAGGTCGATCGCCCGGATCTGCTCCGGCAACCACTCGCCCATCACATGCTCCGAATACTCGCGCGCGGTGCGCTGAAGCTCTCCCGTCAGGCGATCGGCCTCCTCGCTGATGATGCCCGTGAACTGGCGGCGGCGCGCGACGTCCATTTCCGGATAGTTCACCAGGTTTTCGACCGCGGCACGCACGCTTGCGAGCGCGGCGCGCGCGTCTTCGGTGTATCGCTGCAGGAGCCGGTCGCGCCGTTCGGCGCGCGTCACGGCTTCGCCGATGTCCTCCAAGAGCAGCACGAAACCGGCAAGCTCGCCGCCCGGCGCCGTCCCGTGCCCCGCCACAGGCGCCAGCTGCGCGCGCACCAGTTGCCCGGTCCGGATCGCCGCCATGAACACCACCACCGGCCAGGTCTCGCCCTGCGCAAAACGTTGGCGAAGCTGCTCGAGCGCATGGGACATCAGGTCCTGGTCAAGCAGTGTGTAGAGCGAGCGACCCAACCCGATGTAGCTCGAGGCCGGGCCGCCCGCCTCGTCCTCCAATCCGGAAAACACCTGCCGCGCGCGCTCGTTGTACAGCAGGATTCGGCCTTCCAAGTTACACACGACCACACTTTGCGACAGTTCCGACATGAGCGCGGCAAGCCGGATTCTCTCCTGGTCGAAATCGAGCCGCGCTTGGCTGATGCGCGCCTCCACGTCCCTCAGTACTCCTTCGTGCTGCGCGGCGAGCACGTTGATCGCGCCAGACAGCTCGCGCCATTCCGCCGGACCCTCGGCCTCGATGCGGTAGCTGGGGTTGCCGCCCGCGATCAGGCGGGTGGATTCGGTGAGCCGGCGCGCGGAGGCGACGTAGGTCCGGATGAGCCAGTTGGCGAGGAAGCCGCTGGCGCCGCAGGCGATGGCGACCAGGAGGAGGAGCGTTGCCTGACTTCCCGACAGCAGGCGCCGGAACGTCTCGCGGTCTTGCAGGCCGAACGACGCATCCAGCATGAACAGCAGCGCCGCTCCTGCCCCCAGGAGCAGTCCGAAACATACGGCCCAGGCGGCGGCTAGGCGGAGCTTCATCTACGGACCCAGCAGCCGCTTGACTGCCTCAAGCAGCTCCCGGGTGGCGAACGGCTTGGTGATATAGGCGTCTGCGCCCAGCGCGAGGCCCTTGGCGACCTCGGTTTCGCGGCCCTTCGCGGTCAGCATGATGATCTTCACCGGCTTGAGCTCAGGCGATTCGCGGATCACCTGGCAGACTTCGAAGCCGTTCTTGAGCGGAAGCATGATGTCCAGCAGCAGCAGGTGTGGCCGGAATTCCCGCGCCACGCTCAGCGCGTCGTCGCCGTTGGCCACTGTCCGGATCTCGTATCCGCTCTGCTCCATGAGAAACTCCAGCGAGACAGCGATGTTGGGCTCGTCGTCCGCAATCAGCACCCGCTGTTTCACGTCACGCCCTCGCGGCAGCCGCGGCCGCTCTCGAATCCCCAACGGCGCTGATGGGCAAGGTGAAGGAGAACGATGCGCCTTCCCCGGGCCCGCTCTCCACCCAAAGGCGCCCTCCGAAATGGCCGATGATTTCGCGGCAGATAGGCAAGCCCAAGCCGGTGCCCTGCGGTTTCTCGGTCAGCGTATCGCCCACCTGCCGGAACTTCTCGAAGATGATCTGCTGGTCCTCGGGGCCGATGCCGATGCCGTTATCTATTACATCGACCCGCAACGCTTCCGCTTCACGGCTCAGCCGGATTTCCACCCGTCCATGCTCCTTGTCGCAGAACTTCGCCGCGTTTGACAGCAAGTTAAGCATGACTTGCACGAGCCGATCGCGATCCGCGAACAGCGTGGGAACCTCGGGCTCGAGTTCGGCCATGACCCGGATGCCGCGCTCCTTGAACAGCTGGCTGGTGGCCGTGATCGACTCCTCAATGATCTCCTTGAGTTCCACTTCCGTGTTGTGCCATTCGGCGCTACCCGATTCGATCTTGGCGAGGTCGAGCACCTGGTTGATGAGGCGCGTGAGCCGCTCGGACTCCTTCACGATGATGCTGAGGAATTTGGTGCGCTCGGCCTCGTCGAGGCGGGGATTGTCATTGAGGATCTCCGAGAACGCGCGGATCGAAGTGAGCGGCGTGCGCAGCTCGTGCGTCACGGTGGAGATGAAGTCGTCTTTGAGGCGGTCGAGCTCCTGCAGCCGCTGGTTGGCACCGCGCAGCTCGTTGGTTGCCGCCTCGAGTTCCTGTGATTTCTGCTCCAGCTGCCGGCTATAAGCGAGAACCTGCGAGGCCTCGTCGATGATGTTCATTACCTCGTCGATGTCCAGGGGCTCCTCCTCGACGACCGAAGCGACCATGACGCGGGCCGAAGCGCTGCCGATGGCGCCGGCGAGGAGCGATTCTGCGTGGTGCACCAGATTGGCGTCGGCCGAGCGCGCCTCGACCGATCGCACACCGCGGCTGTGGGCGTAGGCGGCAAACGCCTCGTGCGCGCGCTCCGGACCGAGAAAACGGCCCACCAGCAGCAGCAAGTCGTTGACCGAGGCGCTGCCGCGCCAGAAGCGCGAACCGGGAGACGCCAGCGGGTGCTTGAGAGCATCGACGAATACGGTGGCTTGTCCGTGCTCGGCCGCATTGGGCCCCTTGATCAGCGATACGCCGACGTAGCAGCCGATGTTGACGAGCATGCTCCAGAAGAGGCAATGTGTGATGTCGTCCAACCCCTGGAGTCCGAGCAGGTGCTGCGGCTTGAGGAGATCAGTGCCGAACAGCCCGTGAGAAAGAAAGGTGATCGGCAGCCAGCCCGACTTGGCGAAAGAGGGCAGCAGCAGCGTATAAGTCCAGACCAAGAAGCCCGCTGCGAGGCCGCAGAACGCGGCAGTGCGCGTACCCCCCTTCCAGAAGATTCCGCCGATGATGGCTGGGGCAAACTGTGCCACCGCCGAGAACGAGATCAGCCCAATGGAAACCAGCGCATAGGCTTCCCCGGCCAGATAGAAGTAGAGATAGCCCAGCACCAGGATCAGCACGATCGCCCCGCGGCGGATGCCGAGCAGCAGCCCGGAGAGATCGCGTCGCTCGGTCAGCCGCAGCGCCTTCGAGCGCAGCAGCACCGGCATCACCAGGTCGTTGCACACCATGGTCGAGAGCGCGATGGTTTCGACGATGACCATGCCGGTCGCAGCCGAAAGCCCGCCGATGAAGGCGAACAGCGCGAGCCACGGCTGCCGTTCCGCGATCGGCAGCGTCAGCACGAACGT
>WNGA01000356.1_pt1 | contig 70463 bp, 75 predicted proteins | sample 5400061 | NCBI WGS metagenome assembly WNGA01 (sample SAMN13153366, study PRJNA577476) | soil metagenome | isolation source: 100 cm soil or saprolite under grassland replicate 2 | place: USA:California | collected 2016-06-15
TACCTGATCGTGCCGATCTCCGCGTATGCGACGCGCCGCAGCTCCTGGCGCGTGAAGTGCTTCTCGACCTCCTTCTGCAGGGCGGGGGTCATCTGGATCCCCGGCTGCTGGAAGAAGCGGATCTGGACGACCTCCGGGTCGCTGGTGCTCGTGCCGACGTGGAAGCCGGCGTCGTAGCCGTGGGTCTTCAGCAGATGGCGCGCCACTGCGGAGGGAAGCACTCGGAGATCAGCGACCTGAACCCCGGTCGAATTGATCCCGGAGATCATCGCCCGCTTGATCATGCGGCAGGCCGGGGGAGATTCGCGGCTAGCGACCACCCGCGCGCCGCGCTTGAGCGCCGTGCCGAGCGCCGCGGCCAGCCGGACTGCCACCTCGGGTGTGAGGTCGACGTTGACGAGGCCGCTCACGCCGTCCTTGTCGAACAGCCGCGGCGTCGCGCGCGACTCCCAGATCAGGCTCTCGTGGATGTGGGCGCCGGACTCGACCTCCTTGAAGGGATAGATGCGAACGCCCGGCATGACCACGCTCTGGGCACCGAGGATCACCTCGTCCCCGACGGCGGCGCCCTCGTGGATGCGCACGTGCGCGCGGATGTCGCACGAGCGGCCGACGACCGCTCCCTCGACGAGCGCGCTTCGGCCGACGTGTGTGGAGGCGTCCACGACCGATCGCACCGTTCGAGCCCGCTCCCTCAGCGTGACGGACGACGACAGCACCGAGTACGGGCCGACAGAGGCGTCCGGGGAGATCCGGCAGTAGTTGCCGAGGAACGCCGGACCCTGCACCCCTTCGAGATCGTCGACCTCCACACCCTCGCCGATCCAGACGTTCCCACGGAGCCGAATGCCCGGTATGTCGAGGCTGGCGCGGCCGTCGAGGGCGTCGAAGTTGGCCTGCCTGAATTGGTCGAGGTTGCCGATGTCCTGCCAGTATCCGTCGCACACGTAGCCGTAGAGCGGACGTCCCATCTCGAGTAGGAGCGGGAAGAGCTCCTTGGAGAAATCGAAGGGCCGGTCGGTCGGCACGTGCCGAAGCACCTCCGGCTCGAGCACGTAGATGCCGGTGTTGATCGTGTCCGAGAAGACCTGGCTCCACGAGGGCTTCTCGAGGAAGCGCTCGATCCGGCCGTCTTCATCGGTGACGACGATCCCGAACTCCAGTGGGTTCTCCACGGACATGAGGCCGATGGTGACGGCGGCATCCTGCTCGCGGTGGAAATCGACCAGCTTCGTCAGGTCGATGTCACAGAGGGCGTCACCCGAGATGACGAGGAAGGTCTCGTGCAACCGGTCCGAGGCGAGGCGGACGGAGCCTGCCGTGCCGAGCGGCGATTCCTCGACCGAGTACTCGACGGAGAGGCCGAGGGACTGGCCGTCGCCGAAATAGCTGCGAATTGCCTGCGGAAGGAAGGCGAGGGTGACGATCACCTCGTCGAACCCGTGCTTGCGGAGCAGTTCCAGAATGTGCTCCATGCACGGCTTGCCGACGATCGGCACCATCGGCTTCGGCTGGTTCGAGGTGAGAGGGCGCAGCCGCGTGCCCTCGCCTCCCGCCATCACGACCGCCCTCATTCCCGGATCGCCTTCCAGGCCGCCGCGACGTAAAGCGCGGCGGCTGCGAGGGCAAGCGCCACCCCGGTCCAGAAGATCCACAGCGGCCACTCGGTGCCGTCGCGCGTGACGAGCACGAAGGCGATCGACGCGTACAGCACCCAGGTTGCCAGCTTCCCGAGGAAGCTGACGGAGAACTCGTACCCGCGCGGGACGGCGAGCCGGGCGCCCGCGACCAGCAGCGCGTCGCGGACGACCACGAGCACCAGCGCCGCCCAAGGCAGCCTCCCGTCGATCACCAGGAGGATGACCGCGGCATCGATCATCAGCCGGTCAGCCAGCGGATCCGCGTACTTGCCGAACTCGGACTCCACCTCCAGCCGACGGGCCAACCAGCCGTCGACCTGGTCGGTGACCGCAGCGATGCCGAAGACGATCGCCGCGGGCCAGCTGTGGCCACCCTCGGCCGTCGCGAGCAATGCGATGAACACGGGCACGAGCGCGAAGCGCAGCACCGTGAGCGCGTTCGGCAGCTGCGCCAGCGGCATAGGGGCTGCGCGTGCCGTCATCGCGTCAAGGATAGACGGCGTTTCCCCGCCCTCTGGGGCCGCCATCCTCCTCCCCACGTTTCGATCCTATCGGCGAAAACCGCATGCGTGGGCCACGCGGGCAAGCAAAAAGGGTGAAGAATCATCCACATGGCCGACCGCCTGTCCCTTCCCGGCTTCGTCAACACCCATTCCCACGCCTTCCAGCGGGCACTGCGCGGGAAGGACGAGGGCCGCGATTTCTGGGCCTGGCGAGAGCGGATGCTGGCCGAGGCGGAGCAGCAGACGCCCGAGCTCGTCCGCACCAGCTACGCGGAGACGTACCGGGAGCTGCGCTCGGCCGGATACACCGCCGTCGGCGAGTTCCATTACCTGGGACTGGAGGAAGCCGTCGCGGCCGCCGACGCTGCCCAGGAGGCTGGGATCGAGCTCGTCCTGCTCTACACCGCCTACGCGCGGGGCGGTATCGAGCGCTTCCGCCAGGCCAGCGTCGCGGAGTATTTCGCCCAGCTGGAGCAACTGCTCGGGCGCGGCCTCCGCGTCGGGCTCGCCCCCCACTCCGTGCGCGCCTGCCCCCCGGAATGGCTAGAGGAGATCGGCCGCTACGGCGAGCGACACGCGCTCCCGCTCCACGTCCACGCGGACGAGCAGCCCCGCGAGGTCGAGGAGTGCCTGGCCGAGCACGGGCTGAGGCCCATGGAGGTTCTTGCACGCGCGGGCTGTCTCACTGCCCGCACGACCGTTGTCCACGCCACGCATGCCGACGAGGGCGAGCTCGACCTGCTCGCGGAGTCAGGAGCCCGGGTGTGCGTGTGCCCGACGACCGAAGCGAACCTGGGCGACGGCTTTGCGCCGGCCTCCGGCCTGCTCGCCCGGCGAATCCCGCTCTGCATCGGCTCCGACTCGAACGTCCGCATCGATCCGCTCGAGGAGCTGCGGGAGCTGGACGGGATCGCGAGGAGGCAGACCGGCCGGCGCGACGTCTTCCGCCCCGAGGAGTTGCTGGCGATCGGTGGCGACGAGGGCGCCGCGGCGCTCGGGCTCGACCACCGACCCGACGTGGAGGTCGACTTCGGCCACCGTTCCTTGCAAGGTGTAGCGCGGGAGCACGTGCCGGGCGCGCTACTGGCGGGCTGCGGCGCGGACGTCTTCGTGTGATGCACGAGTGGCAGAGCCACACGGGAGAAGCGCAGTTGCACATCGTGGCGGATACCGAGGAGGAGGTCTTCGGCGAGGCCGTAGACGCGCTCGGCCGCCTCGTCGAGCTCGACCGCGGCGGCGAACCGGCGCAGCGGCAGCTCTGGGTCCAGGCGCCCGATCGGGCCTCGCTCCTGGTGGAGCTGCTGGGAGAGCTCGTCTTCCTGGCCGACACCGAGGGATTCGTCGGCGATCGTGCCGAGATCCGGTTGGAGGACAATCGGCTCGAGGCCCGGATCGACGGCCGGCTGACACGGGTCGACCCGCTGGTCAAGGCCGCGACCTATCATGACCTCAGGTTCGAGCGAAACGGCGAGGTATGGGATGCCCGAGTCGTCCTCGACGTTTGAGCTGACCCAGATCGACGAGACTTTCTGGGAGATCTCTGCCCCTGCGCGCCCGGACATGCGCGTCCCCGCGAGGGTCTTCGCCGACAGCGAGCTCGCGCAGGCCATCACTCGCGACGAGTCGCTGGGACAGCTCCAGAACGTGGCCACGCTGCCGGGCGTCGTGGGCGCGGCCCTGGCGATGCCCGACATCCACCAGGGGTACGGGTTTCCCGTCGGCGGAGTCGCCGCCATGGAGCTCCCCGACGGCGTGGTGTCGCCCGGCGGGGTCGGCTACGACATCAACTGCGGCGTCCGCCTGCTCGCTCTTTCACTGACGGAATCCGAGCTGGGCGCCCGTCGCGAGGCGTTCGTCCACGAGATCGCGCGCTCGGTCCCGGCGGGCGCCGGCAAGGAGCGCGGGCGCTCCCGGGACCGGGCAGATCTCGAGCGAGTCCTCCGCGAGGGATCCCGTGTGCTCGGCTCGGACGATGACGTCGAGCGAACCGAGTCGCACGGTTGCCTGCCTGGAGCCGATCCGGCCGCCGTGTCCGAGCGGGCCAAGGAACGAGGCCGAGGCCAGCTGGGCACGATGGGCTCCGGCAACCACTTCGTGGAGGTGCAACGCGTCGACCGTGTGCTCGACCCGGCAGCGGAGGCGTTCGGTCTCCGCGAAGAGCAGGTCACGGTTCTCATCCACTCGGGCTCCCGTGGACTCGGCCACCAGGTCTGCACCGACTTCGTCAAGCTGATGGATGAGGCGATGCGCCGGTACGGCATCGAGCTGCCCGATCGCCAGCTCGCCTGCTGCCCGGCCTCCTCGCCCGAGGGGCAGGCCTACCTGGGGGCGATGGCCGCGTCGGCGAACTTCGCGTGGACGAACAGGCAGGCGATCGCGGACGCTGTACGGCAGGCGGTCGAGCGCGTGCTTGGAACGCAGGTGGCGAACGAGACTCGGCAGGTCTACGACGTCGCGCACAACGTCGCCAAGGAGGAGGAGTACGACGGCCGCCGGGTCCTCGTCCACCGCAAGGGCGCGACCAGGGCCTTCCCGGCCGGCTCCGGCGAGATCCCGGAGGCCTACCGCGACGTGGGGCAGCCCGTCTTCATTCCCGGCAGCATGGGCACGGCCAGCTACGTGCTCGCCGGGGAGCCGGGCTCGATGACGAGGTCGTTCGGGACGACGTGTCACGGCGCCGGGCGAACGCTCTCGCGTACAGCCGCGCGCAAGCGGATCGCAGGTGGCGACCTCCGCCGCGAGCTGGAGGCACAGGGAATCGTCGTGCGCTGCCCGTCCCCCAAGGGACTCGCCGAGGAGGCCCCATTCGCCTACAAGGACGTCGAGCGGGTCGTCGAGGTGGTCGAGCGCGCCGGACTCGCGCGCCGCGTCGCGCGGCTCGTTCCCCTGGGGGTCGTGAAGGGCTAGAAGGCCGCCAGGAGGTGCCGCACGGCGCTCAGGGCGGCGAAGACGCGCGTCCAGTAGGCCGTGCTCAGCAGATAGGCGCGCTCGGACTTGCGCCCGTGCAGGCCCCAGGCCCCGTCGTAGCTCGAGTAGCGCGGGAGGGCCGTGATGGTGAGCCGATCCGGCCCAGGTGTGCGGGCCGGCTCGATCTGCGTGCCCTCGTGCCACTCGTTGTAGCTCGTGATCGTGACGCGGTCGGCCTCGGCGGCGACCGCAGCCTTCCACATCGCGTCGTAGGCTGCGCCATTCCGCCGCGGGCGAACGCGCGTGTCCGCGGTGGCGGCCGAGGCGTCGTAGCCGGGCGCCACCGAAGGCGCGCAGAGAAGGCCTGCCGCATGCGCCTTGGAGCAGATCCGGACGAACGTTCCGGCCCCGTAGCGGACGATGTCGTACGTGTAGACGCCGGCGAAGCCGGCGGCTGCGGCGCGGGCGACGTTCCCGGTCTGCGCCAGCAGCTGGACACCGGCCTGCCGGTTGAGCACCTGCCACGACACGTCGTCGATCAGCGGGTCGAACGGCCGGAAGACGTACGCCCGCGTGATGCCCAGATCGCGAAGATGCTCCAGGTCTGCCGCGAGCACCTCGGCCGTCCGCAGCCACTTCTCGTAGGGCTCGATCTGGACCGCGACGCTCAGGTGTGCCTCCGTCGCAGCGCTGAGCACCAGCGGCAGGCGCTTGTCCTCGGGAGAGCCCCAACCCCACCAGGAGCTGACCACTTCGCGGATCCCCGAGGCGGCGATCTCCCGCATCTGCGCTCGCACCACACGGGCGTCGCTGCTCGAGTACGCCCCTCGCACGGGATAGAAGTTCGCCGCGACGTCTGTGGGTGGCCGGTGCCCGTCCTGCGCCCAGTGCTGGTAGGAGCCGTCGTGCGGGGGCGTGCCGTACCACGGGTAGTAGAAGATCGAGGTCTCCCCCACGCCGGCGAAGCCGGCGGCCGGGAACGCGAGCAGGGCGAGCGTGAGAAGGAGCGTCAGCCTGAGCATGGGTCGCGCGAGATCGGGCCTCAATCTTGCCTGAGGGCCGTGCCGGATTCAGGGCAAGGCGCCGGGCGCTACGAGACGGTGCCCGTCGCGACCCCGATCGCCCGCGTCGGCGGCAGGATGTCTGGTCCGACGTCCGTGCCGATCGGCACGCCGATGCTCGTGCCATGGCCGTGCAGGCCGACGTAGGCACCCGTGGCCGACAGAATTGTCCACGAGCCAGTCTCCGTCGCACTGAAGACGTCTTGCACCACGATCGAGCCTCTCTTCCCGGCGAATCTTCGCCAGACCTTCACCTTGCCGTACGGCGCGGGTCCAGCCGAGAAGCTCACGAATGTTCCGGAGTCGGTGAAGGCACCTGACGTCGCAAAGGTCCCCTGGCCGCTCGGCTGGGGGAAGCGCACGTCGAGGTAGAACTTGACTTCGCCTCTGATTCGTGCCGAATCGGAAGACCGGGCGGCTGTCGTGGCAACCGCGAGTGCGGCCGCGAGCAGAACGGCCGAGATGGCGAAGCGGGCTGGTCTCATCGCGGGGCCTCCTGTCAATCTGACTCCTTAGGATTGTCGGCACCGGGAGCGCGGCCTTGAGGGGGTGGAGGTGAGAGAGATCGGCCAAGCCCTGGCGCACTCGAGCTAGCGCCCGCGCGCGGGCCAGTCGCGATTCCATTCGGAGATCCCGTTCGTGAAGGTGATCTGACGCAAGCCGCTGCCGTCGCGATTCATCAGAAAGAGCTCCTGGTTGGCACCGTCCGGCATCCAGACGAAGGCCACCAGCCGGCCCTCCGGCGAGACAGCCGGCTCGCCACCATGGGAGCTCACGCGTCGAAGGCCCGTTCCGCCGGGACGGACGCTGAAGATTCCGCGTCCGCTCGCGGTGGGCGCGCCACGCCCGAACATGATCAGCCCGTCCGGCGTCCAGGTCGGCGACATTTCGCTGAGCGGGTAGCCGGGCAGCAACCTGCGCTCGCGGGAGCCGTCTGCGCGCATGCGCACGAGCTTCCAGTACCCCAGCTCGCACGAGAACACGATCCAGCGGCCGTTGGGGGACCAGGCCGGACTCTCGCAGTCCTCCGCTTGATTCGAGAGCCTGCGCGCCCGGCCGCCGCTCGCGGGCATCGAATAGATCTGAAAGAGGCCCGTCCGGGCGCTCGAGAAGGCGATGCGACGCCCGTTCGGAGACCAGCTCGGCTGCCGGTCGGAGTGATGGTTGTCCGTCAGGCTGCGGAGTCCGCTCCCATCTGCGGCAATGGTGAAGATCTCGGGGTCGTGGTCGCCCGCTGCAATCGCCGAGACGGCGATGCGACGCCCGTCCGGTGACCCTGCACCGTGCACGTCGAGGACGGCCGGCGGCGTGGTGTCGCGGGCGCCGGTACCGTCCGGTCCCGCGAGGAACAGCCTTCCGTACGATGGGGCGTTGCCGCCGAGCGGACGCAGGTAGAGCAGGTCTCGGGTCGGCACCGTCGTCCCGGCTCCGGCCACGGCGGCAACGAGCGAGACGATCGGGAGGAGTGCCGGTACGGCGCCGCGGGGCATGTCGAGAGCCTTCCCGCCTCTGCTGTGGCCAATCTCCTCGCCGGCTTGGAGCCTCCGGCGAAGTGATTTACCATGGCCTACCCCGGCGAAAGAGGCTCGCATGGCAACGGTCACCGAGCACGAAGAGCAGCAGATCGAAAGGGCGAACGCCTCAGGGCTGACCCCGGTGGTCTTCGTCCACGGCCTCTGGTTGTTGCCGAGCAGCTGGGATCGCTGGGCGGGCGTCTTCGAGGAGGCGGGCTACACAGCGCTCACGCCCGGGTGGCCCGCCGATCCCGAGACCGTCGAGGAGGCGAGGGCGCGCCCCGAAGTCTTCGCCCAGAAGACGGTGAAGCAGGTGGCTGATCACTTCGATGACCTGATTCGCAAGCTGTCCAGCAAGCCGGCCGTCATCGGACACTCGTTCGGAGGGCTGATCACGCAGATCCTGGCCGGACGCGGGCTCGCCGTCGCATCGGTGGCCATCGATCCTGCGCCCTTCCGCGGCGTGCTGCCGCTGCCGATCTCCGCGCTCAAGTCGGCGTCGCCGGTCCTCGGCAACCCGGCCAATCGCAACCGAGCGATCCCGCTCACCTACGAGCAGTTCCGCTTCGCGTTCGCCAACGCCGTGAGCGAGCGCGAGGCGAAAGAGCTGTACGACACGTTCGCTGTACCGACGCCGGGCGCTCCGCTCTTCCAGGCGGCGACTGCCAACCTCAACCCGTGGACCGAAGCCAAGGTGGACACCAAGAATCCGGATCGGGGACCGCTGCTCATCATTTCGGGCGAGAAGGACAACACGGTCCCGTGGGCGATCGCGAACGCCTCCTACAAGCGGCAGAAGCGCAACCAGGGCGTGACCGAGATCGCCAAGATCCCGAACCGCGGGCACGCGCTCACAATCGACAGCGGCTGGCGGGAGGTCGCCGACACCGCCCTCGGCTTCGTCAAGCGATTCGCCTAGCCCGTTCGCGGCTGTGACCCGCTCGGATCTGTATCCCGAGATCGAGCCGTATGACCACGGCCTATTGGCGGTAGGCGATGGAAATTCCATCTACTGGGAGGCGAGCGGCAATCCCAGTGGGAAGCCGGCCGTCGTGTTGCACGGCGGCCCCGGCTCGGGATGCTCGCCTTGGTTTCGCAGACTCTTCGATCCGAGCGCGTACCGCCTCGTACTGTTCGATCAGCGCAACTGCGGGAGTAGCTCGCCGCACGCAAGCGACCCCGACACCGACCTCGAAGCCAACAACACCGCGAACCTGATCGCCGATATAGGGCTCCTGCGTCGACACCTCGACGTCGACCGCTGGTTGGTCTTCGGCGGTTCCTGGGGCAGCACACTGGCACTCGCCTACGCCGAAACACATCCGGATCAGGTCACCGGGATGATCCTGTTCGGCGTCACGACGGGGCGACACGAGGAGTTCGACTGGGTCTTCCGCGGCGGCCTGGCTCGCCTCTTCCCGGAGGAGTGGGAGCGCCTACGAGGCGCCCTGCCGGTCGCCGAACGAGACGGCGACATCGTCGAGGCATACCATCGCCTCCTGAGCGATCCGGATCCTCCGGTCCGGCGGCGGGCTGCCGAAGCCTGGTGCATGTGGGAGTCGGCGACGCCCGCGTGGCCTCCGCGGACCGGACTGGCGGAGAGGTTCATCGACCCTGAGTACGCGGTTGCCTTCGCCCGGATCGTGACCCACTATGTCCGCCACAACGCCTGGTTGGAGGACGGGACCCTTCTGCGCGACGCCGCCGCGCTGGCCGACATCCCGGGCATCCTCGTGAACGGACGCTTCGACTTTCAGGCTCCGCTGGCGAACGCATGGGAGCTCAGACGCGTATGGCCGCGCGCCGAGCTCGTGGTCGTCGCCGACGCCGGCCACACTCCCGGCGAGAGCCTCGGCCGGGAGCTGGTCCGCGCCACCGACCGATTCAGGGCTGTCTCTTAGCGGCCAGGCGCCGCCCGGACTCGGCGCCCCGTTAGGATCCGCGGCGTGCACAAGGCCTGGGCGTCGACGCAAAGTCTCCCGGCGTTCAGCGTGTGGCTCGGGGTCACCGTCGGTCTCAACGTCCTCGCGTTGATCGTCGTCAACTGGCTGTTCGATAGCGTGGCGATCGACGGTTTCTGGTCGTTCCTGCTCGGAGGACTCGCGCTCGGGCTCGGCAACGCCTTCCTCAAGCCGATCCTGGCCCTGCTCACGCTGCCGGTCATCCTGCTGACCTTCGGCCTCGCCTACTTCGCCCTGAACGTCCTGATGCTCGCGCTCGCCGAGTGGATCGCTCCACACTTCTCGGTCGACGGTTTTTGGACGTACGTCGGCGCGGTGATCGTGATGTGGCTCGTGAACGTGGTCGTAGGCGCGGCCCTGGACGCCGTCTCTGGGGGCGCTTGAGCCGCGTCGGGTCGCAATGAACCCCGGGACGCGTGCCCCTGGTGGTCATACTTCGACGCCTCACGACTCCTCGCGCGGGTCGGCGAACGAGAGGGAGTGACGATGCCGCTCTATCTATCGAGGTTCAGCTACACGCCGGAGACTTGGGCCAGGCTGATCGGCAACCCAGAGGATCGCCGAAAGGCCGCTCAGTCGTACATCGAGTCTGTCGGTGGGAAGCTCCATGGATTCTGGTACGCCTTCGGCGCACACGACGGCTACACCCTCTGGGAGGCCCCCGACAACGTGTCCATGGCCGCGGTTGCGCTGGCGATTAGTGGCGGCGGTGCGCTTAGCTCGCTTGAGACGACCGTCCTCCTGACCGTCGACGAAACGATGGATGCCCTGCGCAAGGCCGAGCAGGTCCAGTACCGAGCGCCCGGCGCGTAGCGGCTCGCGCGCGCCCCCTGTCACGCCGTCTGCCTCGTGATGTAAAGCGAGGGCGAGGCGTCGAGCGCGCATGATCACGAATGCCCCTCTGTCGACTCGAGCGCCCGCTCGACTCGGTCGGCTTCTGCCTGCGCCTGCTCGGCACGCTCTCTCGCTGCGAGCGCTTCTTGCGCGAGCCTGCCCGCAGTCTGTTCCGCTTCGCGTGCCTTCCGGCGCAGGTCGCGAAGCTCCTCGCGGAGCGCCCGAACACGCTCGCGGGCCTCGGCCTTTGCGCGACGGCGCTCGGCCAGCTCGTCCTTCTGCTTGCGTTTGGGCTGCTCGGATCGGGTAGCCATAGGCCGCAGCCCCCTCAGCGGGGCGAACCCCGTCGACTCGACTTCTGCATCCAGACGTCCTTGCTCGAGCAGCGGCCGGGCCTCGGGATCGGCCACCGCTGCATAGAGGGTGGAGCTGATCCGGTTGACCGTCGCATCGCTCACGCTTCTGCCCGCCTCGCTCAGGATCCGGCGGGCTGAGGCGGTGAGTTCCTGCACTGCCTTCCGCTCTGCCTCGAGCGCGTGGCGCACGTCGTCGGCGCCACCTCCGCCGAGCGCTTGCTCCTGAGCCTGCCGCAGCTCGTCCGCCGCCTCGAGTAACGCCCCCAGCTGCTTTCGTTCGCTGCGGGCGAGCTGGTTGATGGTCCACGCAACGATTGTCGGCTTGGACAGGGAGCGGATAGCGCCCGCCGCCTCTGGATCGCCCTCCTTGGCGAGTCGCGTAGCCAGCGTGTTTCGCGCCTGCGTGAACTCCTCGAGCGGAAGCGCGTAGAGGCGGCCTACTTCCGCGTCGACATCGGCGCGAGACTGCTCGCTCATTGATCCATTATCGGCTCACGTCGGGTGGAAGGCTCAAGCGGTCGACCTCTGCACCCTCCAGGCAAACTTCGACCATGGCCGTCACGCTCGCGCACATGACCCGCGAGACACTCTGGCAGAAGATCCAGAGCGGCGACGAGTTCGTGCTCGTCGACGCGCTCTCGCCGCTTTCCTACGCCGCGTCGCACCTGCCTCACGCGATCAGCATGCCGCCCGAGCGGGTGCACGCGCTCGCCCGCCGGCGGATTCCCGACCTCGACACGGAGATCGTGGTCTACTGCGCGAGCTCGACCTGCGACAGCTCCGTCACCGTTGCCAGTCGGCTGATCGAGCTCGGCTATCGAAACGTCCGGCACTATGCGGAGGGCAAGCGCGACTGGGTGGAAGCCGGCCTGCCACTCGAGGGCGGACGCGTCTAACCGGAGGTCCCTCCGGTTCGTCCGCGTACGCGATGATTCGCAATGCGGCCGTCAAGCGTCGCTAGGCGGCGCGGAGCTCGGCAGGTTCGTCCTCGCCGAAGCGCTCGCGTCACCCCTGTGGGAGGCGGGCATGCTGCTCCTCCGAGAGCGGCGGCGCCGGGCGGCGGCACGTCTTGCAGCGTGGCTCCATCCCTGCCTGGCGATGCCTGCGGCATTGCGTCGGGATAGCGCAAGATGGGCATAGGATCCGTGCCGACGACGCTCGACCAGGAGGTCAACATGACAGTCGCAGTGGTGATCGACAACCCGGAAGGCTCCCAGGAAATCTACGAGAAGGTTCGGGCGCGGCTCGGCCTGGAACAACCTGCGGGAGGCATCTTCCACCTCGCGGGACCAAGTCCGAGTGGCGGCTGGCGTGTCCTCGAAGTGTGGGAATCGGAGGAAGATGCAATGCGGTTCCGTGAGGAGCGCCTAATGCCCGCCTTCGACGCCGCCGGCGTACCTCGCCCGCAATCGCGGCCGGAGTTCTGGCAGATACACACCTACATGAAGTAACGCAGATTGAGGCCGAGCAGTCGCCGCGCACAGCTGAGCGGCGCGGGCGGCCTGCCGCGTCGCCTCTGCTGGGGGTGACGCAGCGGCGGCAGCCATAACCGCCGCCCCCATGAAGACGGCGGGCTCGGCCTGCGGCTCGCCGAGCCCGCTCACTCGAGCGCCGGGGGGGAGAGAACCCAGCGGCTCGGTTTGTCGCCTTCCCTTCTTTCCAGTTCCCAAACTGGGACGCGTGTTGGGATTGAAGAGGAACGGCGGGCTCGGCCAGACCGAGGCCCGGCCTCCCCCTTGCTCCATCACCTGAAGTTTGAAGTCCTGCCTTTCGCCGCCTGTCACCTGCCTCGACCAGACGAACGCTTGCGTGGCGCCAACCCGACAAATCCCGCTACCGAGGTACCGACTCCTTCAATCGGCTTCGACCCACTTGGAACCTCCTTCGGCCGCCTGCCTCGCCTAGCCTGCTTTCGCCCCTTTGCTCCCATTTGCTCAGCTTCGCTGTCGGTTAGGTCGAGGACGATCGTTCCCTTCCTCGCATCCCGGAAGGTGATCGTGACTGTTGCACCCTTACCGTCCGGGATCTCTTCTCCTGAGAGATCCGATACGAGCACCGTGCGACGAGCCATGGCTCCTCCTTTACCCTCCTGAGCAGAAACCCCCGACTAGCGGGGGTTTCAGTCGATCGGGGCGGGCAGATTCGATCTGCCTGGGGGACTAGAGGTCGGCAGATACCCCGCGCAGTCTCGTTGCGTCCACCTGAATCCGTGAAACGGCTGGAAACTTGCTCGTTTACCGCGTTGACGTCCCGCCCTGCCCCCCACTCCCGCCGAGTCTCGGCGCGTCCTGTTAGACAGGTGTTAGATGGAGCCGCACTAGCTCTTCGTCGCGTCCCTCGGCGCCACCCTGCGCAAGCCGGAGCTGTGGTCGGGGTTCTTCGGCGCATACGTTCGCTAGAAGGCGGTCGACGGCAGCGCGAGGAAGTGGATTCGCATCTTGATGTTTGAGATGTCGTAGCTGGTCTTGATGTTTGAGATGTCGTAGCTGGTCGCCCCGCTGCCCTGGCAGACAAACTCGAGAGTTCCCGAGCCGTCGGCTGAGAACGCACCCACGGACGTGCCGCTAGCCGTGCTTCCGGCGGTTGTCGAGACGCCTGCCCCGTTCAGGATGCCTTCGAAGTTGTAGCCGCAGTTCAAATATTCGTCGCCGGCACCGGTGTTGTGAACGGTCAAGGGGGTGAAGGCGACGTAGTCGCCTGCGGCGGGCACCATGTAGGTCGCGAGCGGAGTCAGATCGACGTAGTTGGTCTGATCCGAGCCGGTGACAGACGCGGTGGTGATGCCTGTTCCAGCCGGGCCTTGGGGGCCGCTTGGGCCTGGAGCGCCGGTCGCGCCTTGGGGGCCGGCAGGCCCGCGGTTGCCTTTGAGGTGCCTTCGGGTGAGGGCGCTCAACGCACTGGCTCCGATGGAAGCATTCTTGATGTCCGCCCCGGTCAGCGAGTGATTCTTCACGTTAGCGCCCGTGATCAGCAGGTGGGCGCCGGCGACAGCGGTGCCCCCCAACGCTTAGAAGAGCGCCAGCGTCGCAACGACATTCGAGTAGCTCAGGTGAAAGAGAGGCCGTACGTGTATGTCTCCAATCCGTCGATGTGTTCTTCCAGAGCCGATCACTCGTTCGGGGTACATCGGCGTCGATCCACCCCCCTGAGAAGCTCTCGACCTCCGCTGCCGCCAATCGCTTGATCGGGGCGGTCGTATGGGAACATGTGTTCGTGACTTTCGCAGGGCTCGGATCACGGACGATTCGAGCGCGCGATCGCCAATCGCCAGCTGGGCAACGCCCTCATCGCGGCCCGGGAACTTGGAGAGCTATCGCTGGCGGACGCGCTCAAGCTCTGCCTGTTGCTGGCCGAGGTCGCGTCCGAGCGGTACTCGCCGGCGGCCGCGCGCTGGCACGCGAAGTTCGCGCTGCGGGCGAGAGGGATCAGCCTGGACGAAACGCAGCTTGCGCTGGCCGCACTGCGCCTCCTACCTGAGGAGCGGGAGGGAGCCCCCGCCGCACTGCTTCACCTCGCTCGGCGTCACGGCGTTGGATCAGTAACCAGTCGGAGGCTTTGAGGCCGGACACGCTCTCTCCCCAGATTGCAAAAGTGCATCCGGCCTCTAGGAAGAAGAGACGCCCTGCTGCCGAGACTCTTGCGCTCTACTCGCCGAACTCCCGCTCCGCGCACTCCGGGCAGAACATGCGCAGCTCCCCGAGCCGTCGGAGTAGGCGCGCCAGGAGTCCTCGACATTCTCGTACGGGGTCGGCACGCGACCGCACTCGGCGCAGACGAGGGCTCTGTCGCTGGCGGCCACGCGTGAAATGATGCCCCGAACGGGGAGGCACGCGAGAGGCGCTGAAGACGATGCGCGAGGAGCTGCGGCGTGGGGGGAGCGGAGAAGATCCCGAGCCCGTCGCGCAGTAGCGACGGCTCCTCGCGCATGCCTCAAGGTGTCGGATGGGGGCGATTGACGCCGCTGCGGCGGCGGGCACTCCCGATGTCTGCGTGTCTGACTACCCCGCGCCAGCTCGCCGCGAAAAAAGTCTAGAGGGGGACGGCCCCGGCTGTGAGCGTGGCCGACTGCCAGCAGCCCCCGCGTCGGACGGATTCAAACGTCTGACCGGAGGCCTAAAAGTCGTCATGCCGACGCGTCTGTGCTCGGCCTCTTTGTGCTCACCGGTCTGGGCTCTGCCCGAGCTGCCTGCCGGTTCGCGGGTCGCGGACCTGCTCTCGAGGTGACCTCCGCATGATGTTTCGAACGTCGTGCGCAGCCGCTGCGAATACAACGAATGCCAACGGCGCCACGGCCGTTAACAAAGTGACCATTGCTCTCTCCCCTTTGCTCTCCCCGCTTTCGCTCTCAAGGTAGCGCACGGGCGGCCGGCCATGCCGGGGGGAACCTGATCGAGTCCTCTCTCGCGGGCTGGCCGGCGCAGACTCCCCTAGGGGGCGTGTTGCCGGTGTGAGCGACGGTCCTGGCCTCGCGCATAGAACCCCGCGCTCGCTCCCCGCGAAAAGAGCGGCTCGCGTTGTTGCCTTACGAGACACGGCCTCGTGCGGTTGAAGGGTCCTACCCTGACGTGACAAGCTCAGGTGGTAGAGGGCGCGGAATCTGCGGCCGGCCTGTGGACTCTCCCCAACAGGCCGGGTTGGTCTGGGGCCCGCGCCCTCTTCGCTTCTTGCCCCCGGCTGAGCTACTAAAGGCTCAGCGACCGGAGTCACGAGGTATCTGGTGCTCGGCGCAGATCCGAGACCAACGAGGGCAAGGGCAAGAACGCGACCGCGGGTGATCCCCGCGCCGTTCGCGAGGCGAGCGAGGACCGCCGCTCCTCCTGTCGGTGCCAACCCTCGCCCTGAGGCGGAATACAGAGACGACGACGACGACCAGGATGAGCAAGACGACACGAAAGAGACGTGACGCCGTGTTAGACAGGTGTTAGATGGAGGCCACCCTCGGATGGCCTTTCTCTTTGCCGCCAAAAGGAAAAAGCGCGCCTAAGCGGGCCTTTCTTTCATCGGGGCGGGCAGATTCGAACTGCCGACCTCTAGTCCCCCAGGCGAAAATGCGGCCGGACCCGACGAGACACGGTGGCCGGGAACCGCGTAGATAAGCCAAAAGCGACTCCGGCGCGCGACACGGCTGGACGCGGTAGGACGGGGCAGCGCTGACACAGCGCTGACATGAGCCAGCGGTTTACGCAGCCAAGAGAGGCAACGCTGGCGGTGGCTTCGCCTCCACCGCGGCCAGCAGCCCGGCGATCTCGTGCTCGTGCACCTCGAACCGGCGCTCGAGCTCGGCGAACTTCTCGCCGCGCACCTTGCCCGGCTGGTCGACCGCCTTGAGCAGCCGTTCCTTGTCCTCCTGACACGCGGCACCGAGCGACAGCCTGAACGCCGAGCCTTCAAGGGAACGGTCCCAGCAGTTCCACTTCCGTTCGAACCTCCGGCGTTCCTTCGGGTCCGGGAATAGCAGGAACAGCCGCCTCGGTGGCAGGCCGATCGTCAAACTGAACGGGTCATAGCCGGCGGGCCAGGAGGAGGGCCGGCGCTTCGACTGTCTGGTCCTCCTGGGCATCACCTACCTCTGTGGTCGTCTCGGCATCCGTGGGTCCGGCATCGGCTCGCCCTCAAGGTCAAGCTCCCGCCACAGGCGCGCGGCGGCGATGCGACTGTCGCGCTCGATTGCAACCCTCGGATGCGGCCTCGGGCAGCCAAACCGATCCCGAAACACCGGCCCCTCCTCCTCGATCAGCCGCCGCGCCTGTTCGCACCGATCGAGCGCCTCGAGCGCGAGCCGCAAGAGCTCGAGATGGTGCGGCTCCAGCTCATAATCCTCGATAACGCTACGCCAGAGGGTTTGCGAGGCGGACGAAAGATGCTCCGGCGGTTTCGGGAGCGATCTGACCATCCGTAGTGTTGCCTGACTGGTCACTGAGACAGCCTAGCCGCGTCGCCGGACAGGTTTTTCGCAAAACCGCATCGAACCGGGGACTGACGCGGGCGTGGAGGGCTGATGGTGGGTACGGCATGCGCCGCCCCAGTTTCTGGCGCTCCCCGGAAGCTACACGCAATCGCGCAACGTCTCCGTTCCGGTTTGAGGACCTCCTCGGTCCAATGAATCACGCTTTCGTCCGAAGCCGTGACCGCATTCACCTCCGGCAGTAGAACGGACGACCGCCGGCCTGTCACGCCGGAGGTCGCGGGTTCGAGTCCCGTCGCTCCCGCTCTTTACACCTCGTTCTCGATGTCGCACGCGCTCGGCTCGGGCAGAGGCTCACGCCGCCGTCTCGTCGCGGAGCGCCTCCAGCTTCGCACGCACCTGTGCGACCATCGCCAGGTTCTGCTTGCGCTCGTAGCGCTCGAGTGCCTGCTCGAGCGCGGCGGCGGCTTCGCGAACGCAGCCGGCCGCGCGGAGCACCTCCGCGAGGTCGGTCAGGGCATACCCCTGGAAGTTGAGCGCGTCTGTCCGCTCGGCGATCGCGACGGCTTCGCGCGCGAGCGCCTCGGCCTCGGCGTGCTCTCCTCGCGCCGCGCACACGAGCGCCTGCGCCTGCCGCCACCACGCCTGCGTCGCGACATCGTCCTCGTCGCCAAGCTCGCGGCCGAGCCGCGCGAGCGGCTCCGCCTCGTCGTGGCGGCCGAGCGCGCAGAGGGAGCGGCCGAGCCGGGGGGCATACGTGGAGAGGAAGTTCCGCTGGCCGCGCTCCTCCATCGCCTCGCAGTGGCGTCGCAGATAGGTCGCTTCCAGCTCGTGGTCGCCCGCGAGCGTCGCGATCTCGGCGAGTTGAACCGCGCCGCCCTCCGGGCGGCCGGTCAGCTCGCGGAGCCGCGTATCCGCGTCACGAGCGATCCTCCAGGCTTCGTCGAAGGTGCCGAGCATCGCGAGCAGCCAGGCCCGATGGAGCAGCGCCTGGGGCGCCGGGCTCTCGGGCATCGCCACATCCAGCGTCCGCAGCGCCTCCTCGGCGGACCGGGGACCGTACACCAAGGCCATGTCGAGCGAGAACATCCCGGCGCGAGGTTGTCCCGCGAGGTGAGCGTGGCGCAGCGCCTCCTGCGCCGCACGCGCCTGTTCCTCGAAGCGCCAGCGGTAGTTCGCGACGCCGAAGGCGAGTACATTCCACACGTAGACCAGGCCATGGTGGTCGGCTCCGTCCTCGAGGACGGGTACGGCCTCCAAGGCGAGCGCCTCCAGCTCGTCCACCGTCACCTCGGGTGAGAGTTGAATGCGGTGGTGCGAGAGGACGACGCGGGCGAGCGCCTCGCCTGGCTCGTCTCCCGCCTCGCGGGCCCTCGCGAGCGCCGCTTCGGCAATGGATGCGGCGTCGCGGCTGCTCGATTGTGCCTCGGCGAAGTCGAGCTCCAGATGGACGTCGAGCCGGAGCGGCCGCGTCAGCGCAAGCGCGCGCTCGAGCAGCGGCGCGGCCGCGCGCTCGTCCCCTCGCCAAAACGCCCTGCGCCCGGCGGCGGCGAGCCGCTCGCCCGCCCGCTCGGCCAGCGCCGGGTGGGGCTGTCCCAGCTCGGCCTTGTAGCGGGCCGCCTGCTCCAGGTGGTAGCCGAGGAGCTCGTCCAGCTCGGCCAGCTCCTGACCCTTCTCCTCCAGCCAGGCGGCGAAGCGCTCGTGCAGCTCTGCCCGGGTCGCCTTCGGCAGGGCGTCGTACGCGGTGTCCCGGATCAAGAGGTGGCGGAAGCGGAAGGCGTCTTCGGCCGGAAGCTGCGGCCGGTCCGGGCGGATCAGCTCCCTGCGCACGAGCGCGGCGAGGCGGGGCGTCACCTGCCCGTCGGAAGACAGCGCTTGCACGGCGCCGCGGTGGAAGACCTCGCCCTCGACCGCACCCCGCTCCAGGACCTGGCGCTCGGGCTCGTCAAGCTGGTCGAGCCGGGCCTGCAGGAGGGCGTGCAGGGTCGGTGGGACGGCCACCTCGCCCTCGCTCTCGCGCGCCATCGCCACCATCTCGGTCAAGAACAGGGGGTTGCCGCCGGCTGCGCGGCCGATCCGCTCCCGCAACTCCTCGGCGAGCGTGTCCGGAAGGAGCGCGTCGGCGTCTGACTCCGGCAGGGGCTCGAGCCGAAGCGCGATCGGCCACTGCGGGCGGCGCTCGCTCAGCTCCGGGCGGGCGAGGCAGGCGAGCAGGATTGCCGCTCCGGTAGACAGCAGGGCCACGTGCTCGACCAGGTCGAGGAAGGTCTCCTCCGCCCACTGGATGTCCTCGAACACGCACACGAGCGGCGCCTCCTGCTCGAGCAACTTGCGGAAGGCCCAGGCGATCTCCTCGGCCGAGGTTCCTTCGTCGGCCTGGCCGAGGAGGGAGCGGATGGGATGGGCGGCAGCGGGGTCGGCGGGGAGCGTCCCCAGCTGCTTGACCACCTCCACCACCGGCCAATAGGTGATCCCCTCCCCGTAGGAGAGGCAGCGGCCGCCGACCACGCGCGCCTCGATTCCGGCCAGGAACTCGGACACGAGCCGCGTCTTGCCCACTCCGGCGTCGCCCACCACGGTCATGAGCCGGCAAGCGGACTCGGCGCGCGCCTGCTCCCAGGCCTCGGCGAGCGCTCGCAGGTCGCGCTTCCTGCCGACGAAGCGGCTCTCGTGCCGGCGCTCGCTCTCGCCCGCGACCGCGAGCAGGCGGAAGGCGGGGACAGGCTCGGCCTTGCCCTTGAGTGTGAGCGGCTCCACTGGCTCGGCTTCGACTGCTTGGCGGACGAGTTCGAGCGTGGACTCGCCCAGCAAGATCTCGCCGGCTGGGGCGGCCTGCTCGAGGCGGGCGGCGACATTGACCGCGTCTCCGGTGGCAAGGCGCTCGGCGGTGCCGGTCACCACCTCGCCGGTGTTCAGGCCGATTCGGGCCTGAATGCCGAGCTCGGGCAGGGCCTCCCGCATCTCTACCGCCGCTCGGCAGGCGCGCAGGGCGTCGTCCTCGTGCACCTGGGGAACGCCGAACACGGCCATCACCGCGTCGCCAATGAACTTCTCCACCGCTCCCCCGTGGCGTTCCACGACCTGCTTCATGCGCTCGAAGTAGCGGGCGAGCAGGGCGCGCAGGGCCTCGGGATCGGTCGACTCCCCGAGCGCGGTCGAGCCGGTGACGTCGCAGAAGAGCACGGTGACCGTCTTGCGCTGCTCGCGCGCCAGCGCTTCCATGCCGAGCGGAGCCGCGCAGGCATTGCAGAAGCGCGCGTCGTCGGGGTTCTCGCGTCCGCAGCGTGCGCAGATCGCCACCTCTCAAGCGTAAACGGCATCGGTCACACCCAGCGCGTCACTTAGCCGCGTGCTCCGAGCCGTTCATGATCTAGAGCCGGATCTCAATCCGGCGGTGTGTAAATGTCCGGATCGGCCCCCGTCGCCCCCGGCTCTAGAAGTGCCTGCAAATCGCCATCTTGTGTTGCCTCGATAGGCGGAATCCGCGCTTCCAAGCCGGAACGTTTGCTGCCCGACGGCTTTTCTCTGAGGCGAGATCTTCGGGCAAATAACCTGCAAAAAGGACCGCCCGCCGCGGCGTCGACCCCGTGCAGGCGGCCAGCATGACCGGGCACTCGCTGGACGTCTGGACCCGCCACTATGCCGGCGACTACGGCAAGGCCCAGCGCGACGAGGCGCGCGAGCGCATGCTCGCAGCCGGCTTCGGCGCTGACACAACGCTGACACACGAGCCCCGCCCGACGACTTGTGTCAATAGGCGCAAGAAGAAACCCGCCGTTTCCGGCGGGTTCTCTATCGGGGCGGGCAGATTCGAACTGCCGACCTCTAGTCCCCCAGACTAGCGCGCTAACCAGGCTGCGCCACGCCCCGTTCTGGCGGAGGATAGCCCATCCCCGGACCGTGTCAGATTGCCCCACAGGAGCCGTGCCGTGAATCCTGCCGGGCGGCGCGCCCACCCTGGCCACGACGTCTCGCTGAGCTGATTCCCGGCTGAGCCGCGAGGGCAGGCATCCCCCGTTCACGGGATGCCTGCCCTGTGCCGACAAAGAGAGTATGGCTCGGCTTACGGCACTCGCCGCCGTCGGAGCCCTCCTCCTGGCCGGCTCCGCATTCGGGGCCGGAGATCCCGACGTCGCGGCGCTCCAAGTCGCGCTCCAGACCCGTGGCCTCTACGGAGGAACGATCGACGGCGTGGCTGGAGAGGCGACCACGAACGCGGTTATGGCCTTCCAGAAGCGCAAGCAGCTGGTACCGGACGGCGTCGTCGGCCCGGCAACGCGCAAGGCGCTGGGCAAGCGCTGGAGCCCGGACCTCGGTTCGCGCCGCCTCGGTTTAGGAGCAGTCGGCTGGGACGTCGCGGAGCTCCAGTTCGCGCTCGCGCTGCACGGGTTTCCCTCCGGCAAGTTCGACGGGGCTTTCGGCTGGCACGTCCAGCACGCTGTCGAGCGCTTCCAGCGCTACGCGGGGTTGCCGGTGGTCGGGTTCGCTGGGCCGCAGACGGTCACCGCACTCCAGGCTCCTGCGCCCCGCTGCCTGCTCCGGCTTGCCTGGCCCCTGCGGGCACCCGTCGGAGGCGTGTTCGGCCCCCGTGGCTCTCGGTTCCATGCTGGGATCGACCTGGAAGCTTCGACGGGAACTCCCGTCGGCGCGGCGGCTTGGGGCCGGGTGACTTGGGCCGGCTCCGCCGACGGGTACGGGAAGCTCGTGGTCGTCGCCCACGGAGGCGGCGTCCGCACCTTCTACGCCCACCTCAGCCGGATCGACGTGCGGCTGGGCCAGCACGTCGCGCGGGGCAGCCGCGTCGGCCTGGTGGGAGCGACGGGCGAGACGACGGGGCCGCACCTCCATTTCGAGGTTCGCGTGCGCGGGGCCGCCGTCGACCCGATCCCGGCGCTGCCTGCCTAGCCGAGGCGGCGATACAGGCGATCGACGAGCTCGGGCATCTCCTCGAGTCGCTCGGTGATGATGCGGACGCGGTACTCGAGGAAGTGCTCCGGCTCCACGCGAAGCGCACGGGCGATGCGTTCTACGACGTCGTTGGCAGGCACGGGACGGTTGCCGTGGACGACATGGTTCAGGTAACCGGCCGAGAGCCCGGCCTTCGCAGCCAGGGAGCGGTAGGTCATACCCGCCTCCTCCATCAGCTGCACCATCGTCGGGCCGAACGGCTGCTCGCTGAAGCGCCGCCTCCGGGCCATCAGAGGTTCACCTCCTGCAGCGGGACTCGCCGCTCGTCGCCGGTGTCACGCTCGCGAACGTCCACCGCGCCGTCGTCGAGCGTCTTCCTGCCTACGGTAATGCGCACGGGGCAGCCGATCAGGTCCGCGTCCGCGAACTTCTCACCTGCCCGGAGATCGCGGTCGTCCAGCAGGACCGAGGCGCCGGTGGCCTCCAACCGCTGTTCCAGTTCGGTCGCCTGCTCCTCCAGTCCCTGGAGCGCGACGATGGTCGCGTCGTACGGGGCGACCGTGGCGGGCCAGGCGATACCGGCCTCGTCGTGGTGCTGTTCGACCGCCGCGGCCAGGACGCGACCGGGGCCGATCCCATAGCTGCCGCCGATCATCGGTCGCTCCCGGCCGGTCTCGTCGAGGTATGTGGCGCCGAGCGGCTCCGAGTAGAAGGTGCCGAACTTGAAGATGTGACCCACCTCGATGGCGGTCTGGAAGCGGAGCTCGCCTCCGCACCGCGGACATGCGTCTCCCTCGCGCGCCTCCCGGATGTCGGCGAACCGGGGCTCGAAGTCTCGGCCTGCCTCGACGCCGCGCAGGTGTCGGCCCGTACGGTTGGCTCCGGTCACGAACTGCCCCCCGCGCAACGTTTCGTCCGCGATCACCTCGCCGTCGAACCGCACGGGGCCGAGAGAGCCCGGATCGGCGCCGAACGCGTCCACGATCTCCGCCTCCGTCGCCGGGCGGAAGCCCGAGCCGAGCACATCCAGCAGCTTGGAATCCGACAGCCGGTCGTCACCCCGGACGAGCGCGAGCACGAGCCGTCCGTCGGACCGGACGACGGGCATGGCCTTCGACGTGGCGGCGGGATCGATGTCTAGGAGCTCGGCCAGCGCCGCGATCGTCGTCACACCAGGCGTCTCGACCTCTTCAGGGACCTCGAGCCGCGGGGGGAACTCGGGCGGGCGCGGAATCGCGCGTACAACCTCGAGGTCGGCGGCGTAGTCACCCCGCTCGCACATGACGAGCGTGTTCTCGCCGGTGCCGGAAGGCGCGAGGAAGTCGATGCTCTCCGTCCCGCCCATGATCCCACTCTCGGCCTGCACGGCATGGACCTCGACTTCACACCGCTCGAAGATGCGGTGGTAGGCCCGCTCGTTCAGGCGGAAGCTGCGCTCGAGCCCCTCCTCGTCTCGATCGAACGAGTACGCGTCCTTCATGATGAACTCGCGTACGCGAATCAGACCCCCCCTCGGCCGCGGCTCGTCTCGGTGCTTAGTCGAGAAGTGGTACCAGATCTGGGGCAGGTCGCGGTAGGAGCGGAGCTCACGTGCGTGGTAGGTGAACGTCTCCTCGTGTGTCATCGCCAGCAGGAACTCGCGGCCGCTGCGGTCGGTGAGCTTGAACAGCTCGGGAATGTCATAACGGCCCGTCTGCTTCCAGAGCTCTGCCGGCGTGAGCACGGGGCAGAGCATCTCCTGTCCACCGATCGCATTCATCTCCTCCCTGATGATCTCGACGACCTTCTGGTGTACCCGCCATCCCAGGGGAAGGAACGTCCAGACGCCGGCGCTCACCTGCCGGATGAAGCCGCCTCGGACGAGCAGCTTGTGACTGGCGGCCTCGGCCTCGGCCGGGTCGTCGCGCAGCGTGGGAAGGAAGAGGCTTGATGCCCGCATGGAGAACTCGACTCTAGCGGGCGGCGAAGCCGGCGCTTTGCCCGGCGGGAGCCGCGCCGTCCAGGCGCGAGTTACTCGATTGGGATCAGGGAAGCTTCGGCCATGGCGAGGGCCGCCGGCTTCGCCATCTTGAGCCGTTTTGGACGGTGCATGCCGTCCGCGATCCACCGGTCGATCTCGTGGAACAGCTCGTCGATCAGGATGTCCGAGGACACCTTTTTCAGCACGCGGCCGTGGGCGTAGACGAAGCCGACGTCACGACCGCCGGCGATGCCGAAGTCCGCGTCGCCTGCCTCACCGGGGCCGTTCACGGCGCAGCCCAGGACGGCGACCTCGAAGGCCTCGCTGTACCGCCCGAGGCGGTCCTCGACCTGGGCGGCGAGTTTCTCGACCCCGACGTTGTCCCGTCCACAGGAGGGGCAGGCGATGAGGATCGGGCCCCGCTCCCGCAGGCCGAGGGCCTTGAGGATCTCGTAGGCCGTCCTGACCTCCTCGACGGGGTCGGCGGTCAGCGAGACGCGTACCGTGTCGCCGATGCCGTCCACCAGCAGCGCGCCCATGCCCACGGCGCTCTTGATCGAGCCCGAGAAGGGCGTCCCGGCCTCGGTCACCCCGAGGTGGAGCGGGTACGGGACCTTCTCGGAGAGCATCCGGTACGCACGGATCATCGTCGGCACGTGACTCGACTTCACCGAGATCTTGAAGTCGTGGAACTCGAGCCTCTCGAGGAGCTCCACCTCCTCCAGGGCGGCCGCCACGAGGGCCTCCGCCTGGTCGGCCTGGGCCAGCCCGGCGAGATGCTTCGGCAGCGAGCCCGAGTTGGCGCCGATCCGCATCGGAATACCGGCGCGCTTGGCCGCCCTGACAACGAGCTCGACCTTCTCCGGGCCGCCGATGTTGCCGGGGTTGATGCGCACCGAGGCGACGCCCGCGTCGATGGCCTTGAGGGCGAGCGAGGCGTTGAAATGGATGTCGGCGATGACCGGGATCGGCGAGAGGCGCACGATCGTGCGAAGAGCCTCCGCGTCCTCGTTCTTGGGGACGGCCACGCGCGCCAGCTCGCACCCGGCAGACGCGAGGGCGGCGATCTGGGCCGTAGTGGCCTCGACATCGTGCGTCTTCGTCAGCGTCATCGACTGGACGACGACAGGGGCGCCGCCGCCAATCGTCACGTTGCCGACGGTTATCTGACGTTCCGAGGCCACGCGGTGAGAGTCTAGTGCTTCGTCCTGGAAGTCCCTTGATGCTCTGGCGACGCTTTGCAGCCGCTCGGAGCGCGAGATGACTTCCGGGACGGAGTACTAACCCCCTCCGAAACGGCCGACGTCGTTCGAGAGCCCCACGAAGAAGAGCAGCAGCACGAGCGCAAGCCCTACCGCCGACACCCGCTCGTAGACCTCCCGGCCGACCGCGCGTCCGCGCACTCCCTCGATGATCGAGAAGGCGATGTGGCCGCCGTCCAGCGGCAGGAGCGGGAGCATGTTGAGCAGGGCCAGCGAGAGGCTGATGAAGCCCAGCACGAGCAGGTAGTCCTCCCAGCCGTTCCGGGCCTGCGCCGCGGATTCTCTGACGATCCCGACCGGGCTCGAGAACTTCTCCCTACCTTCCTTGTGCACGGCGCTACCCAGGGCCTTGATCGTCTCCCGGCTGACCACACCGGAGAGCTTCAGTGACTCCCAGGCGGACTCGCCGAAGCCGAGGTGGGCGCCGCGCAAGTGGAAGCCGAGCCGGTACGCCCGCTCGCCGTTCACCTTTTCGAGCCGTGCCCGCACGGGCCCGAGCGTGCGCGCCTGGCCGTCGCGGATGACGGTCACGGTCAGCGGCCGACCGGCCGACGAGGAGATGCGCTGGACGATCTGCTCGTCGGTCACCGCCCGGTGGTTGATGGCGACGATCGTGTCTCCCCCCCGGAGCCCCAGGGCCTGTGCGGGATGCCCCGGCAGGACATCCTCGACTGTTCTCGTGGCTTTGCCCCCGGCAACCATGAGCACGATCGTGAAGAGCACCAGGGCGAGGACGAAGTTGATGCCCGGGCCCGCGATGATCACGACCACCTTGCGCCAGGTCCGCTGACGCCAGTACGCATCTGCGCCAAGCGAATCGCGGAGCTCGCGAAGGCCTCGTTCCACCGTGGCCTCGACCCCGGCCTGCTCGGCCGCCGTCTCGATCTCGGAGAGCTCGCCCAGCGCCCGGTCGTGCTCGCCAACGTCGAGCGCCCGCTTGAGTCGCTCGACTGGCCCCACGAGCTCCGGTGCCTTGCGGACTGCGTGTCCGAAGTACATGTCGGCGTCAGCAGGCGCCGGCCTGTGCATCCCGGGGATCTTCACGTAGCCCCCGAGCGGGATCACGCGAAACGCGTACACGACACCGTTCCTCGTCACCTTCGCGAGCGGAGGGCCGAAGCCGAGGTTGAAGCTACGCGGACGCATGCCGACGCCGAGCGCGGTGAAGAAATGCCCCGCTTCGTGCACGACGACGAGCAGGCCCAGCCCCACGAGGGCGACGAAGACGCTCACGCGACGGCCGCCTTCTGCTCCGTCAGGCGGCGTGCCTCCGCGTCAGCCTGGCGCAGATCGTCGAGGTCGCGAGCCGCCGCCCCGTCGACTCGCGCGAGCGCGTCCTCAACCGCCTCGGCGATGCCGAGGAAGGAGAGCCTTCCCTGCAGGAAGGCAGCGACGGCGACCTCGTTCGCGGCGTTGAAGGCGCAGGGATAGGTGCCCCCGCGCTCGCCGGCCTCCCGGGCGAGTCGCAAGAGCGGGAACGTCTCCAGGTCGGGAGCGTGAAACTCGAGCGTCAGTCCGGACGCGAGATCGAGCGCCGGAACGGGCGTGGACGCGCGGGCCGGATAGGTCAACGCGTACGAGATCGGGATGCGCATGTCCGGATAGCCGAGGTGGGCGAGCGCGGCACCGTCGCGAAAGCGGACGAGCGCGTGCACGATCGAGCTGGGGTGCACGACGACCTCGATGCGCTCGTATGGGAGACCGAACAGATAGTGGGCCTCGATCAACTCCAACCCCTTGTTCGCGAGCGTTGCAGAGTCCACTGTGATCTTCGGCCCCATGCTCCAGGTCGGATGTTCGAGCGCCTCCGCGGGCGTCACGTCGCCGAGCTCCTCACGCGCCTTGCCTCTCAACGGGCCTCCCGACGCGGTCAGCACCAGCGAATGGACGCTCTCAGGGGCCCGGCCCTCCAGGCACTGGAAGGTCGCGCTGTGCTCGCTGTCCACGGGCAGCAGACGCCCTCCTCCCCGCTCCAGCGCGCCCAGGGCGAGATCTCCGGCGGCGACGAGGCTTTCCTTGTTCGCCAGCGCGAGATCGACTCCGCGCTCGAGCGACCAGAGCGTCGCCGCGAGCCCCGCGAATCCCACCACGGCGTTCAGGACGAGATCCGGCCCTGCGGCCTCGAGCAGCTCCGTGAGATCGCCGCCGACCTGGGTGAGCGGCGCAAGTCCCTCGATCGACGTCTCTCCGGAGGCCGCCGCAACCAGCTCGAGCTCCGGGTTGGCGCCGATGATCTCGAGCGCCTGCCGGCCGATCGATCCCGTGGCGCCGAGCAGTGCTATCCGTTTCACCGGGGCAGTGTAGATAGGACCAGGCGGAGGACCACTGCGGGGCCGACGACCCGCTAGAGCGGTCGGCGCGCGGAGGGCCGGCCGCGGGCAGCATGCCGGGGCCGGCTTCTCGCGAGGCGACGTCGTCCTGCAACCGCGCCCCTGCGGACGGCGGTCAGGCCGGAGCGCGACACGTTGGCCACTCTGGGTGCGAGCCAGGCGATCGCCGTACGGAGCGCTCCGAGAATGGCCGCGAGCAGCACGACGACGCTCAGTCCCGCGGCGATCACCGCTCTCGAAACGATGTCGGCCAGCCGTCTCGCACGCGGGGCGCTCCACGCGCCGGCGGCACCGAGAGATCGTCGGGATGCCACCAGCCCCGATCGCGCGAGCCGACCGGCTCGAGGAGCCTGTCGCCGGATTCCCCGGACGACAATGCGCGCCCCACGAGCCCCCGAGGCCGCTGCGGGACGGAGGAGCGGTCGCGGTACGCGACGCTGCGTCGCCACGACCACGGTCTCCCCCCAGGGATCGACCTCCAGCACGCGGCGGACCGGCACTTCGATCCGGCGGCGGTGACGCCCCACGACGAGAGCAGCCGCCTCGCCACGTCGCGAGCCGGTCCGCACCTGCTGCACCGTGCCTAGCGCGTGCCTTCCTGCCTGCACGCGAAAGCCTTCGCACCGGGCAAGCCAGTACGCTCCGACCGCGCTCCCCCCGGGGAACCCCTGCTGGGCCCTCAGCGCCACCGGACCGTCCTTTCCCCGCCCGCGGGCTTTCGGAACCTCAGGCGGCGGCGAACGCGAGGATGACGTAAAACGCGGCGATCGAAGCGAACAGCAGCGAGTCGATCCGGTCGAGGACGCCTCCGTGGCCGCCGAGCAGCCTCCCGGTGTCCTTCACCTGCATCTCACGCTTGAGCGCGGACTCGAAGAGATCCCCGGCCGGCGCTGCGAGCGCGATCGCCGCCCCGAGGACGAGCGACCGTCCCGTGGGCAGGAAGCCCGTCTTGTACAGGGCGATCCATACGGCGAGAACCGCCGCGGCTGAGCCGACCACAAAGCCTTCCCACGTCTTTCCCGGCGAGAGCCGGGGAGCGAGCTTGTGCCTGCCGAAGACTCTGCCCACGACGTATGCGGCCGTGTCCGCCGCGAAGACGGCGATCAGGACCGTCAGGGCGGCCAGGCGGCCGTCATGCGGGATGTCGCGGAGCAGTAGGACGTACCCGAGGCCAAATCCGATCCAGGCCACGCCGATCACAGTCGTCCCCACGGACACCGTCGACGAGCCGCGCGTGTCGCCGAGGCCCTTGAGCACGAAGGCGAGCGCGAGCGCGACGAAGAGGCCCCCTATCCCCCAGGCGAGACCCCCCAGCTCGATGCCGATCAGGATGCAGACCAGACCGGCGTAGCCGGCGACGGCGATCGGTCGCAGCGTCCTTGTCACGACCACGAACTCGTGCAGTCCGATCAGCCCGGCGACGAGCGCCAGCGCGAACAGCCACCAGCCTCCAAGCCACACGATCCCGAGCACCAGAGGCAGCCCGACGATGGCCACCGCGACGCGCGAGAGCAGGTCGCCGGCGGCGCGCTTGTGCGCCTTCGTCGCGGGAGGCGCATGACTCCGGAGGGCGGGACTTCTCATCGACCGCCGAAGCGCCGGCGCCGTCTCGCGTAGTCCGCGAGCGCCTCGCGCAGATCGTGCGGACCGAAGTCGGGCCAGAGCCGGTCGACGAAGACGAGCTCGGAGTAGGCGATCTGCCAGAGCAGGAAGTTCGAGACGCGAAGCTCTCCCGACGTCCGGATTAGCAGGTCGGGATCGGGCAGGGTGGGTGCATAGAGATTGGCGGCGATCACGTTCTCGTCGATCTCCTGCGGCTCGACGCCGGAGTCGACGAGGCGGCGGACGGCCTCGACGATCTCGGCGCGCCCGCCGTAGTCGAAGGCGATCCAGAGGTCGAGGCGCGTGTTCTCGTGCGTCTGCCGCTCGAGCCCGGCCATCTTCCGCTGCAGGAAGTCCGGCGCCCGGTCGCGGCGGCCGATGAACCGGACCCGAACCCCCTGGCGGACGAGATCGGGGAACTCGCGGTCGATCGTCTCCGAGAAGACCTCCATGAGCGCGTCGATCTCCTCTCTGGGCCGCGACCAGTTCTCGGTCGAGAAGGCATAGACGGCGAGACTCTCGATGCCGAGGTCGATGGCGGCCTCGACCGTGCGGCGGAGGGCGCGCGTCCCGGCGCGGTGGCCGGCAGCGACTGGAAGCCCGCGACGCCTGGCCCAGCGCCCGTTCCCGTCCATGATGATGGCGACGGAGCGGGCAATCTCGGGTAGCTCGTGCACGTCGAGCGGGCGGAGCCCGCGCAGCGATCGGATCCGAGTGAGGATGCCCATCGGGAGGGCGATTCAGACCTCCAGGATTTCCGCTTCCTTGCGCTTGAGCAGGTCGTCGATCTTCTGGATGTGCCCGTCCGTCAGCTTCTGAACGCGGTCTTCGGCCCGGCGTTCCTCGTCCGCGCCCACGTCCCCCGCATCGACCAGCTCTTTCAGATTGTGGATTGCGTCCCGCCGGACGTTGCGGACGGCGACGCGCCCCTCCTCGGCGATGTGGCGGACCAGCTTGACGAGTTCCTTGCGGCGCTCCTCGGTCAGCTGCGGGATGGGCAGGCGGATGATCTTCCCGTCGTTCGAGGGCTGGAGACCCAGGTCGGACTCGAGAATCGCCTTCTCGATCCCCTTCAACGAGCCCGGGTCGAACGGTTGCACGGTCAGCATCCGCGGCTCGGGAACGTTGATCGTCGCGAGTTGCTTGAGCGGGGTCGCCTGGCCGTAGTAGTCGACCTGGATCCGGTCGAGAAGTGCGGCAGCAGCCCTCCCGGTCCGAACGGTGTTGAACTCATGCTGGGTGTGCTCGACGCTCGCGTCCATGCGGCGCGTGGCGTCAGTGACGAGATCGTCGATCATGGGCTGGCTCCGGTCTCGGGGGTGGAGATGATCGTGCCCACGCGCTCGCCGCCGACGACGCGGCGGATGTTCCCTTCCTGGAGCGCGAAGACGTAGATGGGCAGATGGTTGTCCATGCAGAGGGAGAGCGCGGTCGTATCCATCACCTTGAGCCCGCGCTCGATGGCCTCCAGGTGCGTCAACTCGGCGAGGAACCGGGCTTTCGGGTCGACGTTCGGATCGCCGTCGTACACGCCGTCGACCTCGTTCTTCGCCATCAGGATGGCCTCGGCCCCGATCTCCAGGGCGCGCAGAGCCGCGGCGGTGTCCGTGGTGAAGAACGGATTGCCGGTCCCCGCCGCGAAGATGACGATCCGGCCCTTCTCCAGGTGACGCACGGCACGGCGGCGGATGTACGGCTCCGCCACCTCGGCGACGCTGATCGCGGACTGGATCCGAGTCTGGGCCCCGCGCCGCTCCAGCGCGTCCTGGACGGTGAGCGAGTTCAGGACGCTGGCGAGCATGCCCGCGTAGTCGGCGGTGGCGCGGTCCATGCCGGCGGCTGCCGCTTCCATGCCGCGCATGATGTTCCCGCCCCCGACCACGATCGCGAGCTCAGTTCCCCCGCCGTGCACGCCGGCGATTTCCGTCGCCAGCGCCTCGACGTGCTCCTGGTCGATGCCGTAGTCGCGGTGCCCGGAGAGCGCCTCACCCGACAGCTTGAGGAGCACGCGGTGGAACGGCCTGGCCGTGATGGAGCTGCTCTCGTGCTCTAGGGGCTCCGCCTCCGCCACGCGCCTACTCTGCCAGTGCGAAGCGCGTGAACTCGACCACTTCGAGGCCGTCCTCACGGAGTGCCTGGTCCACCGTCTTGCTCGGCTCGTGGATCCAGGGCTGGTCGAGGAGCACGGCCTCGGCGAAGAAGCGCTTGGCGAGCATTCCCTCGACCATCTTCGCCTGCACCTGTTCCGGCTTGCCCTCCAGGTCCGGCTGCTTTTGGAAGATCTCGCGCTCGGCCGCCAGGTCTTCGGTCGGCACGTCGTCGCGGGTGACGAAACGAGGGGCGGCAAACGAGATGTGCATCGCCAGACGACGGGCCGCGGCCGGGTTGTCGCCGCGCGCCTTGAGGAGGACGCCGATCTTGTTCGAGGGCGGGTGCACGTACTCGGCGAGCAGCTCCCCGTCCGAGGACTGGAGCCGTGCCGCGCCGCGTACGACCACGTTCTCGCCCATCTTCGCGACCAGCTCGACCCGGGCGTCCTCGAGCCCCTCGGCCGCCTCCGGCCCACTCTCCTCGACGGTCTCGAGCGCACGCTCGGCAAAGGCGAGGAACTCCGCGTTCCGCGAGACGGGCTCCGTCTCGCAGCCGATCGCCACCATCGCCCCCGTGGCGCCCGCGATCGTGGAGAGGACGATGCCCTCGGTCGTCTCGCGCCCGGCGCGCTTGCCCGCCTGGGCGACCCCCTGCTCACGCAGGAGCCGCTGTGCTGCCTCCAGGTCCCCGCCCGTCTGCTCGAGCGCGCGCTTGCAGTCCATGAATCCGGCGCCCGTCTCCTCGCGTAGCTGCTTGACGAGCGCGGCCGGGATCTCGCTCATTGAGCCTCGACCTCCTGTGGCCGGGCTTCCGGAGCCTGGGCTTCCTCGGTAGGCGCCTCCGGCTCTCCTTCGGCGGCGCTCTCCGCCGGGCCCTCGGCCTCGGCCGGGGACTCGTCCTCCGCCGGTGCAGGCTGCGCCGCGAACTCCTCCGGGGCGACGTGCGTCTTGCCGGCAGCGACCCCGTCTGCGACCACGCGCGTGACGAGGTCGCAGGCGCGAATCGCATCGTCGTTCCCAGGAATGACGTAGTCCGCCTCGTCGGGGTCGCAATTCGTGTCCACGAGCGCGATGATCGGGATCCCCAGCCTCCGCGCCTCGCTGACGGCCAGCTGCTCCTTGCGCAGGTCGAGGACGAACACTGCGTCGGGCTGGCGCCGCATGTCGGCGACGCCGCCGAGGTTGGCCTCCAGCTTCTCGAGCTCGCCCTCCATGTGGATGCGCTCCTTCGGAGGCAGCAGGTCGAGCTGGCCCTCCTCCTTCAGCCGGCGAAGCTCGTGGAGGTGCTCGATCCGCTCGGAGATCGTGCGCCAGTTCGTCAACAGCCCACCGAGCCAGCGGTGGTTGACGTACGGCATCGAGACGCGCTTCGCGTGCTGTTCCACGGCGTCCTGAGCCTGCTTCTTCGTGCCCACGAACAGCACCACGCCGCCTCGCTGGGCGATGTTGCGCGTGAACTCGTGGGCCTCCTCCAGCAGCGCGAGGGTGCGCTGGAGGTCGATGATGTAGATGCCGCCCCGCTCGGCGAAGATGAAGCGCTTCATCTTCGGGTTCCAGCGGCGCGTCTGATGGCCGAAGTGGACTCCGGCCTCCAGGAGCTCCTTCATGGAGACGACGGACACGGGTACAGCCCCTTTCTGTCGGTTTCGGTGCTTCGCCGGCGGCGCCCGAGAGGAACCGGCCTCCGTCGAATTGGGCCGGCACCACCCCCCGTGCACTCCGCCGGGCAGGGGTTTGGCAGAACGTGCAGATGCTACCAACTGCGGCCGGGAGCGTCCTCCTGGGCTCAGGCCGGTTTGAGCGAATGGGTCCGCGGAAGCGTGAAACAGACCTTTGCACCGCCCCCGGACCGGGGCTCGGCCCAGATTCGGCCGCCCTGCGCCTCGACCAGCCCACGAGCGATCGCGAGCCCGAGTCCGGCGCCCCCGTTGCCTCGCGTCCGCGCGGCGTCGCCCCGCCAGAAGCGCTCGAACATTCGCCGCTGCGCCTCCGCGCTGAGGCCGTCGCCGGTGTCCTCGACGGTGACCTGGAGCACCTGAGGACGACGCTCGACCAGAACGGCGATCGAGCCGTCCGACGGGGTATGGCGAAGGGCGTTCGTGACGAGGTTGAGAAGCACCCGCTGGAACTGATCGGGCGCGCACCACGCGACGGCACCGTCGTCGACCCGGGCCTCGAGCGTCACCTGGCGCGCGCGAGCCTCGGCTTCGAGTCCGCGGAGACAGGTCTCGACCAGGCCCGCGACCTCCGCCTCACGGAGCTCGAGCGTCAGCGCGCCCGCATCGATTCGCGCAAGCTCGAACAGGTCATCAACGAGCAGGCCGAGCGCGAGCACCTGCTGCCGGAGCACGGGCAAGTACTCCTCGGGCTTGGCCAGACCGTCCTCGAGCGCCTCCAGCATCGCCTGCATGGACGCAATCGGCGTGCGAAGATCGTGGCTCGCCCACGCGACGAGCTCCCGGCGGGCGTCGAAGAGCGCCGCCAGGCGTGAGGCCATCTCGTTGAACGAGGCTGCCAGCTGGGCGAGCTCGGCCGGGCCTCCCTCGGGAGCCTTCACCGTTAGGTTGCCCGCGGCAAGCTCGATCGACGCTGCCCGCAGGCGCTCGATCCGCTTCGCGATGGAGCGGGCCAGCAGCAGGGCGGCGCCGACGGACGCAAAGGCCGCGGCCGTCGAGACGGTGAGGATCTTCACGTCGGCGCCCATGTGGAACATGACCCAGCCGGAGAGCAGGACGGCGACAAGTGGAACCGAGACGGAGAGGAGAGCGAGGCCCGCAAGCTGCAGTCGAACCGTCGGAAGCAGGCGGAGCAGGAAGGTTGCCGCCAGCGCCACGGCGAGCGCCGCCGATGCGACGAGGAACGCAAGCTCGATCATGGCGTGAAGCGGTAGCCCACTCCCCAGAGCGTCTCCAGGAAGCGCGGCCGTGAGGGATCTGGCTCAATCTTCTCGCGCAGCCGCCGGATGTGCACGGTCACTGTTCCGGTGTCGAGCGCAGACTCGTATCCCCAGACACGAGCCATCAGCTGCTGGCGGGAGAAGACCCGGCGGGGGTGCCGCGCGAGGAAGTACAGAAGGTCGAACTCCTTCGCCGTCAAGCGCAGCGGTTGGCCCTCTCTCGTCACCTCGCGCGTGGCCGCGTCGATCTCCAGCGTCTCGAACGACAGGCGCTCCACCTTCGGGTCTGTGGGCGCGGACCGCCGCAGGACCGTTCGCACGCGCGCGGCCAGCTCGCGGGGCGAGAAGGGCTTGGTGACGTAATCGTCGGCGCCGAGCTCGAGGCCCACGATGCGGTCCGCCTCCTCGCCCCGGGCGGTCAGCAGGATGACGGGAAGATCCGACCGCGAGCGGATCCAGCGGCAGAGCTCGAGCCCATCCGTTCCGGGCAGCATCACGTCGAGGACGACGAGGCCCGGGGGGTCTCGCTCGAGCAGCTCCCGCGCGCGGTCGCCGTCGGCCGCCTCGAGCGTTCGGAAGCCCTCTCGCTCGAGGTACTTGACGACGACCTCGCGGACGATGGGCTCGTCGTCGACGACCAGGACGGTGGTCACATAGGGATTGTGCTCGAAGGTTCCTTACGAAAGCCTGAAATGGACGCGGGCGGGCCGCGGAGAAGGGCTTGCGGCTCATTGATTCGCCCTCCTCCGCAGCGAAACACCCTCTAGGTGATCGGACAGCGAAAGTCGGCCTCCGGTGCTCGGGTGACGGTGACGTCGCCTGCCCCCTGCGCGGCTGCGACGGCCTCGTCCGAGGTCAGCAGGTACGGCGTCACGCCGTCGTTGAACGTGACCAGCCACACCTGCCAATCGCCGCCGTGGTAGGGCCCGTCCCCGGGAGCGACGCCGGCGATGCCAAGCTGGCCTGTGGCCGCGTTCGTGACCTTGTAGAACGGGTCCGAGCCGCTTCCGGGAGCGACGTTCGCCGGAACGACCACAGTGCCGACCACGGCACCGTCGTGGAAGAGCGAGCCCGTGCTGCTCGTCGCCATGGCCGGGGCGGCGACGACGAACGCCGTCACGGCCGCTGCGCACGCGATCGTGATTCTGGAGCGCATCATTCGACCTCCTTCCTCGGTGTCCTGACCGAGGCTACGGGCCGTCCGCTACGCGTCTCTTTCGCGCTGCTTACGACGGGATTAACTCGGAGGGCGGCTCACGCTCTGGCCCGCTCGAGGGCTGCGGCCAGGTCGGGCGGGAGGGCAGACTCCAGGTCCACGCGCTCGCCTGTGATCGGGTGGTCGAACGCCAGACGGGCCGCATGGAGGAACTGCCGGTCCAGATCGAGTCCCGGGACGCCATAGACCCGGTCTCCGACCACGGGCAGGTCGACGGCGGCGAGGTGGACGCGGATCTGGTGCGTGCGCCCCGTCTTCAGCCGAACACGAAGCAGCGCATGCGCGGGAAGGAGCTCCGCGAGCTCGAAGTGGGTCACCGCCTCGCGCGGCGCAGCCGTGTCCAGCGACTGCCGGGTCGGATCGGTCCGGTCCCGCCCGATCGGAGCGACGATCGTCCCGCGCCGTGAATGGGGGCGCCCGCGCACCAGCGCTAGGTAGTGGCGCTCCAGCTTGCGGCGGCCCACCAGGCTGCGGAGACGCCGGTAGGCCTCTTCGGTGCGGGCGACCACGAGCAGGCCTGAGGTGTCGCGGTCGAGCCGGTGGACGATCCCGGGCCGCTCGGCCGGGCCTCCGGCCACGCGGTCGAGAAGCCCGTGGACGAGCGTTCCGCCCGAGCGCCCCGCACCGGGGTGCACGACCAGGCCGGCCGGCTTGTCGACGACCACGAGGTGATCGTCCTCGAACGCGATGCGGAGCTCCATCGGCTCCTGCTCGAGTGGGCCGGGCCCGGCGGGTGGCTCGACCTCGACGACCTCCCCACCTCCGAGCCGGTGACTCTTCGGACGAACGCGGCCGTCGACCAGGACTGCACCCTCGGCCACAAGCCGCTCGGCGGCGGCCCGCGAGCCCACCTCCTCGAGGGCGGCCAGGAAGCGATCGAGGCGCTCCCCGGCGGCTTGGTCGGGAACGCGGACCCGAATCAGGAGCGGACGGCGTCGCCGACGCGCCGCCGCGGCCGGCGGTCTGCTGCAGCGAGAGCGACCATCAGGAGTGCCACCCCGACCACGATGAAGGTGTCGGCCAGGTTGAAGGCGGGCCAGAAACGAAGGTCGAGGAAGTCCGTCACGTGGCCCAGCCGGACCCGGTCGAGGAGGTTCGAAATGCTGCCGCCGATCAGGAGTCCGAGCGCAGCCGGCAGCACCGGGTGGCGCGAGCCCGAGCGCGCGAAGTAGACCAGCATCCACGCCACCGCGACCGCGGTCAGGACGATCACCACCGACGTCGCACTCGCGAAGAACCCGAACGCGATGCCCGAGTTCTGGACACGGTGAATCGAGAACGGCCCCACGACGCCCACCTCCTCGCCTAGGGCCAAGGTGTCGATGACCAGCTGCTTCGTGAGCTGGTCGGCGAGCACGGCCGCGCAGGCGATGGCAACCAGACCGAGCCACTGAGGTCCCTGCGCCGCGAGCGAGCGCTCGGCGACCGAGATGGCGGCGAGACCGTCCGGGCGTGGGGTCGGCCGGGGCTCGAGCCTGCGCGCCGGTTCCACTACCCGCGCTCTTCCTGGCGCCTGCAGTCGATGCAGAGGGAAGCCCAAGGTCGAGCCTCCAGCCGCTCGGGCGAAATCGGCCTCCCGCACCGCGTACAGACGCCGTACGCACCCTGCTCGATCCTCTCCAGGGCGGCGTCGATCGCCGCGAGCACCTGCGCCGCGTTCTCCTCCAGCGTGTAGTCGATCTCACGGTCAAGCGTGGCGGTGGCCATCTCGGCCAGGTGGTTGTCGAGCGGCATCTCCGCGGTCTCGTCCTTGAGCGAGCCTGGATTCTCGTCGTGGAGATTCTGGATCGCGTCCGCAACGCGCTTGCGCTCCTCGAGCAACCTGTCGCGGAAGGTGTCCATGTCGATCGCGCTCATCCGCGCTCCTCCAGACGTCGTACGGCCTCCGCCTGGTCGATGCCGTGGAGCTCCACGACCTTGTCCCGGCCCGTCAGGCCCGAGACGACCGAGAGGCCGCTCAACGGAAGCCGCAGTTTGGCGGAGAGCAGCCGCAAGACGGCCTCGTTGGCCAAGCCGCGCTCGGGCGGGGCGGTCACGCGGACCTTCCACGCCTCCCCGTAGCGGCCGACGATCCCGGCTCGGCGTGCCCCAGGGGAGACGCGCAGGCGCAGGCGCGTCGTCGGCTCAAGCATCCGGGCCCAAGTATAGGCCGAGGAAGTTAGGCGGCTTCTGCCTCGGGACGGGGCGCTTCGAGCCCGTCTTCAGCCTCGTCCAGGGCGTCGAGCGCGGCATGGAGCAGGCTTCGCACGCGCCGCACTTCCACGGTCAGCCGCTCGTGATCGGCACGGGCCTCGCGGGTAAGAGCCCGCCCTTCTGCGCGGGCCTCCCCGAGGATCACCTCGGCCTCGCGCTTCGCCTGCTCCTTGAGCTCGCTCGCCGCGCGCTCCGCGGACATGAGCGTCGTCCGCAACAGCTGCTCGTGCTCGCGGTGGTGGCTGAGCTCGCCCTGGAGTCGCTCGATCTCGTCGGCGAGATCGGCGCGCTCACGCCATACGGTCTCGAAGCTCTCGGTCACGTCGTCCAGCAGGCGGTCGACCGCCTCGCGGTTGTACCCGAGCACTCCGCGTCTCAGGCGAACGTGCCGGATCTCGACGGGTGAATATGCCATGGGGACCTCCTAGTGCAGTCGTTCGAGGATGACGACGTTCACGAGCCGCTCGATCGCGAACAGGACCACCACGGCGACGAAGGGCGATAGGTCGAGCGGCCCGAGCGGCGGCAGCACGCGGCGGAAGAGGCGCAGGTACGGCTCACAGACGTCGCGAAGGAAGCCCTGGACGCCACTCAGGGCGTAGGGAATCGGGACCCACGACATGATCACGTACGCAAAGATGAGGAGCGCGTAGACGATGATGAACACCGTCACGAAGCTCTCCACGTTCGAAACCACGTCGAGGAGCAACCCGAAGCTGGCGTCACGTGCGCCCATGACGGTGAATTCGGCCCCGGAGGCCCGTCTCCTCGGGGCCTAGGCCTGGTTGTAGAAGCCGCGGTCGATCCAGCGCGCGCGCTCTTCGGCCGAGACCTCGACGTTTCTGGGCGTGAGCAGGAACACCTTGTCGGCGACACGCTGCATCCCTCCGTTGAGCGCGTACGTCAGCCCGCTCGTGAAGTCGATCAGGCGCTTCGAGAGCTCCTGGTCGACGCTCTGGAGGTTGACGATCACCGGCATGGATTGCTTGAACTTGTCGGCAATCTGCTGCGCGTCGTTGAAGCTGCGGGGCACCACGAGGTGAACCTGAACCGGGAATGCTCCCGGCAGGGCCTCGACGGGACGAGGTCGCGAGCGTTGCGCCGGCACGGCCGCGGGCTCGGGCTCGACCGCGGAGCTCGCATCCGTCCAGTCCTCGTAGCCGGAGCGCCTGCGTCCAGGCGCTAGTCGGCGAACGTTCGGCCGCGTTGCGTAGGTGCGCTCGAGCTCCTCCTCGGTCACGTAGCCGTCCTCGTCCCAGTACTCGTCGTCCTCCTCGGCGATGCCGAAATAGACGAGCGTCCGGTTCCAGAGATCGGCCAGGCTCACGGCGCCGTATGTTAGTCGGGTGGCCGGAGCGTGACCCCCTCTTCGCCTTGCCAGAGAGCGGAGCCGACCCGCACGTGGGTCGCGCCCTCTTCGACGGCGATTCGGTAGTCCTGGCTCGTGCCCATAGAGAGCTCGCGGAGCCCGAGCCCCCCTGCCAGCTCCCGCAGGCTCCGGAAGTAGGGTCGTGAGGCCTCCGCGTCGTCGGTCAGCGGAGGCATGGTCGACAGGCCCCGCACCTCCGCCGGACAGCGCTCCAGGAACCCCTCGAGGTCGGGTGGCCGGATCCCGGACTTGGTCGGCTCCTGCGAGAGATTCACCTGAACGAGCGCCGGAACGGCCAACCGCTGCGCAGCCGAGTCCGAGTCGAGCGAGTGCACGAGCTCGCACACCTCGCTCACGGCTTTGGCCTTCCGGCTTTGCAGGTGGCCGATGAAGTGCCAGCGGAAGGCGTCTCCGTAGCGGGCGTGCTTCTCCGCGAGGTCCTGGGCCCGGTTCTCGCCCACGACCGCGATCCCGGCTTCGGCGAGAGCGGCCATGTCCTCGAAGGAGACGTACTTGGTCGCGACGACGACCGTCACCCCCGCACCGACCTCCGCTCGGATCTCGTCGTAGCGGGCGCGCAGCTCTTCAGGTGACATACGCGAGCGCCCCCTGGCGGCCGGTTCGGGCCCCGCCGCGCCGGTGGGAAAAGAAGAGTTGCGGGTTGCAAGCGGTGCAGAGGTCGCTGCGGGCGACGCGTGCCGCGCCGGCGGAGCGCAGCGCCTGCTCGGTGGCGCTCCAGAGGTCGAGGTGGCGGCCGCGCAGGACGCCGGCGCCGAAGCGGGCCCGGAATGGCTCGCGCACCTCCTGGCCGACCTCGTAGCAACACGGCCCGATGCCGGGTCCGATCGCTGCGTGGAGCCCGCGGCCGCCGAGCTTGGCGGCTCCCGCCTCGACGATTCCCGCGAGCAGGCCTCGCCAGCCGACGTGTAGCAGCGCGACGGCGGGCCGCCGCGCATTCGAGCGCGCAAGTGCGACAGGTACGCAGTCCGCCGTGAAGACCAGAAGCGCGCGGCCAGGCTCCCGCGTCCAGATGCCGTCGCCCGGCGTTCCCGAGGTCCGGGGGTCCGCCTCCCGGACGGCGGCTCCGTGCACCTGGCGGTTGAACGCGAGCACTGCGGGATCAGCTCCAGCGGCTATGCACAGGCGGCTCCGGTTCTCGGCCACACGCGCCGGTGCGTCCTCCGTGAGCCTGCCCAGGTTGAGGCTGTCGAACGGAGCGTCGCTCACACCCCCCAGCCGCGTCGAGAAGGCGACTGCGTAGGAGCCGGGACCGTCCCAGCGGAGTAGCGGAACGGTCACGAGCGCCTCGCGACGACCCAGAGGAATGTGCATTCTCGGCCGTGTTCGATCTGCGGTACCAGCTCGTGCTGTACGAGCTCGAAGCCGGCCTGCTCGACCATCCGCCGGTTGGTCTCGGCGTCGAAATGGCTGAAGAACATGGGCGCTCCGAGCCAGTCGCTCTCCATCTGGCGGGGGTTGTCGGTGGCTCCGAAGGACGCCACGAAAATGCCTTGCGGACGTAACCATGCGGCGATTTGGGCAAGCAGCTCCGCATGGCGGTCACGGGGGACATGGGTGAGCGAGTAGAAGGCACAGACGCCGTCGAATTCGTCCGCCGGAAAGCGAAGCTCCGCCATGTCCGCCTGCACGAGCTGCGCTTCCGGCACATGGCGGCGCGCGACCTCCAGCTGGGCCGATGACAGGTCCACGGCGGTCACCCTGTGCCCTGCGTCGACGAGCGCCCTCGTCACCGGGAGTCCCGCACCGCACCCGAGCTCGAGCACGTCAGCCGGGCGCTCGAGCGCAGCCAGGAACGACTGGAGGTACAGGCGACGGCCTGGCCAATCGCATTCGAGGCTCCAGCCGAGGTAGCGCTCGGCGATGGCGTCGTATCCGGCGCCGACGATCTCGTTCATGGTGCTTCGATGAGCTCCCGCGCGGCCGCCAGCTCAGATTCGCGGCCGTCCAGCTCCCCGTTCAGCTTGCGGCGGCGCAGCTCGGCGAGGATCTCCCCGACGCGCGGCGACTCGCCCAGCCCGAGCCGCGCCAGGTCGGCGCCGGTCACGTCCAGGCGGACGTCGCGCAGCTCCGTGAAGTAGCGATCGAGCGCCGGCACGTCGGCGAGCGCGAGCGCGAGCAGCGGCGCGTCCGGGGCGTACGGCTCCGCCAGGGCAACGACCTCTGCCGGTGAGACCTCGCGGCCGCGCAGGCGTTCCACCAGGCGCGGCGCGACGGTGATCGCGGCCGCGATCTGCTCCATGTCGCGGCGACGAACCTTGAGGCGCCCGAGCCACGCATAGACCTCGTCGGGCGACATCCGCCGGGCGAGGACGGCGAACCCGATCCGCCAAGCGGGAACGCCGAGGCGGTAGGTGTTGCCGAGCTCGCGCGCCCGCGCGAAGAGGCGCGCCGCCTCCTCGTCGGCGGCCAGGTGCGGATGGATCGCCGTGTCGGCGCCCAGCTCGCCGAGGCGGAGGATCGCATGGCCGATCTCGCCCTCCTCGAGCAGCGCGACCAGCTCGTCGCGCAGCCGGGCCGAGGACAGGTCGCCGACAAGACCCATCTCGATGCACCCGCGGGCGAGCCGAAGGGTGTGCTCGTCCATGCGAAAGCCGTAGCGGTTCTCGTACCGGAGGGCGCGGAAGATCCGCGTCGGATCGTCGATGAAGGAAAGGTTGTGCAGCACGCGGACCGTGCGCGCCTCGAGGTCCCTGCGGCCCCCGAACGGGTCGACCAGGCGGCCGAAGTCCTCGCCCTTGAGGGAGACCGCCATGGCGTTGATCGTGAAGTCGCGGCGGAAGAGATCCTCCCGGATTGTCGCGTGCTCAACCGTGGGCAGCGCGGCCGGCGCGTCGTAGAACTCGGTCCTGGCCGTGACCACGTCCACCCGCTCGCCGTCGCCGTACAGGACGACCGCCGTTCCGAACTTATCGTGCGGCCGCACGCGGCCCGAGATCTCCCCCGCGAGTCGCCGCGCGAAGGCTACGGCGTCGCCCTCGACGGCGATGTCGACGTCGAAGCCCCGCTCGCCGAACAGGATGTCGCGGACGGTCCCGCCGACGAGATAGACGCCGTCGAAATCCTCGGCGACCGAGGAGACGGCCTCGAAGACGGGCTGCAGGTGCTTGAGCTCGGCCAGCCGCGTCGCCACGCTCTCCGCCTCCTCCACGCCCTCCACGGCCGTGGCACCGAGTGCCCGCAGCACATCCGAGCGCGTGACGATTCCGACCACCCGGCCGTCGGCGAGGATGGCGATCCGGCCCTCGGCAGACGCGCCCAGCAGCCGCTGCAGCTCGGGAAGCGGCGTGTCCTTACCGGCGGTCTGGACCCGGCCGGACATGAGCCCCTTGACCGGCGCGTGCGAGAGGCCGTGGCCGATGGCCTTGTCCAGATCCTCCCGGCTGACCACCCCGACGAGCCTCCCGTCCTGGGTCACCAGCAGCCCGCTCTGGCCGTGGCGCTGGCAGACGACCATCGCCCTGGCCACCGTCTCGTCGGGCTCGACCGAGCGTACGGGCTCCGACATCACGTCTCGTGCGCGCAGCGGCTGCCGGATCGCCTGCGGCAGCCCGTCGAGGACGAGGCTCCGAGCCTCGTCGAGGCTGCCCCTGAAGATCGCCGACGCTGCCTGCGCGTGCCCGCCCCCTCCGAGGGAGCGGGCCGCCGCGCCCGCGTCGAGATCCGCGATCCGGCTGCGGGTGACGCAGAAGACGCGTTCGTCCATCTCCACCAAGAGCACGAGGGCCTGACAGTCGGTGAGGTCAACGAGCTTGTGCGCCAGGTTGGACACCCCTTCGATGTACCTCGGCCACGAGATCGCCGCCAGAAGCACCTCGATGCCGCCGACTCGATGGGTCGTCGCCTTCTCCATCAGCTCCCCCAGGAGCTCGAGCTCGTCGGGCGCGAGCGGGGTGCGCAGGAAGGCCGCCAGCAGGTCCTGCAGCGCGCCGTGGCGCAGGCACCAGCCGAGCGCCTCCGCGTCGCGCTGCGTGGCGGAAGGGTAGGTCAGGGAGCCCGTGTCCTCGTGGATTCCGAGGGCGAGCGCCGTAGCCTCAAGCGGCGTGACGGCGATCTCTCGCTCCGCGAGGATCCCGGCCATGGTCGTCGCCAGCGCCCCGTCCGTGGAGATGACGGCGTTCGTGCGCGAGACCCAGTCGGGGAGCTCGCCCGCGTGATGGTCGAAGACGATCTTCTCGACCGTCGGGTCGCGCGCCACGCGCTCGAGCTCCCCGAGCCGTCCGGCGTGCACGGTCTCCACCACGATCAGCCGCCGGACCGCGTCCAGCTCGAGCCGGGCGGCCTCGACGATCTCGAGGTCGTCCGCGTGCAGGCGGTAGAACTCTCGGACGTTTCGGTTCAGCGAGCCGCCGATGCAGACGACGGCGCCTGGGTAGAGGCGCCGCGCCGCCAGCAACGACGCGAACGCGTCGAAGTCGGTGTTCGTATGGGTGGCGATGACCTGCTCGGCCCGCATCTCGCCTGAGATTGTCGCAGCGGTGGGAGTGCCGCAGCGCTAGGCGAGCGCGACCGCTTCGATCTCCACCAGGGCGCCGGAGGGAAGCGCGGAGACCTCGATCGTCGCCCGGGCCGGGGGCACGTCACCCACCTGCAGGCGGTAGACCTCGTTCATTCCCTGGAAATCGTCCAGGTCTGCCAGGTAGACCGTCGTCTTGACGAGCCGCTCGAGCGAGCTTCCGGCTTCGGCGAGGATCGCGCTCAGGTTCCGGAAGACCTGCTCCGTCTGCTCCTCGGTCGTGTCTCCGACCAGCTCGTGCGTGATCGGGTCCAGGGCGAGCTGGCCCGAGACGAAGACAAGGTCGCCGGCGCGGATCGCCTGCGAATACGGCGCGCCCTGAAACGGCGCAGGGGCGTGCTCGGTCCGGACGGCTGACTTCTCGGGCATGTCGCTCTCCTTCTTCGGTTTTCTCCGCCGCAAGTTCGTCGCGTAAGCGTGTCGGACTTGCGGCGACTAACGCCGGGGCCGGCACGCCTGTGCCAGCGCCACCCCGAGCGCCTTGAAGATGGCCTCGAGCACGTGCTCCGCCTCGCTGCCCTCGATCAGCCGGACGTGCAGCGTCAGGCCCGCTCCCTCGGCGAGCTCACGAAGAAAGTCCGCCACGAGGTCGGAGGCGAGCCCGGCAACGCGCGCATCCGAGAGATCGGCGTTCGAGACCACGAGCGGCCGGCTCGAGGCCTCGAGCGCGACGTGCGCGAGTGCCTCGTCGGCGGGGAGGGCCGCCGAGCCGTGGCCCCGGACGCCTTTGCGCCGCAGGGGCCCCGCCAAGGCTTCCCCGAGGGCACGTCCCGCCGCGGCCACCTCGGCCGTGGCAGCGCCCGGCTGGACCTCGAGCGAGAGCTCCAGCGACGCGTACTCGGCGAGGAGCCCCAGGAGATGATCGAGGACGGAGACGCCCGTGGCGACGTGGGCACGGCCCGTCTGGGCCACCTCCGCCCGCACCCGCAGCCCTGCTCCCCTGGTGGTGCCTACTCCGTCGCTCATCGGCTGAGCGTAGCGAAGCTGCCCGCTCCGCCCGTGCCCGTCAGCTGACGACTCGTTCAATTCGTGCGCCGAGCGGGCGCAGCCGATCGTCGATTCGCTCGTAGCCCCGGTCGATCTGGCCGATGTTGCCGATGGTCGACGTGCCCTCGGCGCAGAGGCTCGCCAGGAGCATGGCCATGCCGGCGCGGATGTCGGGACTTTCAAGGCGCTCCGCGTAGAGCTTGGCCGGTCCGTTGACGACCGCCCTGTGGGGATCGCAGAGGATGATCCGCGCGCCCATGCCCACCAGCTTGTCGACGAAGAACAAACGGCTCTCGAACATCTTCTCGAAGATCAAGACCGCGCCGAAGGACTGCGTGGCGACCGTCAGCGCGATGGAGGTGAGATCGGCCGGGAACGCGGGCCAGGGCCCGTCCTCGATCTTCGGGATGTAGCCGCCCACGTCGTCCTGGACGACCAGCTGCTGACGCGCCGGGACCCGGACGCTGCGCTCGCCGATCTCCACGTGAACGCCGAGCCGTTGGAACGCCGGCAGGATCGAGACGAGATCCCTCGGCTCGACGTCGTCGATCGTCACGTCTCCGCCGTTCATCGCTGCCAGACCGATGAAGGAGCCGACCTCGATGTGATCGGGGCCGATCCTCCATTCGCCGCCGCCAAGCGTGTCGACGCCGCTGACGCGCAACACGTTCGACTCGATGCCGGAGATGTCGGCACCGAGGAAGACGAGGAACCGGCACAGATCCTGGACGTGCGGCTCGCAGGCGGCATTGCCGATGATGGTCTCTCCGGGCGTCAGGGCCGCAGCCATGACGGTGTTCTCTGTCGCCATCACGCTGGCCTCGTCGAGGAAGACCTGCGCCCCGCGGAGGCCGTCCGTCCGCATCTCGTAGCGGCTTCCGGCCGAGATGTCGGCTCCCAGCTCTGCGAGCGCGTGCAGGTGAGGATCGAGCCGCCGGCGGCCGATGACGTCGCCGCCGGGAGGAGGGATGATCACGGAGCCGCGCCGGGAGAGCAACGGCCCCGCGAGCAGGAACGACGCGCGCATGCGGTTGCACAGCTCCTCGTCGAGCTCGACCTTGCTGATCTCCGCAGCCTGCACCCGAACTTCGTTCGGGCCGGTCCACTCGACGTCCGCGCCCACATCGGCGAGCAGCTCCAGCATCGTGTCCACGTCCAGGATCCGGGGAACGTTGGAGAGCGTGACGGCCTCGTGCGTAAGCAGGCAGGCGGCCAGGATGGGCAGCGCCCCGTTCTTGTTGCCGGCGACCGTGACGTGTCCGTTGAGGGGTTGCCCCCCTTCGATGACGAAGGCCTCCATGACGGCGTCGGCGACTGCTGTGCGGTGCATCACGTAGCTCTCGGCGCGGATGGGCCGCGCGGGGCGCGTATCCTACCCGCCCCGATGGTTCCCACACGTGCGCAGGCCTGGGACACGCTGACCCGCCATACCACGAGCGAGCCGCTTCGGCGTCATGCCCTCGCGGTCGAGGCCGCCGTTCGCTGGTACGCACGCCACTTCGGGGAGGACGAGGAGCTCTGGGGAGTGGCGGCCCTTCTCCACGATTTCGACTACGAGATGCACCCGACGCTCGACAAGCACCCGCAGGACGGCGCACCGATCCTGCGGGAGGAGGGGTACCCCGAGGAGATCGTCGAGACCGTCCTCTCGCACGCGGAGCATCTCCATCTGCCCCGGGACACACAGCTCAAGAAGACGCTCTTCGCCTGCGACGAGCTCTGCGGCTTCGTCCACGCCTGCGGGCTCGTGCGTCCGGACGGCATCGCCTCCCTCGAGCCGAGGTCCGTGCGGAAGAAGCTCAAGCAGCCCTCGTTCGCGGCCGGCGTCAACCGCGAGGAGGTGACCCGGGGCGCGGAAGAGCTGGGCATCGACCTCGACCAGCACATCGCGAACGTGATCGAGGCCATGCGCCCGATTGTGTCCGAGCTCGGTCTGCGAGGCTAGGGAGACTCGCCTGGCCTCACGCGACCGTGGCCTCGACCGGGGCGTGGTCGGAGAGCAGGCGGCCGCTCACCCACCGCCGCTCCAGGGGCCAGGCATGGAGGTCGACGACGTCGACGCCGCGGACGAGGATCTGGTCGAGGCCCGGGCCGGGAGGCGAGAATCTCCACTCCGCGGTCGTGAGCGTCTCGAGCGTTGCCGAGCGTCCGGATACGACGTTGAAGTCCCCGGCCAGCACGACGAGGTCCCTTGGGTCGGCGAGCGCGTCCGCGAAGCTCGCCGCGCGCAGGAGCTCGGCATCGGCAAGCCGCTCGTCGAAGCCCAGGGCGCTGGCGTGCAGATTGGCGACGAGGGCGCGGCGGCCGTCGGGGAGTACCAGCCGGACGGCCTGACAGACGCGGCGCTCCTTCGCCCAGGCCAGGCGGGTGGCGAGATCGAGCTGAAGCCGCCGCCCCTGTGCACGGCGGAAGCCCGCATCGTTGAGCACCAGCGTCCGCGAATCGAGCACGTGGGCCAGGCGCGAGACGAGCACGGCGTTCCCCTGGCCGCAGAAGGCCGACCGAAGCCGGGGCGGGTCGAGCTGCACCAGCCGGCGGCCGAGGGTCGCCGGTATCGGGACAGGGCCCACGCTTGGCCTAACGGTGACCGCGGATATCGAGGTCATGCCGCTCCACGCCTCGAGCTTCGCGAGCGACCAGACCGGGAGCTCCTGGAGGCAGACGATCGCCGGGTCGCCGGCGCTGACCAGCCGAACGGCTTCTTCCACGGACAGCCTGCGATCCGGAGGATGGCTGCGTCCGTGGAAGACGTTCCAGCTGCGGATGACGACGCTCAAAACCGGGCTAGATGGTTGACCGGAAATTGTGGTGCCGCCGGGGACGCTCCGTGACCGAGCATGACGACGCGAGCGTGGTGTCAGGCGATGTGTCACGGGCGCCAGCCGGCGGTGCCACGGGTTTCCGGTCAATTTTCGGTCAGCCGTCTAGTGTAGGCGCCGTGCGCGTGCTGCTCGCCGACCCTGCGGCCTTCACGCCGCAGTACGACCACGAGCTCGCCTCCGCTCTGGGTCGCGCAGGGGCAGCGGTCGAGCTGGTCACGTCGCGCTTCCGGTTCGGAGAGCCGCCTGCGCCCGACAGGTACGAGCGGCTCGAGCTCTTCTACCCGCTGAGCTCACGGCTCTTTCGGCGCTCGGGGCTTCGCCTGCCCCTGAAAGCCCTCGAGCACCCGCTCGGGCTCGCCCGCCTCGCCCGCCGCAAGGCCGACATCGTCCACGTACAGTGGCTGGCCGCTCCCCAGGTGGACGATCGCCTGCTGCGGCTGAAGGCACCGGCCGTCTTCACCGCCCACGACCTCCTCCCCCGGCGCACGGCCTCGCGTCACAACCTCTGGCGCCGCCTGCTCGACCGATTCGACCGCGTGATCGTTCACAGCGAGCGGGGTCGCGAGACGTTGCTCCGGCTCGGTGTGCCTGAGGACCGGCTCCGGGTCATTCCGCATCCCGTCTTTGCGAGCGATCCGGTGCGCGCGGACGACGGACGCACGCTGCTCTGCCTGGGCGTGATCCGGGCTTACAAGGGCGTGGACGATGCGATCGAGGCCGCGGCGAGCATCGGCGCCCGTCTGCTGGTCGTCGGTGATCCCATGGAGCCGGTCGAGCGCTACCGCGAGGCGGCGGGCGCGGAGACCGAGTGGCGTCTCGGCTACCTGCCCGAACCGGAGATCGACCGCGCGCTTGGCGAGTCCACCGTCGCGCTCTTTCCCTATCGGGCCCAGCTCGACCAGTCGGGCGCGCTTCTCCGCGCACTCGGAGCGGGCGTACCTGCCGTCGTCTACGACGTCGGCGGCCTGGCCGAGCCGGTGCGGCGCTACGAGGCGGGCCGTGTGGTACCGGCTGAAGACGTCGAGGCGCTCGCGGCCGCCGCGTCGGAGCTGCTCCACGATGCGGACGCACTCGAGCACGCCCGTGCCGGAGCTCGCCGCGCCCGGCAGGAGCTGACCTGGGCCGCAGCTGCAGCGGCCCACCTCGAGCTTTACCGGGAGATTCTGTGAGGCGCCGTGGCCGGTTCGCCGACCCGATCCGGCGACAGCTCGATCTCTTCCTGGAGGAGCAGGCCGACCTCGTCGACGAGTGCGACCGGGCCATCGCCCGCTACGACGCGGCCGACCGCAGCGACGCCGAGGAGCTGTACGGCGACTACGTCGATCTCGTCGAGTCCGCAACAGAGATCCTGGCCGACATGCGCGACCGCTATGCAGCAGCGCTCGCCGACGAGGCGGCAGAGGCATACGAAGCCGAGTTCAACCGGGTGGTGGCGAAGCGTCTCCCCCGCTTCGCGCTCGAGATCGAGAACCGCTGAGTCTTACGAGGGCCGGGCTGACGCAATGCGGCCGGACGCGAGAATCCGGAAGAACGTCGCTCGACGAATTGCCTGCTTCCCGAAGTGCCCTGTCGCCCTGACCAGGTACGTTCCCGAGCGCAGCCGCCGCCCCAGGTCGACCCGCAGGTCGCGCTCGTAGCGGGGCAGGACGACACCCGGCCTCGGAGCGCCCACGAAGATCGTGCGCCCGCGCGGATCGACCAGGCGTACACGGACGCCGGTGGCGTAGCCGTGAACCTTGCCTGTGTTGCGCACGCGCACGCGGAAGACGAGATGCCGCTTGCCGACCTGCGCGACGCGAATGGCCACGATGCGACCGCGCGGAGGCGGGGCTCCCGGCTTCACGATCAGCAGCGCCGCGAGCAGCCGCAATCGGAACGGGGGGATTCGCCCTTTGGCCGTCGGGGGTGTCGCCCCGATCACGGCGGCCGCGTATGCGCCGGGTCCCCCCGCAGTGCGTATGAAACGGCCGTGCACGAGCATGGACCCGCCTGGCTCTAGGACGGCGCCGGAGGGCGAGAGCGAGAAGAGCCGGCGCGCCGCCCTGAGCTCGCGCGGACGGGTTCTGGGAATGAGCCCTCCGTCGAGACCTTGGTGAACGAGGGCGGGATAGACGCGGATACGAAAGGTGTACTTCGTCCTGTTGACCACCGAGATGGCCGGCAGCGGCGACCTCGGGGCGAGGACGGAGTCGATGATGGCCGGAGAGATGGACAGCGTTCCTGCGCGTCCGGCTGCCGATGCCGGCATGCCATTCAGAGCTCCGATCGCTGCCGCCGCAAGCGCTCCGGTGAGAGCCCGCCGGGAGAGGATCAGGTGGCGGAGACGGTCCAGGTAACGGTCAGCCTGTACACCGAGCCTGAGGCCAGCTGCTCCGTCGCCCCGATCGGCTGCGAGTACGAGACGTTCACCAGGTTCGACAGTGTCCCGGAGGCCGCCGCTGCCGCGGGCGCGGCGAGGGAAGCCGCCGCCAGCAGCGCCAAGACCATCCGTGCTCGTTGCATGATCATCCTCCCGCGTATCAGCACGCCAAACGCGACCTTTAGCCATTGCGCATACAGTCTGCGCGACCCTGCGGACGCCTCAACGGTGCCCGAAGTGGTGGGCGCGCGGGAGGGCAGACCAGACCTCGGCGTCGTGGGACACTCTCCGTGCGAGCGGCGCGAGCGACTCCAGCCCCTGGACGACGAGGTTCAGGTTGCTCCCGGAGCGCTCGACTCTTCCCCGGACGAGCAGGAGGGGCTCGCCGCGTACGAGGGGACGGAAGCGCTCGTACACGGGCGGCGACACGACCAGGTTGACGAGCCCCAGCTCGTCCTCGAGCAGCATGAAGACCACGCCGTTCGCCGTGGCCGGCCGCTGCCGGGCGATCGCGAGCCCCGCCAGGGCAGCCTCCGCCCGGTCGGGTGCGGAGGCCAGGTCCGCGCTCGTCAGGACCTCTCCGGGCAGATGCGGGCGGAGCAGCTCGAGCGGGTGCGGCCCGACGGAGAGCCCAGTTGCCCGGTAGTCCGCCAGCATTCGCTCCCACTCGGTCTGGGCCGGGAGATCGGGCGTCTCCGCGGTCGGGTCGAGCGGGAGTGCGAGCTGCTGGTTGCCTCGGCCCACGTTCTGCGGCCGCGTGGCCAGGCCGAGCTGCCAGAGGAGCGCGCGGCGGGTCTCGCCGAAGCAGTCGCACGCCCCGGCCTCGACCAGCGACGCGAGAGCTGCCCGGTCGACCGGCGCGCGTCGCGCGAGATCGAGGACGTCGGTGTACGGCTGCGCGGCTGCGATCACCTCGGCCTCCTGCTCTCCTACCCCGTGCACGTAACCCAGTCCGATCCGCACGCTTCCCTCACGCCTCTGGACAGCGGGGGCTGAGGATCTCTCGACCGAGCACGCGGCGGCGCTCAGGTTCACGTCCGGGGGCAGAGCCTCGACGCCCCTCCGCTGGCCGTCGCGGACGAGGCTCGCGGGCGGGTAGAAGCCCATCGGCTGCGCGTTCAGGAGCGCGCAGAGGAACTCGGCAGGGTGGTAGCGGCGGAGCCAGGTCGACTGGTAGGCGAGCAGGGCGAACGCGGCGGCGTGCGACTTCGGAAAGCCGAAGCCGGAGAAGGCGGCCAGCGTGTCGTAGACGCGGTTCGCCGTCGCGTGGTCGACGCCGTTCCGCGTCGCACCGTCGACGAATCGGCCCCGAAAGGCCTCGATTGCCTCCTCGGATCGCTTGCGGCTCATCGCTCGCCGCAGGCCCTCCGCCTCCCCCACGCTGAAGCCGGCCAGCGCCATCGCCACCTCGAGCACCTGGTCCTGGAAGACAACAACGCCGAGCGTCTCGCGCAGCGGCTCCTCGAGCAGGGGATGATCGGACGGAGGGACGAAGCCGGGATCCTCGCGGAGCTTCTGGCGGCGCTCGATGTACGGATGGACGGCGCCGCCCTGGATCGGCCCCGGCCGCACGAGCGCCACCTGGACGGTGAGGTCGTCGAGGTTCTCGGGGCGCGTGCGCAGGAGGCTCTGCATCTGTGCGCGGCTCTCGATCTGGAATGCGCCCACCGTGTCGGCCCGCTGGATCTCCTCGAAGACGGCCGGGTCGTCGAGCGGGATGCGCGAGAGGTCAATCGTCTCGCCACGCGTCCGGGCGATGCGGTCGACGCAGTCCTCGACCGCGGACAGCATGCCCAGCCCGAGCAGGTCGATCTTGAGAAAGCCCGCGTCGGCGCATGAGTCCTTGTCCCACTGGCAGATCTGGCGCCCCTCCATCGCGGCTGGCTGCACGGGCACGAGTTCCACCAGGGGCCGGGTCGAGACGACCATGCCGCCCGGATGCTGCGAGACGTGCCGGGGCAACCCTGCGATCTCCTTGCAGAGCGACGCGAGCGCCCGCCAGCGGGGCGAGCGGAGCTTCGTCTTGGCCTCCGGGAGCAGGTGCAGCTCCTGCTCGACGCGGTACGGGTTGCCCTCGGTCATCCGGGCTAGCCGCTCGAGCTCCGCGAAGGGCAGGCCGAGCGCCTTGCCGAGATCGCGGATCGCCCCACGCGAGTGGTACGTGGAGAAGCTCGCCACGAGCGCGGCGTGCTCGCGGCCGTAGCGCTCGGTAACGGCGACGATCAGCTTCTCTCGGATGTCCCGCGGGAAATCGAGGTCGATGTCGGGTGCGGCATGGAGCTCGCGGTTCAGAAAACGCCCGAGGGAGAGGCCGGCCGCGACAGGATCGACGTGCGAAAGGCCGGTCAGGTAGCAGACGATCGAGCCGACCGAGCTTCCCCGCCCCCGGCCGGGCGGGAGCGCATGCCGCGGCGAGCCGGGCCCGCGCAGCTCCTCGGCGATCTCGCGCGCCAGCTCGAGCACCTCGTGGTGGAGGAGGAAGAAGCCGGAGAGGCCCAGCTCGGCGATGAGCGCCAGCTCTTCCTCGAGCCGCCTTCGTGCCCTGCGGCGGTGACCATTCGCAGCGCCATACCGCTCTCCGAACGTCCGCTCGCACACGCGTCGCAGCTGCGCGTCAGCGGTCTCCTCCCCGCCCGAGAAATCGGGATAGCGATAACCGAGCTCCTGCGTGAGATCGAACTCGAGGCGCTGGGCGAGCTCCGCGGTACGGGCGACGGCGCCCCGGTCTTCCGGGAAGCGTTCTACCACCGCCTCCGGCGACAGGAGCACGCACTCGCGGTTGCCGCGCCGCTCGCGCTCCGTTCCGTCGAGCGACGAGCAGTGGCGCACTGCGACGAGCGCGTCCTGGAGCTCGACGCGCCGCTCGTGGTGGGCGTGGACGTCACCTGTCGCGACCGTCTCGACGCCCAGCGTGTCCGCGAGGTCGCGCAGGAGTGCGTTGCGGCGGGCGTCGCCACGGTCGTAGGGCCGCTGCAACTCGACGAAGAAGCGCTTGGGGCCGACCGCCTGCGCGAGACGAGCGGCGGCGTTCGGGTCGAGGACGGCGAGCCCCTGCCGAGCGCAGCCCGACAGGCAGACGAGTCCGTCGTTCAGCTCGAGCAGGCGATCGTGTGGGAGTGCGGGTTGGAGCCGGTCTCCTTCGTACGCCGTAGTCAGCAGCCGGCAGAGGTTGGCGTAGCCTTGCTGCGTCTCGACGAGCAGCGTCACGTGGAAGCCGCCCTCGGGCTCCTGGCAGGAACGCGAGGAGAGGTCGAGGGTGACCTCCGCTCCGGTGATCGGACGCACCCCGAAGGCCTTCGCCGCGTGGGCGAACTCGAGCGAGCCGTGCACACCGTCGTGGTCGGTCAGCGCCAGCGCCTCGTACCCGAGCTCGGCAGCCCGCGCCGCCAGCTCCTCGGGCAGCGACGCCCCGTCGAGGAACGAATAGGCTGAATGCGAATGGAGCTCGACGTACGCGCGCCCCTGGACAGCTCCCCTTCCCGGCCGGCGAAGCCGGCCTTCGGGAGAGCTTGCCGACGCTGGCGGCAGGATACGGCGCTCGCGGCGCTTGGCCGTACTCATATGGACTGTCCTGCGCGCCGCTCGCTTGTCTCCTTTGCCAGCGACGCCCCAGAAACGCGCGGAGCTCGTGCGTGAGTTCCGCGCTTCCTGTTCTTCTCGGGCCGGGCGAGGGAGAGACGATCACCGAGCGCCCGGAGCGCACGATCCGGATCCTCCTCGCGCACGAGCTGCTTGACGCCACCTGGACGCGGTACGAGGCCGGTGAGCGAGGCCCCGATCCTCACGTCCACCGGCGGCATACGGACGCCTTCTACGTGCTCGAGGGAGAGCTCGTTTTCGGTCTGGGGCCGGAGGTCGAGCCGGTGCGGGCGCCGGCCGGGACGTTCGTGGCGGTCCCTCCCGATGTGATCCACACCTTCCGCAACGAGAGCCCCGACAGAGCGTGCTTCTTGAACCTCCACTCGCCGAGCGGCGGGTTCGCAGACGCTCTTCGCGGCAATCGGGAGGGCTTCGACAGCTTCGATCCTCCAGAGGAGGGCGGCCGGCCGGTCGCCGAGGCAATTGTCTCGATGCCCGGCGAGGGCGAGCGTGCCGGGCGCGACCCTCGAGCACTCCGCATCAAGGCCGAGCTGGAGCAGCTGTCGGCGATCGAGCTCGCGTTCGACCCCGGCTGGGAGGGCGTCGACCCGCACACGCACGACGACCACGTGGACTCGTTCTTCGTCCTCGACGGCGAGGTCGCGTTCATCGTCGGCGACTCGGAGCGCCGTGGCGGCCCGGGAACGTTCGTCGCCGCCATTCCCGGAGCACGTCACGGCTTTCGAAATCCCGGCGAGAGACGCATCGTCCTCCTCAACCTCCACACTCCGGATACCGGCTTCGCGGGACGTCTGGGTGGGCGGTAGAGGGCCCGAGCAGTGGGCGGCACTGGCGGACGAGGCGCTCGCTCTCATGCCCCGCGCTGGCTGAACCACCCGCCGCGCTCCTCATTGTGGAAGACGACGACGTTCTCGCCCGACTCGAGCACGACCTCGAAGTAGCGGCGGCTGACCGGCTCCTCCGTCCACCAGCGGTCGACCACGCGCCACTCCTCGCGCACGAGCTCGATGGACTGCCGGTTCACCTGCGCCGGCGACCCGTCCACGCCTGCTTCGACGAGTGCCGGCCGGGGTTCGTTCAGTCGCGCGGGACGAGCAAGGCCCTCTGTTCGGGAATCCGCGACCACGGCGCCACCTCCACGATCGTGTAGACCCCACCCGCGGCGGCACTCGCCCGTACCTGCCGCAGACCCTCCTCGAGCTTCGAGCGCAGCTCGGCGCCCTCCGGCCTGACGAGCTCGAGCTGTTGTCCCGTCCACTCGGCCAGCTCGGCGAGCTCCACGCCGAGCGCGGTCGCCGGCGCGGGCAGCTCCGCCAGCTTCAGGCCGAGAGCGACCTTGATCCGCGTGGGATCGGCCGTCGGCTCGCGCAGCGTCGCCGTTCGCCTCCACGTCCCCTCGCCCACGAGCCTCGCTGTGAGCGCAACCTTGCGCACGGCGCGCCCTTCCCGTTCCGAATGGCCGAGCACCCGCTCCACCAGGGCGCCGAGGGCGCGGCGGAGCGTGATCTCGTTGCCGACCGCCTCGGGAAACTCGAGCCGCTCCGTGATCTTGGCCGGGGGGCGGCGCGCGCGGACCCGGCTTCGCGCCCCTCCGCGCGCCAGGCTCCACGCGTGCCGTCCCTCCGGCCCCAGGCGCTCGGCGACTGCGGCACCTGGAAGACGGGCGAACTGACCGAGTGTTCGCATTCCCAGGGCTTCGAGCTCGCGGCGGCGCTCTCGCTCGAGCGGCAGTAGCGCGAGCGGAAGCGGAGCGAGAAAATCGGACGCTTCCTCATCGGAGACCACGAGAGCCTGGCCCGGCCGCGCGACGCTTGCCGCGGCAAGGGCCGCGAAGCGGCGCTCGGCGGCGCCCGCCCGGGCATCCCACGACGAGCCGACTGCGACGAGGGCTCGACGAAGAGCGCCCTCGAGCCCACCGTAGAGGCGTTCGATTCCACGAGTCTCGAAGTAGAGGCAGCCCCGCTCCACGGGCTCGACCGCGAAACCCTCGCCCTCGAGCCGCCGGAGGACCTCCTCCCAGGCCTGCTCGGCCGCGGCCGGATCCTGTTCCACCAGCGCGAGTGACGGGCAGGTGGCGAGCGCCTCGCCGAGCCCCATGCCCGGGCGCACACCCGCCGTCGCCGCCGCCGGGGTGACCGCCCCGATCACCGGCTCCGATCCTGGTGCGGGCGCCAGCGCCGCCGGGCGGGTCTGGAGACGCGGCGTGTCCCGCAGGGCCGCCCTCAGCTCGAATCCCGGAATGAGCACGCAGGCAAGCATGGGAACGTATGTTCTATACGAACAGACGTTCTGTGTCAAGCCCTCGGTGGTCAGAAGCCGGCGGCGTAGCCGTCCTTGCGAGGATCGGAGCCCCCCACCAGCGCGTCGCCCTGCACGAGGATCGCCTGTCCGCCGCCGAAGGCGAACGTGTCGGTCTCCAGGACGACGTGGTGGCCGAGCCGCTCGAGCTCGCCCGCGCGCTCCCACAGCCCCTCCTCGAGAAGCACGGCCTCTCCGTCCACACGGAAGCGCGGTCGGTCGAGAGCGGCCTGCGGGTCGAGTCCGTCGTCGACCAGTGCGGAGACGAGCTGCACATGGGCCTGGGCCTGGATGAACCCGCCCATGACCCCGAATGGCCCCAGCAGCGCGCCGTCGCGCAGCAGCATGGCGGGGATGATCGTGTGGTAGGGCCTGCGCCCTGGCTCGACCTCGCCGGCAATCGCGAAGCAGGCGCCCCGGTTCTGGAGGACGATCCCCGTTCCCGGGGCGACGATCCTGGAGCCGAAGGCCTCAAACAGGCTCTGGATGAAGGAGACGGCCATGCGGTCGCCGTCGACCACGCACAGATAGGTGGTGCCGCCCGGCGGCTCGGTGACGGGCGCGGGCTCGGCGCGGCGGCGCCGGTCGAGGTAGGTTGAGTCGAGCAGATGAGCCACGTCGGCGCCGTCGCGGACATGGGTGAAGGCGTCTTCGACCGCGAGCCGGACGGAGGAGATCTGGCTGCTTAGGCTCGGGGAGGAGCGCTCGAGGAGACCGAGCCCTTCGAGCGCGGCCACACCCTGCGTCGGCGGCGGCAGCTCGGCGACCTCGTGACCCCGGTAGCCGATGCGGAGCGGATCCACCCAGCGCGCCTCGAACGCTGCGAGATCCGCCTCGTCCAGCCAGCTCACCGAGCAGATCGCACGCGCGATCTCTCCCGAGTAGAACGCCGAGGGTCCCAGCTCGGCGATCGCCCGCAGGGTCGCGGCCAGCTCGGGCTGGCGGAAGACCTCCCCGACGCGAGGGGCGGGCCCGAGCTCGTCCGGACCGCCGAACGTCGCCCACGCCTGTGCCGTCCGCACCGTCGCCGCCACCCCCCGTTCCGCGGCTGCGATCGCGTCCGCCAGGCACGCGCCCAATCCCAGCCTGCCGTGCCGTCTCGACAGCTCCGCCCAGCCCGCAACCGCTCCGGGAACCGTCACCGACCGCGGCCCCGTCTCGGCCACAGGCGCCACCGGCGCAGCACCGGCAGGAGCGGGGCCGGCGGCGTCGAGTCCCTCGAGCGTGCCGTCCCGCCAGACGAGCGCGAACGCGTCGCCGCCGATCCCGGTCGACATGGGCTCGGCGACGCAGAGGACCGCGGCCGCGGCGAGAGCGGCGTCGACCGCGTTGCCGCCCCGCTCGAGCAGGCGGAGCCCCGCCCGCGTGGCGAGGGGATGGCTCGTGGCCACCATCGCCTCCGCGGCGACGGCGGGAGGGCGCCCGAACGCGAAGCGGTAGGCCACCTACAGCGTGACCTCGGCGGCCGACCCGAGCATCCGGGAGAAGCGCGGCACAGCGTCGACCACGCTCTCGCGGGCACACCAGGCGATGTCGCCGTCGAGCCCGCTCGCCCGCAAGTTGCGCGCGCTCTGAGATGCCGAGAGACCCTCCTCCGCACCCGCGAACGTGTGGGCGAGGCGGATCGCCGCCACGGCGGAATCGGCCGGATCGCCGCCCAGCGTCTCGGCGATGCGGCCCGCGCAGTAGGCGTCGTCGAGCGCGAGCTCGCCGCAAACGCCCGCGCAGAGGATTGCCACCTTCTCCCCGTGCCCACGAGCCGCCTCGACGACCGCGCCGAGGTTCAGCAGCGAGCCCACGAGGACGAGCTCGCACCGTGCCGCCGCCGCGACGAGCAGCCGCGTCCCGTTCGTCGTCGTCAGAACGAGGGTCTCCGCCGCCGGCTCGAGGAACTCCCGCGGTGAGTTGCCGAAGTCGAAGCCGGGGATGAGCACCGTCTGCCGCTCGCCCGCCAGCACGACGTTTCCCTCGCGGGCGGCGATCTCCCGCGCCTCGTCGACCTCCCCGCAGCACAGCACGCGCCGGTAGCCCGCCGCGAGAGCCTGGCAGATGGTCGAGGTGGCACGCAGCACGTCGACGACGATCCCGACCGGCGCCCCCACGTCGTCGGCCGGAGTGAACGCGACGTGAACTCTCATGGCCGCCGGTACGCTAACCGCGTGAGCGAGCCCAGGTACTGCTACCGCCACCCGGACCGGGAGACGGGGCTCTCGTGCTCCGAATGCGGGCGGCCGATCTGCGTGGACTGCATGACGGTCGCTCCGGTCGGGATCCGCTGCCCCGACCATGCGGGGAAGCGGCCGAGACCGACCCCGAAGCCCGTCCGCAGCGTCCAGCGAACCGCGGCACGGCAGGGCTTCGTGATCCGCCCCGACGCTCTGGTCACGAAGATCCTGATCGGAGTCAACCTGGCGGTGTACCTGATCACGATCGCGCAGGGGCCCGGGGGGATCAACGCTCCCGGCGGGCGGCTGTTCGACAAGTTCGTGCTCTACGGGCCCGCGGTGCACGACGGGGACTGGTGGCGGCTGATCACCTCCGCCTTCCTGCACGCCAGCTTTCTGCACATCCTCTTCAACATGCTGGCCCTGTGGTGGATCGGAGGCCCCGTCGAGAACGTGATGGGACGCTGGAAGTATCTCTCGCTCTACTTCGTTTCGGGACTCGCGGGCTCGGCGGGCGCGCTGCTCGCCTCGCCCAACGACGTCACCGTCGGAGCGTCGGGCGCGATCTTCGGGCTGCTCGGCGCCATGGTGGTGATCCAATGGCAGGCGACAGGATCGATCGCGGGCCCCGCACTGACGCTGATCGTCATCAACCTGGTTCTCACCTTCACCATCAGCGGCATCTCGTACGGCGGGCACCTCGGCGGCCTGGTCGGCGGCGTCCTCGCCACCCTCGCTTTGACCGAGTTCGGCACGAAGCACGTCACCTACGCACGGATCAGTCCCACAGCCATCGTGCTGCTCTTCGGCATCAGCATCCTCAGCGTCGCGGTCGCCTACTGGCGCGTCCGCGGACTTGCGTAGCACCGTGGCTCGCCGCTCTCTCCTCGCGGCCGCGCTCGGCGCCGCTTTGATCTTCGCCGCGACCGGCGCGAACGCGTCGGCGGGATCCGCGAGCAGGACAGTGTTCGTGGACGGAGACTCGCTCGCCGTCGGGACGATGCTCTTCCTGTCCAAGGACCTGCCCGGGTGGACGGTGCGTCAATCGGTCGACGTCAGCCGCCATGCCTACGAGGGCGTCACGCCGCTCAAGGCGCGTGGCCACGCACTGGGGCGGGTCGTGATCGTCGACCTGGGCACGAACGACGACCCGTCCCGCGTCTCCGTCTTCACGCGCTCGGTACGCCGAGTGCTGCGAGCCGCAGGCCCCTCGCGCTGCGTCATCTGGCCGACCGTCAACCGACCGCCGTACCACGGCGTCTCGTGGGAGGGCTTCAACCGGGAGCTCCGCAGCCTCGCGCACACGTACGGCAACCTTCACGTCTTCGACTGGGCCGCCATGGCGCGGGCGCACCCGCAGTGGTTCGGCACCGACAGGGTCCATCCGAGCTTCGGCGGATACCGGGCCCGGGGAGTAGGGCTCGCGCGCCTCGTCAAGGCTTGCTGAGCTCGGTCGCTCTACTCCGCTTCCAGCTCGTCAGGTCGAAGCGCTCGTTTAGCCGCTTCAGGATCTGCCGCGCGATGAGGTCGCCCCCGGCCGGCTCGAAGTGCACGCCGTCGGGTGCACGCATCTTCACGAGGCGACCGCGCGAGTCCGGCAGGTACTGGGCGAATCCCCCGCTGTCCGGGCTCGCGAAGAAGAAGTACGTGTCCACGTAGGCCGCCCCGCGCGGGCGCTTGCGCGCCTCTTCCGAGAAGATCCGGTTGATCACGTCGAAGCGCCTAGTCTGGTCGGTGTCCTGCGTGATGGGAAGCCCGATCCACACGCTGTAGCCGCCGCCGCGGATGATCGTGTCCATGAGACCTCCCACGCGGCGCCGGTACTCGGCGATCCAGCTGGGGCTGCCGAACGGGCCCAGCGTGGTTCCTTCGGGCAGGCCGGTCATGTAGTCGTGGTCGTCGTTCGCTCCCACGCCCAGCACGACGACGTTCGGCTTCTCGGTCCGCATCAGCTCCTTCAGGCGCTCGAACCAGTTGTAGACGTCGGGGCGCTCCAGTCCGGTGGCGACGCGCCCGTCCACGTCCTCCGCGGCTCTGTATACCTTGCGCCCGGCCGTCGCCCGGAGCAGCGAGTAGCCCGGGACGATGACGAGCGAGTCACCGCCCACGAACAGACTCAGCGGCCGTTGCGGCGAGAAGGCCTGCCGGATCTCTCGTTGCGGCGCGTTCACCGCGCCGTTCGGCGGAATGTCGACCGCGGTCACGATCTTGTCGTCGTCCGAGCGGCCGATCGCCGCCTTGACCGCTCGGCGCGGGCGGTCGAGCAGGAAGGCGTGGCTGAGCGACTGGAGTGGCCCGGTCAGCGCGAGACCCACGTCGCGCTTCCAGCCCGGGTTCAGCGTCTCGGCCGTCTTGTGGAGTCCGGGCGCGTTCAGAAGCGCTCCCAGCAGGAGGGTAAGAAGGGAGATGACGAGCGCAAAGCCGGCCGAGCGCAGCCTGCGCGGAGGCCCGACCTCCTCCCCGGCTGCGTTCTCCCTCGTCATCGGGTGCCGGCGAGGGGCGGCCGGCCGGGCCTCGGTGACGGGCGGGTGGGTGTCGGTCGTGTCCATCAGAAGCGGAAGTAGATGAAGGGCGCCACGCCCTGCGGGCCCATCGCGTGGCTGAGCATCAACGCGACGGCGAGGGCGACGACCTGGCCTGTGGCGGGCAGAAGCGAGAAGCGCGCCATGATCGCCTGCGGCACCCGCGCCGGCAGGTACTGGCCGGCGATCCCGGCCGCGATGGCGAGCACGACGCCGGTGCTGACGAGCGGCGACGTCTGCCCCCAGGCGGTGAAGAGGCGGACGATCACCTCCCAGGCCCGGCCGAACGAGTCGGCCCGGAAGAAGATCCACGCGAAGCAGATGAACAGGAAGGTAAGGATGCGGCGCCGCCAGAGCGTGAAGCCCGAGGGATTCTCTGCGGAGAAGCCGCGCTCGCGGCGGAAGCGGCCGGCCGCGAGACCGGCGCCGTGGAGGCCGCCCCAGGCGACGAACGTCCACGACGCTCCGTGCCAGAGCCCGCCGAGCAACATCGTTGCCATCAGGTTGGTGTAGGTCCGTCCCGCGCCCTTCCGGCTCCCGCCCAGAGGGAAGTAGAGGTAGTCGCGAAGCCAGCGCGACAGGGTCATGTGCCAGCGCCGCCAGAAGTCCTGGACCGAGACCGCGGCGTACGGGCTGTCGAAGTTCTGCGGGAACTTGAAGCCGAGGAGCAGCGCGAGCCCGATCGCCATGTCCGTGTACCCGGAGAAGTCGGCGTAGATCTGGACGGCGTAGGCGAAGACGCCGACCAGCACCTCGAGCGAGGAGTGCTGGTTCGGGGCCCCGAAGACCGCATCCACGATGTGCGTGGCCAGGTAGTTGGCGATCACGACCTTCTTGAACAGCCCTGCGCCGATCAGGTAGAAGCCCCTGGAGGTATCCACGCGCCGGGGATCTCGCGGGCTCTCCATCTGCGGCAGGAGCTCGGAGCCGCGCACGATGGGACCAGCGACGAGGTGCGGGAAGAAGGACAGGTAGGCGGCGAAGTGGCCGAAGGTCGCCGGCTTGAGAGTGCCGCGGTAGATGTCCACGACGTAGCTGATCCCCATGAAGGTGAAGAAGGAGATGCCGACGGGAAGGACGATCTCGCGCACGGAGATCGGGAGATCGAGCCCGACGACGGCCAGCGCGTTCGAGCCCGAGCTGACGAAGAAGTTGAAGTACTTGAAGTAGCCGAGCAGGCCGAGGTTCACGGCCACCGCCGCCGTCAGCAGGCCCTTGCGCGCGCCGGGGGTGCGGGCCCGGAAGATCGCGAGCCCCGTCGTCCAGTTCCAGACGACCGAGAAGCCGAGCAGGAAAATGAACTTCCAGTCCCACGCCGCGTAGAAGACGAAGCTCGCAGCGACGATGAACGCCCGCCACCGTTGCGGGTACGGCTGCAGCAGCCAGCTCAGAAAGAGCACGACGATGAAGAAGACGGCGAAGGTCGTCGTCGGAAAGAGCATGGGTCAGTACCCCTCGGTCACCTGGCCCCGCGGAAGCACGATAGTAGTCGGCCCCGTCGGAAGCGGCGTCAGGGCTGGTACTGCTGGTCGATCGACTTGACGGTGTCGATCGAGCTCTTCAGCCAGTAGCCGAGGTGGCGGGCCGAGCCGCGCTCGATCAGCGGGCGGTGCTTGGGGTTCTTACCCTTGACGATCTGGGCGAGCTCGGCGACGGTGATGCGGGTCGAGGTCACCGGGCCATGGACGGTCACGACCGTGACCGGCACGTTGGCCGCGATCCGGTAGGTCAGCAGCGCGCGCTCCGGATTGCGGATGTAGTAGTCGAAGGCTTCCTGGCCGTCCTCCTTCGCGGCCAGCTTGGCCGTCGTGTCCTCGAGCCAGAGCGCGGGGTCGAGCTTGAGCACGTAGCTCTTCCCGGCGGGCGCAAGCGACCTGATGTACCCGTATTGCGTGATCGTCTTCGGCGGACCCTTGAGCGGGAGGGCGGAGGCAAGGCCCCACGCGGCCGCCGCGGCCAGAAGGGCGGCCCCGAGCGCGGCCGCGATCACGCCTCGCCTCACACGCGGAATCTACTCGGTCCGGGGCGTAGTTCTTGCGGCCCTTGCATATCGCAACGCAAGACCTGACCCCAGGTCCACGCGGGTTGGAGTCAGCGGCCGTAACGCCCGACGAGGCGCGCGAGTGCGAGTACGTTCCCCCACAGTGCAACGAGGAACTACGTTCTCGAAGCCGGCGAGACGTTACGACCGTCGCAGGTGTAGGCGCGGGGACCGCCCCACCCTTAAAGGCTGTGCTTATCAGTGCGAAGCGGGCGCCCGCCGGCTGCTATCCGAATAACCGCGAGCAGCATTTGGGACGACGAAGCGCTGAATGGTCCGATGCTTACTGCATGCACCGGGTGGAACAGAGGGGGCATGATTGCGTGCCCCCTCTGTTCCGGCCCCGACGGCTTCACATTCCCCAGAAGAGGTGTGGCCGCCTACGGCTGCCGTTCAGCCCGGATCTAGCAGAGTCCCGGGAACTCCGGATGCAGGCACACGAGCCCGGTGTCCGGAATGGTAATCGGGACGTTGTTCGTCGTGTCCGTCAGCACGATGTTGCTGTACGAGACGGCGGCCAGGATGCGGGTTTGGCCGTTCGGGCATGTGAACTGCGGCGCCTGGAGCGGACCGGTGGTCAGGGTCCCCTGGACGCGCCCGTTCTTCGCCTTGAACGAACCGCCGGTGGTAACACTGCCCTCGAAGGACTCCTTGTTTGCTGCGCTCGGGTGCTTGCCGCCGTTGTTGATGCAGGCGTAGAGCGCTGTGGCATCCGCGTCGAGCGTGTAGGTGACGTCGCCGTTGCCAAGACCCGTCTCATCCCAGCTCACGACAAGGGCACCGCTGGAGTTGACGCTTCCTGTCGCCGAGAAGAAATGCGGTCCAGCAACTGCCACGCCCACGCCAAACGTGAGCGCCGCCGTAGCGACGGCTATGGTCAATAACCAGGTCTTCCTCACTATCTCTCCTTCCTCTGAGTCGCGTACGCCTCTGTGGCTAGGGCGCCGGATACTCGGCTGAACAAACGGCGGTTACGACGCAAAACCCGCCCTATGCGCCGCAAGTCAGCTCCTCTCATAGCCTCCTTCCCGCGATACCGCACCTCCCCAGTACGGAGGGGCACGGAGACTCTTAGACGCTACGTGGGGCCTCGAAGTCCCGAAAGGGGTGTTCGCCCCCTCTTTCGCTTACAGCGTTTGACCCAAGGATTGACTACTGCGTTCGCCCCAATGTGTCTCACACGAGACGATTGAATAAAAAGCCGCGTTTAGCTACAACTAGAGGGCCTTCGAGGGGAGGGCATCACATGGCATCCGACTGCGGCCCGATTCTGATCGTCGATGACGATGAGAGCTTCCGAGCTTTCGTCTCGATGCTGGTTGCCAGGGCGGGCTATGAGACTCTCGAGGCGGGTACAGGCGATGGCGCGCTCGCGGCTGCGCGTGCAGAGCGCCCAGCTCTGGTTCTCCTCGACATCTCTCTTCCGGACATCAACGGCTTCGAGGTGTGTCACCAGCTTCGAGACGAGTTCGGCGATGAGCTGCCGATCATCTTTATCTCGGGCGAGAGAATCGAGCCGACCGACCGCGCGGTCGGGCTGCTCGTGGGCGCCGACGACTACGTCGTCAAGCCCTTCGACTCGGATGAGCTCATGGCCCGTGCGCGCAGGGCTATCGTCCGTTCCCAACCAGAAAGAACGAACGCCACGATTCCGCGCGATCTCCGTCTCACGAGGCGGGAGCTCGAGGTGCTCGAAGGACTGGCGGAGGGTCTCCCACCCAGGGAGATCGCGGCGAAGCTGGTGATCAGTCCCAAGACAGTCGCGAGCCACGTCCAGCGCATCCTGGCGAAACTCGGTGTCCACAGCCGCGCCCACGCCGTCGCTCTGGCCTACCAGTCGGGTCTGCTCAGGACAACCGACGCGAAGCACGAGCCCGACGTTGTTCAGAGGCTGAGCGCTTGATCGAGCCGGCGGCCACACCGGCCGAGACGCCTCACGGCTGGTACTGCTGGTCGATCGACGTCACGTTGTCGATCGAGCTCTTCACCCAGTAGCCGAGGTGGCGGGCCGAGCCGCGCTCGATCAGCGGGCGGTGCTTGGGGTTCTTGCCCTTCACGATCTGGGCGAGCTCGGCAACGGTGATTCGGGTCGAGGTCACCGGGCCGTGGACGGTGACCACGGTGACCGGGATGCCCGCGGGCATCCGGTAGGTGAGCAGGGAGCGCTCGGGATTGCGGATGTAGTAGTCCAAGGCTTCCTGGCCGTCCTCCTTGGCGGCCGCCTTGGCCGTCTTGCCCTCGAGCCAGAGGGCGGGGTCGAGCTTCAGTACGTAGCTCTTCCCGGAGGGCGCGAGCGACCTGATGTACCCGTACTGCGTGATCGTCTTCGGCGGGCCCTTGAGCGGGAGGGCGGAGGTCAGGCCCCACGCAGCCGCCGCGGTCAGAAGAGCGGCCCCGAGTGCGGCTGCGATCACGCCTCGCCTCACACGCGGAATCTACTGTGTCCGGGATCGCATTCCTCGTAGCCCTGCCGGAAATTCGGACGGCCGCGTGGCTCGACCGTACGCCGGCGCGCCGGTCCTCAGGTCGGGGCAACCACCGCGCAGCCAATCGCTTCGGCAGCCGCGCCCAGGCGTTGGTCGTAGGTGACCAGGCGGGCAAGATCGACCTCGAGCTGCTGCGCCGTGGCGAGATGGATCGCGTCGAGTGTTCGCAACTCCGCCGGCAGCAGCGACCCGGCGACGGCAAGGATCCGATCGTTGATCCGGATCAGCTCGAGACGGGAAAGCACGTCCTGGCCCCGCCGCAGCGCGGCTTCGCCGAACGGAAGCAGCGCCCGACCCACCTCCGCACGGGCCAAAGCGCTGCTCACCAGTGGCCTACGCCGCCGAAGGTAGCGGCGCAACGCCGTAGACTCGGGCTCCTCGACGGCGAGCTTCACGATCGCCGAGGAATCGAGATAGATGACCCGCTCAGCGCTCATCGCGCCGCAAGCGCGCAAGCACGGCCGAGGGTGGCTCCTGCCCCGCCGGGAGCGGCAACGCTGCGGGCAGCTCGTCCAAATCAGCCACAGCCGGGTTTACCTCGCCAGCCGCGCGCAGCCGCTCCAGCGGCCCCGCCTCCGGCAGCGGCGAAAGCAGCGCCACGGGGCGACCCCGGTCGGTCACCTCAATCGTCTCCCCCGCCGCGACCCGACGCAAGAGCTCGCTCGCGCGCTGCCGCAACTCCCGTACGCCGACACTCGCCATGTGCTACTTATAGCACAAGTCCGGCTCAGACGGGCCGGGGTGCGCCGATGAGCGAGCTTCCGTCAGCACGGTTGCCGACCGGGTCGTAGGTCCAGCGGATGAATGAGTCGTTGGGGCTGGGGCAGGTGCAGGCCTTGAAGCAGACGCTCGCCAGGCGATCGCTGTTGTCGTAGCCATAGGTCCTGGTCTCGGCGGCGTTTCCTGCCCTGACCGCTGCTCTATCCGCTGAGCTACGGGGCGGATGCGAGCCACGATAGCTCGCTCGGTGGTAGGGCCGCCGCATGGCGCGAGGCCACGAGGACGCCGTGCTGGCGGCAGTCGGTCTTCGGGCTCACGTCACATTGTGAGGTCTAGAGCCGGATCTCCTTGGGTTCGCCAGGAATTCTCGTATCAAGCGTCTCCTTCAGAACCATCAGATAGTGCTCGGCAGCATCGTCCGACGCAGAGGCTCCCGGATGTCTCAAGTCTGGACTCTCCAGAATTATCCGTTCCGCCCTGTCTGCATCGATGAGGCATCGAACAGACTCAGCACAGGTGACCCGTTGGAACTCAAGAGATATGACCGGGGCTTTTGGCTTCATCCGTGCTCGCTCTGAGATGCGAAACGACCCCCCGAAGCTCCACCCCTCACACCACCTGGACCAGTCGGCCGGTCGCCTCAACCGCGAGCGAAGACGACAGGACCGGTCAAGATCGAACAGGGACCCTCAGAGCAAGTGGACCGAACAGAGGGGGCCGTTGTCGGAGCGCAGCAGCTCGGGCTTGCCGTGTCGCTCAAAGAGCTGCTCCAGCTCGCTGATCACCTCGCGGGCGCCGATGGAGCGATCGACGCGGCAGCCCAGCGCCAGACGCGTGTACTCGTCGACCACGTTCAGGATGCGCAGCAAGGCGCCCTCACGCGTGCGCCCGCTCATGAAGTCGTAGGACCAGATCTGGTTGGGGTGGCTGGCGGCCAGGTTCCAGGCGGCGTTGGCAGCCGCTCCTTGCCCCTTCTTGCCGCTCGCCTTGCTGCGCCTGGGCGGCACGCGGTGGCCCTCCAGGCGCCAGAGGCGCTCGACGCGCTTGCGGTTGACCCGGAAGCCCTCGCCGCGCAGAGCGCCCAGATGCGCCGGTAGCCGTAGCGCGGATGGCGGGCGGCCAACTCGTTCATGCGCGCGACGAGGCGCAGCTCGTACTCGGGCTCCAGCCTGCGGTAGCGCTGGGTGGAGCAGTGCTGGCAGACGAGACGGCAGGCCCGACGCTCCGATACCCGGTGGCGGCGCACCAGGTAGGGCACGGCATCGCGCCGGCGCGCCGGGCTCACCATTTTCCCCGCTCGAGGTCCTTGAGCAGCGAGATGTCGAGCGCCTGCTCGGCCACGATCTTCTTCAGGCGGGCGTTCTCCTGCTCCAGCGCCTTCAAGCGCTGCGCCTCGTCTTCCTTCAGGGCGCCGTACTTGATGCGCCAGCGGTAGAAGGTCTGGTCGGAGATGCCCAGCCGCTTACAGGACTGGGGGATGGTCAGGCCTGGGCCTGCAGCTTCTCGGCCTCTCGCAGTTGGCCACGATCTGCTCCACGCTGTAGCGCTTGGCGCGCATGCGATACCTCCAATCTGGCTCTCAAAACTAGAAGGACCCACACACGGCTTGGACCAGATGGAGGGGGGCCGGACACCGCCGCAAATTGCGGGAGGTGCTCGGCGCGTCGCTACCCGCCGGCGGCGACGGCCACGACCCCTGTCTCCTCCAGCGCGGCCTGGGCCGCCTGTCTTGCGTCTAGGCGCCGAGGACCGTGAAGCCCAGCGAGCGCGCCGCCTGCGCCTGTCGAACGTCGTAGGTCAAGAACGGTAGCGCGGTACCGCCGATGCGCTGCGCGCCTGCCAGATGGAGAGCGTCCGGTGTCCGAACGCCTGTGATCTCGGCTATCGCCGCCGCAGCCTCGCACGTCTCGGCGTCGAGCTCCACGAGCGACAGCGACTGGAGATCCTGCGCGAAGGCATCCTTGGCCCCGGCGAGATCCGATCCGGCCAGAAGTCGGCGCTGATCCATCCTTCGGCGATGCCCTCCTCCAACCTGAGCTTGCCCGGAAGCGGCCCGAGCAGCGCCTTCGGCCGGCCCCGGTCAGTGACACGGATGATTTCTCCCCGCTCGGCGCGATCGAGGAATTCGGAGAGGCGCTGCTTGAGCTCTCGCACGCCGACATCCATGTGGACACAATAGCAGAGCCAAGTGTCCACTTCCAGAGGACCCCGCGGTCGCAGCCGTGGTCGGGTTTCCGTCCGCCGCGCACGCCGAACCCCGAGTGCGCGCTCGTGCCCACGCCTTGCTAGGACTCACCCGCCGGACGCGACGGCCACGACGCCCGCCTCCGCCAGCGCAGCCTGCGCCGCCGCCAGCCGGGCGAGCGGCACGCGGTACGGTGAGCACGACACGTAGTCGAGCCCGAGACCATGGCAGAAGGCGACCGAGCGCGGCTCGCCGCCGTGCTCGCCGCAGATGCCGAGCTTCAGGTCGTCCTTCGCCGCCCGTCCCCGCTCGACCGCGGTCCGCATCAGCTCCCCGACTCCGTCCTCGTCCAGGACCTCGAACGGGTTGCGCTCGAGCACCCCATCCTCCAGGTAGCGGGCCAGGAACTTGTTCTCGGCGTCGTCGCGGGAGAAGCCGAGCGCGGTCTGGGTGAGGTCGTTGGTGCCGAACGAGAAGAAATCGGCGTGCTCGGCGATCTCGTCGGCGCGGACGCAGGCGCGCGGAAGCTCGATCATCGTGCCCACGTGGTACTCGAGGTCGGTGTCCTCCTCCTCGGCCACCTCCACGGTCAGCGCGCGCAGCCGGCGCAGCTCCTCGCCGAAGCCGACGAGCGGGTGCATGATCTCGACGATCGGCGCCTCGCCGGTCTCGTCGCGGACTGCGAGGGCGGCCCGCACGTTTGCCCGCACCTGCATCTCGTAGATCTCCGGGTAGATCAGCCCGAGCCGGCAACCGCGCATCCCAAGCATCGGATTCGACTCCTGCAGGACCCGGATGCGGTGGCGCATGCGCTCGTCGGAGGCCTCCTCGAGCGAGGGCAGGAACTCGTGCAGGGGCGGATCGAGCAGCCGGATGGTCACCGGCACGCCCGCCATCGCCCGGAAGATGCCCTCGAAGTCGGCCTGCTGCACAGGCAGGATCCGGTCGAGCGCCGAACGCCGGCCCTCTTCGCCTTCCGCCATGATCATCTCCCGCATCACGGGAAGCCGGTCGTCGGCCATGAACATGTGCTCCGTCCGGCAGAGGCCGATGCCCTCGGCGCCGAGCTCCCGGGCCTTGGCCGCGTCCTCGGGCGTGTCGGCGTTCGCGCGCACCTTGAGGCGGCGCAGGCCGTCGGCCCATCCGAGGACCGTCTGGAAGTCCTCGTTGATCTGAGGCGGGACGAGCGGGACGTCGCCCACGATCACGCGACCGGTGCCGCCGTCGATGGTGAGCACGTCGCCCTCGTGCAGCTCGCGCCCGTTGAGCTTGGCGGTCTTGCGCTCGACGTCGATGGTGAGCGCCTCGCAGCCGGCCACGCAGGGCTTGCCCATGCCGCGGGCAACAACCGCCGCGTGCGAGGTCATGCCGCCGTGCGCCGTGAGCACGCCCTGCGCCTCGAGCAGGCCGTGGATGTCGTCGGGGGTCGTTTCCCAGCGGACCAGGATGACCGGCTCTCCCGAGCGTCCGAGCTCCTCGGCCGTGTCCGCGTCGAAGACGATCTTCCCGCAGGCGGCGCCCGGAGACGCGTTGAGTCCGGTGGCGGCGACCTCGACCTCCGCATTCGGGTCGATCATCGGGTGCAGGAGCTGGTCGAGCTGGGCGGGGTCGATGCGCGCAACCGCCTCTTCCCGGGAGATCAGCCCCTCCTCCACCATGGAGACGGCGGCCTTCAGCGCTGCGGCGGCCGTGCGCTTGGCGCTCCTCGTCTGCAGGAGATAGAGGCGGCCGTCCTCGACCGTGAACTCGATGTCCTGCATGTCGCGGTAGTGCTCCTCGAGCCGGCGCATGGTCTCCACGAGCTGCTCGAACGCCTCAGGCAGGCGCTTCTGCATGGCCTCGATCGGCTCCGGCGTCCTGATGCCGGAGACGACGTCCTCCCCCTGCGCGTTGGCCAGGAACTCGCCGTAGAGGCCCTGTTCTCCGGTCGAGGGATCTCGTGTGAACGCCACCCCGGTGCCCGAGCCCTCGCCCTTGTTGCCGAAGACCATCTGGACGACGTTCACCGCAGTACCGAGATCGTCGGGGATATCGTGCGCCCGCCGGTAGACCTGCGCCCGTGGGTTGTCCCACGAGTCGAAGACGGCATTGACGGCCCGCTCGAGCTGCTCGCGGGGATCCTGCGGGAAGGGCCGCTCCGCCTCCTGCGCGTAGATGTCCTCGAACGTCTCCACGAGCGCCCGAAGGTCCTCGGCTGTCAGCTCGACGTCCTGGGAGACGCCGCGCTGCTCCTTGAGCGCCTGGAGCTCGTGCTCGAAGCGGTGGCCGTCGATGCCGTCGACGACCTCGCCGAACATCTGGACGAGGCGGCGGTAGGAGTCGTACGCGAAGCGCGGATTGTCGGTCGTCTCGGCCACGCCGTGCACCGCCTCCGCGTTCAGGCCGAGATTCAGGATCGTGTCCATCATTCCGGGCATCGAGACCGCCGCCCCCGAGCGGACCGAGACGAGCAACGGATCCGAGGAATCCCCGAAGCGTTTTCCCGTTCGCTCCTCCAGCCGCTGGAGATGCTCCTCGATCTCCTCCGCCAGCCCCTCGGGCCACTCGCCGCCCCGGGACCTCGCTGCTCGGCACGCCTCGGTCGTGATGGTGAAGCCGGCCGGGACCGGGATTCCGAGTTGCGTCATCTCGGCGAGGCCCGACCCCTTGCCGCCGAGAAGGTCGCGACCCCCATCGCACGGCTCATCGAAGTCGTAGACGTAGCGCACGTGGGCGCAATCTTCCCACAGCGACGCGCCTCCAACCGTGCGCAGGCCTTACGGAGCGGGCTTCAAGCGGCGTCTACGGGCCCGGAACTCCGCGAGCCAGGCCAACCCGCGCAAGCCGATCCAGATCGGGGTCAGCAGCACGTAGAAGACGAGGATGCCGAGCGCGAAGTCGAACCACCACAGCAGCCAGCGCCACACAGGGATACGTTTCTCTCGAGCTGCTTGGGCCGCCGTGCTCACGATGCGTGCACCTCGATCCGGCGGCGCTCCACGAGGCGGATGATCCGGGCGGCCGTCTCCTCTACCGAGAGCTCGGTCACGTCGATGACCGGGCAGCCGAGCCGGCGGTGGACGGCGGCGGCCTCCTCCAGCTCTTCGTAGATCTGAGCGATTTCCGCGTAGCTGCGGCCGGTGGCCCGCATTGCTCGGACCCGCTCCAGGCGGATCTCCGCGAGTCGTCCAGCTTCGATTGTCAGGCCCACGATCTTGGTGGACGGAATGCGGAAGAGCTCCGGCGGAGGCTCGATGC
>WNGA01000803.1_pt1 | contig 70455 bp, 78 predicted proteins | sample 5400061 | NCBI WGS metagenome assembly WNGA01 (sample SAMN13153366, study PRJNA577476) | soil metagenome | isolation source: 100 cm soil or saprolite under grassland replicate 2 | place: USA:California | collected 2016-06-15
CCTCGTCGGTGGCGCGATCGTTCAGAAGCGCCGCTGCGACCTCCCAGCCGGAAAGGCGCGGCATCATGACGTCGAGGAGGATCGCGTCCGGCATGTCCCGGTGAACTGCTTGGAGAGCCTCCTCTCCATCCGAGGCCTCGAGGACACGTAGCCCGTACTCCTCGAGATTCGCGCGGCACAGCAGGCGGACGGCCGAGTCGTCGTCGACGACGAGGATGGTCCTGTCGATCCGAATGCTCGCGGTGGCTTCCTCGTTCACAGTCGGGACGGGCGGATTCGAACCGCCGGCCTCCTGCTCCCAAAGCAGGCGCGCTAACCAGGCTGCGCTACGTCCCGCCGAAAGCGCAGTCTAGCGTCGGCCGCGGTGCCAGCCTCAGGCAGTGAAATGAGCAGATTTTGCGCCCAGAACCGCTATTTCCTCGGCTTTCGCTCCCGATCCTTCACATTTCGCCCAAAAATGTGTAACGATCTCCTTACTCGTGGCCAGGCGAGTCTTGAGCTGGGCGGCAGCCGCCGTCGCTGCACTCATATTGGTCGGGGAAGCACAGCCGGCCTCACTGACTCGAGCAGAGTCTTCGTTGCTGACCGCTATGAACCAGGCGCGAATGGCCTATGGGTTGCGGCCGCTGCAAGCCGACATGAGGCTCGAGCGAGCGGCGCGTTCGCACTCCTCGGAGATGTTGCAAGCTGGCGTCTTCTTCCACGGCGCGTTCAACGCGCGCATCCGCGGCGTCGGCGTCCGCGCTCCCCGCGTCGGCGAGAACCTCGCCTGGGGCGTCGGCCAGTACTCCCGCGCCCGCGCGATCGTCCGCATGTGGCTGGCAAGCCCGGGTCACCGGCGGAACCTGCTCCATCCCGGCTATCGCCTCGTCGGCGTCGGCGCGCTGCGCGGCAACTTCAGCGGTTACCGCCGCGCGCTGATGATCACGACCGACTTCGCAGGCCGCTAGACAGGCTCGATAAGGTCGCGCAGCTCGGCGATCTTCTCGCGCCGCAGCTCGTCGCGCTCCCCGCGGTCAACGCGGTCGATCAGGTCGAGCACGAGCGGCGCCAGCTCGACCGGGTTGAACGGCTTCGTCACGTAGTCGATCCCGCCGAGGTCGAGCCCGCGAGCCCGGTCGCGCACCTCCGCCCGAGCCGTCAGGAAGATGATCGGGATCGAGTTGGTGCGCTCGCTGTCGAGCAGCTCCTCCGCGACCTGCCAGCCGTCGAGGCCGGGCATCATCACGTCGAGCAGGATCACGTCGGGCTCCTCGTTGCGCGCTTTCTCGAGACCGGTCGGCCCATCGCTCGCCTCGAGCACCTCCATCCCCTCTGCCTCCAGGTTCACTCGGCAGAGCAGGCGGATCGGCGGCTCGTCATCGATTACTAGCACCCTCGTCATCGGTTCCACCTGCCTAGCAGGAACAGCCGCCTATACCCATTCTCCCCGCGCTTCATTCGCGCTCGCTCAGGACGGGCTGCGCCGACAGCGGCAGCGAGAACACGAAGCTCGATCCGTCGCCCTCGCGCGAGCGGACCCAGATCCGGCCTCCCATCGCCGCGAGCAGCTCCTTGGCGATAAAGAGCCCGAGCCCGGTGCCACCGCTCGCGAGATCGCGCCCGCCGGTCTCGGCTCGGTAGAACTTGGCGAAGATCCGCGCCTGCTCGGCCTCCGGTATCCCGATTCCCTCGTCGTCCACGCTCACCTCCACGGTGTCGTCGCGGCGGCGGGCGGCGACCCGCACGGTGCCGCCTCCGGGTGAGTACTTGACTGCATTCTCGACGAGGTCGGTGACGATCTGGCGCAGCTTGTCCCGGTCGGCGGTGACGGCGAGCGGCGCGGACGGTAGCTCGAGCACGAACTCGTGGCCGTTGAGAACAAGGGATTGCTTGGCCGCCGAGACTACCTCGGAGACGAGCGCGCTCACATCGGTCGGCGCCAGCTGCACCTGGAGGTCGCCCGAGTCCAGCCGGGCGACCGCCAGCAGGCGGTCGACGATGCCTGTGAGACGGCCGGCTTCGGAGGCAACGTAGCCGAGGAAGGTCGAGCGCTCCTCCTCACCGAAGAGCACGTCGTCGCGCAGAAGCGTTTCGGCGAAGCCATAGATCGAGGTCAGCGGCGAGCGCAGCTCCCGCGAGACGTTGGAGACGAACTCCGACTTCATCTGCTCGACCACTCGCTCGGCGGAGATGTCGCGGAACGCGAAGATGCGACCTGCGACGGCCCCGGCCGGGTCGCGCATGATCGCCTCGGTCAAGGAGAGCCAGATCTCCTCGGCGCCGCGGCGGATAGAGATGAGCCGCTCGCCGGCGGGGGAATCGCGGTCGGACTCGAGGTCGCGCTGGAGCACCTCGCTCGGCGTTCGCTCGAGCGCCTCCGGCGCGGGAACGCCCGTGATCCGCTCCGCGGCCCGGTTCCAGAGCACGACGTTGCCATCGCGGTCGACGGCGACGATCCCGTCCGCGATGTTGTACAGAATCGCGACGCTACGCTCCTTCTCCAGCGCGACGCTCTGGTAGAGCTCTGCGCTCGAGAGCGCGGCCGACGCGTTGCCCGCGAAGGCGGCGAGCGCCTCGATCTCCTCCTCGCGCCACTGCCGAGGGGCTTTCGCGTACACCGACAGCACGCCGTAAACTGCTCCCTCCGGACGGACGAGCGGGACGCCGAGGTAGCCCGCGTAACCGGCGGCCAGCACCGGATCGGCCTGAAGCAGGCGCTGATCGTCGCGCGCGTTGGCAACGCTGACCGGGGAGCGAGACTGGACGGCGTCACCGGCGAGGCGCGCGGTCGAGGGAACGCGGGAGTCGAGGATGGTCGTTGCCCCCTCGCCGACGGCGGCGTTCGCGACGAGCTCGTCGCCCTCGAGCAGGCGGATCACCGCGGCGTCGGCGGCGAGGAGCGCAGGCGCCTGCCGCACCACCTCGTCGAGCACCGCGCCCGGATCGAGCTCGGGTGTGAGCAGCGTGACGGTGCGGGCCAGCTGCTGGGCGAGCGCGCGGGAGCGGCGCTCGGCCTCGAACAGCTCGCTCCGCTCGAGTGCTCCTCGGGCCGCGCCGGCGAGGTTCCGCGCGAGCTCGAGATCGTCGTCGGCGAAGCGCCGTTCCTCCTGGAAGAAGACGAGCACAAGCGCTCCCTCCTCACTACGCGGCGCCTCGACGGGCACCGCGAGCAACGAGCGGTACCCGGACTCATGTGTCATTCGCCGCCACTCGTCGTCGAACCGGTCGTCGTCGACGAGACGCGGCGCCGCCAGCACGCGCTTGCCGCGGGCGGAAGTGCGCAGCTGCCCGGCAGGATCGCCCAGCCCCTCCTCGAGGAACTTGACGAGCAGGCCCGGCAGCCCGTGCAGGCCCGCGAGCCGAAGGTCGTCGTCCTGCGGCATCAGCACGGCAGCGCTTGCGCCACCGAGCGCTTCGCTCGCCGCCTGAGCGAGCGCGTCGAGCGTCTCCTCGAGGGAGATCGGCCCGCCAAGGACCGAGGCAATCCGGTAGAAGCCCCGCTGGACTTGCGCCTGGCGCGAGCGTTCGGCGAAGCTCTCCGCGTTGCGCAGTGAAAGCGCCGCGAGGTTCGCGAAGGCCTCGAGCAGGTCGGCCTGGGCGGGCGTGAACGTGCGCTCGGGATCGCGAGTGCCGACACCGAGGATTCCCTTGACCTCGCCGGACCAGCGCATCGGCGCGACGATTGCGCTGCGAAACGTCTCGTAGGCCGGGTGCGGCACTGCTTCTCTCAACCCCGAGTAGTCCTCCGAGAGCACCGGGCGACCCCGAGCAATCGCCCTTCCGGAAAGCCCCTTCTCCGCTGGGAACTCGAAGCCGACGATCCCCTCGAGCAGGCCGTGGACGGCTGCGCAGCGGAGGACCCCGCGCTCGGAGTCCAGCAGGAAGCAGTCAACCGCCTCGGCCTGAAGCAGCTCCGCCACCTCGTCGACGAGCCGCTGGAGGACCGCGTTCAGCTCGAGCTCGCTCGTCACGACCTGCGCGGCCTTCAGGAGCGCGCTCTGCTCGCCCAGGCGCCGCTCGTTCTCATCGAGCAGCCGCGCCGTATGCAGCGCCAGCCCGATCTCGCGCGCCACGGCCTCGGCCAGCGAGACGTCCCCCGCCGACCACGGCCCCGGCTCGGGCCGGTGGAGCCCGAGCACGCCGATCATGCGGTCGAAGACGACGATTGGCGTCGCGAGCACCGAACGCGTGCCGAGATCGATCAGCGTCTGGACGCCGCCGAGCACTTCGTCCTGGAGCTCGGGCGCGTCGAGCACGTCCGCGACGGCGACGGTCCGCCGCTCACGCGCGGCGAGGTTCGAGACCGGCAAGCGCCCTGCCTCGTCGCCGATCGGGGCCAGTCCCTCGACCCACCACTCCGCCCGGATCGGGAGAGTCTCGCCACCCTCGCCGATCCTGATGAAGCAGCGCGAGGCGCCGATTGCGCGACCGGTCTCCGTCACCGCCACACGGGTGACGGCGTCAAGGTCGTGCACCGAGCGCACCCGGCGAGAGATCTTCCCGACCAGGCGCTCGCGCGCAAGCGCCTGGTCGAGCGCAGCGGCCGAGCGCGTGCGGTCGAGCGCGATCGCCGCTTCCCCGGCCAGCGCCTGCATAAGCCGCAGCTCCTCGGCGCTGAAGGCGCGACGCTCGTGCGTCGGGGCGGCGATCAGGACGCCGACGACGCGCTCCTCGACGATCAGCGGCACGAAGGCGCCGCTCTTCGCGTGTGCGGCCTTCGCGAGCCGCCGGCTGATGAGTGGCGACGACTCGACGTCGTAGACGGCGACCGGTGCCGCCTCGAAGAATGCGCTCGCGATTCCGGAGGGCTCGTTGTGCAGGTGCACGCGGATGTCACTGAACCAGTCGAGATCCTCACCGCCCGAGCGGGCGAGGAGGCCGGTCGCCTCGTCCTCGTCGTCGGTCACGAGCGCGAGAGCGGTGAACTCGACCTGCAGCAGCGAGGCCACCTCGTCGAGCAGCACGCGCGCGGTCTCGATTGGGTCCTGGGTCCGCGAGAGGGCGTTCGCGAGGGTCGTAACGGAGTCGAGCTCGCGATCGCGCACCGTCACGAGTTGCTCCGCCTCCCGCGCGCGTGGGCCGCTCATCACCACTCCGGCGGGGACGCTCGAGCGCCTGAGAAAGATCAACGCGGGGACGAGCGCGATCAGCGTCGCCACGAAGAGCGGCCAGACGTGCCCACCGACCGGGGAGCGTTCGTAGAGGACGACGGCACCGAAGATCGCGGCCGAGATTCCGATCCCCGGGAAGATCAGGGCGAGCCCGACGTCGGTGCTGCTGACCCGGTTGCGCTCGCGCCAGAGCGTGGGTGCCAAGGCCGCGGCGACGAGCAAATACGCCCCCGCCAGGACGAACAGCGGGACGGCGTTGAAGTAAACAGCCTGTTCTTCTTGACTCACTGACCGCTCAAGATGATAGGGAGGCGGGGGGTCTGCGTCGAGACGCGCCGCCCAGGCGACGGTTTTCTGATCGCAAAGAGCCCTCCTTGCGACTTGGAAAGATAGGCCACATGGCCTATTGGAAAGAACCGGCCGGGTGGCTAGCCTGCTGGTACTGGGCGATGCGAGCCGCGGTGCCCTGTACCTGGCCTAGTGGCCCGCGGCGAGCAAAGGGGAGAGCCCGTCGCAATCACCCCCCGAGCGACGGGCTCCACCCCGGCCTCAGAATTAGCCGGCGGCCTCGGCCTTGCGCAGGCCGCGGTAGGCCCAGAACGAGAACGCCGCTCCGAGTGCGAGCGCTGCGCCGAAGGCGGCGGCGACCTCGGTCGGGGTGCCCGCGATGAAGCCGCGCCCCGATTCGAGCACGCGCGTCACGGGGTTGAGCACGGCAACGGTGTGGATCCAGCCCTCGAGCAGCGACAAGGGCACGTACACGGGTGCGAAGAAGAGGATCAGGAAGACTGGCAGCTGCATGATCGGGCCGGCCTGCATCGTCCGCAGCCGCATCGCCACACCGGCCGACCAGAGGACGGCCGTGAGGTTGAGGATGGCCGCGAGGGCGTAGAGCCCGACGAGGTCGACGCCGTTGCCGCCGACGTTCATTCCCGCAAGAAGCGCGACGACTGTCAGGAACGAGGCGGTGACGAGCCAGCGGACGAGCGAGGCCCACGCGTAGCCGAGCACGATGCCCGTCCGGTTCGGCGCCGCGAGGAGCAGGCGCCGTGCGAAACCGCTCTCGAAGTCGCGCGCGATCCCGAAGCCCGTGAAGACACCGCCGAAGGCGGCCGACTGGAGCAGCACGAAAACGAACTGGAAAGCGGTGTAGCCAGGCGGGAAGTCGAAGCCGGGGATGTCGCCCACCCGCGAGAGCCCGCCCGCGAAGGCGGTGAAGAAGAAGAGCGGGAAGATGAGCGAGGGCAGGAGCAGCGAGGGGTTTGTGAAGACGTTGTGCAGCGTCCGCCACGCGACGCCCCGGGCGACCGCGAGGCTCCTCACGAGCGGGCCATCCTCACCCGCAGCGCCCAGGTCGAGAGAGCGAGCGCAACGACCGTGATCACCCCGGTGATCCCGAAGCCGAGCGCGAGGGCCTCCGCGTCCCAGCCCGTGATGATCAGGCTGCGGACGGCCTCGAGCAGGTACGAGACCGGGTTCGCGGTCGCCAGGTCACGGAACCACGTCGCCTGGATCAGGTTGCGCGGGATGTTCATCGACGAGATGAAGAGGAAGACGAAGAAGACCGGGAAGAGGCTCTGCACGGCTTCGCCCGAGCCCGTCCGCAGGGCGGCGAAGGCTCCCAGGGCGCCGAAGGCCAGCGAGACGAAGAAGGCGAAGACGAACAGCACGAGGACGCCGAGCCAGCCGGACTCCAGCCGGACACCGACGACCAGGCCGACGCCGAGGTACACCGCCGCCTGCAGGAGGCCCATCGTGACGACGCCGCCGAGCTGGCCCGCCAGCACGGCGATCCCGCGCATCGGTGTCAGCGAGAGCCTGTTCAGGAAGCCGGTCTGGATGTCGCGTGCGAGGTCGGTGCCGGCGTTCATCGTCGCGAAGAGCGCGCCCTGGATGAACGGCACCGCCAGTGCGAAGGCGACGAAGGAATGGGTCGGGAACCCCGGCAGGTTCGTCTCGGCCTTGAGGCCGCCCGAGTTGACCGCGAGCAGGAACATCGGGAAGAGCAGCGGCGCGACGACGTTCGCGGGCTGCCGCAGCGTGCGCACCACCGAGCGCCGGCCGAGCAGGTAGACCTGGTCGGCGAAGCCGGTCACGCCGAGTCCATCGCGAGCCGCGAGGTCGGCTCCTCCTCACCCTCGTCGCCGGCGCCCTCGAGCGAGCGCCCGGTCTTCGCCAGGAAGACGTCGTCGAGCGAGGGCTGGTGGAGCTGGAGGTGCTCGACCCTGAGGCTCTCCGCGTCGAGCGCGCGGACGACGTCCACCAGCCCGGCGTCGCCCTGGCTCAGGCGCACCGCGACGCCGTTCGCCGAGCCCACCGGTTCGCCGAAGCGCGCCAGGATCCGCTCCGCCCGCTCGAGCTCGGCGGGATCGGCCGGGACGGCCTCGATCGTGGGCCGCCCGACCTGCGCCTTGAGAGCGACCGGCGTCCCCTCGGCGACGATCCGCCCGTGGTCGATGATCCCGACCCGGTCGGCGAGGACGTCGGCCTCCTCGAGGTACTGGGTCGTCAGGAAGACCGTCACGCCCTCCTCGTTCGCCAGCCGGGCGACCTCGTCCCAGAGGGCGGTCCGGCTCTGGACGTCGAGACCGGTGGTGGGCTCATCGAGGAAAAGGATTCGCGGCCCGTGCACGAGCGCGAGGGCGAGGTCGAGCCGCCGCTTCATGCCGCCGGAGTAGCCGCGCACCTTCCGGTCGGCGGCCTCCGAGAGACCAACACGCCCGAGCAGCTCGTCTGCCCGCTGGGCCCGCTCGGTGCGCGGCAGCGCCTGCAGCGATGCCTGGAGCCGCACATGCTCGCGCCCGGTCAGGAGCGGGTCGAGCGCCGCCTCCTGCAAGGCGGCGCCGATGCGCGCCCGGACCTGCGGCCCGTCGTGCACGACGTCGTATCCGGCCACGCGGGCGGTGCCCGAGGTCGGCGGCAGGAGCGTCGTCAGCATGTGGACGGTGGTGGACTTGCCGGCGCCGTTGGGGCCGAGGAACCCATAGATCTCGCCGGGCGCAACCTCGAGGTCGATCCCGTCGACTGCGCGCGGGCCCTTCTTGAACTCGCGCACGAGTTGCGCTGCCTGGATCGCCGGTTCGCTCAAGACCTAGGCCTTCGCGATCGTCGGGGAACTGCCCCCGTCGGTCTCGATCCGGACGGCCAGCGTCTGGGCGCGGAGGAACCCCTGGTTCCCCCGCCGGCACCCTCCTTGCCAACGGCCACCTACTACACCAGTTTCAGGAGCCGTCTGAGCTGCCCGCACTCCCAATGTCGGCGTAGTGAGCCTCCCGCCGGGCAAAGCCCGGCTTCGGCGGCAAATCGACGTCACGCTAGTTCGGCGAGTCGTCACTTGCGTCTGCCCTTTGGATCGCCATCCGAAATCCAGGCGGCAATTCCTCGATTCGGACATCGACCGACAAGGTCTCCTCTTTTATCCGGTCGGCGTGCCTCAGCAACTCCTCGTCCTCAGGACGGAGCTTTAGGACCACCCGATCCGTGATGTCGTAACCAAGTTCCTTTCGCATGAGGTTGACGCCGTGAATCACTTCGCGGACGCGGCCTTCGAGCTCGAGCTCGGGGTCAAGGGCGAGCTCGAGCGCGACGGTCAACCCGTCTTCGCCCGCGACCGCCCACCCTGCCTTGCCGCGGCGCTCGATCAGCACTTCTTCGGGCGCGAGCTCGTGCCCGTCGACTCGCAGCCGACCGTCGCCGAGCTCCTCGAACTCACCGGACTCGAGGGCGGCGCGAACCGCGGTGAGCTCCTTGCCGAGCTTCGGCCCGAGCAGGGGCAGGTTCGGCTTGACGCGAAGCTCCGTCGCCTCGACAAGACCGAACTCGACCTCCTTCACGCTCAGCTCGTCCGCGATCTCCCCCGCGTGCCCACGGGCTCCTTCGGCGCCCTGTACGACGAGCCGCCGCAACGGCTGGCGGTGCTTGATCCCCGCCTGCGAGCGCGCCTGGCGGCCGAGCTCGACGACTCGCCTCACGTCGGCCACCTCGGCGAGCAGGGCCTCGTCGGGCTCGAGCCCTTCCGGCCAGCCCGCGAGATGCACCGAGTCGGGCGCGCCCTCGCAGGGCTCGGCCACGAGGTTCCGCCAGAGGTGGTCGGTCAGGAACGGCATCAGCGGGGCGATCGTCCGCAGGCCCTGCACGAGCGACCACCACAGCGTTTGCAGCGCCTCGGTGTCTTCGGTCCAGAAACGACGCCGGGAGCGGCGGATGTACCAGTTCGACAGGTCGTCGACGAAGCTCTCGAAGGCGGTCGTCAGGGCCGGCGTCCAGTAGCGCTCGTACGAGGCCTCCATCCCCTGCACGAGCTGCCCGGTGCGCGCAACGAGCCAACGGTCGAGCACGTGCTCCGAGGACGGCTCGGCCCCCCACTCGGGCCACCAGCTCGCGATGTTTGCGTACGTGACGAGGAAGCCGACCGAGTTCCAGAGCGTCAGCAGCCGCCGCTGCACCTCCCCCGTGGGTCCGTAGCCGAAGTTGACGTTCGCCTGCGGCGGCGTCGAGGAGTAGAGCCAGCGCATCACGTCCGCGCCCATGCGGTCGAACGCCTCGTCGGCCTCGATCATGTTCCCGGCGGACTTGTGCATCGGGCGCCCATCCTCGGCGTTCACCCGCTCGTAGGTCAGCACCGAGCGGTACGGCAGGCGGCCGACCATGGTCATCGACATGAAGCTGATCGAGTAGAACCAGAGCCGGATCTGCTCGCGCATCTCAGAGACCCAGTCGGCGGGGAACCATTTCACCCAGTACGCGTGGTCGGGCAGGTCCGCCCCGGTCAGGGCGGCGGCGGCGCCCGTCGCGTAGCCGTGTGGGATGTATTCCGGGTTCTGCCAGCCGAGCGTCGAGAGCGGGACGATGCCGGCGTCGAGCCAGGCATCGCCGACCTCCGGGATCCGGCGTACCTCCCGGTCGCAGGCCTCGCAACGGATCGGCACCTCGTCGATCCAGGGGCGGTGCAGCTCCTGGAGCTGCTCGAGCCCACCGGTCGCGCGCTCCTCGAGCTCGGCCCTCGAGCCGATCACGTTCAGCTCTCCACACTCGCAGGGGTACAAGGGAAGCGGCAAGCCGAAGTAGCGCTTGCGCGAGATGTTCCAGTCGTCCATGTTGCGCAGCCAGTCATCCATGCGCTTGGCGTACTGGGGCGGCGTCCACTCGACCTCCTGGTTGGCATCGAGCAGCGGCTGCCGTATCTCGTCGCACGAGATGAACCAGTCGTCGACGACCCGGAAGACGAGCGGCGTCTTGCAACGCCAGCAGATCGGGTAGCGGTGCACGATCGACCCGGCCTCGACTAGCAGACCCTTCTCGCGCAGGGCCTCGACGATCGGCTGGGCCGCCTCGTCCGTGCTCAGCCCCTCGAAGACCCCGTAACTGGGGAGGAACCGCCCCGACTCGTCGATCGGCGCCAGCACCGGTAGGTCATGGACGCGCGAGAGCTCGAAGTCCTCGGCACCCGCACCCGGCGCAATGTGGACGATCCCCGTGCCCTCGTCGAGTGCGACCTCGTCCCACGGGATCACGCAGTGAGCAACCTCCTTCTGTGCCGGGAGCTCGTCGAATGGACCCTCGTACTCGAGCCCGACGAGCTCCTCGCCCCGCACGGTCCGTACGGGCTCGACGTCCCCGGCAAGCTCACGCGCGCGCCACGCTCCCTTGGCGTCGAGCACGTACTCGGCATCCGGCTTCACCGCCGCCGCGACGTTGGCCGGCAGCGTCCACGGCGTCGTCGTCCAGACCACCAGCGCCTCGCCCTCGCGCCCCTTGAGCGGGAAGCGAACGAAGAGCGAGGGGTGCTCCATCTCCCGGTGGTTCTCCTCGCCCGCCTGCTCGTGCTGGGAGAGCGAGGTGCCGCAGCGCGGGCACCACTGGGTCGAGCGGTGGCCCATGTAGAGCCAGCCCCGCTTGTGGCACTCCTTGAGGAAGCCCCAGATGTACTCGATGTTCGTGTCCGAGAAGGTGAGGTAGTCGTTGCCCCAGTCCATCCACTGGCCGAGCCGCTTGGACTGCTGGGTCATGACGCCGACGTACTTGGCGACGCGCTCCTTGCAGCGTTCGGCGAACTCGGCGATGCCGTACTCCTCGATCTCCCGCTTCGAGTTGAGGCCGAGCTCCTTCTCCACCCCGACCTCGACCCAGAGCCCCTGGCAGTCGAACCCGTTCTGATAGCGCTCGTCGCAACCGCGCAGCGCTCGGTAGCGCTGGAAGATGTCCTTCAGCGAGCGGCCCCAGGCGTGATGCACGCCCATCGGGTTGTTCGCGGTGATCGGCCCGTCGATGAAGCTGAAACGCGGGCCGCCGGCGTTCTGCTCGCGAAGACGGTCGAACGTCCGCTCGCGCTGCCAGCGCTCGAGCACCTCGCGTTCGAGGGCGGGATGATCGGGCACATTTGGGAGCGGCGTGAACATTCGGCGATCCTAGCGAGCGGGAACAAGCTCTCCGACCAAGGCGTTTGAACTAGCCGAGGCGTGAGGTAGAAAGGACAAGACATGGCAAACGCAGTTACCGAGAAGACCTTCGAGAGCGACGTGCTGAGCAGCGAACAGCCGGTGCTGGTGGACTTCTGGGCCGAGTGGTGCGGTCCGTGTCACGCCATCGCACCGGTGCTCGACCAGATCGCACACGAGCACAGCGAGCTCAAGGTCGTCAAGCTGAACATCGACGAGGAGCCCGCGATCGCGCAGCGATACGGGGTGATGTCGATCCCGACCTTGATCCTGTTCCAGGACGGCGAGCCGCAGGCGGCCGCGGTCGGGGCGATGCCGAAGTCGATGCTCGAGCAGCGCCTCGGCCTCGCCGAGGCAGCGGCCTAGGCTGGGCCGGTCGTTCTCGTCTCGAGGTAGGCGATGAAGGCCGCGTGCTTGGCCAGGTACGCCTCGAGGAGCGCCAGGCCGTGCTCGAGCCACTGCTCGAGCCAGCTCTCGCCGAGCTCGTCCTCGATGTGGTGCAGCCCGCGCTCGTCCATGGCCTCATGATCGGCACAGCGCCGGACGGCGGCAATGAGCCAAATGGCCTAACTTGCGGAGCCGCCTGGCCTATACCCTGCGGGGCCCTTCCTGGGCCGCTACGCGTGTTCGTGCCGCGCGCGCCAGGCTGACAGCACCAGCGGCACGTTCTCGAAGGCGAGCTCGCCGGGCGGGGGCAGCTCGGCCACTCGGAACCAGCGCAGCTCGGAGACATCGTCCGCGGCCTGCGGCTCGCCGCCGAGCACGCGCGCGGTCCAGTAGAGATTCAGCGTCGCTGCGGCGGTCGAGTCGCCCCCGTAGCGGTCCAGCCAGACGCCGAGGAACTCGAGCGGCTCGACCTCCAGGCCGGTCTCCTCGCGCAGCTCGCGGCGGATGCCCTCGACCGGATGCTCGCCTTCCTCGAGGAAGCCGCCGGGAATGTCCCACCGCCCCGCGAACGGTTCATGGGCCCTCCGCACGAGCAGCAGGCGGCCTTGGTCGTCCTCGCAAAGCGCTCCCCCAGTCGGCTTCGAGCTGCCGTAGGAGACGAATCCGCACTCCGGGCACTCGACGCGTTTCTCGTCGCCGCGCAGCTCGCTCCGGCAGCGCGGGCAGAACTTCCACCCCGCCAGCTCACCCAAGCCCGCAACAATAGAGGGACAATCAAGGGAGGCGAGATGCACGAGCAACACAACGATCCCGAGCGCGTGCGGGAGGAGGACGGCGACGCCTAGGTTCGTCCCCGCCACCGTGCACGAGCTCTCGCGGGTGGGGCTTCTCTCCGGGCTCCCCGGCGAGACGTTGACGAAGATCGCCCAGCGGATGGAGCGGGAGGAGGTACCGCCCGGGCGCCGGGTGGTGAGGGAGGGCGACGACGCCGAGCGCTTCTACGTCGTTCTCTCCGGCCTTTTCGCCGTCAGTCAGGAAGACCTCGGCCCACGCCGGGTACTACGGCCCGGCGCCTACTTCGGGGAGGTCGGCCTGGCGATGAACGTTCCGCGCACCGCCTCAGTGCGGTCGCTCACCCAGGCTGTCGTGGCGAGCTGCGACCAGGCGACCTTCGACGAGCTCCTGCGCCCGCTCTTCGCGGAGGATCAGCCCAGCGCGTAGACCGCCGAGGCACACGACCACCGTCAGGAGCGCGTAGGCGGCGACGCCGGCCGCGCGCGCCGCCTACCAGTCGAACGGGCTCGTCGCCAGGCGCACGCGACCGCCTCGCCGCCGACGCTTGCGCGCCAGCTCTCGTTCTCGTGCACCGCCCCGCCCTCGGCCACGAACCGGCCAGGTAGGTCACGTTCGTCGAGCCACACGGGCCCCTCCTCGCCGACGAGGAAGGCGGCCTTTGCCGACACGTCCGCCGCGAGACAGCTCGCGCCGCAGACCGTGACCTCTTCCCAACGGCTCCGGGCGGGCAGCCCGGTGCGGGGATCGATCAGGTGGTGCCGCTCCTCGCCGCCGCGAAGCCAGCGCCGCTTGGTTCGCCCGCTGGTCGCGAGACCGCCCGAGTGGAGCCGGACAGCGCCACCGCGAGGGAGCGCGACGTCCACCTCTCCGCGGGTGGCGAGATCGCCGCCCGCGGAGACGAACCCGGCGCCGTCGAGCAGCGCGAGCGCGTCGTCGACCGCGATCGCCTTGACGACGCCGTTCAGATCGAGCTGCACGCCGCCGCGGAGCACGAGCACGCGTCCCAGGAGCGAGACAGCGGTCGGTCGTGCAGCCGCCGCCGGCCCCGAAGGCCGCGGATCGGGAGCGAGCTCGGCGAAGTCGCGGTCGTAGCCGGCGGCCTCGATCGCCGATCCCAGCGTCGGGTCGACGAGCCCTCCGGTCACCTCGCGGGCCCAGAGAGCCGCCTCGACCGCGCGAGCGAACGACGGCGAGACGAGCACGCCTCCGCCCCAGTGATTCACGCGTGCGAGCTCACTGTCCTCGCGGAAGCGGCTGAAGGTCGCGTCGCGCTCCTCGAAGAGCTCGCGAACCCGCCGGAGCTGCGCCGGGGACGCGCCGGCCACGACGACCTCGCAGCCCATCGAGCGAAACGAGGCTTGCCTGGCCGCGCCCGCTTTCGACCCCGAGGACATGTCGATCCGGAAGTATGCGGACCGATTCTTAACGGAACATGAGTGCGTCGTCGGAGAGCTTCGGCCACGCCTCGAGAGCCCAGGGGCCGAAAGCCAGATCCGTCAGGCAGGCGAGCGCGAGGTCGGCCTCGGGATCGACCCAGAGGAAGGTGCCGCTGCCGCCGAAGTGGCCGAAGGTGCGAGGCGAGTTGCGCGCGCCCGTCCAGTGCGGCTCCTTCGCATCCCTCAGCTCGACGCCCAGGCCCCAGTCGTTGGGGTCCATCCGCCCCACATCGGGCAGGACGCCCACGAGACCAGGGAGCTGCACCGAGGTCGCCTCGGCCAGCGTCTCCGAGGCGATGAGCCGCGGGCGCTGAAACTCGGCCGCCAGCCGCAGCAAATCGTCCAGGCTGCCGTCCAGGCCCGCGGCCGGCGAGCCCCGCAGCACGGCACGGGCCCCTAGCGGGCCCAGCACGGCGGCGCCGAGGTATTCCACGAACGGCATCTCCGCGGCCGCGCTCACGATCTCGGCGAGCACCTCGAAGCCTGTGTTGGAGTAGATCCGCCGCTGCCCGGGCCGGGCAATCGGCTTCTCCCCCTCGAAGGGCAGCCCCGAGGCATGCGCGAGCAGATGCCGCACCGTCGAGCCGGGCGGCCCCCCCGGCTCGTCGAGGTCGAGGATCCCTTCCTCGGCTGCGACGAGCGTTGCGAGCGCCGTCACGGGCTTGGTCACGGACGCCCAGCCGAAGACGTGTTCGCGAGGGCCATGGGCGGCGACTTCCTCGCCGCCGTGCAGGACGCCGACTGCCACCTTCCCCGCCGGCCACTCGTCGACCTGCCGCAGAGCGTCCACGGAGCGCGATACTAGTGCGATGGAGAGGCGGGTCGTTCCAGCCGACTCCCCGTTCGTCGCCACCGTCGGGTACTCGAGGGCGGTCCGGGTGGGCCCGCACGTCCACGTCGCCGGCACGGCGCCGATCATGCCCGGCGAGGCCGATCCTCCGACCGACCCGTACGCGCAGGCGAAGCGGTGCCTCGAGATCATCCTCGCTGCGCTCGCGGAGGTGGGCGCCGGCCGCGAGCACGTCGTGCGCACCCGCGCCTACCTGACGAGCGCCGAGGACTGGAAGGAAGTCGGCCGCGCGCACGGCGAGGTGTTCGCGGAGGTGCGGCCGGCGAGCGCGATGATCGTCGTCAGCGGCCTGCTCGATCCGCGCTGGCGCGTGGAGTTCGAAGCGGACGCGGTGGTGGCGTGACGAAGCAGATCTTCCCCTCCACCGCCCGGCCGCCGCACTCCCAGTAGGGAAGGTTCAATAGGGGAACGGCGAGCCGGCCCGTTTGAAATCTGGCAGGGTCCGACGATGAGTCTCGATCTAGTCGTTCTGACCCCCGCGAATGCCGCGTCGTTTGACCAGGCGCTTGCCGTGTACAGGGAAGAGACACTCGGCACGCCTGACAACTCCGGTGAACTGGAGGCGTACGCGAAAGAGGTCTACGACGCGTCGGCGACGATGATCGGCCGTTCAGCGGCGATCCGATAGTCGAGGACGGTTTCGTCCTGCTCACAGTGGCCGCGGACTCGTGGGAGGCAGAGGTTCCCAGCCTCGTCGAGCGTGCTCACAAACGCGGTTTAACGGCGCTCGATCCTCAATGGGAGAGGTTGTTTGCACCAGGGGGAACCGTACGTTGACAAGGAGTGACTGGTCGAGCCTGCCAAATCCGCGGTCGCGCCCAGCCGCGAGTGCTTGGCCGCCTGAGTAGGTGGTAGAGCCCGAACGACCGCGTTACGGTTCTCGCTCCGCCGTGAGCAAGCAGGTCACTCCTCCCAGCATCACCGGCAGCGGAGCAGGCTTCGCAGCCGGAGGGAGCGTCCTGGACCACAACTTCGGCAAGGGCGAGCCGTACACGCTCGGCGTCGAGGAGGAATACATGCTGCTCGACGGCGGGACGCTCGACCTCGTCCAGCACGTCGAGGCGGTGCTCGCCGCGACGGCGGGGCACGAGCTCGAGCAGCGGATCAACCCCGAGCTGATGCAGTCGGTGATCGAGATCGCGACCCCGGTGTGCGAGTCGCCGGCCGAGGTGGAGCGCGAGCTGCGCAGGCTGCGCGGCTACGTGACCGGGCTCGCGCACGAGCAGGGCATGCGCGTCGGCTCGGCCGGGACGCACCCGTTCAGCCTCTTCGAACGCCAGCGCATCACCGCGCGTGACCGCTACCGGCATCTGGTCGACCAGCTCCAGTACATCGCGCGGCGCGAGCTGATCTTCGGGCTCCACATCCACGTCGCCGTCGACGACGCCGAGAAGGCGGTCAAGGTCGTGAACGGCCTGCTCGCGCACCTTTCATCGCTGTTGGCGCTTTCGGCCAGCTCGCCATTCTGGCGCGGCGAGGCGACGGGGCTCGCCTCGAGCAGGCAGATGGTCTTCGCGGCCTTCCCACGCTCAGGGCCGCCTCCCCGCTTCCGCGACTACGCCGACTACGCCGAGGTCGTCGGCCAACTGGAGAAGACCGGCTGCATCGCGGATTACACGCACATCTGGTGGGACATCCGGCTGCATCCGCGCTTCGGCACCGTCGAGATCCGGATCTGCGACGCGGTCACGCGGGTCGAGGACGCGGTCGCGCTCGCGGCGTTCTGCCAGGCACTCGTCAAGCTCTACTCGGAGCGCTACGCGGTCGGCGCCGAGATCCCGTCGTACCACCGGATCCTGACCACCGAGAACAAATGGCTCGCCGCTCGCTACGGACTCGAGGCTCCGGTGATGGACCTCAAGAACGGCCGCCGCAACCGCGTGCCGGTTGCGCAGCTGATCCGGAGGACGCTGAAGGAGATCGAGCCGCACGCGCGCGAGCTCGGCGCCGACCGCGAGCTCGAGGGCATCCGCGAGATCCTCGCGAAGGGCAACGGCGCGGATCGCCAGCGGCGCGTCTGGAACGCGAACCGCGACCTCGTCGAGGTCGTCCGCGAGCTCGCGAACGCGACGGAGCAGGCAGCGGTCACGGCCTAGCGGCTGACCTCGAAACTGGTGGTGTCCATCCGTGCGATCGTCTTGCCGCTCCGGCGCAGAAGCAACTCGTGGCTCCTTACGCGCATCTTCACCAGGCTGATCCAGTTGGCTGGATTGCGCCACGGGAGGTCGACGCAGAACGCGCGCCGGTGCACGGTGTCGAGAGCGTGGACGAAGGCCCGCTTGCCCGGACGCGAGTAGAGCGTGTAGGCCCACGCCCCCTCGCTGCTCTCCGCGCGGGTCACTGCCAGGCCCGTCATCTTTTCGTCGGGCTCGCGCCTGTCGACGAGCGAGCCCGCGTAAAGCCTGCGAGTGTTCAGATTGAGAACGCGCACGGCGTAGCGGCCATCGTTCGGGGTTCCCGTGTACTGGATCAGGTACATCAGCGAGCCTCCAGGCGAGATCGCGTCGAACGCGAAAGCTCCACGCAGCAGCAAGCGGAAGCGCACCTTGAACGTGCGCGGGTCGAGGATCACGAAGCGGGTGACGGTGGAGCCGTATCCCGCGGGAGAGGCCAGCACCAGGCGGCGCCCGTTCCGCGCCAGGCCGCCAGCCGACCCGTCCCAAGCCACCGATGGGAGTCCGAACGAGCCGTGCAGGTACTTCCAGCGCACCACGCTCCCGCCGCGCACGCGGATGGCGGCCACGGTCGTGCCGCGCGGTGCGTCCAGGGCTACGTACCGGAGAGCGGCCCTCGGACCGAGGACTCCTGGAGCGCCGAAGCTGACACCCGGTGCGGGACCGCCTCCGTCAGCCGCCGCGAGGCCGCAGGAGACTCCAAGCAGAATCGTGGTCAATAGCAGCGTGCGTCTCATCTCTCCTCCTTGCCGACACCCTTAGTACGCCGCTCGGCGGCCGCGGGGTCCGTGGACCTCAGCTCGGTTCGCGCTCGTAAGTGCGGCGATGGACCTCTTGCACAAGCGCGCTCGTATAGTCGGCACGGGATGGCGGGCTCCGGCCGCGACGAGCAGGCCTGGGTGCGGCGGGCCCAGGCCGGGTCTGCCTCGGACTTCGAGGCGCTCTTTCGCGCGCACTGGGGGCCGGCCTACCGTGCCGCGTACCTCGTCGTCCACGATGCCGCCGCTGCTGAGGACATCGCACAGGAGGCCTTCCTCGCCGCGGTGCGCGCGCTCGATCGGTTCGACCGCCGCCGGCCGTTCGGGCCCTGGCTGCACCGGATCGTCGTCAACCGGGCGATCGACTGGGCGCGAGTCCGCGCGCTGCGGCCCGAAGCCGAGGCCGTGGACGCGCCGGCACCCGAGCGGCCGGAGCGCGACGACGAGCTGCTTCGCGAGCTGGACGGGCTCTCACCGGAGCACCGGGCGGTGATCGTCCTGCGCTACCTGCTCGACTACACGCCCGGAGAGATCGCCGAGCTGCTTGAGCTCCCACGCGGGACGGTCAACTCGCGCCTGCGCCGAGGGCTCGACAACCTCAAGGAGCGCCTCGCGTGAGGCGGCTCTCCCAGTACCGGGCTCCGGGCGAACGCGAGGCCGGCGAGCGCGCCTGGAGCCTGGTCCAGTCCGCCTACGAGACGCGCGAGCCCGTGGCCTGGCCGCGGCGTCACGCGCGGCCGCTCGTCGCGGGGGCGCTCCTGGCCGCGGTGGTGGCCGCTGCGCTGAGCCCGCCGGGCCGTTCGGTCGTACGCTCGCTCCGGAAGGCCGTCGGCGTCGAGAAGGCCGAGCCGGCGCTCTTCTCGCTGCCCACACGCGGGCAGCTGCTCGTCACGAGCCGGAGCGGCGCCTGGCTCGTTCGGCCCGACGGCTCGAAGCGTCTGCTCGGCCGCTATCGCGACGCGGCCTTCTCGCCGACTGGGCGTTTCGTCGCGGCGACGCGGGCGAACGAGCTCGTCGCGCTCGACCCGAAGGGCACCGAGACCGTGCGCTGGTCGCTGGCGCGACCGAACCCGCGGTTCCCGCGGTGGACCGGCACACGCACCGACACGCGCATCGCCTACCTCTCGGCCGGGCGCATGCGCATAGTCGCAGGCGACGGCACCGGCGACCGCGCGCTCGCACGAGCGGCTCCGGTCGCGCCGGCCTGGCGACCCGGGCCGACGCGCGTGCTGGCCTACGCGACGGACCGCACAGCAGTCGTCGAGGACGTGGATAGGCGCGTGGTTCTCCTACGCGTGCGGCCGGGTACGGCTCCGACGAGACTCGAATGGTCGGACGACGGCCGGCGGCTCCTCGTCATCACGCGCCACGGGCTGCGCGCCTACGACCCGCACGGGAAGCTTGTGTTCCAGCGAGCCGCCGTGGCCGCGGCCTTCGCGCCCGGGACGCACCGCCTCGCCGCGATCCGGGTCCGCGGTGCGCAGAGCGACGTCTTCCAGGCTCGCAGCGGCAGACTCCTCTTTCGCGGAACCGGCCTCTTCCGACAGCTGGCCTGGTCGCCGAACGGGCGCTGGTTGCTTATCACCTGGCCGACCGCCAACCAGTGGGTCTTCCTGCGCGCAAGCCCGAGGAAGATCGTCGGCGCCTCACGCATCTCCCTACAGTTCGGCGGCGTCCCGCGCGTCGCAGGCTGGTGCTGCGCGCCTTGATCCTGTTGCTCGCGCTCGTGCTCGGGCACGCGCCGACGCGACCGCAACCGCAGGTGCAGTGGCGGGACTCGGTCTCGCTCGGCCGGCCCGACCGCGGGGCGCTCCTGCACGGCGTCCGCTTCCCGGACGAGGGCGCGGCCTTCTTCACCTGGGACCCGGTCCTGCACCGATTCCCCGATCGGTCCTGGCGGCGGTACGGCAACGACCGGCTCGTGCGGCTCGTCCTGCGCGTGCTGGACGACTACGCCCGCGCGCATCCGGGCGCCCCACGAGTCGGGATCGGCGACTTCAGCCGCCCGCACGGCGGCCCGTTCGGCCCTAAGCACGCCTCACACCAGAACGGCCTCGACGTCGACGTCTACTACCCGCGCCTCGACCGCCGCGAGCGCCCGCCGGTGCGGGCGAGGCAGATCGACCACCGCCTCGCGCAGGACCTGCTGGACCGCTTCGTCGCAGCCGGCGCGATCAGGATCTTCGTCGGGCCGAAAACACACCTCGTTGGGCCCCTTAGCGTCGTCAGGATCCTCGTCCTGCACGACAACCACATGCACGTCCGGATCGCGGCATCGTAAGCTCGCTCCGTGCTTGCCGTCGGTGACGCAATCCCGGACGTGCGCGTTTGGATGGGGCCCCAGGAGCTCGTGTCGCTGCGCGAGCTCGCCGGTGAGAAGCCGCTGCTGCTCGTCTTCTACCTCTTCGACTGGTCTGCGACCTGAACGAACGAGATGGAGCTCCTGCGTGACAGGAGCGCGGAGTTCGAAGAGGCGGGTGTGCAGGCCCTCGGCGTCTCGCGGGACTCGCCTTGGACGCACATCGCCTGGATGCAGGCGCTCGACCTGAACTTCCCGCTTCTCTCCGACTGGAACGCGAAGGCCGTGCACGGCTTCGGGGTCGCCCACGACTTCCGCGGCTACGCAGACGTCGCCGAGCGCTCGGCCTTCCTCGTCGACTCGAGCGGTACGGTCCGCGGCGCATGGCGCTACGAGACGGCCGACGTGCCGGACTTCGACGAGCTGCTCGCGGCCGCCCGGGCCTTGTAGCGCTCGTCTGCGCGCTCTACCTCGGCGCGGGGCTGCTCGCGACCTGCCCCGCGCTCCAGCACGCCGGTTCGCACTTTCTGGCCGACGCGACGCCGGTTCCCGGCGAGGCCGCGGCGGGCGACCACCTTCAGGCCGAGTACCACCTCTGGCTCGTCGGTCACCAGCTCGAGCACGGCCGCGCGCCCTGGCGCGACCCGTACACGTTCCGGCCCGAGAGCCCGCCCCGCGCCAACTTCGGCGGCTGGCCGTTCGGGTTGCCGTTCTGGCCGCTGAGCGCGCTCTTTGGCCCGGTGCTCGGCTGGAACCTGTTCCTCCTGCTGACCTACCTCGCGGCCGGAGCCTTCGTGTACCTCTGGCTGCGGGAGCTGGGGTTACCGCGGGGCGCCGCGCTGGCCGGCGGGCTCGTCTTCGCGCTCGCGCCTTACCGGGTCGCTCAGAGCGCGGGGCACCTGCGCGGGCCGATCTCGATGTTGCTCCCGCTCGCACTCTGGGCCTTCGAGCGAGGCCGGCGAGGGAGCCGCTGGTGGCTCGCGGCAGCGGGGGCGGCGCTCGCGTCGATCCCGTTCTCGGACGTCCACCTCGCCCTGGGGGCGATCCCGTTCTTCCTGCTCTACGCCGTCTGCCGGAGCCGCAACGCGCAGGTGCTCGCCGGGGCGGCGCTCGCCACGTCGGCCGCTGTCGCGACCGGCCTGCTCGTCGGGCACTTCGCGGTCTCGGGCTCGATCGGCTCCGGCGGGCGGACTCTGCGGGAGGTCTCTCACTACTCGGCGGACGGGCTCGACTTCGTCAGCCGCCACCCGCGCCACGGGCTCGAGAGCTTCGTCTTCCTCGGTTGGCTCACGCCGCTGCTCGCCCTTGCGGGGCTGGTGGTGCTGCTACGTGCGGGCCGCCTCGGCCTCGCGCTGGCCCTGGCGCTCGGCGCGCTCGTGCCGGTCCTGCTCGCATTCGGCACCCACCTGCCGTTCTACTCCGGCCTCTGGCACCACTTCCCGCCGCTGCGCTACCCGCGCGTGCCGGAGCGCCAGCTGCCGGTCGCCTGCCTAGCGCTGGCCGCCCTGGCCGCCTTCGCCGTCGCCCGGGCGGTTCAGGCGTTCCCCCGGCAAGTAACAGTCTGTTACTTGGTTGCGGTTCTGGCGCTTGTCGGTGACCTCCGCGTGACGATCTACGACGCGGTGGCGGCGGACGAGGGCAACCGCGCCTACGAGGCCCTTCGCTCACAACCGCCGGGGCGGCTGCTCGAGGTGCCGGTCTTCCACCCGAGCATCCAGCTCGGGAGCGTCTACCCCTACTACGACCAGGAGGCCGGGCGGGAGCGGCCGGGCGGCTACTCGACGATCGCGCCCAGGGACGGGGCGACGCTCGCGCTGCGGCTCGAGTCGATCAACTGCGGCGACTGGCGGCCCGGCACCGAAGAGGTGCTGCGCCGCCTCGGCGTCGGCTACATCGCCTTCCACGAGGGTCTCGCCGGGCCGACCGGGTGGTTCGCGTGGCGGGGCCTGGCCGCGCACGGCTGGGGCCCGCTCGCGCGCGACGGCGCGGTCACGATGCTGGCTCGCCGGCCGGCCGGCCCCGCGCCGGCGCCCGTTCCGGAGCCCTCACACGACGTCGTCTTCTGCCAGGGCTGGAACGGCCGCTCACCGCGGTACCGGCACGCGGCACTCTGGGCCCGCGGCGCGCTTCGCCTCTCGCTCAGGAGCAGGGCACCGGTGCGCACGACGCTCTCGGCGGACGGCCGGGTCGTCCGTTCCGTCCGCGTCACCGAGCCGGTCGCCGTCCGGCTGCCGCTCGGTGCGGCCTGGCACCTGGTCGGCGTGGACGTGGTGCGTGCCGACCGCGGGCTTCGCCTAGAATCCGTCAGGAGTGTTAGGGGCTAGACACCTGACGGCGCTGGTCGTGTCCCTCTTGCTCGCAGGCTGCGGGACGACCGGCACGAGCGTCAAGCCGAAGACCGGCGACGTCCTCGAGCGCAGTGTCGGCCAGGGCCGGCACCAGGTGTGGCTGTTCGAGCCAAGGGGCCAAGCGCCGAAGTCCCTCGTCGTCTTCATCCACGGCCGCGGCGACGTGCGTGAGGACACGCCCTACTACCACCGCCCCTGGCTCCGACACCTGGCCGCGCGCGGGAACGCGGTCCTCTACCCGCGCTACGAAACCGTCCCCGGGGACTCCCGCGCGCTGCGGTTTCTCTACGGCGCGCTTCCCGCAGCCGCGGCCAAGCTGCCGCATGGGCTGCCCGTCGTGCTGATCGGCTACTCCCGCGGAGGCGGCCTCGCGATCGACTACACGGCTCTGGCTCCGCAGATCGGAACGCCGCGCGCGGTGCTCGCGGTCTTCCCGATCCTGCTCGACCCGCGGCTGCACCTGAGCTCGATTCCACCCAGCGTCCGCTTCCTTTTCCTGGTCGGCGACCGCGACACCCAGGTCGGGGCCGGCGGCGCCCAGGACCTCCTGCGACAACTGCTGGCGGCCGGCTATCCGCGCAGGCTGCTGCGTGCGGAGCTGGTGCGCTCGAGCGGCGACTTCCAGGCGTCCCATCTCTCCGTGCTCGAGAACAGCCGGGGCGCGCGGAAGGCCTTCTGGACCCGTGCCGACCGGCTGATCGCGGCGGTCACGCGTTAGCTAACAGCAGCCGGCGCCGTCGCGCGGCTCGATTACGGGCAGCCCCACCCGGGCCGGCTCGGTCGTCTTGTGCGCCTTGACGATCGCGCCGTGCATGCCGTCGGCGACCTCGTGCGTGAACTCGACCGACACCTTCTCGAAGCCGGCCGCTTCGAGCCCTGCCACGTACTCCGATCTCGAGAGCGCGCCCGCGATGCAGCCGACGTAGCTCCCGCGCTCGGCCCGCTGCTCCACCGTGAGGTGATCCTCGGCGACGACGTCACTGATCCCGATCCGCCCGCCGGGCCTCAGTACCCGCGCCGTCTCCGTCAGCACCGCGGCCTTGTCCACCGAGAGGTTGATCACGCAGTTCGAGATCACCACATCGACTGAGTCCGCCGGAAGCGGGATCTGCTCGATCACACCCTTCAGGAAGTGGACGTTGGCGACGCCGGCCTCCTGGGCGTTCTTGCGCGCGAGCGCGAGCATCTCGTCCGTCATGTCGAGGCCGTAGGCGACACCACTAGGGCCGACACGTTTCGCGGAGAGAATCACATCGATGCCACCGCCCGAGCCGAGGTCGAGAACGACCTCACCTTCGTGGAGTTCAGCGACCGCGGTCGGGTTGCCGCAGCCGAGCGATGCGAGCGTGGCCGTCTCGGGCAGCTCGCCACGCTGATCAGCGGTATAGAGCGACTCGCCGAAATCAGAGCTTGCCGCATCGTCTCCACAGCACGAGCCGCCGCCGCAGCCTCCGCCTTCGTCGGCTGCCTCGGCCGCCTCCGCGTACCGACGCCGAACCTGCTCGCGCAGAGTGTCTGCGGTCTCCGTGCTCATCTCACGAGCTCCGGGATTCGAACGAGGCTCTCGAGTCTCGAGGTCGCCTCGGTATTGAGCGAGAAATACGCCCACTTGCCGCGCTGCTCGCGCTCGAGCAGGCCAGCCTGGGTCAACGTCTTCAGATGGTGGCTCACGGTCGCCTGCGCGAGCCCGAGCTCCGGGATCAGCTCGCAGGCGCACACGGGCCCGTCGCTTCGCGCAAGCAGGTTCACGATCTTGACCCGGGCGGGATCCGCCAGCGCCTTGAACAGGCGAGCCGTCGCGTCCGCCTCGTCGTCGGCGAGCGCCTCCCCGGCGAGGGGGCGGCAACAGTCGATCAGCTCGGGCGTTGCACAGTACATATCGAGAGTCATCATAACGATGCTTATCGATATGTCAACTACCAGGCCGCAGCCGGGGTTACGCTTGCGGGGCTTATTCTCGTGGAGACCAATGAGCGCCTGACCACGACCGAGCACGCGGTGCTCGGCCTGCTTGCCTTCGGCGAGTCATCGGGGTACGACCTCGCCCGCTACGCCCAGCGCAGCATCGACTACATGTGGGCGCCCTCCCGGAGCCAGATCTACAAGGTTCTACCGAGGCTCGTCGACCACGGCCTCGCCGAGACCCGCGAGGTCGAGCAGCGCGGCCGGCCGGACAAGGCGCTCTTCCGGATCACGCCGAGCGGCCGCAGCACGCTGCGCGCATGGGTCGAGCACGTGGAGGATGATCCACCGAGCGGCGGCGCGGTCTTCCTGTTGAAGCTCTTCTTCGCCTGGGTCGCTGCTCCGGAGGCGGCCCAGGCGCAGCTCGAGGCCTACCGCCGCCTGCTCGAGAGGCATCTGAGCGAGTTCGAGGGCATGGAGCGAGCGCCGCTCCGCGAGGAGCCCGTGCACTCCAGGATCGCGCTCCGCCACGGGATCGCTCGTGCCCGCGCGACCCTGGCCTGGGTCGACGAGGCTCGCGGGTTGATCGAGCAATCCGAGGCGGGCCCGGTCAGTGCGCCGCGAAGAAACCGTCGATGAGGCGCCGGGCCGCGCGGCTGGAGGCGACGAGGTCGGTGCCGTGTTCGCCCCGCTGGAGGATCGCCAGCGCCTTGTCGTCGGAGGCCGCTGCCGAGTAGAGGCGCTGCGCATCGGCCGCGAAACCGGTGTCGAACCGGCCTGCGAGAAATAGCACCGGCGCCTGGAGCCGCGGCGCGGCGTCGATCGCGCCGACGAGGTCGGCGGCGCCGGAGACGCTCACGACCCCGTCGACCTGCGGGCGCGCGTCTGCCCCCGCGACGATGACCGCGGACCCGCCGAACGATGCGCCTACGAGGAAGACCTTCCGCGCGCCGCGGGCGCGGATGAGCTTCGCCCCCGCGGCGACGTCACGGCCGAAGCCCCGGCTCAAGGTGTTGCCATGCTGCGACTGGCCGTAGTTGCGAAAGTCGAACACCAGCACCCGGTAGCCGCGGCGAGCCTCGCGCTTCGCAAATGCCAGCCACTGGCAGAGGCTGCCCGGGCTCTGGTGGGCGAGCACGATCCCCTTCGGTCCTTTGCCGAACAGGTGCCCGACGAGGTGCCTGCCGTCCGCCGCGCGGAAGCGGACGTCACCGGAGCGAGGGGTGCAGTCGTCCCACGAGGTGCGCGCGCTGCCGCCCGCGGCAGCGACCGCCGCCAGCAATACCGCGCACATCGCCGGGACCGTCAGACGGAAAGACATCGTCCGACAGCATAGTCTCCACGAGACTAGGACGCTACATGCCCATGGCGTGGTAGCCGGCGTCGACGTAGAGCGTGGTCGCGGTCACGTTGCGCGCGTCGTTCGAGAGCAGGTAGGCGGCGGCCGCGCCGACGTCGTCCGCGTCGATCGGGCGGCGCAGCGGCGAGCGCTCCTCGACGATCGCCTCCATCGTCGGGAAGCCGGCGATCGAGCGGGCGGCCAGCGTGCGCACCGGCCCCGCCGAGATCGCGTTGACTCGGATGTTCTTCTGTCCCAGATCCCAGGCCAGGTAGCGGACGGACGCGTTGAGGGTCGCCTTGGCCACGCCCATCACGTTGTAGTGCGGCACCGCGCGCTCGCCGCCGAGGTAGGTCATCGTGAGGATCGAGCCGCCGCCGGCCGCCTCCAGCAGCGGCTCGGCCAGCCGCGAGCAGGCGACGAGCGAGTAGGCCGAAACGTCCACGGCCATCCAGAAACGGTCGCGCGGGGTGTCGGTGAAGCGGCCCTCGAGATCCTCCGCCGCCGCGAACGCGACCGAGTGGACGAGCAGGTCGAGCTCGCCGCCGAAGGCCTTCCCCACCTCCCGGAAAACGCGCTCGAGGTCGCCGTCGGCACGCACGTCGCAGGAGGTCACGAGCGGCGAGCCCACCGACTCCGCCAGCTCGCGAACGCTCTTCTCGATCCGCTCGCCCTGGTAGGTGAACGCGAGGCTCGCGCCGCCCTCGGCGAGCCGCCTGGCGATCGCCCACGCGATCGAGCGGCGGTTGGCGACGCCGAGAACGAGACCGCGCTTGCCGGCGAACTGGCCGTCCACGAAGCGCGAGTCTACGGGAGCCCGAATCTCCGCTAGTGTGCGAACTCTTGCGCCGCTCAATCGTTCTGTTGCTTCTCGCGGCGCTGCTCATTCTCGCTACCTCCGCCGCCGCCGCTGCCGAGCTCCGGCCCATCCGGCTGCCACAGCGCGGCGAGCTCAGCCTTCCGCGCGTCCGCCACGGGGTGATCCGGATCCCGCAGGGCCACGCTTCCGGCCGCGTGACCGTGCTCGTCGGGCTGCGCCTGCCTCCGCTGGCCGCACGCTACGGGCCAGGCCTGCAGGCCTTCGGGCCGCGCCGAAAGCTCGCCACGACCAGCTCGACCTCGCAGGCGTACCTCGCCCGTCTCGAGCGCGCGCAGACGGTCGCGGCGGGTCAGATCCGGCGTGCGATCCCGCAGGCGCGGATCTTCCACCGGTACAAGGTGATCCTCGACGGCTTCGCTCTCAGCGTGCACTACCGCGACCTGCCGAAGCTCTTCCAAGTCACCGCCGTGCGCAAGATCTACCCGAGCCTGCGCTACCACCTCGACACGAACAAGAGCCCATCGGTGATCCAAGCCGACACGTTCTGGGCGACGAGCGGCGGCTTCGGCCAGGGGATCAAGATCGGCGTCGTCGACGACGGGGTGGACATGTCGAACCCGTTCTTCAGCCCGGCGGGCTTCGCGTACCCGGCCGGCTTCCCGAAGGGCGGGCGCACCTGGACGACGCGCAAGGTGATCGTCGCTCGCGCCTTCCCGGGTCCGGGCTCGGGGCGGCAGGGCCGGCTCGCACTCTGGCGGCCGGGCTCCTTCCACGGCACGCACGTCGCCGGGATCGCAGCCGGGGTCGCCGGCACGGTCGTCGCCGCAGGCCCCGATCATCCCGCAGTCAGCGGGCTCTCCGGGATCGCGCCGCGCGCCTGGATCGGCAACTACCGTGTCTTCAACGCCCCGGTCCCGAGCGGCGGCCTCGACGCTTTCACACCGGAGATCGTGCAGGCCTTCGAGGCGGCGGTGAACGACGGCATGGACGTGATCAACTTCTCCGGCGGCGGCCCCGAGGCCGACCCGGCGAGCGACGCGATCGTCCAGGCGCTCGACAACGTCGCCGCGGCCGGCGTCGTGCCCGTCATCTCCGCCGGCAACGACCGCGACGACTTCGGGTTCGGCTCGGTCGGCTCGCCCAGCAATGCGCCTTCCGCGATCTCGGTTGCGGCGGCTTCGAACCTGCACGTCTTCGGCAGCGAGCTGCGCGTGACCGGCGCCGGCGCGCCTCCGAGCCTCCAGCACATCCCCTTCGCCTTCAACGTCCACGTGACCACGCCCTGGGAGGACACCGACCAGCCGCTCGTGGACGTCGGAACGATCACGGGCACGAACGGCCAGGCCGTCGAGCGGCACCTCTGCGCGCCCGTCGGCTCCGACCCGAACGATCCGCGCTTCACGACGTTACCCGCCCGCTCGCTGAACGGTCTGATCGCCCTCGTCTCGCGCGGCGGCTGCACCTTCGACTCGAAGGTTGAGCGCGTGCGCGCCGCGGGCGGCGACGGGATCATCCTGGTCGACAACCGCTTCGGCGAGGCGAACTTCATCCCCCTTCGCCTGGCGCTCTCCGGCGGGATGATCTCCGACCTCGACGGGGCGAACCTGCGCGGGTTCATGGCAAGCCACGGCGGCCGCACGACCTTCCAGGCCTCGGGCGAGCTCGATCCGCGCGAGATCCAGACCAGCCGCAGCGGGGTGATCACGAGCTTCTCGTCCGGCGGTCCGACGAACTTCGACCACAAGCTCAAGCCGGACATCGCGGCGCCCGGCGGACAGATCCTCTCCTCGACGCTGCAGGAGTTCGCCGGCGCCCCGTTCGCAGTCTTCGACGGCACGAGCATGTCCGCCCCGCACGTCGCAGGCGCGGCGGCGCTCCTCCTCCAGCAGCATCCGGGTTGGACGCCGCAGCAGGTGAAGTCGGCCCTGATGACCTCGGCGAGCCCGGCCTGGGGCGACACGGCGCGAACGAGCGAAGCCTCGGTGCTGCTCGAGGGCGGCGGGCTCGTCAACGTAGCGGCGGCCAACAACCCGAAGGTCTTCGCGGAGCCGTCTTCGCTCTCGTACGGCTACCTCGAGACGACCGGTGCCGCGGCGCGGAAGCCGCTGCTGCTCTCGTTGAGCGACGCCGGCACCGGTGGCGGTGCCTGGACGATCGAGCTCCACCCGCAGGCGGCAACCCCCGGCGCGTCGATCGCGCCCGCGACCTCGGCCGTGACGATCGCGCCCGGGGGCACCGTGGACGTGCCACTCGTCGCCTTGGCGACCCGCGGCGCGCCCACCGGCGACAACTACGGCTTCGTCGTCCTGAAGCGCGGGGCCGACCAGGTGCGCATCCCGTACTACTTCTCGGTCCAGGACCCGCAGATCGGCCGCGCCCCGCGCGTGACGATCAAGCGCGATCAGCTCGGCGACACCAGCAAGGGCACCTCGTTCGTGAGCAACTACCGCTTCCCGACCGAGCCGTTCGGGCCGCCACCGGGTTACACGGGGAAGACCTTCAACGAGGACGGCGCAGAGCACGTCTACACCATGCGCATCAACTCGCACGTGGCCAACGCCGGCGTGGCGGTCGTCGCGGAGGGCCAGGGCGCGCTCGTCGAGCCGTGGTTCCTCGGCTCGCTGAACGAGGACGACGTCCAGGGGTACGCGGGCACGCCGGTCAACGTGAACTCGCTCACCTTCGAGTTCCAGTTCGACAACGGCGTCGCCGCGGTGGACTTCCCGCGCGAGGGGCGCTACTTCGTCTCTGTCGATTCGCGGGCCGACCCCTACACCGACCAGCCGCTGCGCGGGCCGTACCTCCTGCACTCCTGGCAGAACGACGTCACCCCTCCCCGCTTCCGGTTGCTGACGAGGGTCGTGAGCGCCGGGCGGCCGATGCTCGCCGGGATCGCGACCGACCGTGGCGCGGGCGTCGATCCGCTCTCGCTCGTGGTCGGGTACAAGCAGACGCTCTTACTCGCGGCGCTCTACGACCCGGTCTCGGGGCTCGCGCTCTGGCCACTCAGCGGCGGCCCGAAGATCGGCCTCGGCCGGACGCCGCTGATTGCGATCGCCTCCGACTACCAGGAGTCGAAGAACCTCGACCAGGCCGGCGCGAACGTGCTCCCCAACACGGCCTTCCGCTCACTGCGGCTGCGCGGCGTCGCCAGGCCGATCGTGACGTGGCTGCTACCGAGGCCTCGAGCCTGCGCTGCGAAGTCCGAGGGCCTGTTCGTCACCGGAGGCTCGTTGCGCGGCGTGCGCGCGGTGCGGTTCTTCGACGGCCGGCGCAGGATCGCCAAGGTGTCGCGCGGGATCGAGGGCCTGTACCTGACACAGTGGCGGACGGCCAAGGCCGCCCGCGGGAAGCACGTTCTGCGCGCCGTTCTCACCGACCGGCGCGGCGCGACCGCGACGGCGAGGCGGGTCGTGCGCGTGTGCCGCCGGTAGCGGTCGTCACCGGCGGCTCCAGCGGCATCGGGGCCGAGGTGGCGCGGGCGCTGACCGGGAAGGGCTGGCGGTGCGTCCTGATCGCCCGCGGCGAGGAGCGGCTGCGGCCCCTCGCCGAGGAGCTCGGTGCCGAGTGGGAGACCTGCGACGTCGGCGACCGCGAGGCGGTGGATCGCGTGGCCGAGACGATCATCGGGCGGCACCCCGAGATCGCATTGCTCGTGAACAATGCCGGCATCCCGGGACGCGGGGGCTTCCTAGGCCTGCCACCGGAGCAGATCGAGGCGATCACGCGCACGAACTACCTGGGCAACGTCTGGTGTCTGCGAGCGTTCCTGCCCGCGCTGGAGGCGGCGGCGCCTGCCGACCTCGTCAACGTGGTCTCGGTGGCCGGCACCGTCACGGCCGGCTCCACGGGCCCCTACACCGCCTCGAAGCACGCGCAGCTCGCCTTCTCGCGCTCGGCTCGCAGCGAGCTGAGCCCGCGCGGGATCCGGGTGCACACGGTGCTTCCCGGCTTCGTCGAGACCGAGGGCTTCCCGCAGCGGAGCCGGCTTCCGAACCGCTTCGTCCGCGCGCTGGTCGCCGAGCCCAAGCTCGTCGCCGAGCGGATCCTCCAGGCGGTCGAGCGCGACCGCAGGGAGCTGTTCGTGCCGCGCTGGTACCGCGTCGCACCGCTCGCGCAGGCGCTCGTTCCGGGCCTCGTCTCCCGGCTCGGCTCGCGCGGAATCCGCCCGTCCGGCGACTAGGCTTTCCGCATCCGAGGGTCGGCCGTCCGAGCCCTGAAGCGGTTTCCGAGCGAGTTCTGGGTGCTGCTCGCGGGCGACGGCGTCGCGCACCTCGCTCGGTACGGCGCTGCTGATCGCCGTCGCCGCGGTCGCATGCTTCTCGGCGCTGCCGGGGAAGGGAACAGACGTGCAGCCCGTTGTAGAGCCGGTGTGAAGATCGAGTTCCTGTTCTGGCGCGGGTGCCCGTCCCACCCGGAGGCGCGGGTGCTCCTCGACGAGGTGCTTGCCGCGCGCGGGCTCGACGTCGAGGTCGAGGAGCATGAGGTGACCACGACCGAGGAGGCGCAACGCCTGTCGTTTCCGGGCTCGCCGACGATTCGTGTCGACGGGCGAGACATCGACCCGCTCGGCGCCGAGTCGCGCCCCGCGCTGAACTGCCGCATCTACCACCTTCCCGACGGACGAGTCTCGCCCGTTCCCACCCGTGAGCAATTGGAGGAGGCACTCGCATGAGCGTGACCCTTGGAACGGAAGCACCGCAGTTCGACCTGCCCGGCGTGGACGGGCAGAATCACTCGCTCGACTCGTACGGCGAGGCCGAAGCGCTGGTCCTCGTCCAGTCGTGCAACCACTGCCCGTACGTGCAGGCCTGGGAGGATCGGTTGAGCGCGATCGCCAGGGACTACGCCGGCCTCGGTGTGCGTGTGGTGGCGGTCAACTCGAACGATGCGAGCAGCCACCCGGAGGACTCGTTCGGGGAGATGCAGAAGCGCGCCTCGGCGCAGGGCTTCCCCTTCGACTACCTCTACGACGAACCGCAGGCGGTCGCGCGGGAGCTGGCGGCGGAGCGGACGCCCGAGGTCTTCGTCTACGACCGCGAGCGGAGGCTCGTCTACCACGGGGCGATCGACGACTCGCGGGACGAGGAAGGCGTGAGCCAGCGCTACCTCCGTGACAGTCTGGACGCGCTCCTAGCGGGCCATGAGCCGGCCGTGAGCGAGACCCCGGCGGTCGGCTGCACGGTCAAGTGGAAGTGATGTGTTCGACCACGTGACGATCAGGGCGGTCGGCCTTAAGCTCTAGCCACCGGCGCCATGCTTCCGGGCTCTCGTACGTGCAAACTTCGACGTCCGTTCTGATCGTGAGCTGGGGTGGCGGGGGCAATCTGCCGCCACTCCTCGCCGCGGGCAGGCTGCTCGCCGCTCGCGACCACCGCGTGCGCGTTCTCGCTTCGGCCGCCACGCGCCAGCCGGCCGTGCACGCGGGCTTCGATGTCGTCGGCTACCGACGCGGTTGCGACCCCGACATGGACACCGCGTTCGAGAAGCAGGCCGCCCAGCTGATGGCCAGCGCCGCCGGGCCGGAGATCGCCCTCGACGTGCGCGACGTCGTGGCGGAACTGAGGCCCGAGCTGATGATCGTCGACTGCATGCTGCCCGCCGGGATCGCGGCCGGCGAATCGACCGGCACGCCCACCGTCTCGCTCGTGCACTTCCCGTACGGGCTCGCGAGAACGCAGATGCTGCGAGGCGCCGGCGCCTGGACGACCGATCGTGCTCAGCTCAACATCACGCGCAGCGGCCTCGGCCTGGAGCCCGCAAGAGACGATCTCGCTGCCTGGGAATCGACCGACCTGCTCCTCGTGACCGTCCCGAAGTGGTTCGATCTCGCCGCCGACTACCCGGCTAACGTCGTCCACGCTGGGCCGCTTGGCGTGACCCGGGCGCCGCAGGGAGGAAGCACCCCTGACGGGCGACCGCTCGTCCTCCTCAGCTTCAGTACGACCGTGATGCAAGGCCAAGTGGCCCTCATCGAGCGCGTCTGCGAGGCGATTGCCGGTCAGGCCGTGGCGGCGATCCTCACCTTGGGACCGGCAGTGAGCACTGCGGCGATCCACGCCCAACGCAACATCGAGGCGATTCCGTACGCCGATCACGATCAGCTGCTCCCACGCTGCGCAGCGGCCATCACACACGGCGGGGTCGGCACGACGCTCCGAGCTCTCGCCCACGGCAAACCCCTGCTCCTGCTGCCGCTTGGACGCGACCAGCAGTTCAACGCCGGGCGCGTCGTCGAGCTCGGTGCCGGCATCTGCCTGCCGGTCGAGGCATCACCCGCTGAAATCGCGTCCGCGCTCGTCGAGCTCCTCGCTCAGCCGCAGTACAGGGAGGCCGCCGTCGGCGCGGCGGCAGCGATCGCGGCCGACAGGCCCGACGAGACCGCGATCGAGGCGCTGCTCGGTCTCGCCCACCTCGCCAGGTGACGAACGGACGGGGCCTGTTCGACGGCCGCTCTCCTAAAGGCAAGCTCGCGCTTCGCCGAACCCGCATGGCTACCAGGCTCGAACAGCGCAGACGAGAGGAGATGCAATGACGCAGCTGCGGCTCTACGACTACGTCGCCTCGGCCAACTGCTACAAGGTGCGCCTGTTACTGGCGCAGCTCGAGCGGCCCTACGAACGGATTCCGATCGACATCTTCGCCGGCGAGACGCTGAGCGACGACTACGCGGCGAAGAACCCGATGCGGACGACGCCCGTCCTCGAGACCGAAGACGGTCGCTATCTGCCGGAGTCGAACGCCATCCTCCTCTACCTTGCCGCCTCGACGCCGCTCCTGCCCGACGACGCCTTTGACCGCGCACAAGTCGTCCGCTGGCTGATCTACGAGCAGACCGACGTCATCCCGACGATGGGCGGCCTGCGCTTCCGCCTCCTCGCCGGCCGGCTGAAGCCGACAGACGATGAGGCGATTCGTCGCAAGCAAGGAGGCGAGCAGGTGCTGCGCCTGCTCGACGACCATCTGGCCCGACGGGAGTTCTTCACCGGCGACGGCTTCTCGGTCGCCGACATCGGCATCTACGGCTACGTGCACGTCGCCGCCGAGGCGGGGATCGACATGCGGCCCTATGCGAACGTCGACGCCTGGCTCGAGCGGGTACGCAGCCAGCCGCGGTACATGAACGACCTTGAGCCCTACCCGCCGAACGCCGCGCCCGGCGCCGGGCGCTCGCTGTACGACTGAAGCCACGCGTATGCGGCGTTCACCTCGGAGGGGCGCTGCTTCGTGTCACGCGTATCGCGTCGCGGTCATTGGAGCGTCACGATGAGTTGAGACGACCGTACTCCATTCGGAGCAGAAGGTAACGTCGCCGTCATGGCCGGGCGCTTGAGGCAAGGCCGCGCGCCGACGCGGCGGTTTCACGTGCCTTCGGCCGTGCGCGGCTCTGCCACCCGCATCGACGCGGCAACAGCGCGCGAGCTCGTCGCGAACGGCGCGCTGCTCGTGGACGTCCGGCGGAAGGACGATCCGGCCGTGACGCTCGAGGGCGCGCTGCGGGCTCCTCCGGATGAGGTTTCGCAGCGCCTGGACGAGTTCTCCCGTGACACACCGATCGTGCTCGCCTGCGGTTGACTGCGTGAGGCGACGAGCGTCCGTGTGGCGCACTGGCTGAGGGACCGAGGGTTCGAGGCATATGCGGTACGCGGCGGAATCGCCGCGCTCACCGGCGAAGGACTCGAGGCCGAGCCGGTGCCCGCGGGGGAGGCGACACCGACCCCGCCCGCGCGCGTGCTGGCCGCACTGCGCTCCTCGCTCTTCCGGCGCTACTCGGCGGGCGTCCTGCTCTCCCTGATCGGCAACTGGGTCGAGGCGGCAGCGTACGGGTACGTCGTACTCTTGCTCGGCGGCTCCGCGGCGACGCTCGGCCTGATCGGCTTCCTGAACACGATCCCGAACCTGGTCTTCGCTTTGCCCGCGGGGGCGCTCGCGGACCGCTACGACCGGCGCAAGCTGCTGCTCATCTTCCAGTCGTTGAACATGGCCCTCGCGGCAGCACTCGCCGTCACGTGGGCAACCGGGACTCTGACGATCGGGCTGCTCGGCGTCCTGGCCGTGCTTGGCGGCATCCTCGGGACGCTCAGCTTCGCACCGTTTCAGGCGATGCTCGCCGCGACCGTGCCGAGGGGCGACCTCGAGAGCGCGGTGGCCATCAACAGCCTGTCGCTGCAAGTCGCGCGCTTCGTCGGACCGGCGATCGCAGGGTTCTTGCTCGCCGTCGCGGGTCCGACTTGGGTGTTCGGTGTCAACGCGGTGAGCTTCGTCGCCGTGCTCGGCACGCTCGCCTTGTTGCCCGGTTCGCGTCCTGTCCGGAGGGCTGCAGCCCAGAGCGGCGGCGCGATCTCCGAGGCGTTCCGCTACGTCTTCGGCCAACGCAGCCTCGCGGCGATGATGGTCCTGATGCTCGTCGCCGGCCTGTTCGGGACGCCACCGGTTGCGTTCATGATCCCGGCGATCGTCCGCTACAACCTCAACGCGGGCGCGGGGACGCTCGGAGCAATCATGGCCGCGATCGGACTCGGGTCGCTGCTCGGCTCGATCGCGCTCCTGCGCCTCTCCGGCCGACCGAACAAGGGCGAGCCGTTACTTGTGGGGTTCGTCGTCACCGGCGCGGCCCTGGCCGGCATCGGCGCTTCGACGAACACGTGGCTATCGCTCGCGCTGGCGTTCGTGGGCGGGGTCACCGGCGTCCTCTTCGTCGGGTTGTCCACCGTGGTTGTGCAGTCGATGAGCACCGACGAGTTCCGAGCGCGGGCGCTCGCGATCTGGGCGGCGGCGTTCGTCGGCATGCTCCCGTTCGGTGCTCTGCTCACCGCTGGCCTGACGGCAGTGATCGGCCCGGGCGGCGCGGTCTTCGTCGATGGCGTGGCGGTGGTCGTCGGAGCGATCGTCGTTGTCGCGCTTCGTCCCCAAGTCGCCTGGCTGGGCTGCGCGGCCCTTCCCGAATCCTGCGTAGCGGGGTTGAATCCCGCCGCTGTGGCCTTGGAAGTCGAGGCGCAACCGAGCACCGCTTAGCCACGCTGTCAAACGCGATCGTCCTCGTCGGCCTCAGTGTGTCCGGGCGTTCGTCCTTGCGCCAGAAGACGCGCTCGCTCTTGACTTAGGACGATCCGGCCCGCGCCTCGGCGTCGCGGACGCGCTGAGCAACTGTCTCGAGGAGCGCCCACGCCATCTCGGGATGACTCTCGACGAGGGGGCGGAAGCTCCAGATCGGGAGCTGGTAGCCGTGCACATTCGTGTCCGCCCTGACCGTCGCAGTGCGTGAGGACTTGTCGATCAGGGCCATTTCGCCGAACGCGTCGCCAGGGCCGAGACGACCTACCTCCTGGCCGTGCACCGTCACGGTTACCTGACCGCTCTCGATGACGATGAACGTCCGGCCGCTCTCGCCCTCTTCGGCGATCGTCTCGCCGGCGCTGAAGGTTCGCTCCATGAACTCGCCAGCAAGCCGCTCGAGGAAGCGGTCATCGGCCGCGGCGAAGAGCGGGACTCCACGGATCAGATCGAGGCTCGGCTGAGGCACCGGCCCATCCTACGCCTGACCTCGTCCTCCGATCGCAAGGCGCAGCTCGGCCACATCTCCCAGCAGCGCTCGCCGCACGTCCGCCGCATGGACGTCTGGCGCCGGATTTGCGTTCCTCTTCCGGCTCGTCGTGGGCTAGACAGCAGCCGGGGCGACCGCGATTTGCCAAACAACTGCGCTACGTTGCGCAGTGCCTGAAGTGTTGGTGAGCCTGGCTCATACGGGGAAGGAGGCGCGCTGAACCAGTTATCGGAGATCCTCGACGAGAAAGGCCATGACGCGCTCCGGATCGAGGCGGACGCCTCGGTGCTCGAGGCGGTGAAGCGGATGGTCGAGGCGAATGTCGGGTCGCTGCTCGTGACAGAGGGCGGCGTGATCAGGGGGATCGTCACAGAGCGGGACTACCTCCGCCACGTGGCGCGCGAGGGGCGCACGGACAAAGGGACCCCTGTTCGGGAGGTCATGTCGGCGCCGCTGATCGTGGTTACGCCGCAGACGACAGTCGATGAGTGCATGGCGCTGATGACCGACAGGCGGATCCGCCACGTCCCTGTGGTGGACGGCGGCGAGGTGGTGGGGATCGTCTCGATCGGGGACGTCGTCAAGTTCAAGTCGAAGCAGCAGAGCTTCGAGATCCAATTCCTGCACGACTACATCGGCGCAAGCTGAGCTGTTGCGCGGCTGCGGTCGGTCGAGTCGAACCCTATAGCCGGCGCAGAGCCGCGCTGTCTTGCCCAGCCGAGCGAGAGCCTGCCAGAATGGCGTCGTGCCTGGCGAGCTCCGACGGCCAGTTCTGCTCTACGACGGCGACTGACGGGTCTGCCGCTTCGCGGCGCGTGCCGCCGCGTGCCTCGACCGCCGAGAGCGTCTGGCGCTTCTCCCGCTCGACGATCCCGCCGTGCCCGCCCTCGTCTCGCCGCTGCCAGCGGAAGCGCGCTACGCCTCCTGGCATTTCGCCTGGCCGGACGGCCGCGTCAGCTCACGAAGCGCCGCCGGCATCGACCTTCTCGCTGGGCTCGGCCGGCACCGCCTCGCCGCGGCCGCCTCGCGGCTCGAGCGACCGCTCGACGCTCTCTACAACCTCGTCGCCGACCATCGGGACCGGATCGGTCCACTCGTGCCCGACGGCGCGGCGCCTCGCCGGTTTCCGTGACACGGGCGTGGCGCAGGATGTTCTGCGCGCTACGGGGTGAGGCCGCCGCTTCGGGCGGGGTGGCGTCGGAATCCTCATTCGCTCCGGCACGTTCTCTTTGAGCACGCAAGCATTCAACCAAGGAGGGCGCCATGCGCGCGATCGTGATCCGCGAGGCTGGTGGGCCGGAGGTGCTGAACCTGGAGGAAGTCCCTGACCCGAAGCCGGCCGAGGGGCAGTTGCTCGTCCGGGTCCAGGCGGCCGCCGTGAACCACTTCGATCTGACCCAGCGCCAAGATCCGGCCGCGGCCGGCTCGTCGCCGCCCTTCACGCCGGGGGTCGACGCGGCCGGGACGCGCGTCGATACCGGCGAGCGCGTGCTCGTCACGGGCGCGCCAGGCACCTACGCCGAACTGGTAGCGGCGCCGGCGGAGAACGTCCTGCCCATCCCCGACTCGCTCGATACTGCCCGCGCAGCCGCACTCGGCGTCGTCTACAAGACGGCTTGGGCCTCACTCACCGCGGGCGATTTGCGTCGCGGCGACAGGCTGCTCGTCCAGGCTGGCTCAAGCGGCACCGGACAAGCCGCGATCGACATCGGTCGCCACCTCGGAGTAACGGTCTACGCCACCGCGAGCGAATCGAAGCACGATCGCCTGCGCGCGTTGGGCGCTGAACCGCTCGCATACGACGACGAACGCATCGAACAACTCGGGGCCGCCGTCGTCTTCGACCCTGTCGGCGGCGCAGTATTCGAGCGGAGCCTCGCGGCGCTCGCCCCGGGCGGACGGCTCGTTACCCCGGGAGCAGTCGAGAGTCCGATGGTTTCGCTCAACCTCTGGCTCCTGATCGGGAAGCAGGCCCGGGTCATCGGCACGAGCGCCACAACAGTGACGCGCGAGGAGTTCGAGCGCCTGATCGAGCTGGCGGGAAAGGGCGAGCTGACGCCGGTGATCGACCGCGAGCTCCCGCTCGCCGAAGCCGCAGAGGCCCACCGCCTGATCGAGGCGCGGGAGGTGTTCGGCAAAATCGTCCTCAGACCCTGAAGCGCCTTCGAGTCTGAACACGATCTCCTCTTGCACCCTAGCCCGCGAGCGACTCTGCCTCGCGCAGGCGCGCAAGGCGCTTGAGCGCCTCCGTCTCGAGCTGGCGCACTCGCTCGCGCGATATCCCAAGCCGCCGGCCAATCTCGGCGAGCGTCTTCGGCTCGGAGCCGTAGAGGCCGTAACGGAGGACGAGCACCGTTTGCTCGCGCTCGTCCAGGAGCGCGAGCGCCTCCGCCAGCGCCTCGTTCCGGAGCGTGTCCTCGACACTCTCCTCCGGTAGCGGGCCCTCGCCGGCGACCAGGTCCCCGAAGAGGGCATCCCCCTGCTCGCCAAACGGCTGATCGAGACTCGTTGAGGCGCGGGCCGCCGCCTCCACCTCGAGCGCCTGCCGGAGCGGGAGGCCTGCACGCTCGGTCACCTCCTCGAACATCGGCTCGCGCCCAAGCTCCATCCAGAGCATCCGCTCTGCCCGATTCAGCTTCTGCATCCGCTCGACGATGTGCACCGGCATCCGGATCGTGCGAGCCGTGTCCGCGAGTCCGCGCGCGGCCGCCTGGCTGATCCACCAGGTGGCGTAAGTCGAGAACTTGTAGCCGCGGCGCCAGTCGAACTTCTCGACCGCGCGGATCAGCCCGAGCGTCCCCTCCTGGATCAAGTCGAGGAAGGGGAGGCCCTGATGGCGGTACTTCTTGGCGATTGAGACGACCAGGCGCAGGTTCGATTCGATCATCGTCCGCTTGGCGTCCGTGTCGCCCCTCTCGATCCGCTTCGTCAGCTCGACCTCCTGGGCTGCGGTCAGGAGCGGATGTCGACCCGCGTCGCGCAGGAAGAGCTGGAGAGCGTCGGTCGTCGTCTCCGGTACGAGCGGGAGCGGTGTCGCGCCTCCGTCGTCGATGACCTCGATGCCCTGCTGCTCGAGCTCACGGCAGACCGCGTCGAGCTCGAGCGGTTCGAGCTCGCGCTGGTCGAGGATCTCCGTGAGGGAGCTCTGCCGGAGCGAGCCCGATTCCGCGGCGGCCTCGAGCAGCTGCTGCCACTCCTGACTCGATAGGGCGTCGGCCTGCGCCGATGCCTCGAAGCGGATCGAGTCCGCCAGGGGGTACTCCTCTCTCTCGACCGGAAATCGGTCGCAACGAGTAGAGGAGCCGGCGACTTCCAGATGGTCTGGCTTCGGCGTCCGCTACGACTGCTCGCCGTGGCCTGAACTGGACTGGACCCTAGCACTGGGCCTCTCGATCTCCGCCGTCTGGCGCCGACTCAGTGCGCAAAGGGTGCACTTTGCGACCGATTTTCTCTTCGCGAGGCGGGGATGTGCGCGGAAAGGGGCCGACGCCCGGACTCGACGTGGGAGCCCTTCATTACGAGGGAGGTTCCTTCAGCGGTGACCGCGCGGCCGGCTAGCGCTTCTCGAGCAGGTACCAGCCGAACTCGGCGACGTAGTTCCTCGGCGCCAGGCCTTGCGCGCGCTCGCGCGCTTCGCCCTCGCAGCCCGCCAGATCGAGGTACGGGCCGAGGTCGCGTGGCTGCCGCTCGTACTCGTTGCGCAGGAGCACGAGCTCGTTCGACTCGAAGAGCTGGCGCAGGTCGATGTCCGCCAGCGCCCGCGTGTGCGAGGGATCTCGTGCCCGCTCGAAGGCATTCAGCTCCAGCGCGGCGAGCGGGTCGACCGGCGCAATCTGGTCGACGACCAGCACCCGCCCGCCGGGGTGCGTCACCCGCGCGAGCTCCGCGACCGCGAGCTCCGGGCGCGCTATGTGGTGGAGCGTGCGCAGCGAGCCGGCTAGGTCGAAGGCGCCGGCCGCGTAGGGCAGCTTGATCGCATCGCCCTCGACGAAGGTGACGTTCGGGAACTGCTCGCCTCGCCGGCGGCCCTGCTCGAGCAGCTCCGGGACGAGATCGACGGCGACGACCTCGCGCACGTGCGGCGCGAGCGCGAAAGCCAGCGCCCCCGCCCCGCTCCCGGAGTCGAGCGCCCGCTCGCCCCCGCTCGGCGCGGCGAACCGCACCACCTTGTCCTCGAGCTCCGCCGCGCGGGCGTCCTGCAGCGCCGCCAGGCGCTCAGCCGTCCTCGCGAACCGCTGCCGAGTGGCGTCTTGCATAGTCGAGCGCCTCCTCCTTCGTAACGATCGTACCGGCGGCCCGCTCCTCTTCGATTTCCGCGAGTAGCCGCCCGATCTCCGGCCCCGGCGGCAAGCCGAGCTCGTCGCCGCGCAGCAGCGGCTCGGCCGGCGCGTTGTGCCGGGACTCCTCGATCGCCGGTCCGAGCTCGGAGGCACCCAAAAACGCCAGCGCCTCGAACGCCCAGGGCTCGGTCGCCCGGCGGAAGCGGTGGATTGAGCGCGGGTCCCCGGCCGGCCGCTCCGCCCTGAGCAGGACGCTCGCAAAGCGCCGCAGGTCGTTCGAGACCGGAAACCGCCGCAGCTCGTCGCGGAAGACCGCGGCCAGTCGGTAGTCGGCGGAATCCCAGCGGTCGAGCCGGTCGTCGATGCGCCCGCCCAGCGGCTCGAGCAGCCCGAGCCCGTCGAGGCGCCGATAGCCCGAGGACAAAAGCCGACGCAGCTCGGCCAGGATCCGCTCGCCCGCGGGCTCGCCCACCAACGCTGCTTGCTCACGCACGAGCCGCTCGGTCTCCTCGTCCAGGCGCAGGTCGAGCTCGTCCTCGAGCCGCACTGCGCGCAGCAGGCGCAGGGGGTCGTCGCGGAAGACGCTCGTGCCGACCGCGCGAAGCCGCCGCTCCGCGAGGTCGACTCGCCCGCGGAATGGGTCGACCGGATCGCCTCCCGCCAGCGGTCGCGCGATCGCGTTGATCGTGAAGTCGCGCGTCGCAAGGTCGTCCTCGATCCCGTCGCGCAGCGGGGTGAAGTCGACCGTGCGGCCCTCCTCGAGCGCGACCCTCCAGGCCCCATGGCGCTCGGAGAGCGGAAAAGGTGCGCCGCCTGAGCGCTTCGCGTAAGCCCTGGCCGCGTGCTTCGGATCTCGACAGGCGATGTCGAGATCGACCAGCTCCCGACCCAGCAGCTCGTCGCGGACGGCGCCGCCCACGACCCAGGCGTCCTCGCCGTCAAGCACTCCCTGCGCGGCCTCAAGCACGCTACGCGTCCTCGTATCCCGCGATGGCGTACCGATCGTGTGCTCCATTCCGCGGCTGCGCGCCTTCATGCATCTATGACTCCTCTCCGCGCGCGCCGCGGATCCGAGTTCGTCCCGCAGACCAGCTCGTAGTTGATCGTCCCCGCCACGCGCGCGTGATCCTCCGCCAGCACGCCGTGGCCGAGGATCGTCACCGGCGCACCGACTGGCTCCTCCGCGTCGAGCTCGACCGCGAAGGCGTCCATCGAGACCGTGCCGACCACGCGACGCATCTCCCCGCCGACCCGCACCTCGGTCCCTGTCAAGTCGCGCCGGAAGCCGTCCGCGTAGCCGACCGGCACGATCCCGATCCAGGTCGGCCGCTCGGCGACGAAGCGACGTCCATAGCCGGTGCTTTCGCCAGGCTCGAGCCGTTTGACCTGCGCGAGGTAGCTGCGCCACGAGAGCGCAGGCTCGAGCCCGTCGGCGCTCGGATCCTCGCCGAAGGGCGACAGGCCGTAGAGCGCGACCCCGCAGCGGGCCGCGTCGAAGCGCGCCGCCGGAAGCCGCAGCGCGGCCGCGCTGTTGGCGACGTGGCGCATCAGGTCGGAGTACGGCTCGGTCGCGCGGCGAAATAGTTCGACTTGCCGGTCGGCGAAAATCGGGTCCGAGTCGGCCGTGGCCAGGTGCGACATCAGCCCGACGACCTCGGCCGGAGGCTTCGGCAGCTCGGCCAGGCCCCACCTCCCCATGCCGGTGTCGAGCTTGAGATGGACGTGCACACCCTCCGGGATCTCGTCGTCCCAGACGGCGAGCTCGAGATTGGCCTCGCGAGCCTCGGCGACCTCGCGGCTCGAGGAGGTCGGCCCCATCACGACGATCCGCGCGAGCGAGAACTCAGCGCGCAGCTCGAGCGCCTCCGGCACCGTCGCCAAGCAGAGCGCCCCCGCACCCTCGTCGAGCGCGACACCGGCCACGTCTACCGCTCCGTGGCCGTATGCGTTCGCCTTCACGACGGCCCAAAGCTGTGCGCCCTCCAGCACCCGCAGTAGCGTTCGCGCGTTGCGCCGTACCGCGCCGAGGTCGACGATCAGCTCAGACCGGTGCATCGAGCACCAGCGGCAGTGCGCCGACGATGTCGCTCGCGATCGCGCCCGACTGCGGGAGCAGCGTCGAGGCGAGCTGCTGCGCAGCGGCTGCTGCGGCGGCGGCGAGGCGCGGCTCGACGCCCTTGGCGAGGAACGCGCCGACGATCCCCGTGAGGACGTCGCCACTTCCGGCCGTTGCCAGTGCCGGGGTGCCGAGGGCGGAGACGAGGACACCCTGACCGGGAGCCGCGATCAGCGTGTCGGCGCCCTTGAGGAGACAGACACAGGTGAACCGCTCAGCCGCCCGCCGCACCGCTTCGAGCCGGTGCGCGGCGACCCAGTCGCCCTCCTCGCGCAGGAGCCGCGCCAGCTCACCCTCGTGAGGGGTCAGCACGGTCGGCGCCGACCGCTCGAACGGCTCCAGGTCGTGGAGGCCGTCCGCGTCCACGACAGCCGGCCGGTCGAGCTCCTCCAGCAGCCGCCTCACCACCTCATTGGGCCCCTTGCCGCGCCCGAGCCCTGGACCGAGGGCAACCGCGCCGGCCTTGGCCGCGAACTCGATGATGGGCTCGATCGCCCGCGGCGAGATCCGGCCGTCGTCCTCGGGGCAGGGCAGCTTCACTGCCTCGAGCAGCCGCTGCTCGAAGACCGCCAACGTCGAGTCGGGCACTGCGACCGCGACGTAGCCGGCATCCGCGCGAAAGGCCGCTTCGGCCGTGAGAGACGGCGCTCCCGTCAGCCCGCGCGAGCCGCCGACGACGAGCACCGTTCCGGCCGTGTACTTGTTCTGGTCGGCCCGCCGACGCGGAATCTCGCCCAGGATCGCCGGCGTGACGAGCCGGTGTTCCGTGTCGAGCGGCGCGAGCCCGATGTCGGCGACAACTACCTCGCCTGCCCGGAAGCGACCCGGCCCGACCTCGAGCCCCACCTTCGGCCCGTGAAAGGTCACTGTGAGGTCGGCCTTGACACAGACGCCTTCTACCTCGCCGGTGGAGGCGTCCACGCCGGAGGGCAGATCGACCGAGACTACCGGCGCCCCGGCCCCGTTGATCGCCTCGATCGTCCGAGCGGCGTCCTCTCGCGGCTCGCCGTGGAAGCCGGTGCCGAAGAGCGCGTCGATCACGACGTCGGCCTCCGCGAGCGGTGCGTCTTCGGCCGGGCGCGCAGCCCTGCCCGCCTGCTCCAGCACCTCGAGCGCGATGCGGCCGTCCCCCCCGTTCGCGCCGCCGCCGCAGACGGCCACGAAGCGCCGCGCCTCCGGAAAGCGCCGCATCGCCTCCTCGGCGACCGCGCGGCCCGCACGCGCCATCAGCTCCTCGACGTCGTGCCCGGCCTCGGCGGCCTTCATCTCCTCGGCCGTGTAGAGGCCAAGGCTCATTTCAGGCTGAAGCTTCGTCGTCGGGGCGCGATGGGTGGTGCGTGGCAAGGACGCAAACGCATACGCGTCCTGGGATCACGTGAGGCTATGGGTGCGACTGAGGACGCAGTCCACGCGCCGCACAGCGCGTTCCGGCGGCACAAGGCTTCAGTCTGGAAGGGGCCGTTATGCATCGGACACGACACACACCGCCTGCGCCAGCTCACGGGAATGAGTCATCGAGAGCTCGATCTCGCGTGCGCCGACCCGCTCGGCCCATGCCTTCGTCTTGCCGGAGAGCGTCACCCCCGGCTTCGGCCGGCCGGCGATCTCGATCTCCCGCCATGTGAAGCGCACGCCGGAGCCAAGCGCCTTGCCGACGGCCTCCTTGCCTGCAAAGCGAGCCGCGTAATGCTGCGGGGGGTTTGGCTTCGACTCGCAATACGCGCGTTCGGCCTCAGTGAAGCAGCGCTCGCGGAAGCCGGGGTAACGCTCGAGGGCCCGGGCGATCCGCTGGATCTCGATCAGGTCGACGCCGACTCGCACGGCCGGAAGACTACGGGGCGGATTCAATCCACTCGGGGAGCGCTGCGATCGAGCTGATAATCCCCTCCGGCCTGACCCTCGCGCCCTCGATCGAATCCGGCCGGAACTTACCCGTGCGCACGAGCACGGTGCGCAGCCCGCACGCGGCAGCCCCGGCGATGTCGGCCTCGATGTCGTCGCCCACCATCCAGGTCAGCTTGGCGTCCGAGTCGAGCGCGTCGAGCGCGGCGTCGAAGTAGGCGGCGCTCGGCTTGCCGAGCACGGTCGCCTGGACGTCGGCAGCGTACTCGAGGCCGGCCACGAACGCGCCCGAATCGAGGAGTGGCCCGCGCGCGGTCTGCCACCAGCGGTTCTTGTGCAGGGAGTAGAGCTCGGCGCCGGCCTGGAGCTCGGCAAAGGCCCGCGCGAGGTTCATGTAGCTGAAGACCTGGTTGTTCGTCTCCGGGCTCTCCTCGGCGCCGCCGAGGAGCACGGCGTCCGCGCCCTCGCCGACGAGCTCGATCCCTTCGAGGTCCTCGACGATGTCGGGCATCGTCAGCGCGAGGACGCGCTCGCCCTTGAGCGCATGTGCGGCCGCGAGCGGCGTCGTCTGGAGCTCCTCGTCCCCGAGCTCGACCCCGAAGCCGCGGAGCTGCTCGGCCAGCCGGCGACGAGAGTGCGTGGTGTTGTTCGTCACGAAGCGGAGCCGGTGGCCGGCCTCCCGCAGCCGGGCGACCGCCGCGCCGCCCCCTTCGATCGGTTGGCCCGAGACGTGAAAGACACCGTCGACGTCGAGGAGAATCGCACTCACCGACCAAGCCTCCAGAGCGCGTGCATAACCTTCGTCTCGCCCAGATGAGCGCTTCGTTCACCAAACCGGACGCGTAGCGTGGCCATGGAGCGCGAGTCTATTCAGGTGACCCGGTCGGTCTCCATCCCGCGCGCGGAGATCGAGCTCCGGTTCTCGCGCTCGAGCGGCCCGGGGGGCCAGCACGCGCAGAAGAGCGACACGCGCGTCGAGGCGACCTTCGACATCGAGAGCTCGGCAGGGCTGAGCGACGCTCAGAAGCGGCGTGTGATCGCGAAGGTGGGGCCCGTGCTGCGCTCAGTCGCGCAGGACGAGCGCAGCCAGTGGCGCAACCGGGAGCTGGCGACGGAGCGGCTCGTCGAGTCGCTGCGCGAGGCGCTCAAGGTCCCGCGCAGGCGCCGGCCGACGAAGCCAAGCAGGGCAGCCGTCGAGCGGCGGCTCGAGGAGAAGCGCCGCCGCAGCCAGGTCAAGCGCCGGCGCCGGGGCCTGGAGTGAGCCAGCGGACAAGCTGTCCGTCCGCTCCCCTGCGCCTCATCCCGAGCCGCGTGGACGCCGTGTTGGGCGCCCGTTGCCGCGCGGTCCGGCAGCGCGTCGACGAGCTCGACCGAGAACGGCACGAGCAGCAGGCGCGGCGTCTCGATCAGGCGCGCTCGGCGCGGGCGAGAAAGTCGCGGACCAGCTCGAGCGTCCTCTCGGGCTCCTCGGCCTGCGCCATGTGGGAGCTCTCCTCGAGGACGACGTACTCCGAGCCCGGAATCGCGCGGTGCGCTGCCTCGGTCATAGCAGGGGTGACCTCGTCGTAGCGGCCGGAGAAGACGAGGGTCGGCACCTCGATCTGCCCGAGCCGATCGGTGATGTCCCAGTCCTTGAGCGTGCCGATCACGTGGAACTCGCTCGGGCCGTTCATCGAGCGGTAGACCTCGGGGTTCGCCTCGAGGACCGTGAAGCACTCGACGAGCCAGTCGGGCCACGGGTCGGTCCGGCAGAGGTGGCGCTGGTAGAAGACCATCACCGCCTCCTCGTAGGCGGGATCGTCGGTGGTACCTGCTTCCTCATGCTCGCGCAACGTCGCCTCGACCTCGGGCGGCAGCTCCGAGCGCAGCCGCCGCAGCTCGGGCATCCAGTCGGGAACGCTGGCGGGCGAGCTCTCGACGATCAGCGAGACGAGACCCTCGGGCCCACCGCTCGCGTACTGCATGCCGAGCATCCCGCCCCAGGAATGGCCGAGGACGTGCACTCGCTCGAGGCCGAGGGCGCCGCGCACAACGTCGAGCTCCTCGACGTAGAGCTCGGGAGTCCACATCGCCGCATCGTGCGGTCCCGAGACCGCCGAGTTGCCGGAGCCGAGCTGATCGTAGAGCACGACCCGCCGTTCGTCGGCGAGGGCCTCGTAGGGCTTGAGGTGGAGCCAGTTCGCTCCAGGGCCGCCGTGCAGACAGAGAAGCGGCAGCCTGCCGTCCTCGCTCGCCGCGTCGAGAGAGCGGTACCAGGTCTCGGCGCCGTGAAAGGGGACCCGCCCCTCGGTAACGGCCATAGGCGCGTTTATATCGCGGCGAGGCTAGGGTCCAGCGCGGCATGCGACTCTGGGGGTCAATCGGCAACGGCCGCGACATGGCGGTCGACCTCGGCACGGCGAACACGCTCGTGTTCATCCGCGGGCGCGGAATCGTGCTCTTCGAGCCGTCCGTGGTCGCGATTTCGGAGGAGACCGGCCGCGTTCACGCGGTCGGCGCCGAGGCCAAGCGGATGATCGGCCGTACGCCGGCCTCGATCCGCGCGATCCGCCCGCTGCGGCACGGCGTGATCGCCGACTTCGAGATCACCGAGGAAATGCTGCGCCACTTCATCTCGAGGGCGGGCGGCAGCCGGTTCGCGTTCGCGCGGGTCGTGCTCTGTGTCCCAAGCGGGATCACCGACGTCGAGCGCCGGGCCGTGGACGAGGCGACCCGCGCCGCCGGCGCCCGCTCGGTCTACCTGATCGAGGAGCCGATGGCCGCGGCGATCGGCGCGGACCTGCCCGTCGCCGACGCGGTCGCCAGCATGGTGATCGACATCGGCGGCGGTACGACCGAGGTCGCCGTGATCGCGCTGGGCGGCATGGTGGTCTGGGAGTCGATCCGCGTCGGCGGCTACGAGATGGACGACGCGATCGTCGACTACGTCAAGAACGTGCACAAGCTGCTGATCGGCCAGGAGACCGCCGAGGTGGCGAAGATCGACGTCGGATCCGCCTGGCCGGCCGACGACGCGACGGAGACCAGCGTCGCCGGGCGCGACCTGGTGACGGGGCTGCTGCGTCGAGTAACCCTCTCGGGTGGGGACGTGCGGCGGGCGCTCGAGGCCCCCGTCGGCCGGATCGTGAGCGCTGTCAAGGACACGCTGGAGCGGACGCCGCCGGAGCTGGCAGCCGATCTCGGCGTGCGCGGGATCGTGCTGGCGGGCGGCGGCTCCCTCCTCCGCGGGATCGACGAGCGCCTGCGCAGCGAGGTCGGTCTCCCGGTGCAGCTGGTGGAGTCGCCGCTGACCTGCGTCGCCGAAGGCGCCGGCCGCAGCCTGGACGAGCTGGAGACGCTGGACCGGGCCGCGAAGGCCCAGCGCAGGACCCGGAGCCGCCGCTAGATGGGTGATGCCATGAGATCGTCCGACTCGGGGCGCGAGCTGGCAGCTCTGGGGCACGGCGACGGGACGGTGGCGATGCTGGCAGCATCGGTGCCGGCCCGGCGCTGGGAAGCGGACGACCGGCGGAGGCCGGCGCGCGACACCCGGAGCGCCCGGCCCTCGTCGCGCGGGTGGGCGCGGAAGAACTCGACCAGCTTGCGCCGCTGCGGCGCCGCGCACCAGGGGCAAAAGCGGTACGCCGCCTCCAGCTCCCCTCGGCACTCGGCACACACGCGCATCCGGCTTCCTTCCACGAGGCGCTTGTCACCCGAGGGGTGATTCTCGCATGACGGGGCAAGCTTGGCGCCCTCCGCGCCCTCTCCGCTGTTTGTCCCTAGCGTTCCACCCGAGCCAAAGCCCCCGCGGGCGCGTAGCGTTCGGGGTCGTCCTCGAACCTCGCCCGGCAGCCCGGCCCGCAGAAGAAGTGCCGTTTGCCGCCGTGCTCGGCCGCCTCGGCCTGGCGCCGGTCTACCGTCATGCCGCAGACCGGGTCGCGGGCCCCGTGCCGCATCGTCAGCCCGAGCAAGGCGGCGGCGACCAGCGTGAAGACGATGTTCAGCACCGTCGTGTAGTTCCACGAGATTCCCCGCTCGGTGATCGACTCGATCGAGGGGCGTTGCTCGGGGATCAGCCCGAGCGCGCTGAAGATCGCGTCCACGACCAGCGCAGCCGCCACGATCGCCCCGAACATGATCGCCACCAGCAAAGCCGTCAAACGCCAGCCGTAGTAACGGCCGTAGATAAGCACCAGCGGGATGATGATCAGGTCGGCGTAGATGAATGCGATCACGCCGGAGAACGAGATCCCACCGGCCCAGAGCACCGCTGCCAGCGGCACGTTCCCAACCGAGCAGACGAACGAGAGCACGGCAACCAGCGGCCCGACGAGCACGTTCTCGAGCAGCTGCCACCGCCCACCCGTGTCCGTCAGAAAGAGGTCGTTGAAGACGCTCATCGGCAGCAGCGCGATGAACCCTGCGATCAGGAAGCCGCCGGTGATCTCCTTCCAGAGCATCCCCCAGTCGCCGCGGAAGTTGTGGGCGACATCCGACCACGCGTCCAGCGAGAGCAGCCGGGAGCCAGCGGCCGGATGGTGCTGATGGCCCGTGTCGGCCGCCTGGGCGTGTTCTCGGGCGCGCTCCTCCTGTCGCCACGAGACCAGCCCGCGGAGCCCGATCCACATCAGCACGATCAGGATCAGGCCTCCGACGAACTCGGCCAGCGTGAATTCCCAGCCGAGGAAGATCCACATCACGATCCCGATCTCGAAGACAAGGTTCGTGGAGGCGAACTGGAAGACCATCGCGGCCACCAGGCTCGCCCCCTTCTGGAACATCGACTTGGCGATCGCCACTGCCGCATAGCTGCAGGAGGACGAGGCCGCGCCGAGCCCGGTCGCGAGTACCACTGTCTTCAGGTCGCGCCGTCCGAGCGTCCGCTCCATCCGCGCCCGCGGCACCCAGGCCTGCACGATCGCCGACAACAGGAAGCCGAGCACGAGCGCCCACCAGACCTCCCACGCCATCTGAAAGGCGTTCCAGAGCCCCTGGCCGATCTGGTCGAGGACGTCCACGGCAGGCGACGATAGCGACGGGTCAGCGCTCGGTGGCCAGCCGCACACCGAAGGAGACGAGCACGAGCCCGGTGACCGCGTCCAACGTGCGCCGGACAGCCCCCCGGCGCAGGAGGTTGCGGGCTCTGGCGACGGCCACGGCGTAGGCCGTCAGCCAGACCAGGGTCAGCGTGGCGAAGCAGAGGCCGAGCGGCAGCATCGTCCAGAAGGCCGCGCCGGCCGGTGCGAACTGGGGCAACAGGCTCGTGAAGAAGACGGCGATCTTCGCATTGCCCAGGTTGCTGACGAGCCCCTGGCGATAGGCGGTGCGCGGCAGCAGCAGCGCCGGGGCGATCGCCGGGGCACTCGATCGGCGAGAGCGAACGGCGGCTGAGAGCGCCTGCAGGCCGAGATAAACGAGATACGCGGCCCCGGCGAGCCGCAGCGCCGTAAAGACAGGCTGCGAGGCGAGGAGCACCGCCGACAAGCCCAAGGTCGTCGCGAACGCCCATGTGACCTGCCCGCTGACCACGCCGAGGGCGGTGAACACACCGCCGCGCCGTCCCCCGGCGAGGGTGTTACGGATCGTCAGAGCCGTGTCCTGCCCGGGCGTGACGATGACCAGGAGGGACACTCCGAGAAACGCCGTGAACTGGCCGGCGCCCACCGTCGCGCGCTACTCGACCGTGACGGTTTTGGCCAGGTTGCGCGGCTGGTCGACGTTCAGGCCGCGCAGCCGTGCGATCCGGTAGGCCAGCAACTGCAGCGGCAGCACGGCCAGCACCGCCTGCAGGTACGCCGGCGTCCGGGGCACGTAGATGACGTCGTCGGCGTGGTGCTGGATGTCCTCGTTGCCGTCGGTGGCGATCGCGATCACGTGCGCGCCGCGGGCCCGGGTCTCCTGGATGTTGGAGACGACCTTGTCGTAGACGTGTGAGTCGGTCGCGACGACCACCACCGGCACGTCCTCGTCGAGCAGCGCGATCGGGCCGTGTTTCATCTCACCGGCCGAGTACGCCTCGGTCGGCACGTAGGCGATTTCCTTCAGCTTGAGCGCGCCCTCGAGGCAGACAGGCAGCCCGATGTGCCGCCCCAGGTAGAGGAAGAACGGCTTGTCGTGGTAGCGCTCCGCGATCTCCTCGATCGGGTGCCGGCCGTCCAGGAACGTCGCCATCCTCGCCGGAAGCTCGTGCACCTCGTCGAGGATGAACTTGAGCTCGTCGGGCTCCATCGTCTCCCGCACCTGGGCCAGCTTGAGGGCGATCAGGTAGAAGAGCGCGACCTGCGCCGTGAACGTCTTCGAGGCGGCGACCCCGATCTCGAGGCCGCAGCGCGTGTAGAGGACCGAGTCCACCTCGCGCGTGATCTGGGAGCCCATCATGTTGGTGATCGCCAGCGTGCGGGCGCCCTTCTCGCGGGCAAGCCTGATGGCGGCGATCGTGTCGGCGGTCTCGCCGGACTGCGAGATCCCGATCACGAGCGTGTCCTTGCCGACCACGGGGTTGCGGTAGCGCCACTCGCTGGCGACGTCGGGCTCGACCGGGACGCGAGCCCACTCCTCGATCACGTAGCGACCGACGACCCCCGCGTGGTAGGCGGTACCGCAGGCGAGGATCACGATCCGGCGCAGGTTGCGCAACTCGTCGTCGGTGAGCCCGAGCTCCTCGAGCTCGAGCCGGCCGTGCCGGACCCGGTCGCCGAGTGTCTCGCCGACGGCCTCCGGTTGTTCGTAGATCTCCTTGAGCATGAACGTCTCGTAACCGCTCTTCTCGGCCGCTTCGATGTCCCAGTCGACCTCCACCACCTCGCGCTCGAGCTCGCCGTCCTCCACGCAGACGAAGCGGGCGCCCGCAGGGGTGATCGAGACGACCTCGCCGTCCTCGATCAGCTGGATCGACCTGGTCTCGCCGATGAACGCCGCTGCCATCGAGGCGAGGTACATCTCGCCGTCGCCGACGCCCACGAGCAGCGGGCACTGCAGCCTGGCCCCCACGAGCTCTTCGGGGTGATCGTGGTGGATGACGACGAAGGCAAAGTGGCCCTCGAGCTCGCGGTAGGCGCTGCGCACGGCCTCCAGCAGGTCGCCGTCGTAATGACGCTCGATCAGGTGCACCACTACCTCGGCGTCGGTCGCCGAGCTGAACGTGTGGCCGTCGGCCTCGAGCGAGTCCTTGAGCTCGCGAAAGTTCTCGACGATCCCGTTCAGGACGATCGCCAGCTTGCCGTCGTCGCAGCCGGTCAGTGGGTGCGCGTTCTGCTCGTTGACGGCTCCGTGCGTGGCCCAGCGCGTGTGGCCGAGTCCGGTCGTGGCCTGGGAGCCGTTCGAGCCGGCCTCTCGCTTCAGCACCTGGAGGTTCCCGACGGCGCGCACGTAGTCGATCTCGCCGTTCTCCCGGAGCGCGAGGCCGGCCGAGTCGTAGCCGCGATATTCGAGGCGTTCGAGACCCTGGAGCAACAGGTCCTTACAGGCTCTCTGCCCGACGTATCCGATGATCCCGCACACGTCGAAACCTCCCTTAAGAACGCGAAAGGCCCGGCCGCTTTCCCGGCCCTGCGTCGGGCCGGTCAGCCGAGCTCTCGAGTAACGAGAGCGGAGATCGTACCACAGGCGTGCTCCGCTTCCGCAGCCGTTTCCGCCTCCGCGAGGACGCGGATCAGGGGCTCTGTGCCGGAAGCGCGCACCAGCACCCGGCCCCGGCCGCCGAAGCGCTCGTTCAGGCGCTCTACGGCCTCGACGACGGCCGCCGGGAGCTCGCGCCGCGCGACGCGGATGTTCGCCTTCGCCTGGGGGAAGCGCGGCATCACGGCCGCCGCCTCTTCCAGCGTGCGACCGGCCACGGCGCCGCAGAGCAGGAGCGCCGCGGCGAGCCCGTCGCCGGTGACGTGATCTCGCAGGTAGATGATGTGGCCGGACTGCTCGCCGCCCAAGAGGCCGCCTTCGCGGCGGAGCGCCTCGAGCACGTAGCGGTCGCCGACGTCGGTCGTCACCACACGGATCGCATGCTCTTCGGCGAGACGGTGCAAGCCGAGGTTCGCCATCACGGTGACGGCGATCAGCTCGACCTCCAGGTGCAGCATCAGGATCGCCAGGATCTGGTCGCCGTCAACGACCCTGCCGCACGCATCGACTGCGAGCATGCGGTCACCATCGCCGTCGAACGCCACGCCGAGGTCGGCACCGGAGCAAGTAACAGTCTGTTGCAAAGTAGCGAGGTCGGTGGCGCCGCAGCCGACGTTGATGTTCGTGCCGTCGGGATCGCAGCCGATCGCCTTCACGTCGGCACCCAGCCGCTCGAAGGCGGACGGCGCGATTCCCGAGTAGGCGCCGTTGGCGCAGTCGACGACGATCCGGAGGCCGGTGAGGTCGGAGCCGAAGCGTTCGACGATGTGCTCGAGGTAACTGTCGGTCGCGACGCCGACGTGATCGATTCCGCCCGGCGACCCCTCGAACGGTGCTTCGATGAGCGCCTCGATCTCCTCTTCGGCGGCGTCGGTCAGCTTCTGGCCCTCGCGGTCGAAGAGTTTGACGCCGTTGTACTCGGGCGGGTTGTGCGAAGCAGAGATGACTGCGCCGAGATCGAGTGCCAGCAGCGCGACTGCGGGCGTCGGCAGGACTCCCGCGAGTACGGCGTTCCCCCCCGCGGCGACGACGCCCCGCGCGAAGGCCTCCTCGAGCTCGGGCCCGGAGGCGCGAGTGTCGCGTCCCACGAAGACGCGTCCTCCCCGCGACCAGAGAGTGGCGGCGCGGCCGACGCGCTCGACGAGCTCGGCGGTCAGATCCTCGCCGACGACTCCACGGACGCCGTCAGTGCCGAAGTACCGGCGCAACCTAGATGACTGAAGCCGGTATCTCGCGCGCTCGGCTGCGCGATCTGGCGTGTCTGGGCCGCTCCCGCCCCGAGGCGTGCGACCTCATGGCCTCAGCCATCTAGCGCTTGGAGAACTGCGGCGCCTTGCGCGCCTTGTGCAGCCCGGCCTTCTTGCGCTCGACGATCCGGGCGTCGCGCGTCAAGAAGCCTGCACGCTTGAGCGACACGCGCAGCTCTGGGTCGGCCTCGACGAGCGCGCGGGCGATGCCGTGGCGCACGGCGCCTGCCTGACCGCTCGGCCCGCCGCCGTGCACCCGGACCCGGAGGTCGAAGGTCCCCTCGACCCCCGCGACCTTCAGCGGTGCGAGCGCGAGCTCGCGGTGCGTGGCGCGCGGGAAGTACGCCTCGATGGTGCGGCCGTTGAACCACGTCGTCCCGTCGCCTGGGCGCAGGATCACGCGCGCAACGGAGGTCTTGCGCTTGCCGGTGCCCTGGTACTGAGCCAGCTCGGCCACGCTATGCGTCCTCTGTTCCAAGCTGCTTGGGCGCCTGGGCCTCGTGCGGGTGCTCAGGCCCCGCGTAGATCTTCAGCTTGCGGATCTGGGCGCGCGCGAGGCGGTTTCGCGGGAGCATGCCTTTGACGGCCTTCCGCAGGACCTCGGTCGGCCGGCGCTCGAGCTGCGCGCGTAGCGGCCGGCTCTTGAGCCCGCCGGGGTAACCGGAGTGGCGGTAGTAGATCTTGTCGTCGAGCTTCTTGCCGGTGACCGCGATCTTCTCCGCGTTCACGACGACGACGAAGTCGCCCGTGTCCACGTGCGGCGTGTACTCGGGCTTGCCCTTGCCGCGCAGCGTGTCCGCGATCTGCGTAGCGAGACGCCCGAGGGTCTTCCCCTCGGCGTCCACCACGTACCAGAGGCGATCGATCTCGCCGGGTTTGGCGTTCCAGGTCTTCATGAAAAGCGGCGGACTCCTTGTCCGCCGGGCCGGAATGGTAGCAGCCCGGCCCGGAATTCCGACGCGCCGCCGTGGCTCGGGTGACGCACGTACGCGGCCCCGAGGGCGGCTTGCGCGACCCGCCCGACGGCGATCACCCTGCGGCCTGCTGCCAGCTCATCCACCAAGGGCCGCGCACCCTCGATCTCGCCGCGAGTAGGCCGCCGGTTCGTCGCCGGCCGGCCTGCGAGGTGCGGGTGCGTGGGCACCGCGTTCCAGCAGAGCGTCTCCTCCTCGAGGCCGAGCTCGGCAAGCACCCTGCGGACGATCGTCGCCGTCGCCTCGGCCGGGCCGCAGCCGGTCAGTTGCCGTTCGGACATGAACGGGATCCCGGAGATGCGGGCGCCCCGGTAGCCTGCGGCCTCGCCGACAAGCAGCAGAGGAGCCTCGCAGCGGCCCTCCAGGTACCCGCGCAGGCGCTCCCGGCGCAACGCGGCGCCCCTCCCGTCACGATAGAAGTTGAAGGTCTCGCCGATCCGCGCGCGGGCCATTCGCTCGATGAGCTCCTCCATCCGAACCCGAACTCTGACCGACGGCGGCCAGCAGCCGCTGGAAATTGCGCGCGAGCTGGCGGAATTCCTCGCGCCGGCCCGTTCCTCCCTCGACCTGGCGCAGTACGACTTCCACCTCGGCGCGGAGACGGCAGCGGTCGTGGCGGATGCCCTCAAGGGGGCCGCCGGGCGCGGAGTCGCAGTGCGGATCGTCTACGACGTCGACCATGCGAACCCGATCCCGGTGCCGCCCCCGCCGGAGCCGGACGTGGAGCTGATCGCCTCGCTCGGTCTGCCCGCGCGCCCGATCGCCGGCGTGCCGGACCTGATGCACCACAAGTACGTCGTCCGGGATCGCGAGTCGGTCTGGACCGGCTCGACGAACTGGACCGACGACTCATGGGCGCACCAGGAGAACGTGATCGTCACCGCCGACTCGCCCGAGCTTGCGCACGCCTTCACGCTCGATTTCGAAGAGCTCTGGGAGACGGGCGAGGTCGCGCGCAGCGGCTTCGTCGAGCCGCGGCCCCTGGACGTCGGCGACGCGCGGGTCAAGCCATGGTTCACCCCGGGCCACGGCGAGGCGCTCTCTCACCGGATCGCGAAGAAGATCGCGCAGGCGAAGCACGTGCGGATCTGCTCACCCGTGATCACCGCGGCGCCCGTGCTCGCGACCCTCGCTCAGGTGGTCGCCGACGGCCGTGCGGACGTCGCCGGCTGCGTGGACGCGACGCAGATCGCCGACGTCGTGCGCCAGTGGCACGCGAACGGCAACGTCGCCTGGAAGCTGCCGCTGCTCCAGCGGATCATCGCAGGGCCCTTCACCGGGAAGCTCTCCGAGCCGTGGGAGCTCGGGAGCCTGCACAACTTCATGCACGCGAAGGTCGTCGTTGCGGACGAGGACGTGTTCGCCGGCTCATTCAACCTCTCGCATTCAGGCGAGCAGAACGCCGAAAACGTGCTCGAAATTCGCCACGCCGGCCTGGCGGAGCGCTTGAGCGCGTACGTGGACGAGGTGCGGCACCGGTACCCGGCACTGCGCTCTCATGGCGAGTCTGCCGCCTGAGGCGACGCCGCTCACTGCTCGATTGTCCCTTCGGCCCGGGCCGGTTCTAGACGGACTCGACGTCCGGCGCGACGCCGATGCGGCGCCGCTCTTCGCGCTCCGCCTCTCGCTGCCAGAGACGGTTGAGGTGGTGCTGGCGTACACAATTTCGAACGGCAGCAGAAAGAGCGCGACGAGGAAAAGCAGGAAGCCGGTCACATGGCTGATGCGATCCTCGAGTCCCACGAGCTCCTGCGCACGGCCGATTCGCTTGTAGAACCGCCATTGCGACACGAACGGCGGAACGATCACGATCCAGCCGATGGTGATCGCGAGATCGCGCCGAACGGGCTCACCGCGAGAGGATTCTCATCCGAGTCGAGCGCAAAGCCAAAGTCGTTCAGCTCGGAGTTTCGCATTCCGTACCAGAAGATGTAGTAGATGCCGAGGGTGACGATCGCCAGGACGAACGCGATCCACGGCTGAATCACCTTGACCGTGCCCGCTCCCTGGACGGTCAGTTTCCGAGCCATCGCCCGAGCCGCCTACTCCCACTCGATCGTCGAGGGCGGCTTCGACGTGATGTCGAGCACGACCCGGTTCACCGCGGGCACCTCGTTCACGATCCGGCTCGAGATCGTCTCCAGCAGGTCGTACGGCAGACGCGCCCAGTCCGCAGTCATCGCATCGTCGCTCGTCACGGCACGGATCACCACCGGGTAGCCGTACGTGCGCTCGTCGCCCTGCACGCCCACTGAGCGAATCGCCGGCAGCACGGCGAACGACTGCCACAGCTCACGGTAGAGGCCGGCCCGCCGCACCTCCTCCTGGAGGATCGCGTCGGCCTGCCGCAGGATCTCGAGCCGCTCGTGCGTGACTTCGCCGATGATCCGGATCGCGAGCCCCGGCCCCGGGAACGGCTGGCGCCAGACCATCCGCTCGGGCAGGCCCAGCTCCTCGCCCACCCGCCGGACCTCGTCCTTGAAGAGCAGGCGCAGCGGCTCGACGAGCTCCATCTCCATGTCCTCGGGAAGGCCGCCGACGTTGTGGTGCGACTTGATCTTCGCCGCGACCGCCGCGTCGCCACCCGACTCGATCACGTCGGAGTAGAGCGTTCCCTGGACGAGGTGGCGAATGTTCCCCAGCCGGGTCGACTCGCCCTCGAAGACACGGATGAACTCTTCGCCCACCGCCTTCCGCTTCTCTTCCGGGTCGGCCACGCCCTGCAGCCGCGCGAGGAACCTGTCCTGCGCCTGGACGTGGACTAGCGGCACGTGGAAGTGGCCCTCGAAGGTCTCGACGACCTGCGCCGCCTCGTCCTTGCGCAACAGCCCGTGGTCGACGAATACGCAGACGAGCTGGTCGCCGACCGCCTTGTGCACGAGCAGCGCCGCCACCGCCGAATCCACGCCGCCGGAGAGGGCGCAGAGAACGCGCTCGGCGCCGACCTGCCCGCGGATCCGCTCGACCTGCTCCTCGATCACGGCCGCTGCCGTCCACGTCGCCGGCGCGCCGGCGACCGCGTAGAGGAAGTTCTTCAGCAGGTCGGTCCCGTGCGGCGTGTGCAGCACCTCCGGGTGGAACTGCACGCCGTAGAGGCGCCGCTCCGGATCCTCGAAGGCAGCCACCGGCGCCGCCGGCGACCCTGCCGTCACGCGTGCGCCCGCGGGCGGCGCGGTTACCGAGTCGCGGTGGCTCATCCAGCCTGTCTGCTCGGGTGGCAGACCGGCGAAGAGCTCGCTCTCCGCCTCCGCGGTCAGCTCAGTCTTCCCGAACTCCGAGACCCCGGTGCGCTCGACGCTGCCGCCGAGATCCTGCGCCATCAGCTGCATCCCGTAGCAGATGCCGAGTGTCGGCACTCCCAGCGCGAACAGCTTCGCATCGACCCGCGGCGCCCCCTCCGCGTACACGGAGGCCGGGCCGCCGGAGAGCACGAAGGCCCGCGGATTCCGGGCCCGCGCCTCCGCCGCCGAGATCGAGTGCGGGACGAGCTCCGAGTACACGCGGCACTCGCGCACACGCCTGGCGATCAGCTGCGCGTACTGGCCGCCGCAGTCGAGGACGAGGACCGGCCGCTCCTCCGGCGCGGGCTCCGCGACCGGCAGAGCGACGACCTCGCCCACTAGTAGGGCACCTAGCCCATCCCGATCCGCTGAGCCTGCTGGAGGGACTTGCCCTCGGTCTTGATCGCCGGCGCGAGCATCACCTCGGCCTTCTGGAAGTCATGAATCGACTCGTAGCCGCAGGTCGCCATCGAGGTGCGCAGCGCGCCCATCAGGTTGAGCGTGCCGTCGTTCTCGCGCGCCGGGCCGATCACGATCTCCTCGAGCGTCGCGCTCTGATCAACCGCAACGCGCGCCCCGCGCGGCAGCGTCGGGTGGAAGGTCGCCATGCCCCAGTGGAAACCGCGGCCGGGCGCCTCTTTGGCCCGCGCGAGCGGCGAGCCGACCATGACCGCGTCCGCGCCGCAGGCGATCGCCTTGGCGATGTCGCCGCCGGTGCGCATGCCGCCGTCCGCGATCACGTTGACGTACTTGCCGGTCTCGAGCAGGTGCTGGATCCGAGCCGCCGTCGCGTCCGCTATCGCCGTCGCCTGGGGCACCCCGACGCCCAGGACTCCTCGCGTCGTGCAGGCCTGGCCGGGCCCAACGCCGACGAGGACGCCCTCCGCCCCGGTCCGCATCAGGTGCAGCGCCGTCTGGAACGAGGCGCAGCCGCCCACGATGACCGGGATCGGCAGGCTCGAGATGAACTCCTTGAGGTTGAGCGCGTGCCCGTTCGAGGAGACGTGCTCCGCGGAGACCACCGTCCCCTGGATGACGAGGATGTCGAGACCCGCCTCGAGCGCAGCTTCGTAATGCTCGCGTACCTTCTGCGGGGTCAGCGAGCCGGCGACGAGCACTCCGGCCTCCTTGATCTCGCGGATGCGCGAGGCGATCAGCTCCGGCTTGACCGGCTCGGAATAGATCTTCTGCATTCCGCTCGTGGCCTGCTCTTTCGGGAGGCGCGCGATCTTCTGCAGCTCGCGGTCGGCGTTCTCGTAACGCGTGAAGATGCCCTCGAGGTTGAGGACCCCCAGGCCGCCGAGCTTGCCGAGCTCGATCGCAATCTTGGGCGAGACGACGCCGTCCATCGCCGAGGCGATCAGGGGCAGCTCGAGCAGGTGCGGGCCGAGCTTCCAGCCGATGTCCACGTCTTGCGGGTCGCGCGTGCGCCGCGAGGGCACGATCGCGATGTCGTCGAACCCGTACGCCTGCCGCGCTTTCTTGCCGCGACCGATCTCTATCTCCACGCTATACAACCCCCTTCCAAGCGAAATGCCCAGGCGCAATTGCACTCGCCTGGGCTGAAAAACCTGTCCTGCTGCCGTCTCTCAAGATGGGAGGCGATCGTAGCACCGCCCCTGGACGGTGGATCAGCGCCTGCGCAGGTGCCCGTGCGTAACGCCGAGGACGGCAATGACCAGAGCCGCCGCAGACGGCACCAGAGGCAGGCGCTGGCGGTTCATCCCCTGAGTATCGGCGCGCGCCGGGCGCCCCCTTAGAAGCGCTCAGCCGTCGTTGCCGACGGGCTCGAGCTGGGCGACCTCGACCCCGGCGACGAGGCGTCCGGCCTCACGCGTCGCGAAGCGGCCCGCGCCGAGCTCCAGCGTCGAGGCGGCGCCTGCAGCGACCGCGCTGCGAAGGGCCTCCTCGTCGGTGCGGCCGTCGAGACGCGCCGCGATGAAGGCTGCGAGCAGCACGTCCCCGGAGCCGACCGCGGAGACCGGGTCGACGCGTGGCGCGAGCGCGCGGAAGCGGCTGATCTGGCGCTCGGAGCGGAGCAGCGCCCAGCAGCCCGACTCGCGCGTGATCAGGACGTTGCGTGCGCCTAGCTCGGCGATCGTCTCGAGCCCGGCGATGAAGTCGTCGTCGTCGTGGAACTCCTGCCCCGCCAGCAGCTCGGCCTCACGCTCGTTCGGCGTGACGAGCAGCGGCTCGGCCTGGGCGCCTAGGCGCAGCGGCTGGCCCTCCGAGTCGAGCACGGTCTGGGCACCGCGGCGGTTGAGCTCGCGCACGGCCTCGGCGTAGAAGCTGTCCTCGATCCCGCGCGGGAGGGAGCCGGCGAAGACGACGTAGTCGGCGCCGCGGGAGAGGTAGGCGAGCTTCTCGAGCAGGATCTCCAGCTCCTCCGGCTCCACGTGCGGTCCCCACTCGTTCACCTCGGTGTAGCTCGAGCCGGTCGGGTCGACGATCGCCGTCGAGGTGCGCGACTCGTCGTCGATGCGGACGAAGTCGTTCAGGATCGCCTCGCTCGTCAGCTCCTCGACGATGCGCGTGCCGGTGCGCCCTCCGACCAGGCCGCTCGCGACGACGGGCACGCCGAGGCTCTTCAGGGCGCGGGCGATATTGATTCCCTTGCCGCCGGCGAGCGTGAGCCCCTGGCTCGCGCGGTGGCGCTGCCCGCGCTGGAAGTTCGGCACCGTCAGCGTGCGGTCGATCGCAGCATTCATGGTGACGGTGACGATCACGTGAGCCATCCCCACATGTGGTGCAGGGTACGTCCCGCGTACCACCCCGCGCGGCTGGCGAGGCCAGGACGTGTGACGGAGCGAGCGGCGACGAGCCGGACTCGCCCGACCAGGCGCCTGCGCTGGAAGACCAGGATCTGGCCCAGCGCCTGACCCCGGCGCACGGGCAGGGCGACCGCGGTGGCGGCGACCACGCGCCGCACGAGTGGGTGGTCGACCCGCACCTCCGGAGCGAGCGAGCGCGCCGCGACGAGCTCGAGCCGCTTGCGGCCGTAGCCGAGCGCGGCCGAGGCGTACGCGCGCCCCCGCACGGCCACGGCAGCAGGCCGATAGCGCGAGAAGCCCCAGTCGAGCAGTTCCCCCAGGTCGGCGTTGCGCGTGCTGCGATCGGGGCTGCCGAGCAGCGTCGCGTAGACCGTCACGCCGCGCCTCCGCGCCGCCGCCACCTGCGACCAGCCGGCCGCCGAGGTGTGACCGGTCTTGACGCCGAAGATCCCCGGGTAGCTGTAGAGGAGGTCGTTCCAGGTATGCAGCGCGCGGCCACCGGAGATCGTGGCTCCCCTCTGGCGCACGATCTGGCGCACGAGCGGCCGGTGCATCAGTAGGCGTGCCAGCAGCGTCACGTCGCGCGCGCTAGAGACGTGACCGGGGGCGTCGAGCCCGTCGGGTCGGACGAAGTGCGTATCTCGCAGCCCGAGCTGTCGCGCCCGCGCGTTCATCATCGCGACGAATCGCGACTCGCTCCCGCGACCGACGTAGACCGCGAGGGCGTCGGCCGCGTCGTTCGCGCTCTGGATCAGCGCTGCCTCGAGCAGCTCGCGCACGGTCAGGCGCTCCCCCGGTCGGAGGTCGACGCTCGATTCGCCGACCTCCGCGGCGAAGGGGCTGACGAGGACCGTCTCGCCGGGCCGCGCGTGCTCCAGGGTCAACAGGACCGTCATCAGCTTGGTGATGCTTGCGATCGGCAGACGCTCGCGTGCGTTGCGAGCGAGCAGGACCTCGCCGGTGACGCCGTTCTCGACGACGAAGGAGCGCCCCGTCACTTGCGGCGGCGCGCCGAGAACCGGGGCCGCGAAAGCGAGAGCCGCGGCGGCGACGACCAGGCGGCGCGTCACGGAGCGGCGATTCTACAGGTCTTCACTTGATGCGAATCCGCTGGCCCACCTCGAGGCTCGTCGGCTCGATCCCGGGGTTCAGGGCGAGCAGCTCCTCGACGGTGGTGCCGAAGCGGATCGCGACGTCGCTCAGCGTCTCCCCGATGCGCAGGCGGTAAAAGCGCGGGCGTTTGACGACCGTGGTGGTCGTTATCGGCGTGGAGGTCGTGCGCGTGGTCGCAACGCTGGTCGTGCTCGGCGAGGAGGTGGTCTGGAGGCCCGAGCGCACCAGCAGGACGGCGATCGTGACCGCGGCGAGGAACGCGGCGGGAGCGCCGTACCGCTTCACCTCCCCCCGCCAGCCGCGCGCCAAGCCTTACCAGCCCGACACGGCCCAGACCTCACGGCGCAACCTCGCCGCCTCCAAGGCCGCCGCCGTTCGCCAGTCCTCCTGGCCGCTGCGGAAGGCGTAGATGACGCTGCGGGAGGCGTTGACGAGCGCGCTCGCCGGGCCGCTCGTGAACGCGCGGGCGAGATCGGCGGGAGTCGCACCCTGCGCACCGACCCCGGGCAACAGCAGGATCGCCTTCGGCAGCAGTCGGCGCGCCTCGCCCACCGCGCGCGGGTGAGTCGCGCCGACCACGGCCCCGACGCTCGAGAGGCCGCGCTCGCCGACGAGCTCCTCGCCGAGCTCGTGCACGAGGCGGGCGACGTGCTGCCAGAGCGGTCGTCCGTCGGAGAGAACGAGGTCCTGGACGTCGGCCCCGCCCTCGTTCGAGGTCTTGACGATGCAGAAGATCCCTGACCCGATCCGCCGGCACGCGCCGAGAAAGGGCTCGATCGAGTCGCGACCGAGATACGGGTTGACCGTCAGCGCGTCGGCGAGCGCCGGCCGCTCGCCGTGGGGCTCGAGATAGGCGGAGGCGTAGGCGCGCGAGGTCGAGCCGATGTCCGCGCGCTTCCCGTCGGCGAGCACGATCAACCCTGCCGAGCGCGCGTAGGCGCAGACCTCCTCGAGGGCGCGGATGCCGTCGGCGCCGAGCGCCTCGAAGTACGCGAGCTGCGGCTTGACCCCGACGACATGCGGCGCGACCGCGTCGATGATCCCGCAGCAGAAGCGCCCGCAGGCCTCCGCCGCCGCCGGGCGCGCGAGGTGCGCATCTCCGGCTAGCTCGACCGGCAGCAGGTCCGGCCGCGGGTCGAGACCGACGAGAAGCTGCGAGCGTTTGCGCTCGACCGCCTCGGCCAAGCGGTCGGGAAAGAGGGCAGCGGCGATCGCCGGCTCAGCGCTCACGCGAGAGAGGCTAGCGCCATGTTCGGCCCACAACGGCGCAGGGCCGCTCACGCGGCCCTGCATCTCAAACCTTGAGGGAGGCTCGACTAGTAGCCGCCGCCGCCCATGCCGCCGCCGCCGTTGCCGCTCCCGCCGCCGCCGCCCTTGACGGCCTGCTTCAGCGTGCTGCCGGCCGAGAACTTCGGCACGGTCGCCGCAGGGATGGTCACCTTCTGGCTCGGGTTGCGCGGGTTGACGCCCTGCCGCTCCTTGCGGTGCTGCGTCGAGAACTTCCCGAAGCCGGTGAAGTTGACCTCACCGTGCTGGCGCAGCGTGTCTGTGATCGAGTCGAGCACCGCGTCGACCGCGTCGGCTGCCTCGCGCCTCGACATATTCGACCTCTGGGCTACGCGATCAACGAACTCTTGCTTCGTCACAATCGCTCCTCTCCTCCCGGTTGCTTTCGTTTGCGAACACGGCTCAAGACCCTAACAGGGTAATCCATTCCGCTCAACCATGCGGGTTTGCTGCACTTTTTGCAGCGCCGGGGAGCTCGGAGGCCCGGAACAGGGGCCGCAGGCGCACGCCTGCGCGTGCCAGCTCGTCGGCTCCGCCCTCCTCCCGGTCGACCACGCAAACGGCCGTCCCGACCCTCAGGCCGGCCTCCCGCAGCACCTCGATCGCCTCGACCGCTGCGCCTCCCGAGGTGACGACATCCTCCACGAGGCAGACGAGCTCCCCCTCCTCCGCGACGCCCTCGAGCCGGTTGGCCGTGCCGTAGTTCTTCGCCTCCTTGCGCACGATCAGGAAGGGCAGGCCCGAGGAGAGCGACGCCGCCGCGGCAAGGGCGACCGCACCGAGCTCGGGCCCGGCCAGGCGCGAGGCCTCGGGCTCGAACTCGCGCACCGCCACGGCGATCAGCTCGCCGAGGGGGCCGAGCAAGTCGGGCCGTGTCTCGAAGCGGTACTTGTCGAGGTAGTACCGCGAGCGGCGCCCCGAGCGCAGCACGAAGTCGCCCTCGAGGTAGGCGTGCTCGGAGAGCGCAGCGCCGAGCTCGTCTCGTTCCACTAGGCCCGCGCGGTTGCGAGCAGCTCGCGCGCGTGACCGAGCAGGCGCTCCGCCTCGGGTGACCCTTCGGTCAGCGAAACCATCGAGCCGTCACCGAAGTAGAGCTGGACCCGCTCCCGCCGGCGCGCGGCGCGGCGGCGGTAGAGGACGGTGCCCACGGCCGAGCCGGCCGCAAGCAGGAACCCGGTCAGGAAGCTACGACTCCGCATCCTTCTTTCTCCTCGCGGTCGTGGGCTTGGCGGGGGTGCGCTTGGCGGAGGGGCGCTTCGGCTTCTTCGGCTCCTCGCCGAGGCGTCGCTTGTCGACGCCGTCCAGAGGCTGTGCCGGCTTTGCCGGTGCAGCCGTCGTCATGGCCCGCAGGCAGCTCTTCAAGTCGTAGAAGACCAGGCCGGCCGTCGGCTCCGGCGCGGTCGTCGCGGCAATCAGCCGCTCGCCGTCGCTGACGACGAAGACGCTGCCGTCCTGGAGGGCGACGTCGAGCTGCGCGAGCTCCTTGCCCTCCGCGCTTTGCTCCTCGGCGGCCCGGAGCAGCTCGAGCGCGGTCGAGGCGAGCCGGGCAGCGCGATCGTCGTCCACGGTCGAGGCAAGCACGGCTCCCGCGCGGTCGAACACGACGGCGCGCTCGATCTGACTCGAGATCTCGGTCAGGTCGGCCAGCGCTTGTGCTGTCTGAGCCACGGCTCTGACGCTAACACCTCACGCCCCTGGCCGCCGCTGGCTGGCGCCGGGCGAAGCCCGGCTCCGCCACGGCTGACGGCGCTGCCAGCACGGCGCTCTCCGGGCCCGTGCTCGTGCACTGTGTGCCTTGCGGCGCCGCACCGTCAGCCCCGCCCCAGGAACGAGAGCCGCCCATACTCCCGACCATGCCGGCTCTGCCCCAGCCGATGGCGAAGTTCTTCGACGATCGCGGCCCGCACCTCGCGGCGATGATCGCCTACTTTGCGCTGCTCTCGTTCGTGCCGCTGCTCTTCCTCACTGTCTCGCTGCTGGCCCTCGCCGGGCGGCCCGACGAGTCGAGCTACTTGGTCACCGAGCTGAAGCGCGCCTTTCCAGGCAGCTCGGTCTCGAGCATCGTCCACACGGTTCGCGAGATCCAGCGCCATGCGACCGCGCTCGGGATCGTCGGCGCGGCCGCGCTCCTCTGGACCTCGCTCTCCCTCTTCAGCGTGCTCGAGTCCGCCTTCAACATCGTCTACGGGAAGCCCAACCGGTCGTTCCTGCGCGGCAAACTGCTCGCGGTCGCATTGATGCTGCTCTCGCTCGTCACGCTCTTCGTCGGGCTGCTGATCGGCTCATTCGGCTACGACCTGCTCACGCGCTACGCCGACGGCTTCGCGAAGAACGCCTACGTTGCGTACGGGCTTTCGGTGGCGGTCTCGCTGATCGCAGTGTTCGTCTTCCTCGTTGCCGTGTACTACCTGCTCACGAACGTCGAGCATTCGTTCCGGGACGTGCTCCCCGGGGCCGTTGCCTCGGCCGTCTTGCTGGAGGGGAGCTTCCAGGTGCTCCCGCTCTACGTGCGCTTCTCGGGCAACGTGGTCGCGCTGAAGGCCTTCGGCGGCCCGGCGCTGCTGCTCGTCTGGCTCTTCGTGATGGCCAACGCGATCGTCTTCGGCGCCGAGGTCAACTGGTGGCTCGCCGAGCGCCGACGTACGGCCGACCTCGACGAAGCCGAAGGCCTGGCCTGAGCCGGGACGGTCACCGTGACTGTCCCCAAAGGGCCGCTGCGGCCCGGGCCCGGTGGGAGTTGCGCGACTTCCAGTCGTTGCCGAGCTCGGCCACTGTCTGCTCCTTACCCTCCGGTATGAACACCGGGTCGTAGCCGAAGCCTTCCGTCCCGCGCGGCTCCTCGGCGATGCGGCCCTCGAAGGTGCCTGTGCCGCGGAGCTCCTGCCCGTCGGGCCCGATCAACACGAGCTCGCAGACGTAGCGAGCCCGGCGCGCGCCGCCTTCGACGCCGCGGAGCTCCTCCAGCAGCTTGGCGATCGCCTCCCCGCCCTCCGGGGCGTAGCGGGCCGAGCGGATCCCCGGCGCGCCGCCGAGGGCCTCGACCTCCAGCCCGGAGTCCTCGCCGAGCGTCCAGGCCCCCGGTGCGACCTCGTGCCCATAGAGCGCTTTGGCCTGCGCGTTCTCGTAGTAGCTGTCGCTCCCCTCTTCCGGATAGCCGTCCGCCCCCAGCAGCTCCAACTCCCACTCCGGCAGAAGCGCGGCCAGCTCGCGCAGTTTGTTCGGGTTCTGCGAGCAGAGCCGTACCGTTAGTCCGTCCAGCGGACCTCCAGCACCTGCTCGACGTCGGCGAGCCTGCTGATCACGTCCGGGGCCTCGACGGAACCTCAAGCAAGAGCATCGAGCGCGGCCTCCTGCGCCTCGCGAATCGTTGCGATCCCGGACTCGGCCAGGTCGAGCATCGCGTCGAGGCCGTCCCGGTCGAACGGCGCGCGCTCGGCGGTCGCCTGCACCTCCACGAGCAACCCTCCGCCGGTCCTGACGACGTTGACGTCCACCTCGGCGCCCGAGTCCTCCTCGTAGTCGAGGTCGAGCAGGAACTCGCCGCCGACGATGCCCACCGACACCGCGGCGACCGAGTCGGTCAGCGCGCGCGCGAGCCCCGCCTTCCCGAGCGCGCGGGCGGCCGCCACGTAGGCGCCGGAGATCGCCGCGCAGCGTGTCCCGCCGTCGGCCTGGAGCACGTCGCAGTCGACCCAGAGCGTCCGCTCGCCCAGCGCCTCCAGATCGGTCACCGCGCGCAGCGCGCGGCCGATCAGGCGCTGAATCTCGACGGTGCGGCCCTTCTGTTTGCCTGCGCTCGCCTCGCGCTGCGTGCGCTCGCCCGTCGAGGCCGGCAGCAGCGAGTACTCGGCTGTCAGCCAGCCGCGGCCGGAATCGCGCAGCCAGCGCGGGGTGCGCTCGTCCAGCGAGGCCGTGCAGAGGACTCGCGTCTTCCCCTGCGAGTAGAGCACCGAGCCGAGCGGCTGCTCGAGATAGTCGAGGACGAGCTCGAGCGGGCGCAGCTGGTCGGACCGGCGGCCGTCGTGCCGGCTCACGCGGCGTCCCTCGCCTGCGGCTCGCTCCCGTGAGGGAAACCCGGTTTCACCCACGAGCGCCCTTCTTCTTCCAGACTCGCCTCGGCTCCGCCGAGTATGCAGAGCAAGGGAAGCTCACGGTTCCCCCCAACCCCCTCCACCCCCGCGCTCACGCGGGAGCCGCCTCGAGGTCCGCGACCGACACGTGCTCGATCTCGCTCAGCGGGAGCTGTAGGAAACGCTCGCCGAGGGCACGGAAGAGCTCCGGCTCCCCGGTGGTCAGGAACCGGTACGAGCCCTCGCGGCTCTCCCCGTTCTCGATCCCCTTGCGCGCCAGGGTCTCGGCGACCTCGCGCGCGGTCTCCTCGGCGGAGAAGACGAGCGTGACGCCGCGGCCGAAGACCCGCTGGAAGACCGGCCGGATCAGCGGGTAGTGCGTACATCCGAGGATGACCGTGTCGACCGCGGCGGCCTTCAGCGGCGCCGCGTACTCGCGCACCGTCTCGGTCGTGCCCGCGCCGAAGGGCTCGTCGCTCTCGATCAGCGGCACGAGCCGTGGGCACGCTATCGGGACCAGCTCGGCTCCGGCGTCCAGGGCCCGCACGAGCTGCGCGTAGCGGCCTGCCGCGACGGTGGCCTCGGTCGCCATCAAGCCGATCCGCCGGTTGCGCGTCGCCTGCACGGCCGCGTGTGCCTCGGGGGTGATCACGCCGACGACCGGCACCGACAGCTCTTCCTGCAGTTGCGGCAGCGCCGCGGAAGTCGCCGTGTTGCAGGCAACCAGCAGCAGCTTCACGCCCTGGCCCTCGAGGTAGGCCGCGATCTCCCGCGCGAAGCGCCTGACCTCCTCGAGGGGGCGCGGCCCATAGGGCAGCCGCGCGTGGTCACCGAGGTAGACGAAGTCCTCGTGCGGCATCGTCACGAGGCACTCGTGCAGGACGGTCAGGCCGCCCACGCCCGAGTCGAAGACGCCGACCGGCCGGGAATCCACGAGCCGATTGTAGAAAGCCACGGGGTTCCTCTACCCTTTCGTCCTTGGGTCGCAGGGTCTTGCTGGTTGTTTTCGCCTGTCTGTTCGCCTTGCTCGCGGCCGGCCGCGCCTCCGCGTTCTCGGAGCAGGAGCTCACCCTGCACATGGACGACGGGGCGACCCTTGCGGCGACACTGTACGAGCCGGACTCGGCTGCCCCGCCGGCCGGCTATCCCACGATCGCGCTCCTCCACGCGCTCGGCGGCAAGCGCCAGGACCTCGATCTCCTCGCCCAGCGCCTCGTCGACCCCTTCGCCGTCCTCTCCTTCGACGCCCGCGGGCACGGCGAGTCCAGCGGCCTCGTCTCGATCGACGGCCCGCGCGAAATCGCCGACGTGCGCCAGGTCTTCGGCCAGCTCGCGGCGAGGCCGGAGGTCGACGGCGCCAAGATCGGCGCCTGGGGGATCTCGCTCGGCGGTGGCGCGGTGCTGCGCTCGCTCGTGGAAGGCGTCCCCTGGGCGGCGGCCGCGACGGCCGAGACCTGGACCGACCTCTACGGGGCGCTCGTCCCGCAGAACCTGGCCAAGTCCGGCGCGGTCGTCCAGTTCATGAACTCGGTGCCGCAGAACCGGTTCGACCCGGCAGTGCTGACGCTGACGAGCGACGCGCTCGCGGCGCGCAACCTCGGGGCCCTGCGGGCCTGGGCCGACGCACGCTCGAGCCGCAAGCTGCTCTCGAAGGTCACGACGCCGGTGTTCATGTTCCAGGGTCGCCGCGATTTCGCCTTCGACATCGCGCAGGCCACAGCTGGATACCGGCTCCTGAAGGGGCCGAAGCGGCTCTACATCGGCGACTTCGGGCACGCGCCTTCGACCTTCCCTGGGCCCGACTTCGCGCAGGTGGCCTCGCTCGGCCTGAAATGGTTCACGCGCTACCTGGTGGGCGTGCCGACGACGATCGCGCCGGTCCTGCTCGCGCCGAGCCCCTGGCGCGGCAGGGTGCGCACCTACGCGAGTCTCCCCGCGACGCGGCGCCTCACCTTCGCGTTCCCCGGCACCGACCGCGTCACCGGGTCCGGGCGCGCGCTTCGCGTCAGCGGCCGGCTCAACTCGAAGCTCGAGACCTTCGGCACGAGCGAGGTGCGCGTGACCGCGCAACTCTCGGGCGGCTGGACGCGCGTCGTCGCCGTCCTCACCGCCAAGCCGCCGGGCCGCGCCGAGATCGTCGTCAGCGAGGGCGGCGTCAACACCGCCGGCCTCGGCGGGACCCGCCAGCTGGCGATCCGTCTGATCGACGATGCGACGCTGATTCCACGCGGCTCGCGGCTGCGGCTCTTCCTCGCCTCGAGCTCGCTCGCGCAGAACCCGGGCAACCTGCTCTACCTGAACTTCCCGATGCCGGCCGGCGCGCGCGTCTCGCTCGGCCCGGCCCGGCTCGTGCTCTCCATCCTGCGAAGCCCTGTGTCTCGATGAGGCTGCCCGCCGCCGCGCTGATCGCAGTCGTCGCGCTCGCCCTCCCGGCCGGCGGCGTCTCCGGCGGGACTCCGGGTGTGACACCGACCGAGATCCTGCTCGGCGGCACAGTCCCGCTCAGCGGCCCGGCCTCCTCATTCGGGGTCGTCGGCGCGGGCGCCAACGCCTACTTCAAGTACGTGAACGCCCACGGCGGGGTCAACGGGCGCAAGATCAAGTACCTCTACCGCGACGACGGCTACGACCCCTCGAAGACGGTCGACCGGACCCGCGAGCTCGTGCAGCAGGACAAGGTGCTCGCGATCTTCAACAGCGTCGGCACCGAGCACAACCTCGCGATCCGCGGCTACCTGAACGCGGTCAAGGTACCGCAGCTCTTCGTCGGGACGGGCGCCAGCGCGATCGGCCGCGCGCCCAAGAAGTTCCCGTGGACGATCGGCTACCTGCCGAGCTTCGAGGGCGAAGGCGCGATCTACGGCCGCTACGTCGTCGCACACAAGCCGCGCGCGCGGATTGCCGTGCTCTACGAGGACAGCGACTACGGCAAGGATCTGCTGAACGGGCTCCGGCGCGGCCTGCGCAAGCACGCGTCGCAGATCGTCGCAAAGGCCTCCTACGAGGTCACCGACACCGACGTCAACTCGCAGATCGCGAAGCTGCGCCACTCCAAGGCCGACACCTTCATGCTCTTCGCGCTGCCCCAGCAGGCGATCCAGTCGTTCGTCTACGCCTACAAGCTCGGCTGGCACCCCAGGATCTTCGTCAGCGCGGTCTCGATCGAGCCGACCGTGATGGGCATCGCCCGCCTCGGGACGAACGGCAAGGAGACGAACGGCTCGCTCAGCGTGAGCTTCCTGAAGGACCCGACCTCGCCGGTCTGGGCGAAGAACCCGGCCACCCGCCTTTACCGCTCGATCATGAAGCGCTACAACCCGGGCGGGAAGGCCTCCGACGTCTACAACTTCTACGGCATGGCCGTCGCGTTCTCGATGGTGGACGCGCTCAGGCGGGCCGGGCGCAACCTCACGCGCGAGAGCCTGCTGCGGGCGGCGACGCACATGGACGAGCGCAGGAACCCGTTCCTGCTCCCCGGAGTCGCCGTCAGGACGAGCCCGTCGAACTACTTCCCGATCACGAAGGCCAAGCTGGTCCGCTACCGCGGCACACGCTGGGTGCTGTTCGGCCCGCTCGTGACCGCGCGGTAGCTTTTTTCGCGAGTTTGAGTGTTAACTATTGCCGTGAAACCGTCGTCTCACGGATCTGACTGGTGATCCAGGGGGGCATCTCCGAGAAAGAAGGGGCTAATGAAGA
>WNGA01001229.1_pt1 | contig 70442 bp, 68 predicted proteins | sample 5400061 | NCBI WGS metagenome assembly WNGA01 (sample SAMN13153366, study PRJNA577476) | soil metagenome | isolation source: 100 cm soil or saprolite under grassland replicate 2 | place: USA:California | collected 2016-06-15
CGGGAAGAAGAGGGAGGCTGCGGCGAATGGCGATCAAGGTCCTGTTGGCGGACGACCAACCGCTGACCCTGCAAGGTATCCGGCGCGTGCTAGAAGACGCCGGCGACATCGAGATCGTGGGCGAAGCGCGGTCAGGGAGCCAGGTGCTGCCGCTGATCGGTCAGACCGATCCCGACCTCGTCCTGCTCGAGGTCCAGATGCCACAGCTCGACGGCCTGGCGTGCCTCGACCGGATTCGCGCTCGCTACCCCAGGGTGAAGGTCGTGATGCTCTCCGTCCACACCGACCGGCAGCACATCGAGGCAGCGCTCAAGCGAGGCGCTAGCGCTTACATCGCGAAGACGGTGAACCCGCTCGACCTCGCCTCCGCGCTCCGCCAAGCAATCGAGGGGACCGTCTTCACCACGTTCATCCCGGCCGTCGGCGATGAAGAGAGTCCCGCCGCTGCGGCGGGGCTAACCGAGCGTGAGCTCGCGATGCTGAAGGCGCTCACGCGAGGGCTCTCGAACCAGGCGATCGGGAAGGAATATTGGGTGACCGAGCAGACGGTGAAGTTCCACCTCGGCAACATCTACCGCAAGCTCGGCGTTGCCAATCGCACCGAGGCCGCGCGCTTCGCGTACGAGCACGGCATCGTCGACCCCTCGTAACCTAGGCAACCGCCTCAGCCGAGGAAGATCGCGACGGCGGCTCCCAGGGCGAGAAACGGCCCGAACGCGATCGCGCTCTTTCGCGCTGCGGCCCCGTTCTGGAGCAGGATCGCGAGCGCCACGAGGAAAGCGGCGATCACCGCTACGGCGATTGCGAGGACGACCGCCTGGCCCAGAGCGGCGCCGAGGAGAACGGCGAGCTTCACGTCGCCCATTCCCACTCCGCCGGGGGAAACGAGCAGGGGCAGGCAGAAGAAGAGGCCGCAAGCCAGCGAGATCGCCAGCAACGCCGGCACCCGGCTGGGATCGAGGGCGATCTGCGCGGCGAGGACGGCAGCTATCGCCGGCAGCACGATGCGGTTCGGGATTCTCCGCTGCTCCAGATCCACCACCGCCAGCGCCGCCACGACACAGAGGAGGAACGCAGCGCCAAGCGCCCGCCCGCTCGGTCCGAAGCGGGCGAGCGCGAGCATGACGAGGGCGGTCGTCGCAACCGCGACGGCCGGCCGGAGCTCCCCTCGCCGCGCGCTCTCGAGGCGCGCCAGGGCTCCTTGCATCACCGCGCTCCTGGCGCGCCATCGGCCGCGCGCACGTGAAGACATGAGCCGGGCGCGATTTCCCGCCGCGAGCTCTCTCCCGCGGAGAGCTCGAGGACCGCACGCGAGCCGCGGCGTGCCGCGAAGCGCCACGGCCGGAGGTGCGGGACCACGTGGAGAACCACGAGCTTCCGATCGAGGAAGACGGCGTCGATCGTACGGCGCATGAACCACGTGTGAATTGCCGCCGCGGGGCGAAGAAGGAGGCCCTGCCCTTCGTCGAGCGCGGGCCTGCCGAGCAACCCCCTGAGACGGGTGAGCGGCGTGTCGGCCACGAGGCACCGCTCGCAGGCGAGGCGGCCGTCAGCGTGCTCGAGCGAGATCTCCACTAGTACCCCACGTGGATGTGGTCGGCATGGTCGAGTAGTGGGAAGGACGGCCCGCCGAGGCCGAGCAATGAGATCACCTGCTGGGGCTGCAGCTCGTCGGGCAGAAGCAGGATGCTCCGCACCGCGCGCTCCGTGATCCCGCCCGGCTCCTGATGACCGGCGATCGAGGTCTCCCCGACGGCGGAGACGTCCACCGCCAGGCCGTAGACGTGCGCTGAGACGATTCCCGGCCGCGCGTACAGCCGGTGACCCGAGTGAAGGCTCGACACGGTCACCTGGCCGAAAACGTCAGTGAGATAACGGATCAGGACGATCACTCGCACGTCGATGAGCCCGCTCGCGATGTCGTCCCGCCCGCCCGCGTAGATGTCGATTCGCGGGTCGTTCAGCACGAGCCGATCGAGCCGCGGCTTCGCTCGCTCGAGTCCGGTCACGAGCGAGTAGAGGCCGACGGCCCGGTTGTAATGAGCGAGGGCGACTGCCTTCTCGGCGAGGCTCGCGGAGCCGGTCAGCGCGCGAACCGCGTCTCTGCGGCTTGACCCCGCTCTCAGCGCCGCGAGCCGTCTCGTAAGGGCGCGGAGCTCGCCCGAGCTTGCCGGAACAGGCCCCGTGTGCCCCTGGACACGCAACACGGCGAGCACGAGGGACCACCTGACTCGTGCGCTCCTCGCCTCGAGAGCGAGCTGTACGGCGAAGTCCAGCGAGAGGCGCTTCGCCGGAGGCGTGGGGTCGGGCAGCGGCCGGTGCAGACAGATCGTCGCGGCGCCGCCGGGCGCGCGCGCCTCGGGATCGAGCGCCCTCGACGCGCGGCTCCGAGGGGGCGTCAACAGCGGTTGGGGCTGCGGCGGCTCCGAGCGCTCCTTCATCTGCCGGGAGGCCGCTGCGTTCAGTCGATGATGCATTCCCCGAAGCGCAGGCGCAGACGCTCGGCGCGCTGTGCGACCCGCCCCCGGACGCGACCCGTAGGCCCGCACGAGTCGGTGGACGCGCCGGGAGGGATCCTCCTCGGATCCTGGAGGCTCGGACGGAACGGTTCCCTGTTCCGTCGCCGTCTCGGCTGTCGATACCTCGCCCGTCTCGTCGGTCGAGCCGGGGAGCGCGCCAGCCTCGCTACCCGCCCACGCGGAGACCGAGGCACCCGCGAAGAAGAGCGCGACGGAAGCGAGGCTCGTCGCGAGCAGGCGACCGGCCGTCTTCCGGAGAAGCCGTCGGCGGTGTCGATCTCGTCTGCGCATCGCGTCTCTCCTGCCCGTAGGCGCTCGCGCCGGAGATTGCGCGGCCGCGCCCGTGTAGGTGCCTGGATCTCTCGGCTCGATCTCCCGCAACTATCCAATGGCGGTCGCCCCGCCAGCACCCGACGGAAGTCCAGCCCGAACTAGACCTACGGGGGGTTATCCGGCTCCAGCCGGGTTCTATCGTCGCTGGAGTCGTGGTTCTCGTGAGAAACACACGCGAGCCGGCCACGCGTCCCTCGAAGAAGAGGGCGCTCGATTGTGGGTGGGAGGAGGTGAATTTGGATGCGCGCATGGATTGCCTCGATTCGCAACGAGGATGGGCAGGCGCTCGTCGAGTACTCGCTGATCCTGGCGCTCGTCTCGGTCGCCGCGATCACGATCCTGACGACGCTCGGCGGCAACATCGTGACCACGCTGACCAGCGTGGCGAACGCACTGTAGGCACGAAACGGGAAATCCCGGCGCCGTCTGCGGCAGGACGCCCAGGAAGCGGCGCCGGGAAGACTCGTGGGGAAAGGGAGGACGGATGTTCGGACACATTCGAGAGCTCCGGGCAGCGGCCCGGAACGACAGGGGCCAGGCGCTGGTCGAGTACTCGCTCGTCCTGCTGCTCGTCGCCCTGGTCGCGGTGCCCGTCCTGACGACTATCGGCGTGAACCTCAGCGGTCCGCTCACCAGCGTGGCAAATGCGCTCTGATCGGCCGCGGGTAAGCGATGCCCAGGATGCTGCGTGAGCGACGTCGGAATCAGACTCCCGCGGCGCCTGCCGAGGCTCGGCGGAGAGGAGGGGACCGCGCTGGTCGAGTTTGCCCTCATCCTGCCGATCCTGGCCCTCCTTCTGTTCTCCATGCTCGATTTCGGCAAGGCCTTCAACTACTGGATCGACGAGACGCACCTCGCGAACGAGGGCGCGCGCTGGGCGGCCGTCAACAGGAATCCGGGAGGAGGGTCGCTCCAGCAGTACATCCTCCAGGAAGCCACCACGGCCGAGCTCAGGAGCGGCGGCACTGCGTCGCTGCCCAGTCCGGCTCGGGTCTGCATCAGCTTCCCGAGTGGTACGGCGAACGTCGGCGATCCGGTGCAGGTCACGGTGAGCGCGACGTATCACTGGCTGCCGGTCATCAGCGGGCGCATCGGCATTGCTCAGACAACGATCACCGGCTCTTCCCACATGCGTCTCGAGGCCCGGCCGACGAATTACGCGGCGGGGTGCTCGTGATGGTCTCCCTATCGGCCACGCGCGACGGGGAACGCGGTGCCGCGCTCGTGCTGGTCGCACTGTGGCTGCCCGTGCTCTTCGGCTTCATGGTCTTCGTCGCCGACGTCGGGAACTGGTTCGTGCACAAGCGGCATCTTCAGATGCAGGCCGACTCAGGGGCGCTCGCCGGAGGCGGCCTGTTCACGGTGCCGTGCAGCGACTCGCCGATCGTGAACGGTGCACGCAAATATGGGGGCGACCCGGGCGCGGCGTCCCCTTACAACCTCCAGGTGTCGAACCAGGCGAACGTCCACGTTCTCGTCAACTCGACGAGCTACTGGAACCAGGGCGGCGGCGATTATTCCGACGGTGGGCCGCCGTGCGCGGCCAGGATGGTCGACCTCAAGCTCACGGAGGCCGACCTCCCCCTGTTCTTCGGCCTCATTCCCGGGCTCAGCGTCGTGCCGGCCATCAACGCGCACGCGCGTGTGCAGATCCAGCAACTCAGCTACTCGAGCGGATCCCTTCCGATCGCCGTACCCGACGTCGATCCGACCCGCGCTCGGGTGACGTTCGTCAACGAGACTACCGGCGCGGTACTCGCGTCGACGCCTCTCGCCAACACGGGCTTCGCCAACGGCCTTTCGATCTGGGACAACACTGCGGCCCCCCTGTCGGTGCCGGTCAACTCCTCGCAGATCGGTGTTCGCATCACTCTGAGCGGGGGGGCCTCGACGACCTGCGGAGACCCGCTCGTCGACTGCTACGACTCAGGCTCCGCGAACGGCATCGTGCACCTACGAGGCTGGTCGAGCAGCGGGAGCGGCGCACAGCCGAGCCCGCCGCTGGCTCGCGACGTGACGCTCTTTCCCGGCTCGTGCTCCGATCCGTATTTCTCGTCGGCGAGCTCGACCTGCTCGATCGGCGTCAGCGCCGTGGTCGACTTCGGCGTGTCCGACCCGGCTACGGTCGGAGCGAGCGTCAGAGCTGTAGTCGGCGGCGTCACGCATCCGCTCACCTACGTTGCCGCCAACGGGCGATGGGAGTCCGCCGCCAACAACCAATTCTCCATCGGCGCCGGCGTCGGCCCGGTCCCCGTCCAGCTGACGTGGGAGGAGACGATCGGCAGCGTTGGCGGGCAAACCTGTAGGAACGGCGGCAACAACCCCTGCCAGGGCTCGTTCGGCAACGTCCAGCGCACCTTTAGCGCGAGCGACCCGCGCTCAGGTCCGATCAGGCTCGCACAGGTGTGGGAGGGCGGCTCCTTCTGGGCCAACTCGTTTCAGACCGGGGCCACGCACGACCTCGTCGTCAAGATCGGGCTCCTCCCCACCCTGCAGAACGCTCGCGATGTAAACGATCCGATCGTCACGCTGCGGGTCGTCGGCGGGAGCCAGAACCAGTCACTCGACTGCGACCCGAACTACACCAACCTCTGGCAGGAGCTGGCGTTCGGATGCCGGCCCCAATATACGACCAACACGGGCACCGTGTGCCCGCCGACGGCTTCGGCTCTGTGGGCCACCCCGGAGCCGTGGCCGTGCACGGCGATCCAGACGGGGAACGCCACGAACCAGGTGCCGAGGGGGCTGAACCTCCGCATTCTCGGCGACGAGCAAGCGAGCATCTGCACCTCGCCGAACAACTGGAGCTCGTTCCCCAATCTCCCTCCCGGAGACCCCCGTGTCCTCAACGTCTTCATCACGCCGTTCGGCTCGTTCGGCGGCTCCGGCAACGCAGTCGTGCCCGTGACGAAGTTCGGCACGTTCTACGTCACCGGCTGGACCGCGCAGGGCAACGGCTACAGGAATCCATGTCAGGGCGCCGGCGACGACGCGGTCCCCAACGGGGACCCGGGGAACATCGTCGGCCATTTCATCAAATACATCTACGGACTCAACGACGGCGGCGGGGGCGGCGAGCTGTGCGACTTCAACAGCTTCGGAAGCTGCGTCGCCGTCCTCACGGAGTAAGGAGGCAATAGGCATGCAACTCGTCCAGAGACTGCTTTCGACACGGGGAGGGACCGTGACGGTCGGCGGCTTCGCAGCCGGGATGGCCGCGCTCCTGCTCCTCGTCTATCTGAGCAACTATCGAAAGAGCGTCAACGGTTCCGGGGAGTCGATGACGGTCCTCGTCGCAAAGTCCCTGATCGAGAAGGGGACGCCCGGGGACGTCGTGGGCCTGAAAGGCCTGTTCCAGACGAGCGAGGCGCCCCAGAGCCAGCTGAAGGACGGCGCGGTCACCGACCCGGCGACCCTCCACGGCAGGCTCGCTACGAGCGACATCTACCCAGGGCAGCAGTTGACGACCGGAGACTTCGCAGCCTCGGCGGACGGCGCGATCGGGACCCAGATCGCCGGCAAGCAGCGTGCAATCTCCGTGCCGGTCGACTCCGCGCACGGGATGGTTGGTCAGGTGCGGACGGGCGACCGCGTCGACATCCTCGCCGGCTTCAACGTGAGCTCGGGCGCGGGCGCCGCCGCGTCGAGGCCGGTGCTCAAGGTCATCACCCAGAACGTCCTCGTCCTCGACGCTCCAGACCGGTCGGGCACCGGTGTCGGCGCCTCCAGCACCTCGGACATCCTGCTCAGGACCGAGTACCAGCAGGCGCTGGAGATCGCCTGGGCCGCGGACAACGGCAGGCTCTGGATCGTCTTGCGCCCGCGCGCGGGCGCTCCGGTCGAGAGGCCTGGAATCGTCACGCCCGAGAGCCTGCTCCTGGGCGTCAGACCGGTGACCGTGTCCCGGAAAGCCCGAAAGCTCGTAGGGGGGCGACCGTGAGCGAGACGATCAGAGCCCTGATCGCGCTCGACTCCGGCGTCGACCGCGACGGCGTCCACGCAGCGCTTCCGCCCGAGTCCGACATCCACATCGTCGGTCTGGTGGAAGGGCTCGAGGAGAGCTGGAGCGCGCTCCAGGCGACCTCCACGGACATCCTCGTCGTTGTCTGTGCCGGCTACTCCGATCGCGTGCTCTTCTTCGTCGCGGGCGCCGTCAAGGACCGTCCGGAGCGGCCTGTCGTCGTCGTCTGCGAGAGCTCGCCCGACGGCTTTGTCCGCAGGGTGTTCGATGCGGGCGCCGACGACATGATCACGCTTCCCGAGTCGCCCGATCGGGTGCGCTTCGCCCTCGAGAAGGCGGTGGCCCGGAAACAGGGAGTGGCCGCTGCGAATGGCGTCGCTCTTGCAACGATGATCTGCGTCCTCGGGCCGAAGGGCGGCACCGGGAAGACGGCCACTTCCTGCAACCTCGCCGTAAGCCTCGCCGCCGGGGGTCAGAGGGTCGTTCTCGTCGATCTCGACCTCCAGTTCGGCGACGTCGGCCTCTCGCTCGGGCTGACGCCTGAGAAGACAATCTACGACCTCGCCAAGTCGGCGGGGTCGCTCGACGCGGGGAAGCTGGAGGATTACCTCATCCCGCACCCGTCCGGCGTACGCGTGCTGATGGGGCCGACGCGCCCCGACCAGGCTGCAGCCATCTCGGTCGACTTCCTCCGCGACGTGTACGCGATGCTGCGCTCGGCGAACGACTTCGTGATCGTCGACACGCCGCCCGGCTTCACGCCCGAGGTGATCGCCTCGATCGACAGCTCCTCGCACGTCTGCATGGTGGGGATGCTCGACTCGCTGTCGCTCAAGAACACCAAGCTCGGGCTCGAGACGCTCGAGCTCATGGGCTACGAGTCCGAACGCATCCGTTTCCTTCTGAACCGGGCGGACACGCACGTGGGGATCACGCGCGACGAGGTCGTGGCGATCGTCGGCAGGGTGCCGGACGTCCTCGTCCCGAGCGACCGGGACATTCCCTCCATGCTCAGCGAGGGGTCCCCGATCGTGACTGCCAGGACGCGCTCGGAGGCCGCCCGCGCCTTCCGCTCGCTCGCGGAGCTCTATCTCGGGTCAAACGGGAACAGCTCGGACAACGGGAGCAAACGCTCCAGGCTGTTGCGGAGGAAGGGGCACTAATGGAGCTTCACGAGCGACTCTCGACAGCCCCTCCGGTCACCGTGCTCCTCGGGCACGACCCGTTCTCGGAGGTCAAGAACGAGATCCACCTGGCCGTCATCGGCGACCTGGGGCCGCAGCTGTTCAACACCAACATGGACCCCAACGCCCTGCGCGACCGGGTCACCGCCGACATCCGCACCCAGCTCAGCCAGGAGGCGGGCATCTCGCGCGACGACCGCGAGCGGCTGACGTCGGAGATCGCCGACGACATCCTTGGTCACGGACCGCTCGAGCGGCTGCTCGCCGACGAGAGCATCACGGAGATCATGGTCAACGGCCCCTTCGACGTCTGGGTCGAGCGTCAGGGGCGGCTGTTCGAAACGACCGTCCGTTTCACCGACGAGTCGCACCTGCGGAGGATCATCAACAAGATGGTGGCGCAGGTCGGTCGCCGCATCGACGAGTCGTCGCCGATGGTCGACGCTCGCCTGCCCGACGGCAGCCGCGTGAACGCGATCATCCCGCCGCTCTCGCTGAGCGGCCCGCTCGTCACGATCCGGAAGTTCAGCAAGCGGCGGCTCGACCTGGGCGATCTCATCCGCCTTGGGACGCTCGACACGGAGACGGTCGAGTTCCTCCAGCGCTGCGTGCTCGCGAAGCTCAACGTCCTCATCTCAGGGGGCACCGGCTCGGGCAAGACGACATTGCTGAATGCGCTCTCGACCTCGATTCCCGATGCCGACCGAATCCTCACGATCGAGGATGCGGCCGAGCTGCGGCTCAACCAGCGCCACGTGCTCCGTCTCGAGGCCCGGCCGAAGAACATCGAAGGCGAGGGCGAGATCCCGATTCGCGAGCTGGTCCGTAACTCGCTGCGCATGCGTCCTGATCGGATCATCGTCGGCGAGGTCCGAGGCGCTGAGGCGCTCGACATGCTCCAGGCAATGAACACCGGCCACGACGGCTCGCTCTGCACGGTGCACGCGAACTCGCCCCGCGACGCGCTGTCGCGGATCGAGACGATGGTGATGATGGCCGGCTTCGAGCTGCCCGTGCTCGCGATTCGCCAGCAGGTGGCCTCGGCCCTCGATCTCATCGTGCACCTCGAGCGCTTCGAGGACGGGTCGCGCAAGGTCAGCGCGATCACCGAGGTCCAGCGCATGGAGTCGGACGTGATCACCCTGCAGGACATCTTCGAGTACAAGCTTTCACGGGTGACCTCCGACCGGGCCGTGCTCGGCGCGCTCAAGCCGACGGGTCTCCGTCCAACCTTCCTCCACAAGTTCGAGAAGCGGGGTGTGAGCCTGCCCCTGAGCCTCTTCAGCACGGGGCGGCGACCGTCCGAGGGGGTGTCGGCGTGACGCGGAAAGCCCTCGGCGGCGGGATCCTGCTCGGCGCGCTCGGGCTGCTCGCCGCTTTCGCGGCCGGGGCCTCCGGCGCAACTCACACTCGGGGTCTGCGGGTCATCGAGGCGGGCCAGGTGCGCTTCCCCGACCGTGCGTTCGTCCTGACGCTGCCCGCTAGGCGGCGGCTCGGAGCCAGCGCGGTGCACGTGCTCGAGAACGGGGGGCCGGTCTCGAACCTCTCGATCGTGCCCGTCGCCGCCGCCGAGCGGGGCGACTTCGGCGTCGTCCTCGTCATCGACACGAGCAACAGCATGCGAGGAAAGGCGATCGTGGACGCGATGAGGGCGGCGCGGGCCTTTGCGGCCCGGCGGAGCCCCAACCAGCAGCTGGCGGTCGTCACGTTCAACCGCGAGGCCTCTGTCCTCCTTCCCTTCACGTCCGACGGAGCAACGGTCCACGCTGCGCTCGCGAGCCGGCCTCCGCTCGCTCAGGGCACCCATGTCTACGACGGCGTGGCGACCGCCCTCGAGCTCCTGCGCACGGCGAAGATCTCCTCCGGCTCGATCGTCGTGCTCTCGGACGGCGCCGACACGGGCAGCCGGGTGAGCGCGGCGAGCGCCGCCGCGTCCGCGCGCGAAGACCACGTCCGGATCTTCTCCGTGGGCATTCGCTCGAGCTCATTCCGGGAGGCTCCGCTGAAGACGCTCGCCCACGCGGCCCGCGGCGACTACTCGGGGACGTCCTCGACGGCGGACCTCGCACGCATCTACGGCCAGCTGGGGGTCCGGCTCGCGGGCGAGTACCTGCTTCGTTACCGCTCGCGTGCGGAGCCCAACGCGAAGATTCGCGTGCAGATCCGGGTCGACGGGATCGCCGGGGAGGCCGCCAGCGGCTACGTCACCCCTGCGCTACCCCCGATCTCCGCGTCCGAGCCCTACCACCGCTCTCTCGCAGGGAGCATCTGGCAGTCGGCTCTGACGATGCTCCTCGTCAGCCTCCTCTCGGCGGGTCTCTTTGCCATGGGGGTAGTTGCGATCGTCCGTCCACGGCGGGGCAACCTGCGGGCTCGGATGGCCCACTTCGTGTCGCTACGAGTCGCGGGGAAGGACAGCGATAACGCGCGACTGACGGAGAGAGTCCTCGTCGGAGCCGAGCGGTCGCTCGAGACGACGAAGTGGTGGGCGCGCTTCGTCGAGACGCTCGAGCTGGCCCAGATCCGGATCCCGGCTGTTCACCTGTTGCTCTGGACCTTCGTCGCCACGTTCTTCGCCATGTGGTTCCTCGCGTTGCTCGGCGGCTCGCTCCTCTTCGGGGTGCTGGGGCTCGGCTTGCCGTTCGCCGTACGGGGTGCGATCAGCCGCAGGGTCGCGCGGCAGCGGGCGCGCTTCGCCGAGGAGCTGCCCGACAACCTCCAGGTGCTCGCCTCCGCGCTCCGCGCGGGCCACAGCCTCGTCGGCGCCCTCTCGGTGGTCGTCGAAGAGGCGGCCGAGCCCTCGCGGAGCGAGTTCCGCCGCGTGGTCGCCGACGAGCAGTTGGGCGTCCCGCTCGACGAGGCTCTGAACGTCGTCGTGCGCCGGATGGACAACCGCGACCTCCAGCAGGTCGGCCTCGTCGCCGCGCTCCAGCGCCAGACGGGCGGCAACATGGCCGAGGTGCTCGACCGGGTCACGGAGACGATCCGAGAGCGGTTCGAGCTCCGCCGCATGGTGCAGACACTGACTGCCCAGGGGCGGATGTCGCGCTGGGTCGTCTCGCTCCTTCCGGTCGCCTTGCTCGCGGCGATCTCGCTCCTCAACCCGACGTACGTGGAGCCGCTGTTCCACGAGATGTTCGGCCGGGTCCTGCTCGCGGTAGCGGCGGTCATGCTCGTCGTGGGCTCACTCGTTATCAAGAAGATCGTGGACATCAAGCTGTGAGGGGGGACAGATGATTCTCATCTTGGTCGGCGGCCTGTTCCTGGCGGGTGCCGCAGTGGCTCTCGCTGCCCGCGCTGTCGCAATGCCCAGGGTGCGCGCGGCCGAGATGCTCGGCCAGATCGACGCCTACGGCTTCGCGGTCCGGCAGCTGGAGCCCAGGAGCCGGGGCACCCTGCAGACCGCGCTCGACGACATGGCAAACGCGATCGGGGGGTTGGTCGCGAGTCGCTTCGGGGGTTTGCGCGAGGCGAAGCTTCGCAGCGAGCTGATGGCCGCCGGGATCTACGGCACGACCCCGCGCAAGTTCCTCGGCTACCGAATCCTCTGCGCCGTCTGCGTACCGGCCGTGTGGCTCTGGTCGGCGTCGACGGCCGGCTATCCAGGTGCGCTCACCGTGCTCGGGTTCCTCTGCACTCTGCCCGTCGGCTGGCTGACCCCGATCACCATCATCAGGAAGCGAGCCCAGCGCCGGCTCGAGCAGATCGACTACGAGCTCCCGGAGCTCATCGACCTGCTCGTGGTCACAGTCGAGGCAGGCCTCGGCTTCAACGGCTCGCTCCAGGTCGCGTCGGAGCGTCTCGAAGGGACACTGGGCGACGAGCTGCGACTCACCATGCAGCAACAGAGCATGGGGCTGACGACGAACGAGGCCCTCAGCAACATGCTGGCGCGCTGCCAGACGCCGCTGATGCGTTCGTTCGTCCGCTCGGTGCTCCAAGGCGAGACGCTCGGCGTCTCGATCGGAAAGATCATGCGCGACCTGGCGACCGAGATGCGCAAGCGGCGCCGCCAAGCGGCCGAGGAGAAGGCGCAGAAGGCGCCCATCAAGATCCTCTTCCCGCTCGTCTTCCTCATCTTCCCGGCCATGTTCGTGATCCTGCTCGGGCCCGCGGTGTACGCGTTCAAGGGATCGTTCGGAGGGTGAGGTGAGCCGGCTCATCCTCACCGGGGCGCTCGCCCTGCTCGCACTCGTGGCGGGGTTCCAGGCGATCGGCGAGCTCCATGCGGCCTTCAACGATCCAGCGCTTCGCTCCTGGGCGGTCGCCGGCTACTCGCTCCTCAAGACCGGAGTGGTCGCCGCCTTCAGCGTCTTCGTCCTCGTCCGGGAGCCGTCGCGCCGGCCTTCCCGGGAGCCGATCGCCTTCGCGGCCTGCGCGATCGCGATCGTCGCCGTGGTCGCGCTCCAGCGTCCTTCGGACTCGGCGGCGACGTCGCTCGTCCTCGCCGGGGAGATCGTCACTCTCGTTTCCTTCGGCTGGCTTCTCGCCTCGGTGCTTGCGCTCGGGCGCTGCTTCGGCGTGCTGCCCGAGGTACGCGGACTCGTCACGGGCGGGCCTTACAAGCTCATCCGTCACCCTGTCTACCTGGGCGAGCTCGGCGCCTGCGCCGGTCTCGTCCTCGCATCGCCCACCGCCTGGAACCTTGGCGTGGCGGCCGCGTTCGCCGCGGCGCAGGCGACCCGCATGCGGCTCGAGGAGCGCGCGCTGCTCGGAGTGTTCTCCGAGTATGCAGACTACGCCGCGCGTACCCCGCGCCTGGTCCCGCGGCTCGGTAGCGCGGCCTTGATCCGGCGCGTCCCTGGTGGAGCGCTCGTCGTCGCGCTCGCGGTCGCCGGCCTCGTGGTCGTTAGCGGAGCCCAGGCGAGGCTGAAGGCGCCCATGCCGCTCTCTCCGGCGGCCGGGGCGGCAGTCGCCTCGCTGCCGGCGTTCGCCTGGAAGCCGGTCCCAGGAGCGGACCGCTACGAGTTTCAGATCGCAGCAGACGCGGGGTTCAACGCGCCGGTACTCGGTAGCGACCAGGACCACTTCTTCACGAGGAACACGAGAGCGACCTTGAAGAAGACGGTGCCGAACGGCACCTACTGGTGGCGCGTGCGGGCCGCGGGAAAGGGCGGCAACGTCTCGCCCTGGTCGCGGGGCCGCTCGCTGCGGAAGGCCTGGACCGCCGCCGCTGCGCTCCAATCCCCGGGGAACGGCGCGGTCGTCGCTTATCCTCTGACGCCGCTCAGGCTGAGCTTTTCGCCGGTCCCGGGAGCGGCGAAGTACCTGGTCTCGATCGCCACCGATCCACTGCTCGGCTCGCTCGTCGGGGGAGCTGCGGTCGAGACCGCGGCGACGAGCTTCACCCGAGTCGGCGCGCTGGCCCCCGGGACGTACTACTGGGGCATCGCCCCGGTCGATGCCGAGGGGAACAAGGGATCGCCCTCACCGGTTTGGTCGTTCGTCTGGATGTGGCCCTCTGCGATGACGCCTCACTTCGCCGATCTCGTCGCAGAGCCCGAGGTCGTCGATCCGTACTTCTCGTGGGAAGCGGTGCCCGGAGCGGCCCGCTACGAGGTCGAGGTCAACTCGTCGCGCGACTTCGCGCCGGGCTCGCGGGTGTGCTGCTCGACCCTCGTCGTCGGCGCCTCGTTCTCGCCGACGTCGGTCTTCCGCGACAACACGTACTACTGGCGGGTTCGGGCGTCCGATCCCGACGGGAACGCAGGCATGTGGAACGAGGGCCTGCAATTCGTGAAGACGTTCGACAAGGCGCCCCCGGTTCCGGGGACGAGCATCCGGAACATGCGCATGCGCGACAACCTGAACGACCCCGGAACGGACTCCTCGCCAGGCGATCCCGGCTATCAGACGCAAGTGCCCGTGGTCAGATGGGATCCGGTTCCGGGAGCATCCAGCTACGAGGTCGAGGTCACGCCATTCGACATCGGGTTCGGCTTCTGCAACTGGTCCAGCACACTTCGCTGGCAGGTGAGGACGGCGGTGACGGCCTGGTCCCCGCTCGGCACCGGGCTCACGGCGAGGCCCCCGTACGGAGATCCGGCCTCCGTGGCTCGCGACTTCGTCCCCCTCGGCATCGACCGACGCTACTGCGTGCGCGTGCGGGCGCGCAGCGACCGCGACTCGAGCAACAACGAGGTCTACGGCGACTACACCGAGCTCGACAACCATGACGCGACGGGCTGGGCGTTCCAGTGGATCGGCTATCCGGCAGGCGGCTCCTGCACGCCCTCGTGCAACGCCGGCTACCTGGGATCCGGCGACTACGTTCTCCCGCAAGCTGGGACCTCGGTCACCCAGACGCCCCTAATCACCTGGCGGCCTCTCGCCGGGCGGGCGAGTTACTTCGTGATCGTCGCCAAAGATCCGTCCTTCACGAACCTCGTTGACTACGCGTTCACCCAGGTTCCCGCGTACGCACCCCGGAGCTTCACCCCGACCACGTACCCGGACGAGACGACGTCCTATTACTGGGTCGTCCTGCCCGCGGTGCAGGCGAACGGGGACGGCGCGGTGGGCAACCCGCAGCTGGGGGCGCCGTCGAGATTCGACAAACGGTCGACACCCCCGAGCCTACTTGGGCCACAGAACGGATCGATCGTCGTGGGCCAGCCGACCTTCCGCTGGACGCTCGCGCTTGGGGCTCGGCGCTATCGCCTCCAGGTTGCCCAGGATCCCAGCTTCGGCCATCCGATCGACGACGTTCTCACGGACGCCACGTCACACACCAGTAACACGACTTATCCGGCTGATACGGCGCTTTACTGGCGGGTGCGCGCCGACGACGAGAACCTGATCGGCCTCACCTGGTCCGCAACGGGGTCGTTCCAGAAGCGCCTGCCCGCGCCGACGCCGAGCTCTGCGAACCCGACAAGCGGGGACTTCATCCCGACCTGGACCTGGGATTCGATCATCGGCGCCTCGTCCTACGACGTCGCTGTCGACCTCCCGAACGGAACGCACCGGGACATCACCGGGCTCCGAACGGCAGCCCTCACGCCGATCCTCATGTACGGCACCGGGCTCTTCCACTGGAAGGTGCGGGCCAACTTCCCGAAGGCCCTCTTCGGCTCCGTTCCGGGTCCGTACTCCGGGACTCTCCCCTTTACGCGGACGATCGGTGAGCCGAGCGGAGCGCGGTCGGATGCGTCTCGGAAGCACGTGCTCCTGAGCTGGGAGCCGAAGAACGGGGTGAAGCGCTACCGGGTCCAGATCGCCTCCCGTCCCGACTTCGCGATGATCGTCGAGGACGTCACGACGGACAACACGAGCTACGCGCCGCTGATGACGCACTCGGCGTACCTCGCCCGCCAAACGCTCTACTGGCGCGTTGCCGGGGTCGATGAGGGCAACAACGTTGGTGACTACACGCCTCTGCAGAAGATCGGAGCCCCGAGGCGAATGCTGCTCGCGCTCCGCGGGAAGCTCGTGCGCGGACGATCGAGGGCCGTGTCGCTGACCGTGACCCGCTCGTCCGGCGGCGCGCCCATACGCGGGGCGACGGTCCGCGCTTCGGGTGCCGGCATGCGGACACAGGCCGCACGGACGAACCGGGCGGGAAGGGTCCGCTTCAAGATTCGGCCGACCCGCCGCGGCACGATCACCTACCGGGCGGTCAAGGCGGGCTACCAGCCCGCGGTCCTCAGGACGAGCGTTCGGTAAACGGCTCTCGCGCGGCTCTCTCCGTCAAAACGCAAGTTTCCCCTGTCATTGGCCATCCTATTGACAGGCCTCGCTCATGCGGCCATCGTGGGAGTGAGAACCCTGAAAGGAAGCTGTGGCACAAATCGGGGGAGAATCCGGGCCGACGGCCGGGACGAACGGTACGGCTGTCCGATCCGAGGCTGATCGTCAGCTGGACGCGAGCGAACCGGTTCACGTCCTCATCGTCGACGACCATCAGCTGTTTCGGACAGGTCTCGCCGAGTTGCTCGGACAAGAAGGCCTGAAAGTCGTCGGCGCGGTCGCCGATGGCGCGAGCGCGGTGGACCTCGTGGTGGAATGCGCGCCGGACGTCGTGCTCATGGACCTCGAGATGCCCGGCCTGTCCGGGGTCGAGGCCACACGACGAATCGCCGAGCTCGCTCCGCGAACCCGCGTGGTCGTGCTCACGGTCGACGCGGAGGAGCAGAGCGTGGTCGATACGATCGCGGCGGGAGCGTGCGGCTACCTCCTCAAGGGAACGTCGCTCGAGTCGCTGGTCGGCGGGATCAAAGCCGCTGTCGCCGGCGAGTCGCTGATCACGGCAACGGTCGCCGCGAAGCTGTTCGAACGCCTGCGAGCGGAGGATCGTCGGACAGTGGCCGAGCGGGACGTGTTTACCGAGCTGTCCGAGCGCGAGATCGAGATCCTGAAGCTGATCGCGGGCGGAAAGCGCAATGCCGAGATCGGCCGGGAGCTCTTCATCAGCCCGCACACGGTCCGCAATCACATCTCGAACATCCTCGCGAAGCTCCACATCGGCAATCGCATCGAGGCTGCGGCCTACGCGATCAGGAACCGCATGGTCTAGTAGGGCTTAGACGTCGCTGAGCTCGGCGTGGCGCACGTCGATGCACTCGCGCGCCCACCGCTCGCAGGCCTCGAGGAGGCGGCCGCGCAGCTCGTCCAGCTCGTGCTCGTCGGTCGGCAGCTCGTCGCCCTCGACCTCGATCCGCACCTGGTGCAGGGAGGCCTCCGAGTGGAGGCCGAGCTCATGTCGCTTCTCGGCGACGATGGCCACCTCGCCGACCTTGTCCAGGAGCGCCGCCCCCAGGTCGTCGATCTCAGCCGGTGTCGCCTCGCGGCCCGCGAACACGCCGAAATTGACCCTGATCTCGAGCCCGGGCGGCTCGAAGGTCCTCGTCGCGAGGGCGATCACCGGCTCATTCGACCCCATGATCCCTCTTGCTGTTCCCGTCGCGCGAGAACCTAACCCTCGTGCGGAACCCAGCGAAAGCTCCGCACTGCGAGCAAAGCGCCGGCGAGCCCCCAGGCGGCCACGGCCGCGACGTCCCCCGGCCGCTCCCAGATCTCGTGCCCGCGCAGCATCACGTCGGCCACGAGCTTGATGAAGTAGGTCAGCGGCAGGACGTCGGCGACCGCCTGGAGGAAGCCGGGGAACGTGTCTCGCTCGAAGAACGAGCCCGAGAGGAAGAGCATCGGGAAGTAGATCGCGTTGACCACGGCGGAGGCGCCCTCGGCCCGCCGGACAACCCCCGTCAGGCCCACGCCGAGAGCCGCGAATGCAACCGCCCCCAGGACGAGCACGAGGACGAGTGAGCCGAGCCGGTCTGGGAAGGAGGCGCCGAACACCGCCATGCCGAGCGCGACGATGCAGGCGGCCTGGACCAGGAAGGCGATCATGGTCGTGACGAGGACGGCCGCGAGGTAGACCGGGGCGGGCAGCGGTGTCGAGCGCAGGCGCTTGAGGATTCCGTCCTCCCGGCGGATGACGAGCACGATTGCGAGGCCCGCGAAGGCTGTCGCCACCACGCCGTAGCCGATCGTGCCGGTCAGCAGGTATTCCGACCCTTTGACGCCCTCGATCTCCTCTTCGCCGTAGGCGAAGCCGAGCAGGAGGAAGAGGATCATCGGCAGCAGGAAGGTGAAGAAAGCGAGCTCGCGGCTCCGTCCGTAGAGCCGCATTTCCCCGCGTAGCTCGTGCAGGAACAGCTTCATCGCTCCGCCTCTTCCTGCGTCAGAGAGAGGTAGACCTCCTCGAGGCTCGGACGCCGGACCTCGAGCGCCTCGAGCTCACGGCCGGCGTTGAGAGCCTCAGCCGTCAGCTCGTGCAGGACGCGCGTTGGCTCCTCCGTGCGCAGCACGACCTCCTGGCCGTCTCGCCGGTAGCGGATCTCCGTCGGCGGCAGCGCCCCGGTCAGCTCTCCCGGCCGCCCGAGGGCGACGATCTGCCCGTCGCGGAGCACGCCCACCCGGTCGCAGAGCCGTTCGGCCTCGTCGAGGTAGTGAGTCGTCAGGAGGATCGTCTTGCCGAGCGAGCGCAGCGAGAGGATCGACTCCCAGGCCCGCCGGCGCGCCTGCGGGTCGAAACCGGTCGTCGGCTCGTCGAGGAAGACGAGCTCGGGATCGCCGACAAGCGCGAGGCCGAGGTCGAGCCGGCGCTTCTGCCCCCCCGAGAGCGTGCGCACCGTCGCGTCCCGCTTCTGCTCGAGCCCGACGAGCTCGACAACTTCGTCGACGCGGCGAGGGCGCTCGTAGTAGCCGGCGAAGAGCGCGAGGCTCTCTGCAACGGTGAGCGTCTGGTACATCGATGAGGACTGGAGGACGACGCCGATCCGTTGACGCCACTTCCGGCCGGCCCGGGCCGGATCGATGCCGAGCACCTCGACCGTTCCCCCGTCGCGCGCGCGATACCCCTCGAGGATCTCGACGGTCGTCGTCTTGCCGGCGCCGTTCGGGCCGAGGAGGCCGAAGATCTCGCCTTCGTCGATCTCGAAGCTGACCCCGCGCAGCGCCTCGACCTTCCCATAGCGCTTCGCCAAATCGTGGACAGTGACAGCGCTCGACATATCTACCAGATATGATCTAACATCTCTACCAGATATGTCAAGGCTGACTCCGACCGCGCGCGTGATCCTGGGAATGCTGAAGCTTGGGGTCCGAACAGGGTACGACGTGAAGAAGGCGATCGACACCTCGACCCGCTTTTTCTGGAGCGCGAGCTACGGCCAGATCTACCCCGAGCTCAAGCGCCTGCAGGCGGCCGGGCTCGTGAAGGGTCGCGAAGTCCCGCGAGGCCGCGTCCCGCGGACGGCCTACTCGCTCACACCCGCAGGCGAGAGAGCGCTCCACGAGTGGTTGACGGATACCGGCGAGGCGATCTTCGAGATTCGCGACGAGGGGCTACTGCGGCTCTTCTTCGGCGACGTCCTCAGCAGGGAGGAAGTGCTTGCCAACTTGCGCGCGCAGCGAGATTTCTACGAGCAGGTGCTCGAGCGATTCCGCCAGATCGAGCTGCTGGCGCGGACGGGCTTCGTCGAGGAGAGCCAGCTGTACCCGTACGTCGCGCTCCAGTACGGCCTCGGCTTCATCACCTGGGCGCGCGACTGGTACGCGGAGACCGAGCGGCGGCTTGCGGCCAGCGAGCCCCTACTCGAGCTCGAGGACGACCATGCTCCCGGCGGGGAAGGCGGGCTCGCGGCCGGTTAGCTCGGCGGCGACCCGGCCGCAGTCCGGCTGGTGCCCGACCGCGACTATGCGCTCGCCGCGGCCCGCGACCGCGGCCCGAACGTCCTCCAGGGTCGCACCGGGAGCGAGCCGATCGTCCGGCTCCGGCTCGACGCCGAGGTTGCGGGCCAGCTCGGCTCCGGTCTCGCGGGCACGGAGGAGCGGGCTCGTGAGGACCGCGTCCGGCTGCACGCCCTCCTTGCGCAGCCGCTCGCCGAGCGCCCGTGCCTGCGCGCGCCCTTCGGGCGTCAGCTGCCGGAGCTCGTCCGGCTCGCCGGGAGCGGCCTCGCCATGGCGCACGAGGTAGAGGCGCACGGCGGGTGAGAATACCGAGATGGCAACCCACCGCTACGTGGTCTGCGACGTCTTCACGGACCGTCCGCTCGCCGGCAATCAGCTCGCCGTCTTTACCGATGCTCGCGAGATGCCGGACGAGCTCTACCAGCGGCTCGCCCGGGAGATGAACTTCTCCGAGACGGTGTTCGTGCTTCCTCCCGAAGGCGAGGGCCACGTGCGCCTCCGGATCTTCACCCCGTCGACCGAGCTGCCCTTCGCCGGCCATCCGATTCTCGGGTCGGCCTTCGTGCTCGCAGGCCCGCTCCAGTTCGACGAGATCCGGCTGGAGACGGGGAGCAGCGTCGTTCTCGTCCGGCTCGAGCGCGAAGGGCCGCGGATCGTCTTCGGGCGGATGGAGCAGCCGCTGCCGTCGGTCGAGCCCTTCGAGGATGAAGCCGAGGTGCTCGCGGCGCTTGGCGTCGAACGGTCCGAGCTGCCCATTGAGCTCTACGACAACGGGGCCCGTCATGTCTATGTCTGTCTTGGCTCGGAGGAGGAGGTCGCGGCACTCCGACCGGACATGTCCCGCCTGGCCGATCTGCCCGCCGTGCTCGGGGTCAACTGCTTCGCCGGGCGGCGCACCCGCTGGAAGACTCGCATGTTCGCGCCGGGCGGAGGCGTGCCCGAGGACCCGGCGACCGGCTCGGCGGCGGGCCCGCTGGCCCTCCACCTCGCCCGGCACGGGCGCATCGGCTTCGGCGAGGAGATCGAGATCTCGCAGGGGGCCGAGGTCGGTCGGCCCTCGATCCTCTACGCAAAGGTCGACGGCTCCGACGACGAGCTCGAGCGGGTCGAAGTCGGCGGATCCGCGGTCGTCGTCGCCCGCGGCGAATTCCGGCTCCCGTAAAGACTCCGTAAAGCTTTGCGGCGCAGGGAATGCGGCGGGCGCGCCCTTCGTCTACCTTCATCGAGATGCTCTACAAGCTCTTCAGAGCCTTCGCTATGCAGCACGCCGGTCTCGACTGCCGCCGCTGCGGCCAGTCGATCGAGCCGACCGATCACTTCGGCATGTCCGAAGGCGTCTGCCGCGCCTGCCGCAGCTAGGAGCGCTTCATCGCCCGGAGTACCGGTCGATGCAGGCACGGACCAAGGTCGGCACCAGCGCACCGTTGCGTAAACGGAAGACGCCACCGGCAATAACCCGTTCACCGCCTTCGCTGTCGCTCGCGAGGATCTGAACGCCCCACGGGTCGGACATGGGACGGAACCCGAGAACGGCCGACCATGGAACCTGCTTGAGCCCGAAGATCCGCCCCTTCCGGGAAAGCCCCTCGCGCGAGAAGCGAAGACGAGCGACCTCAACTTCCTCGCCACGGTCGACGCGGGCGAGCACCTCACGGGCCAGGCGCGACACCACGCGCGCATGGAGCGCTGCGACGATCTCCTCGAAGAGGCCACGGAAAAAGTCTTCTCGCCCGCCGAAGAAGACGCGCGTGCGCTTCTCACCCGTGTAGAGCTCGACCCTGTAGGCGATTCCGAAGTCCATCCCTTTGATCGCCACCTTCTCCCACCAATATGCGAGCGCCGTCACCCGATCAAAGTCGACGAATTCATCGCCCCACGACAAGCCCTCACTGTCGACGCGCAGCTGCTTGCTGCGAACCCCCAGAGGGACGCGAGTGTCGATGTAGGCCTCCCGCTCAGGGGACACGAACGACTCGGATCTCCCAGGGGCCGAGCTCGACGGCGAGCTCACGGCCGTCCACGATGAGCGCGGCGGAGCACGGCTCCGGCCGCTCGCAGACGAGGCGCGCCTCGAGCAGGTCGCCTCGCCGCCGCAAGGCTGAGAGGAGGACGCCCTCGCCGCGGAGCTCGAGCCCCGTCCAGCGGCCGTGAGAAACGGGTGCTGGTACCGCTCCATCTGGGCGAGCACGTCCGCTTCCTGCCACGAGCCTGCGTGCGGGAGAAGGGCGAAGCCGACCGTCCACGCGCCGCGGCACTGCGCGGCCGGAACCGGAAGCTCGGGGCCGGCCGGAGTCTCGCGGTACGGATTTGCGGTGCGGCTGACCAGCCCGACCGATCGGAGAAGGGTCAACGCGAGCTCGTGTCCGTCGAGGAGCTCGTACTCCAGGACGTGTTCGAGCAGAACGGCGACCCCGCCCGCATCGACGAAGCCGTGCGCGGGAAACGTCGGGAGCGGCACCTCGCCGTAGCCGCCCTCGGCCTCGAGCCCGCGCTCGACGACAGCGAATTGACCTTCGGCCGCTGAGACCTCGGCTCGCTCGGCAAGCGGGACGTGGAAGCGCAGGCGATGGTCTGAGCTCGGGTTGTCGAAGGAGACTCGGATGCGCACGAAGGGCTCGCCGGCGCGCAGCTGGATCGAGCTCGTGACCTCGACCCTCGTCTCTTGCCAGCCGTATTCGCGGACGACCGCGAGCTCGCCGCATACGGGTCCTTTCGAGACCAGATCCACGCGGACGTCTTCAGGTTCGTCGACGAGCCTGTCGTCGGCCGGCGGTGCGTAGTTATAGGTGTCCCCGACGTCGCCACCGTCGACGAGGCGGCCCACGCCTGAGAGCTCGCGTCCGCCGCCTCGGAGGGTGAACGTGCCGTCCCTTGCGACCTCGACCTCGACGAGCCCGTTCGCAAGGGTCGTCGCATCCGCGCTCACCGGGTGCTCGACGGCGCCGGCCGCCGGCACCGGCCGCACGGAGGTCCAGCCGAGCGGCGGCGCCGGTACCTGCGCGATCAGCCGGCGCTGCGGACGGCGGCCGGCGCCCTGCGCCCCCGCGACGCTGCCGTCAGGGAGCTCCAGCCCGACCTCCTCCCATTCCTCCGAGCTGGAGAGCTCGATCTCGACGAGCCCCGTACGCTCATGCGGGGAGGGATTGAAGACGGCGAAGGAGCCGCGCTCCACGCCTCGCGCGACGAGCCCCGCCGCCTCCACGGCGAGACCGGCGCCGATCTGCTCGGCCTCCGCGTAGCGGACGAGCACCTGGGCGCAGACCTCGTCGGCCGAGCAGCCGCAGATCGAGTCGTGCGCCGAGTTCTCGAGCAGGCGCCCCCAGCCGATGGCGAGCAGGCCCTCGGGCCAGCGCTCTCCGTAGAGAGCCTGGAGCGGCTCCGCGTAGCGCTCCAGCCCGCGCTCCGCACGGGCGCAGGCCGCCTTGAGGTCGATCCGCGCCGAGGTGACCCCCATCAGCATGTTTGCCCGGGCTCCCGAGCGAAGCTCGCCGCGCCAGCGCGGCAGTCCGGCGCTGTCGGTCGCCTCGAGGGCGGCGGGAAGGGTCTTCAGCTCGATCCGCAGCCGCTCGGGGCGCTCGCTCGCCGCCTCGACGAGCTCGACGAGGTCCGGAACAGGCTCCGTGTGGTCGTTTCCGCACATCGCCAGGATCGGGTCCTCGCCGAAGAAGGGCCTCATCGCCGCGTGCAGGGCCTCCGCCTGCGCTGCGAACCGGCCCGGGACCGCGAGCTCCGCGCCGTTCCCGTACCCCCTGGGCAGGTACTCGGCGCGGACGATCGAGCCGTCCGGGCCCTCCCACGAGAATGCGTGGCGCTCGATCGCCGCGGGCACGCCGCGCCAGACGACGGCGTGCTCGATCCCGGCCAGGCGCAGGATCTGCGGCATCTGCGCGATGTGGCCGAACATGTCCGGGAGGTAGCCGATGCGCATCGCACCGCCGAGCTCGTCACCGCGGTGCATGCCCTGCTCGAGGTTGCGGATGATCGCCTCGCCCGAGACCAGGAACTCGTCCATCAGGGTCTGCCACGGGCCGACCGCGAGCCGACCCTCCTCGACGAAACGCCGGATCCGCTCCTCGGCCTCGGGCCGCACCTCGAGGTAGTCGTCGATCGTTGCGAGCTGCCCGTCGAGGGTGAAGACGAAGCGGGAGTCGGCGTCGAGGAGGTCGAGGACGCGGTCCACGAGACCGACGAGCCGTACGCGGAAGCTCTGGAACGGCAGGTACCACTCGCGGTCCCAGTGCGTGTGCGGAACGAGGTGGACGGTTCTGGTCAGGGTTACTTGACCGAGCCGGCGAGCAAGCCCTGCACGAAGTAACGCTGCAGAGCGAAGAAGACGATCAGTGGCACGATCATCAGCAGGAACGCGCCCGATGCGAGGAGGTGATATTCCGCGCCGTACGTGCCCTGCATCTCGGTGATCCGCTTCGTCATCGGGAAGAGATCCGAGTTCGAGATGAAGACGAGCGCCATCAGCAGGTCATTCCAGACCCAGAGGAACTGGAAGATGCCGTAGGACGCAAGCGCGGGAACCGACAGCGGGAGCACGACTCGCAGGAAGATGCGCAGGTTTGACGCGCCGTCTACGCGCGCCGCCTCGATCAGATCACGTGGCAGCGTGATGAAGAAGTTGCGGAGCAGGAAGACGGCGAGCGGCAGGCCGAACGCCGTGTGCGCGAGCCAGATGCCGACGTACCAGTCGGCGATGCCGAGGTCGCGGAAGAGCCGCAGCAGCGGCACCAGCGCCATCTGGATCGGCACGACCATGAGCGCGACGATCATGAGGAAGATCGTGTCCCGGAACGGGAACCTGATCCATGAGAACGCGTACGCGGCGGCGGCGCCGATGGTGAGCGGGAGGAGCGTCGACGGCACCGTGATGATGATGCTGTTGACGAAGCTGGAGCCCATCTTTGTGTTCTCGAGGACGAGGTCGTAGTTGTGCAGCGTGAAGTTGAAGTGGTTGAAGCTCGTCCACCAGCCCGTGGCATGGATGTCGTCGCGCGGACGGAAGGACGTAATCGCGAGGCCGACTGTCGGCACGAGCCAGATGACGGCGATTGCGAGCAGCCCAAGATGAACCGGCGTGCGCGCGATGAAGCGGACGAGCCGTTCGCTGACGGTCGCCGCCGGCCGCCCGACGGCCTCGGTCGCAACGGTCACGTGACCACGCGCTCGCTGCGGAAGCGGCTGATGTTCCAGATCATCAGCGGAATGATCAACAGCAGCATGACGACGGCGATTGCGGCGGCGTAACCGCCCTCGCCGTTCTGGAACAACTCGTCGAACATCTGGGTGGCGATCACCTCGCTCGAGTTTCCCGGGCCTCCGCGGCTGAGGACGTAGATGACGTCGAAGAGCTTGATGACGTTGATGGTCAGCCACACGGTGACGACTGCCATCGGCAGCGAGAGCAGCGGAAACTGGATACGCCGGAAGATGTGCCACTCATTGGCGCCGTCCGTGCGAGCCGCCTCGAGGATCTCCTCGGGGATGCCCTTCAAGGCCGCCGAGAGCACGACCATTGCGAAGCCCGTCGAGGCCCAGACGTAGGCGAAGATGATCGCGTAGTTGACGGTGTCGGCGCGCCCGATGAATACGATCGGATCGAGGTTGAACGCGCCGTGGAGGACGGCGTTGGCGGATCCGATGTCGGGGTCGGGCTCGTAGACGAACTTCCAGATGATCGCAACCGCTGTGGCGGCGATCGCCATTGGCACGAAGATGATCGCCTTGACGAACGACTCGTACCGGACGCGCGCGGCCAGTACGGCGATCAGCAGGCCCAGCGCGAGCGAGATCGTCGTGTAGAGAAGAGCCCACTTCAGGTTGTTGACCAACGCTCCTTCGGGCGGGAACGAGTCCCGGTTGAGGAAGACTCGGTCGCGCGTGAAGAGCCGTTCGTAGTTGTCGAATCCGACCCAGCTGACGATGTCGAGCCTCGAGTTCGTGTCGCCGAAGCTGTAGACGATCGTCCACACGAGCGGATAGGCGACGAGCGCGCCGAGGAGGACCACGGCGGGCAGGATGAACAGCAACCCTTGCCAGCCCGGGCGCCGGAAGATTGCGGGCAGCCGCCGTCCCCGGGGTCTGCCTACTGGCCCGGGGACGGCGGTTGAGCTCACTGGGTCGCTAGCTTCCGAAGCCTGCGCTCTCGGCTTCGGCCTGGTAGTTGTCGAGGAGGTTGTCCTTGTCACCCGGGTTCTTGACCATGTTCTGGAGCAGGGTTCCGAAGTTCTGCCCCAGCGTCCCGGGCAGGAGGTCGGAGCCGTCGAAGAGGAAGCTCTTGGCCTCCTTCAACTCCCGGGCCTCCTTCTTGACGAGCTCGTTCGGGTAGGCGCTTTCGGGCACTGACTCGTTCGGCGACGCGATCGCGCCGGTCGAGACCCAGATCTCCCCGGCTTCGGGCGTCGCCAGGTAGTCCATCAGCTTGGCAACGTCCTCGTTGTTCACGAAAGCAGCCGCCACGTCGCCCCCGCCGACGACGTCTACGCTCTGGTCAGGATTGATCTGCGGGAACTCGAAGAAGTCGATGTCCTCGCCCGGCTTCAGGCTCGGGTTGACCTCCCCGATCGCGATGCCGCCGACGAAGCCGCCTTCGTACAACATCTCGGCCTTCGGGTTCTTGCCGAAGACCCGACCGATGCTGTCGACGAAGCTGATGCCGAGGACCGTGTCGATGCCTCCCGCGACGTACTGGTCGTTGAGGATCTTCACCATCTCGTCGATGGCGTCCTTCACCGACTGGTCGTTGAACGGCACCTCACCCGTCTCGAAGAGCTGCGTGTACTTGTCGGGCCCGGCCTGGCGCGCGTAGATCTGCTCGAACCAGTCCGTCAGCGTCCACGAGTTGTCGTCACCCTGCGCCCCAGCCGCCCAGGGGGTCTTGCCCTTGGCCTTGTACTGCTTCGTGATCTCGAGCAGCTCGTCCCAGGTCTTCGGGATCGCGAAGCTGTTCTCCTGGAACGAGTTCGGCTTGTACCAGACGGTGCTCTTCGAGTTCGCCTTGGCGACTACGCCGTACACCGTGTCGTCGATCGTCGTCAGCTTCGTCCAGGTGTCGCTGTAGTTCTCGTTGATCTGGTCCGCGTCGAGGCCGAGGTCCTTGAGCGAGATGAGGACGTCGTCCTTGGCGAGCTCGGCGACGAAGCCGGGGCGCGGGATGATCGCCATCATCGGTGGGTTGTCGGCAGCGAGTCGCGTCCGGATCACGGGGAGGAAGTCGCGCGCGGACTCGTACTTCGTCTTGATGCCGGTGTCCTTCGTGAACTGCGTGAGGACCTTCTGGAACGCCTCCTGCTCGCTTCCGCCCCAGAGCGAGAAGATCGTGATCGTCCCGGTGCCCTTTTTCGTGCCGCCCCCGCCGTCGTCGCCGCCGCACGCGGTCGCGGTGCCGACCGCCAGCAGCAAGACGGCGAGGAGCGCCGCCCAACGTTTGGTCATGCTGAAGCTCCTTTCTTCTCGTCGTAGATTCCCAGTCCGGTTTCGGGATCGAAGAAGTGCAGGGCGCGGGTGTCGACGGCGACCTTTGCGGGTTCCCCTTCCTGCACGCGCGAATCCGCGGCGAAGCGGCCAACGACGGTCGTCTGCTCGACAGAGGCGTCCTCCAGCTCGGCGACCGCCTCTTCACCGACGTCGGCCGCGAGCTCCTTCACGTCCTCGGTCAAGGCCGGTGGAGCCGCGATCGTAAAGTGCACAATCAGCTCCGAGCCAAGGGCCTCGGTCAGCTCGACCCGGCCGAGGATGCGACGGTCGCTCGGGACGTCGCTTGCGAGCGCCGCATCTTCGAGGTGCTCGGGTCGGATGCCCAGCACGACCTTGCGCCCTTCGTAGCTTTTGAGCGCGGGCCGTGAGGAAAGCGCCTCGTTGCCAAGCATGATCCGCTGGTCGCCGAGCACCAAGGCGACGGCGCCGTTTGCGCCCTCGAGCGTCGCCTCGAGCATGTTCATCGCCGGGCTGCCGATGAAGCCGCCGACGAAGAGGTTGACCGGATGGTCGTAGAGCGTCTGCGGGGTGTCGACCTGCTGGAGCTCGCCCTTCCGCATCACGGCGACGCGGTCACCCATAGTCATCGCCTCGACCTGGTCGTGCGTCACGTAGATCGTCGTCACTCCGAGGCCGCGCTGGAGTTTGCTGATCTCCGCCCGCATCTGGACGCGGAGCTTGGCGTCGAGGTTCGAGAGGGGCTCGTCCATCAAGAACGCCCGCGGCTCGCGCACGATCGCGCGGCCCATCGCCACGCGCTGCCGTTGCCCGCCCGAGAGCGCGCGCGGCTTGCGGTTGAGGAACTGGTCGAGGCCGAGCACTTTCGCGGCCTCGCGCACGCGCCGGTCGACGTCCTCCTTCCTTTCCCTCCGCAGCCGCAGGCTGAATGCGATGTTGTCGTACACCGTCAGGTGCGGGTATAGGGCGTAGGTCTGGAAGACCATTGCGATGTCCCGATCCTTCGGCGAGACGTCGTTCACGACCCGGTCGCCGATCCGGATCTCGCCCGAGGAGATCTCCTCGAGCCCGGCAACCATTCGCAATGCCGTCGTCTTGCCGCACCCGGAGGGGCCGACGAGCACCATGAACTCGCCGTCTTCCGCGCGCAAGTCGAGGTCAGAGACGGCCTTGGTTCCGTCAGGAAAGACCTTGGTGACCCTCGAAAACGTGACGTCCGCCACGGCGCGAGCCCTGCTTATCACGTTGCACCGGTGGTGGCAACCGGAGGCGTCAGGCTCTGAGCCAGGCGAGCGCCGGGACGCGCCGGCTCGCGAGCCCGGCGAGCCACGTGAGCAGGAAGGCGAGGGCGAAGCTCGGAAGCGAGGCGCCGATCTGGTACGAGGGCGTTGGCAAGTGGCCGAGCCAGTCCGACCAGAAGCCGAGATCCGTCGGCTGGTAGAGCCATTCGTAGAGGAGGAAACCGCCAGACCACGCGACAATCGATCCTGGCCGTACGGCCGGGCTCTCGAAGATGTCGCTCCGCGTGTAGCGAGCCCCGTTCAGCAGCCAGTGGGCGACGAGGACGCCGAGCAGCGGCACGAAGACCGCCCCGAGCAGGAGCAGGAAGCGCTGGTAGCTCCGCATGTCGATCGCGAGCGCGCCTCCGGTCGCCACGATCGACGCGCACACGATCAGCGCGCGCTGCGAGACGCGCGGGAACAGATTCTGGGTCGAGACGGCGGCGGAATAGACGTTCGCAAACGCCTCGTCCGTCTCGTCGACCGTGAGCGCGAGCAGCGCCAGCGCGGCGGCGGCGCCCCCTCCGGCGATCGCCGTCAGGATCAGCTCCGGGTGGTTCGGGTCGACGCCCCGTGAGAGGACGAGGATCGAACCGAAGCCGAACTGAAAGAGCGTCGGCAGCAGGTAGCCGACCCCCACGCCGAGGAACGCGCTCCGGCGGTCGCGCGAGAAGCGGGTGTAGTCGGCGACGAGCGGCGTCCAGGAGACGGTGACGGCGACGACGGTGTCCACCGCGAGCCAGAAGGAGCCGTGATGCCCACCGCCGTGCGACCAGAGGCCGCCGAGATTCGCGCCCTCGAGGATCCACCAGGTGAGGTAGACGATCGAGGCAACCACTGCCCAGATCGCGAACTTGCGGACAAAGCGACGAACGAAGCCGATCGGCCCGAGCAGGGCGAGGAGCGTGGCGAGCCCGCCGAATGCGAGCTTCCAGACCCAGATCGCCTTGAAACCGAAGAGCTGGTCGCAGAGGAGCCCGGCCGCCGTCGCGATGACGATCAGCTCGAAGATCGCCCAGCCGAGGCACTGAAGGACGTTGAGAACAGTGGCGATGTAGGAGCCGCGCTGTCCGAGGGGGGCGCGCTGGAGCACCATCGTCGGCACGCGTCCGTCCGCGCCGATCAACGCCGCAAGCGCGAGCATCCCGTTCCCGATCACGCCGCCGACGAGCGTCGCCGCAAGCGCGTCCTTGAGCGAGAGGTCGAAATAGGCGGGGAGGACGAGCACGAGCAGGGAAACGCCGAGGTTCGTCCAGAGCAGGGTCGAGTCCAGCAGCCCGAGGACGCGGAGCCGTTCCGGCACCGGCTCGATCCCCCAACTTGGAGCTCTCATCTACCTCCCTTCGCCGGAATTACCCGGATCAGGTTCGACGGGTGTGATCTCAGCTCCAGCGCTCGGCGAAGCACCCCGGTTTGCGTCACTCTAGCGGCCTGTGGATGACCAGCCGCGCGACGCGTCACAGGCCGGTCCCGAGGAAATACAGTCGGCGGGCGTGCGACGGGCATCGCATTGGTCGCCGTCGGCGTCCTGCTTGACGCCTTGCTCTAGCCGAGAGGCGTCAGCCGCGCGCCGGTGGCCTTGAAGCTGGCGACGACGGCCTGGCCGGCACGCAGCCCGAGACGCTCGGCAGAGACCGCCGTGATCTCGGCCGTCAGCAGGCCGACGCGGACGCGCACGCGGTTGCCGACCGGGACGAGGCTCGCGATCTCGCCGCGCAGGTGGTTCTGCATCGAATCAGTAGGTGCGGCCCGGGCGATCGAGACCTCCCATGGGTAGACGACGACACCGACCGCGCCTTCCAAGGAGTCGGCGGAGACGAGCCGCGTGCCGTCAGCGAGGACGATCTCGGTAAGGCCGTCCCGGCGGGCCTTGGCCGTTCCGCTGAGCAGGTTGCCGCCCGCGAACTCGGCGACGAACGGCGTGGCCGGAGAGGCGACGAGCTGCGCGGGACTACCCAACTGGACGAGTTTCCCGTTGACGAGCACGCCGATTCGATCGGCGAGCGCCGCTGCGTCCGCGAAGTCGTGCGTGACGACGATCGTCGGCAGGCCGGCTTTGCGCAGGTGCCCGCGCAGCTCCGAGCGCACACGCGCCCTCGTCTGCGCGTCGAGGGCTGCGAGCGGCTCGTCGAGCAGCAGGACGTCCGGCTCCCGCGCAAGCGCACGGGCGAGCGCCACGCGCTGGCGCTCTCCGCCGGAGAGCTCGGCCGGGCGCAGGCCTGCGAGCTCGGCGATCCCGAGGTGATCGAGCAGCGCCTGCACCCCTCCGCCGGCGCCGAAGGCGACGTTGCGCTGGACGGTCAGGTGCGGGAAGAGGGCGTAGTCCTGGAACACGAGCCCCACGCTGCGCCGCTCCGGCGGCAACGCGATCCCGCGCTCGGAGTCGAACCAGGTCTCGCCTCCGGTCTCGATTCGCCCTCGGTCAGGCTCGACCAGGCCCGCCACGGCGCGGAGTGCTGTCGACTTGCCCGCCCCCGACGGCCCCGCGAGCGCGAGCGTCTCGGCCCCGACCTCGAGCTCTAGCTCGAGCTCGAAGCTACGGAGGGCGAGGGAGAAGTCGAGGCGAAGAAAGCCCATGAGGTAAGGAGCCTGACGGCGAGGAGCAGGGTCGCGCTGATCACGACGAGGAGCGCCCCGATTGCGAGCGCCGCGTCGAAGTTCCGGTCGAGCTCGGCGTAGATGGCGAGGGGCGCCGTCCGCGTCACTCCGGGGAAGCTCCCCGCGAAGATGATCGTTGCGCCGAACTCGCCGAGGCCGCGGGCGAATGCCAGCGAAGAGCCGGCCGCCAGCCCGGGGGCTGCGAGGGGCAGGGCGACTCGCCCGAACGTGCGGAAGGGCGACGCGCCGAGCGTCCGCGCCGCATCCAGCAGCGCGCGGTCGAGGGAGGCGAAAGCGACGATCGCCTGGCGCACGTAGAACGGGCTCGCGACGAACACGATCGCGAGCACGACGGCCGCCTGCGAGAACGGCAGCCCGATTCCGAACGCCTCGAGGGAGTCGCCGAGGAGGCCGCGGCGGCCGAAGGCCGCGAGGAGGCCGAGGCCCGCCACCGCGGGGGGGAGCACGAGGGGGAGCTCGACGAGCGCGACGAGGAGCGAACGGCCCCGGAACGCCCGCGTGCCGAGCAGGTAGGCGACAGGCGTTCCGATCCCCAGGATGACGACATGGGCGATGAGGCTCGTCTTCAGGCTGACGAGGAGCGCCTCGCGCGCCTGCTCGCTTCCCAGCTGCGCCGCGAGCTCGGCCGGCGGGATGCGGAGGAAGAGGGCGGCGAGAGGGAGGAGCAGGAAGGCGAAGGCGACAGCAGCCGCGAGGACGAGGACGATCTCGAACGAGCGCTTCACGGCAGACCGAACCCCGCCTTGCGGAGCGCCTGTCGACCCCGCTCGCCGCGCAAGAGCGCCACGAAGCGGCGAGCCTCGCTCTTCCGCTTGCTCCCCGAGACGACCGCCACGGGATAGCGCACGGTCGCCTGGGCCGCGGCCGGAAGCTCGATCGCCCGGACATGGCTTCCCACCGCCTTCGCGTCCGTCACGTAGACGATGCCGGCGTCCGCCTCGCCGAGCGCGACCTTGCCGAGCACGCCCTTCACGTCCTCTTCCTCGCTGACGACTCGATCCAGGACCCCGGAGCGACCGGCCTTCTCGAGCACTTGGCGGGTGTAGTCGCCGATCGGCACGCCCTCGGCGCCGATTACGAGCTTGACCCCCTTCCGCTCGAGGTCGACGAGCGACCGGATGTGCGCGGGGTTCGCGCTCGGGACGATGATGACCAGCCGGTTGGTCGCGAAGATCTCCGGCTTCTCGACGATGCCCTCGTCGGCGAGCTGGTCGGGGTACTTCGGGCTCGCCGCGGCGTAGACGTCGGCCCGGGCGCCCTCGCGCAGCTGGGTCGCGAGCTCGTCGGAGCCGGCGAAGTTGTAGCGCGCATCCGGCTCGAGCCCTTGAAGGACCTCGGTCAGCGACGCGGCCGCGAACACTGTCAACCGCGGGCTCTCTCCGCCGCCACACGCAGTGAGCGCGAGCACGGCGAGGGTGAGCGCGAGCAGCGACTTCACCGCTCGATCAGCACGGAAGTCGCCTTGACGAGCGCGGTCGCCGGGGCCCCCGGAACGAGGTGAAGCTCCTCGGCCGCCTCGCGGGTGATCACGGAGACGATCCGAAACGGCCCGGCTTCCAGCTCGACCTGGGCGAGCAGGCCCTCGACCTTGACCTCGCGCACGGTGCCCGAGAACCGGTTGCGTGCCGAGAGCTCGTGTGGCTCGGCGCCTCGGAGGCGCTCGATCTCGCTCGCCGGGACGATCCGGCGGTTGGCGCGGTCTCGTGTCGTGCGGATGCGGCCCTGGCGGTCCCAGCGACGCAGGGTGTCGAGGCTGATTCCGAGCCTCCGCGCGGCCTCGCCGGCGGCGTAGGTCTGCCTAGGCATTACCTAGGAAGATTCTACAGCCTGGGCGTGGGCTTTCTTAGAGGCTCCAACACAATGAGCCTTGTGCCGCCGGGCCGCGCTGCTCGCCCCGAGGCTGTGTCCTCTCTCGCGCCCAGGCTGACTAGCCTGGGCGCTCCCTGCGTCCTTGCCTCGGAACGACCATCGCGGCCCGGCGACGAAGCGTCATTATGTTGGAGCCTCTAGAACGTCGAGTCCCTGACGCCGCCCGCGATCAAGCCGAGGATCGCCAGCGCGGCGAGCACGCGGTAGACGACGAACAGCGAGTAGTCGTGGCGGCGCACGTAGCCGAGGAGGACGTCGATCGCGATCAGGCCGGCGCCGGCGGCGGCGACAGTGCCGACGACGAACGGCCCCGTCGAGCCGGGTGGCAGGCTGTCGAAGACGACGTGCTTCAGCCCCTTGTAGAGGACCGCGCCGAAGACGATGGGGATCAGCAGGAAGAAGGAGAGTCTCGCCGCACTGTCGCGATCGAGCTTGAGAAACCGGCCGGCGGTGATCGTGATCCCGGAGCGCGAGACGCCGGGCATCAGGGCGATCGCCTGCGCGGCGCCGACGCCGAGCGCGGTCCAGAGCCCGATGTCCTCGAGCTTCCGGGTCTGCGCACTCCGGTCGGCAACCCAGAGAATCAGGCCGAAGACCGCGAGGTTGATCGCGATCTGCCACGGCTCTCCGAGATGCTCCTCGATCGTCTCCTCGCCGGCGGCGCCGGCAATTGCCGCGGGGATCGTAGCGACGAAGACGAGCCAGGCGATTTTCTCGTCGGCCGTGCGGATCGCGCGCCGCCCGACTGAGCGGAACCAGGCGGCGACGAACCGCACCACGTCGTCCCAAAAGTAGGCGATGACGGCAACGAGCGTCCCGAGATGAAGCGCGACGTCGAAGGTCTTGTTGAAGTCTTCGTGCGTCTCGAGGTAGCGCCAGTTCCCGAGCCACGGGACGAGGATCAGGTGCCCGGACGAGGAGATCGGCAGCAGCTCCGTCAGCCCCTGGACGATCCCGAGGGTGAAGGCCTGCCAGTCCGAGAGCTTTCCGGCCTGCTCACCGACCCCCAGCGCCGCCAACAGGACGGCGGCGAGAAGCGCTGCGGCAGCGAGTGAATAGACGACCGGGCGGCGCCGCACCGCGCCAGCCTACTTGGGCACAGCCTCCAGCTTGTAGCCCACCCCGTAGCGCGTGTGTATGAAGTCGTGCCGCGGCGCGCGGCGGTCGATCTTCTCGCGGAGGCGGCGGACGTAGACGTCGACGGTGCGGTCGCGGTGCGTCGCTCGCCGGCCCCAGATCTTCTGGAGCAGCTCGTCGCGCGTGGCGACCCGCCCCCGCTCGAGAGCGAGCGTGTAGAGCAGCCGGAACTCGGTCGGTGTCAGCTCCGCGCTCTCGCCCTCGACGTAGGCCTGATACTCGAGCGGGTCGACCCGGAGCTCCTCGATCTCGATCGGCTCTCCCCGACGGAGATCCTGGGCGCGCACTCCCCGCCGCGCGGCCGCGCGCACCCGCGCGACGAGCTCTTTCATCGAGAACGGCTTGACGAGGTAGTCGTCGGCGCCGAGCTCGAGAGCTTGCACCCGGTCGTGCTCGGTGCCGCGCGCGCTGACGACGACGATCGGCGTCCCGATGCCCTCGGCGCGCGCCGTCTCGATCACGCTCCAGCCGTCCCGCTCGGGCAGCATCAGGTCGAGCACGCAGACGTCGGGGCTCTCGTAGCGGAGCCGCGCGAGCCCAAGCTCGCCCTTCGGCACCCAGAGCGGGTCGAAGCCCGCTGCGGCGAGGTGCTCGGCCATGGCTCGGCCGATCACCTCGTCGTCCTCGACTATGAGGACTCTCGCCATGGTCACGTCAATAATGGCTGCATGCTCCAGTCCTGCGGGTTCACCGGTGGTGAGAAAGTGGTGAACGTCCGGTGAAACGCCTCTTCCGGGGGCGAGGCCGGAACGCTGATCCCCCCGACCCGAGCGAGGAAGGCCCTGAGCGCGTCCTCGTTCTCGACGAGGAGGGCAACGTCGTCTCGGCGAGCCGAGGCGCACGCGAGACCTTCGCCGGCCTCGAGGAGGGCGCTCGCGTCTACCTGGACGAGCAGGGCGGCGACACCGCCGAGTACGAGGCGCTCCGAACCGGGTTCACGGCGGTTGTCTCCCACGAGCTCCGGACTCCACTCGCGCGCCTGCTGGCAATCCTCGAATCGATCACCCTCGAGGGATCCAACCCCAAGGCCGTCGTCGAGCAGGCGCGGGCCGAGGTCGAGGAGATGCGCGCGCTCATCGACGACGTGCTCTTCCTCGCCGAGCTCGAGAGCGGCCGCGCGGTGGTGGCCCTGGGCCCGACGCCGGCGCTGCCGGAGCTGCGTCGCGTCGCGGGCGAGTATGAGGAGCGGGCCGACCGCGCGAACGTGAGGATCCTGGTCGAGGGAGACCCGGAGGCGGCGCTGCCGCTCCGGCCGAGAATGCTCCGCGTCGTCACCGAGAACCTGATCGAGAACGCGTTGCGCTACGCCGGGCCCGGCGCGCGCTTCCGGCTTGCGATCGAGCGCGACACGGAGGCGACGACGCTCGTCGCCGCCGACGACGGCGCGGGAATCGAGGAGCCGGATCTGGCGCGCCTCTTCGAGCGCTTCTACCGGAGCGATCGCGCGCGCGCCTCGCGCGGCACCGGGCTCGGGCTCGCGATCGTGAAGCACGTCGTCACGGCTGCGGGGGGAACGGTCGAGGCAGCGGGGGGTCCCGGTCGAGGATTGACGATCCGCTGCCGGTTCACCGCGTAACACTCCTGGTTCACCGGATCTTCACCACCCCGTAACCTCATCGGCACCCCTGCGCCGGGACCGGGCCCGGAGAATCGAAGGAAGATGCGGTCGCTCGCGCGCAAGCTGGTCCTGCTCGGGCTCGTGCTGGCGCTCACCGGGCTCGTCGCAGGCTGCGGGCGCGCACGTCCGTCCCATGAGCCGATCGCGGCCGAGACCGAGGGCTCCGCCACGGGAGCCTTCGAGGAGGAAGCGCTCAAGGGGAAGATCCGCGCGGACGGTTCGAGCACGCTCGGCCCGTTCGTGACGTTCGCCGCCGAGCGGTTCCTGAAGCAGGAGCCCGGCGTCCGGGTGACTGTCGGGATCTCCGGCACCGGCGGCGGCTTCGAGCGATTCTGCCGGGGAGAGACCGACCTGGCGGACGCCTCCCGTCCGATCGAGGACGACGAGAAGGCGATGTGCGCCGAGAAGCACATCGACTACCTCGAGCTCCAGGTGGCGAACGACGGGCTCTCGGTGGTCGTGAATAGGGGCAACACCTGGGCCGAGTGCCTCACGGTCGAGCAGCTGAAGAAGATCTGGCGACCCGGTTCCAGTGTCGATCGCTGGAACGAGGTCGACCCGAGCTTCCCGGCTGACAAGCTGACGCTCTACGGCCCGGGCACCGACTCGGGCACGTTCGACTACTTCACGAAGGCGATCGTCGGCGAGGAGGGAGCGAGCCGGCCCGACTACTCCGCGAGCGAGGACGACAACGTCACGGTTCGCGGCGTCGAGGGCGAGAAGGGCGCGCTTGGCTACCTGGGGCTCTCCTACCTCGAGAGCGCCGAGGGCAAGCTGAAGGGGCTCGCGATCGACGGCGGAGACGGTTGCGTCCTCCCGAGCGCGAAGACCGTCCAGGACGGGTCGTACAAGCCGCTGAGCAGGCCCCTCTTCATCTATGTGAAGGCGAGCGCGCTCGATCGGCTCGCGGTGAGCGCGTTCCTCGAGTTCATTCTCGACAACCAGGAGCGGATCGCGAAGGGCGCGTTGTTCGTCCCCCTGACGGCGGACCAGCTCGACCGCGCCCGGACGAGACTCGATGCGGGCGCGACGAGCGTCGACTGAGCTACGCCGTGTTCACCAGATTTCCCCCACACCTTCACCCCCCAGGCACCCACCCTCGGAGAGGCCACGGAAACAATGCGTGCGACCTGCAAGATCGACGAGCTGCGGAGGGAGACGAATGAGAAAGATGTCCTTTCGGCCGACTGCGCTCATGCTGGCCGCGGTGAGCCTGGCGCTCGCCCTGGCCGCGGCCGCGGCCGCGATGCCCGGCGGCGCCCAGGTGTCGGGCCAGATCACCGCCGACGGCTCGAGCACGGTCGGGCCCTACGTGCAAGCGGCGGCCGAGCGCTTCGAGCGGGCGAACCCGAGCGCGAAGGTGGTCGTCGGCATCTCCGGCACCGGCGGCGGCTTCGAGCGCTTCTGTCGCGGCGAGACCGATCTGTCGGACGCCTCGCGGCCGATCAAGCTGACAGAGGCGGCGAAGTGCCAGCAAAACGGCGTCCAGTACGTCCAGTTCCTCATCGCCAACGACGGGATCTCCGTCGTCATCAACAAGAGCAATACCTGGATCAACTGCATCACGACCGGCGAGCTGAGGAAGATCTGGGACAAGGGCTCGACGGTCGACAACTGGCACGACGTGCGGCCGAGCTTCCCGAGCGTATCACTCAAGCTCTACGGGCCCGGCACCGACTCCGGGACGTTCGACTTCTTCACCGAGAAGATCAACGGCAAGGCCCGCCAGAGCCGCTCCGACTACTCGGCCAGCGAGGACGACAACGTGCTGGTTCGCGGAGTCGAGGGAGAGCGTGGCGCCATGGGCTACTTCGGCTACTCCTACTACGTCGAGAACAAGAACAGGCTGAAGGTGCTCAGGATTCACAACGGCTCGCGGTGCGTAGCCCCGAGCATCGCGACCGTCCAGGCCGGGACCTACAGGCCGCTCTCGCGACCGCTGTATGTCTACGCGAAGAGGACCTCGTTCAAGCGGCCGGTCGTACGGGCGTTCATCAAGTTCATCATCCTCAACGAGGGCTCGATCGCGAGGACGGCGCGTTTCATCCCGCTCACGAAAAAGCAGATCGCGAAGGCGAAGCGACAGTACAACAGGGCGATTCAGGGTTAGGGGAAGGGGCTCGCGGGTCAGAGGGTGGCCACACGTGAGCTCTCAGTAGGCGCACCGCGGCTTCGCGCCGCTCGGAGGCGCTGGGGCGAGGACGTCATCAAGGGCGTCCTCGCCCTTTGCGCGCTCGTCTCGGTCGCGACGACGGTCGGCATCGTCGTCGCGCTCTTCCTACCGGCGATCGAGTTCTTCCGGGAGGTGTCGCTCCGTGACTACCTCACGGGGACCCAGTGGGCGGCGCTCTTCGACCCGCCGAGCTTCGGCGTTCTGCCGCTCGTCGTCGGCACGCTCTCCGTCACTTTCTGGGCCTGTGTCGTGTGCGCCCCCTTCGGCCTCGGCGCGGCGATCTACCTCAGCGAGTACGCGCACGACCGGGCGAGGTCGATCCTGAAGCCGGCGCTCGAGGTGCTCGCCGGGATTCCAACCGTCGTCTACGGCTACTTCGCCCTCACGTTCGTCACGCCCCGACTTCAGGAGCTCGGGCTCCCGGTCGGCCCGTTCAGCGCCCTCAGCGCGGCGCTGGTCATGGGCGTGATGCTGATCCCGACGGTCGCCTCGATCTCCGAGGACGCGATGTCGGCCGTGCCGCGCGATCTCCGCGCCGGCGCCTACGCGCTCGGCTCGACCCGGCTCCAGGTGGCGACGAGAATCGTCGTCCCCGCAGCGATCTCGGGCATTGTCGCCTCGTTCGTGCTCGCCATCTCGCGGGCGATCGGCGAGACGATGATCGTGCTCATCGCGGCCGGCGGACAGCCGAGCCTGACATTCAATCCGCTCCAGGCGGTGCAGACGATGACCGCGTTCATCGCCGCGACGGCCCAGGGAGACGTCGCCACCGGCACCACCGCCTACAAGACGATCTTCGCCGTGGGCGCGACGCTGTTCGTCATGACGCTCGTCATGAACCTCGTCTCGATCCGGCTCGTGCGCCGCTTCCGGGAGGTCTACGAGTGAGCGCGGTGCCGGGAGCCCTCCGCGGCTCGCGCCCGCGCGGCCGAGTCAGAGGCCTCCTCTTTCAGGCCTTCCTGCTCTTCTCGCTCGGGATCGGGATCGCCACGCTGGGCGCACTGCTCGTGCAGGTCGTCGTCAAGGGCTGGCGGGACGTCGACGCGGTCCTCCTCTTCGAGCCGCCCTCGGCCGATCCGGCGATCGCCGGCGCGGAGCCGGCGATCATCGCCACGATCTACCTCGGGCTCCTGCTCATCGCACTCACGGTCCCGATCGGGGTCGGCACGGCGATCTACCTCGAGGAGTACGCCAATCGCGACCGCTGGTACAACCGGCTGCTCGAAGTCAACATCCAGAACCTCGCGGCGGTCCCCTCGATCGTCTACGGGATCCTGGGCCTGGCGTTTCTTGTCCGCGGGCTCGGGCTCGGGCGCGTCCTCCTCGCGGGAGCCATGATCCTGACGCTGCTCGTGCTCCCCACGGTCATCATCGCCGCACGGGAGGCGATTCGAGCGGTGCCCGGCTCGATCCGCGACGGCGCCTACGCGCTCGGCGCGACGAAGTGGCAGGTCGTCTGGCGCCAGGTGCTGCCCGCCGCCACGCCCGGGATCGCGACCGGCTCGATCCTGGCCCTCTCGCGGGGCCTCGGCGAGACCGCTCCACTGCTCCTCGTGGGGGCCCTCACGTACGTCTCGTTCAACCCGACGCTGCTGGGCGACTTCACCGCCCTGCCCGTGCAGATCTACCAGTACATCGCTCGGCCGCAGGACGAGTTCAGGGTCGTTGCGGCCGCCGCGATCATCGTGCTGCTCGCGATCATCCTCACTCTGAACTCGGTTGCGATCTGGCTCCGCAACCGTTACCAGCGAAAGTGGTGAGCATGGCCGACCCCACCGAAGCACCTGTCAGAATCGCCGAGGTGAGCCTCGAGAACCTGGTCTCTCGTGATCGTGAGCTGCCCTCTCGCGAGCTGCGGGAACTGGTCTTCGACGTCCAGGATCTCACGGTCACCTACGACGGCTCGCCTGCCCTGAAAGACGTCTCGCTCGAGATCTACCGGAACTTCGTGACGGCGTTCATCGGCCCCTCCGGGTGTGGGAAGAGCACGTTCATCCGCTGCTTCAACCACCTGAACGACCTCATCCCGGGTGCGAAGGTCGAGGGGACGATCCTCTACCACGACGAGGACCTCTACGGGCCCGAGGTCGACTCGGTCGAGGTGCGGAAGCGGATCGGCATGGTCTTCCAGAAACCGAACCCGTTCCCGAAGTCGATCTACGACAACGTCGCCTTCGGCCCCCGCGTGCTCGGCATGACCGACGACCTCGAAGGACGTGTCGAGAAGGCCCTCCAGCAGGCCGCGCTCTGGGACGAGGTCAAGGACCGGTTGAAGCGCAACGCTCTCAGCCTTTCCGGCGGCCAGCAGCAGCGGCTCTGCATCGCGCGCTGCCTCGCCGTCGAGCCCGAGGTGATCCTCATGGACGAGCCCGCCTCGGCGCTCGACCCGATCGCGACGACGCGGATCGAGGACCTCATGCACGAGCTCAAGCGCGACTACACGATCGCGGTCGTCACTCACAACATGCAGCAGGCGGCGCGCGTCGCCGACATGACGGCCTTCTTCAGCATCACGCGAGGCGAGGAGGGCGAGCGCACCGGCGTGCTCGTCGAGTACGACACGACCGAGAAGATCTTCACGCAGCCCAACGACAAGCGAACCGAGGACTACGTGACCGGGCGGTTCGGATGAGGATCGGCCTCCAGGAAGAGCTCGACACGATGCAGGCGAACCTGCTCGAGGAGGGAGAGCTCGTCCTGCGGGCCCTCAGAGGCGCGATGGGGGCGCTCGACCACCGCGACCCCGAGCTCGCCGACGAGGTGATCGCGTTCGACGACGAGATCGACCGGCAGTACGTCGCGATCGAGGAGGGCATCGCGTCGCTCCTCGCGCGCCAGACGCCCGTGGCCGGCGACCTTCGCCACGTGCTCGCGACCCTGCACAACAACCTCCATCTCGAGCGGATGGCGGACTACTGCGTCACGATCGCGAAGCTGACCAAGCTCGTCTACGACGTCTCACCGGACTCCAAGCTGATGGAGGCCTTCGACGAGATGGGCTCTCGCGGCGAGGAGATGATCCGCGTCGCGCTCGACTCGTTCGTCAACCGCGACCTCGCCGGGGCGGAGACGCTCGTAGACCTCGACGAGCTCATCGACAGGGCCAACCGCCGGGTCGTCCAGCACGTGCTCGCCCTCGGCAGCAATCCCTCCTTGCGCGAGTGGGGGTTGCGGATGCTCATCGTCTCCCGATGCCTCGAGCGCATCGGCGACCATGCGGTCGACATCGGCGAGCAGACGGCCTATCTCGTGACTGGTGAGTTCCGCGAGTTCACCGACGCTTCGCACCCGGAAGGCGACAGCCGTTAGGTAGTAGAGAATCGGCCCGGCAGGCGCTGCGACCACGTTCGGAAGGAGCGACGATGCGACTGGCGCTGGTTCCGCGCACGACCGAGTTCTATGTCCTCTTCACCCGGGCCGGGGAGAACATGCTCGAGACCGCGAGGCTCGTCGAGCGACGCTTTCAGGAGATCCCCGACACGAGCGTCCGACAGGTCGAGGTCAAGGCGCTCGAGCACAAGGGAGATGAGCTGACGCGGGAGATCATCGAGCTCCTCAACCGCCAGTACATTACGCCCTTCGACCGCGAGGACATCTACGGCCTCGCGAAGGCGATCGACGACGTCGTCGACTACATGGACGAGGCCTCGGACCTGCTCGGGCTGTACAAGGTCGAGCGGCGGATGGAGCAAGCGGTCGAGCAGTGCCGAGTGCTCGTCGCGGCGGCGGAGCTCCTCTCGCGGGCGCTCGCCGACCTGCGACACCTGCCGCGCGCCGAGCGGCACCTCGTCGAGGTCAAGAGCCTCGAGGACGAAGGCGACCGCATCGCTCGCGAGGCGATCGCGGGCCTCTTCGAAGACACGGAACTCGACCCGCGGACGATCATCCGCTGGAAGGACATCTTCGAGGGCCTCGAGGACGCGATCGACGCTTGCGAGACGGCCGCCGACCTCGTAGGCAACGTCGTCGTCAAGAACGTGTAGAGCGTGGACGACCTCACGCTCGTCGTCGTCGTCGCGGTCGCGCTCTTCTTCGACTTCACCAACGGCTTTCACGACACGGCGAACTCGATTGCGACGAGCGTCTCCACCCGGGCGCTCTCGCCTCGGCTGGCCGTCCTCAGCGCCGCGATCCTGAACTTCATAGGCGCGCTCTTCTTTCTCAAGGTCGCTGCGACCGTGGCGAAGGGCATCGTCGATCCCGATGCGATCACGCTGAAGATCGTGCTCGCCGGCCTCGTCGGGGCGATCACCTGGAACCTGATCACGTGGTACCTCGGCCTGCCTTCGAGCTCCAGTCACGCGCTCATCGGAGGCGTCATGGGCTCGGCCGTCGCGGCGACGGGCGGCTTCGGTGTCGTCAACTGGGCGGGCCTCAAGGAGAAGGTCCTGGTCCCCTCGCTCCTGGCTCCGGTTCTCGGCCTCCTCCTCGCTGCTGCGCTGATGACAGCGCTTCTGTGGGTGATCCGGAGGAGAGCGCCTGGGCTCGTAAACCGCGTCTTCCGGCGGCTCCAGCTCGTCTCGGGGGGCTTCGTCGCGTTCACGCACGGCACGAACGACGCACAGAAGACGATGGGCATCATCACCCTCGCGCTCATCGTGTCGGGACACGAGTCGGGAGAGCAGTTCCACGTCCCTCTCTGGGTGAAGCTGAGCGCGGCAACCGCCATGGCGGCCGGTACGTACGCCGGCGGCTGGCGGATCATCCGGACGCTCGGCAGCCGTGTGGCGAAGCTACAGCCCCCGCAGGGCTTTGCCGCGCAGACGTCGACTGCGACGATCCTCTGGCTGACCGCCCACTACGGCTACCCCGTCTCGACGACGCACACGGTCTCCGGCTCGGTGCTCGGCGCCGGGGCGAGCACGCGCCTCTCGGCGGTGCGCTGGGGCGTCGCCGGCAACATCCTGCTCGCCTGGGTGATGACGATCCCGTGCGCCGGCCTCGTCGGGGCCGGCATGGAGGCGGTCACGCGGCTGCCGGGCGGGGTGGCGATCGTCTTCGCTCTCGCGGCCTCGATCTCGGCGCTCGCCTTCACCGGCCGCGGCCTCCAGGCGCGCCGGCTGCGGGTTCGGCCTGTGGAGGCGTGACGCCCTTTCGCAACACGGCTTAACGAACGCGCAAAGCTCGGTTAAAGCGAACTGCGCTATACAGAGGCCCGTGCAGCTCAGAGCTGGCAGAGACTCCTTGACGACGGCTGCGGCTCTGCTCGTCGCGGCGGTCGCCGGCGGCGCCGTGGCCGTCGCCGGTGCGGCTCTCGTCGGGGTCGGCGAGCAAACCACGACTGTGCGCGAGGTCTTCCGGGATTTCACTCCGAGCCTGACCGACGTCGCGTCCAAATCCGGGAGCGGCCGCGCGCTGACCACCAACGCGATCTACACCCGCGCGGCGCCGGGTGTCGTCCAGGTGACCTCGACGACGAAGGTCAAGGTTCCCCAGAACAGTTTCTTCGGCAATCCATTCGGCCTCCCCGGCACCGAGATCGAGCGGGCGCTCGGATCGGGATTCGTCATCGACAAGGCCGGCTACATCGTCACGAACTATCACGTCGTCCGCGGCGCACAGTCGGTCCAGGTGAGCTTCTCGAACAACGACTCGATGAAGGCGGCGATCGTCGGCAGGGATCCCTCGACCGACGTCGCCCTGCTCAAGGTGCATGCGAGCACGCGGGCGCTGAAGCCCCTCGAGCTCGGCAACTCGGACCGCGTCCAGGTCGGCGACCAGGTGGCTGCGATCGGGAACCCGTTTGGGCTCGAACGCAGCATCACGGGCGGCATCGTCAGTGCACTCCAGCGGTCTCTTCCCTCTCCGGGCGGCCTCACGATCGACCACGTCATCCAGACCGACGCCCCTCTCAATCACGGAAACTCCGGCGGGCCTCTGTTGAACGCGCAGGCGCAGGTGATCGGAGTCACTTCGGCGATCGAGACGGGAGACACGGGGTCGCAGGGGAACGTCGGCGTCGGCTTCGCGATCCCGATCGACACCGTTCGGGACGTCGTCGCGCAGCTGAAGGCGCACGGCCGCGTCGATCACCCGTTCCTGGGCATCGAGGCGCGCACGATCGAGCCCGGTATCGCGAAGCAATTCAGCCTCCCGGTCAGCCACGGCCTGCTCGTCGAGCGCGTCTACCCCGGCAGCGGCGCCGAGCGCGCCGGCCTTCGCGGCGGAACGACACAGGTAGTGGTCGCAGGCGAGAGCTATCTGGTCGGCGGCGACGTGCTCGTCAAGGCGGGCGGCACGGACATCGCCACGACGGAGCGGCTTCGCCAGGTCGTAGCCGAGAAGCAGCCCGGCGACACCCTCGAGGTCGAGTACTACCGCGGAGACGAGCGCGAGAAAGCAGATGTGAAGCTCGGTCGGCAATCTCCTACTCCCCTGGAGTAAGCCCGGCCCACCGGCGGTCCCGGCCCACCCGGCGCGATCCCCCGGGCCGGGACCGCCCTTTTCCTCCTCGCCCCGTCGCTAGAGTTCGACGCTGCGCGATGAGGCTCGCGCCCAACCGCCCTCCGGGGCTGATGGCCTCTACCGAACGTGACGCCCGACGGAACGTGGAGGTAGAGCCGTGGAGCCGATCCAACTCGCCGCAGTCCTCGCCACGGTAATCCTCGTCGCGAGCATCGCTTCGGTCGAGCTCGGCGTCACGGTTGCGCTGATCGAGCTAACGCTGGGCGTGGTCGCAGGCAATCTCTTCGACCTCCACTCGGAGCAGTGGCTCGACTTCCTCGCTGCGTTCGCCTCGATCGTCCTGACCTTCCTTGCGGGGATGGAGGTCGATCCGGCGTACCTGCGCGCGCGGGCGAAGGCTTCCTTCGGCATCGGCGTCGTCTCGTTCCTCGGGCCCTTCGCGGTGGCTGCGCTCGTCGCGTACGCCCTGCTCGACTGGTCGACCCGCGCCTCCCTGATCGCCGGGACGGCGCTCTCGACGACCTCGCTCGCGGTCGTCTACGCCGTCCTCGTGGAGCGCGAGCTGACCGACACCCGGATCGGGAAGCTCCTGATGAGCGCGACGTTCGTCACGGACGTCTGCACGGCGCTCGCGCTCTCGGCGATCTTCGTCAGGCCGAACGTCTGGTTCCCGGTCTTCCTCGTCGTGTCCGTCGCGCTCGTTCTCCAGCTCCCGCGGATCGCACCCTGGTTCTTCGCACGCTACGGCGACCGCGTGATCGAGCCCGAGATCAAGCTCGTCTTCGTCTGCCTGCTCGTGCTGATGGTGCTTGCCGACGCCGCCCACGGGCATGCAGTTCTGCCGGCTTTCCTACTCGGGCTGGCGATGAGCCGGCACTTCGACGAGCATCGCGAGGAGCAGAAGCGCCTCCGGGTCGTGGCGTTCGCGTTCCTGACGCCGTTCTTCTTCCTCAAGGGCGGTCTAAACCTGTCGCTTCCGGCCGTGCTCGCCAACCTCGGCCTGCTCGGCGCGCTGCTCGCCGCGAAGATGCTTCCCAAGATCGCATTCGTGCTCCCCCTCGCGCGTCGCGCGGCTCCGCGTGAGGCGACCTTCACGACGCTCCTGATGAGCACCGGGCTCACGTTCGGGACGATCTCCGCGCTGTACGGCCTGAACGCGGGCATCATCGACCGGACGCAGTTCTCGCTCCTCGTGACCGTCGTCGTGCTCTCTGCGGTCGTGCCGACCGCGATCGCGGAGCGGTGGTTCCTGCCCGACACGAGCGACGAGCGCGTCGAGCGGCGGCCACACCTCCCGGCCGAGGAGTACGTGTAGTCGCCAAACTGCGAGCGTGATCGAGGCGCACTTCGGCGAGAGCGCGCCCTTCTCGGTCGGGGTCGAGGAGGAGCTGATGGTGCTCGACGCCGAGTCGCTCGCGCTCGCCCCGCAGGCCGCGGAGCTGATCGGCGCCGCCGAGGGCCTCGGCCTCCCCGGCACCGTCAAGGGCGAGCTCTTCGCGTCGGTCCTCGAGCTGAACACGGGCATCTGCGAGTCGGTGGAGGAGACGGCCGAAGCGCTCGCGGAGCTGCGCCGAGGCGCCGGCGAGCTGGCGGACGAGCGCGGCCTTCGCCTCGCCGCGGCGGGCAGCCATCCCTTCAGCCGGCCCGAGGAGCAGGAGATCGCGAACGAACAGCGGTACGTCGAGTTCGTCGAGTACGCGGGCGTCTCGGCGCGGCGGCAGGGCGTGAACGGGCTCCACGTCCACGTCGGGATGGGGAGCGGGAAAGCGTGCTTCCACGCGCTCGAGGGCGTGCTGCCCTGGCTGCCCGTCGTGCTCGCGCTCTCGGCCAACTCGCCCTACCTCGCGGGCGAAGAGACGGGCCTCGTCTCGAACCGGGCCGAGGTGCTCGCGCAGCTGCCGCGCAGCGGCGCGCCGCCGGCCTTCCGCTCGTATGCCGACTGGGAGGTGTTTATCGAGCGGTTCATGCGCCTCGGAATCTCGGCCGACTACACCCGCTTCTGGTGGGACGTTCGGCCGCACCCTCGCTTCGGGACCCTCGAGATCCGGATGCCCGACCAGCCGACGGCGCTCGAGCGGAGCGCCGGTTTCGTCGCGCTGCTCAAGGGGCTCTGCGAGGCCGTTCTCGACCAGCCCCCGCCGCCCTACGACCCGGCCGGGCGAGGCTTGTACCAGCAGAACCGTTGGGCTGCCTCCCGGTTCGGCCTCGCTGCGGAGCTCTTCCACCCGGACGGCGAGCGGACGGCGCACGCCTCCGACCTGGCGGCGGAGCTTCTGGAGCTCGCGGGCGTGCGGGCTCTGCTCGACACGACCCGGACCGAGAGCGACCGCCAACTCGAGGTCGGCCGCGCCGACGGGCTCGAGGCCCTCTGCGCCGATCTCTGCGAGCGGACGCTACGATCGAGCTAGTGGCCGTTCAGACCGAGACGATCCAGGTCAGCGGCATCCGCTGCGAGCGCTGCGTCGGCCGGCTGGCGGGCGCGCTTCGCGATCAGCGAGGTCTCGAGTTCGCCAACGCGAACCTGATGGGCCAGGTGACGCTTTCGTGGGACGATGAGGAGACCGACCGCGAGGCGTTGGTGGCGGCGATGGCGCGAGCCGGGTTTCGAACCCTGCCGACCTGACGGCGCAGGAGCGGATGGCTAAGCGGGAATAGCCCTGTCTCGACGCTCGTTAGAGGTTGCTAGGGTCGCCGGGATGAGCGAGACGTCGTCAGACGAAGCCCGGCGGCTGGCAGACGATGCGCGTGAGCGCGTCAGATTTGAGGAGGAAGCGCTTGCGCTTGCAGACCAGGTCTACCGCGTGGCTCGGGGTGTCTCCCGGTCGAAGGAAGAGGCCGAGGACCTGATGCAGGACGCCTACGCGCGCGCGTTCCGCAGCTGGCGCTCGTTCACGCCGGGAACGAACCTGCGCGCATGGCTGCTCCGCATCGTCACGAACCTGAACATCGACCGCGGCCGTCGCGCGCAGCGCACCCCAGACCAGCAGCCCCTCGAGGAGACCGACTACTTCCTCTACAACAGGATCGAGGCCGCGACGGGGGAGACCGAGGAGGAGCGCATCCTCGAGCGGCTTTCCCAGGACAACGTCGCGGAGGCGCTGGCGGCGGTTCCGCACGACTTCCGCGACGTCGTCGTCCTCGTCGACATCGGCGACTTCAGCTACGCAGACGCGGCCCAGATCCTCGGCATCCCGGTCGGGACCGTCATGTCACGTCTGCATCGAGGACGGCGTATCCTGAAGCAGGAGCTGGCGGATCTGGCGGTGGACGGTCGATGACGGCGATCGATCTGTGCGACTGGTGCGAGCAGGTGATCCAGGATTACCTCGACCGCGAGCTGACCCAGGCTGAGATGGAGGAGGCCGAGAGTCATCTCGAGACGTGTGTGCCCTGCAGCAAGCGCTACCGATTCGAAGCCAGTCTGCGCCGGTACGTTCGGCAGGCGGTCCCGGAGATGCCTCCGGAGATGAAGGCGAGGCTCTCCGCTCTGCGGCTCGAGCTCTAGCTAGAGTCGCGCGGGCCCGACCACGACGACGAGGCGCTGGGGGTTGCCGGCGCCGGGCAGCGGCCGCGCGTCTACGCGGAGTTGGCGTGCGAGCCGTTCGGCGAGGCGCTCCCCGCCGGGATGGAAATAGACGGCCGTCTGCGAGTAGTCGAACCGGTCGGCGCGGGTGACCCGGTCGATCCGGTACGCCAGCGCGCCGATCGTGCTCGCCACGCGCTGCGTGTAATTCATGTCCCCGCTGCCGTTGAGGACGTCCACGGCGACGCGCCAGGTCGGCGGGAGCCCGGCTTCGGCCTTCTGGGCGGTCGGCTTCCGTGCGCCCTGGACCATGCCGGGCAGCGTGAAGGCGCCGATCGCCGTGATGAGGACGACTGCGGCGACCGCCACGCCCGCGGTCTGCCGTACCCGGTCGTGTCCCGGCCGGGAGAGGATCGGGAGACCTGCTAGCTGCCTGGCCTCGCGGCGGCCGATGCCGAGCGCCGTCGAATAGAGAAGGAGCGCCAGGAGCGCACTGTCGCTGGAGGGGAAGCGGTAGAGCCTGCCTTCCTCGAGCCACGTGATCTCGTCGGGCGTGAGTCGCGCGAGCTTGGCCGCGTTCTCCACCGTGAGCTGCCGCCGTAGGCGCACGGCGGTGAGCGGCGGCGTCTCGCTGCGGGGCTGGAGGGCGGGAACGTGCAGGGCGGGAACGACTTCCATAGGGCGTGATCACTCTTCGGCGGTCGGCGGCGTGAACCTCTCCGGCAGCTCATCGGCAAAATCGACGTCTCCTGGAGGGCCGAGGTCGTCGCACGGCACGAGCAGGGCCGGGATCTCGCGCGCGCCCTCGTCGGGAATCCGTTCCCAGGCCACGCGCGCGAGCAGGACCGGGTGGCCGCGGACGCCGTCGTAGGAGGCGGCGACGACCTCCGCGCCGCTCTCGCGCCAGACCTCGACCACACGGTCGATCGCCTCGGGCGCCAGGTCGGGCCCGTCCGCGAGGACGACCACGGCGGCTGCGACTTCGGTGGGGAGCCGTTCCAGTCCGCAGCGCAGCGACGCGCCCGGCCCGCGCTCCCAGCTCGGGCAGCGGACAGCCGGGGCCGAGGTTTCGAGCTCGTGCGCTCCGAGGACGACGAGCACCTCCCGCACCGAGCTCCGCCGCACGCGCTCGAGGACGGGCTCGAGCAGAACGCCTTGCTTGGGAGAGCCGAAGCGCGTCGACGCTCCCGCTGCCAGGACGATGGCGGCTAGATCAGGAATCCGAAACCGCGAACAGACCCGCTAGCTCGTTGTGACCTGCATGCCTTCGATCTCGACGCGCTCGGTGGGCCGCTGGCTCGCGTCGCCGAGCCGGCCGATCTTCTCGACGACGTCGAGTCCGTCGACGACCTTGCCGAGGATCGCATAGTCGGGCGGCAGCCGCGCGTCGTCGCCCGTGACCACGAAGAACTGGCTGCCGGCGGTCCCCGCCGGCTCGGTGTCCGTCTTGGCCATCGCGGCGACGCCCTTCGTGTAGGCCGCATTGGCCGGGGGCTGGTCGACGGTCGAGTAGCCGGGGCCGCCGAAGCCCGAGCCCGTGGGGTCTCCGGCCTGAATGACGAACCCCGGCACGATCCGGTGGAAGACAGTCCCGTCGAAGAAGCCCTTCTGGGCGAGCGCGACGAACGAGGCCGTCGTGCACGGCGAGACCGTTGTCGCGAGCTCGATCGTGAAGCTGCCCTGGTTCGTGCGGACGGCGACCCGGTAGGTCTTGTCCTTCTCGAGGTCTGTCAGCTGGGCTTTGTCCTTGTCGCCGGTCACGTCGCAGCGCATTGTCTCCGTCTTGCCGCCTCCGCTGCCGCCGCAACCTGCAAGCAGAACGACGAGCGGGATCAGGAGGAACCCGAGCCCTTTCATGCAACGGCCTCGAGCGCCCGGCGGACGAGCGCCCGCGCGATCTCGAGCTTGTAGGCGTTGCCGGGCAGGGGCGTCGCCTGGTCGAGGGCTTCGGATGAGTCGAGAGCCCACGGGATCGGCGCGACCCCGGCGAGCGCGAGCCTCGTCCCATCGGGGAAGCGGGCCGCCGCGACGCCTACGAGCGGGAACGCCCACTTCTGGCGGTCCATCGCCTTCAGGTACGTGCTCGCCTTCGGTGCGGGCACGTCCAGCTCGACGATGAGCTCGTCCGGCTCGAGGGTCGTCAGCCGCCGGTCGTCGTCGGTCGGGAGGCGGTAGAGCTCGCCGATGGGAAGCTCGCGCCGAGTCGTGCGCAGCGTCGCGCCGAGGGCGAGCAGCGCGGCGGCCGGGTCGGACGGGTGCGCGGAGGCGCAGGGCTTGTTCGCGAAGATCGCGTGCTCGCGATGCTGCCCCTCGCGTGCGTGACAGCGATCGCCGCCGTGGAGGTAGCACGGAAATTTGAGGCGCCAGTACCAGCAGCGGGTCGCCTGGAGCAGGTTTCCGCCGATCGTGCCCATCGAGCGCAGCTGCGGCGACGCGGCCGCCGCGCAGGCCTCGCGGAGCGCCTGCGGGATCTCGGGGCTCGCCTCCAGCTCGGCGAGCGTCGTGCCCGCGCCGACCCGGCCGTCGTGAACGCCGCGGGGGATCGCCTCGCGCAGCTCGACGAGCCTTTCCGCGCGGACGATGCCGTCGCGGAGGAGCGGAACGAGGTCGGTGCCGCCCGCGAGGGCGACCGCTCCGTTGCCGAGCGCGGCCGCAGCCGCTTCGGCGGACTCAGGCCGTACTAGCTCCAACCTTCTCCGGCCGGCCCTCGCGCTCGCGTGCTTCACGCAGTGCCCGCAGCATCTCCTCTCGTGTGATCGGGAGCGAGCGCACGTCCGCGCCCGTCGCGTCGCGGATCGCATTCGCGATCGCGGCGGCTGTCGGCACGATCGGCGGCTCGCCGAGGCCTTTCGAGCCGAGGTTCGTCAGATGCTCGTCGGGGATGTCGAGCAGCTCGGCGACGATCTCGGGCGTATCCGCGATCGTCGGCAGCCTGTAGGCGTCGAGCGTCTGCGTGAGGACGATGCCGGTCTCGGGGTCGAGCAGGCGCTCCTCGGAGAGCGTGTGCCCGATCCCCTGGATGATCCCGCCCTCGACCTGGCTCGAGGCTCCGAGCGGGTTGACGACGCGGCCGACGTCGTGGATCGCGGCAACGCGCTCGACGCGTACCTCGCCCGTCTCGATGTCGACGGCGACCTCGGCGACCTGGACGCCGAAGGTGAGCACCTGCATCCCCGCTGGATTCGGCCCGCGTGCACCCTTACCGAGGATCTGCGCGTCCTCGAGCAGGCCCACGACCTCCTCGAGCGGCCACGAGCCCCCGTCGGCCGAGACGATCCTGCCGCCCTTCAACGAGAGGATGCGCTCCTCCTTGTCGTAGCGCTGAGCCGCGATCCCGACGATCTGCCGGGCGGCGTCGGCCGCCGCCGAGCGAACGGCCGGGCCCATCGAGGGCGTCGTCGACGAGCCGGCCGAGATCGAGGCATACGGCCCGCGCGCCGAGTCGCCGAGGACGAGCTCGACGCGGTCGATGGGCAGGCCGAGCTCCTCGGCGGCGATCTGGGCCATCGCGGTCGCCGTGCCCGTGCCGATGTCCTGCATCGCCGTGACGACGGTCGCGCGCCCGTCCGAGCCGACACGCACCCACGCGTACGAGGGCGGGCCGCCTCCGCCGTACCAGACCTGGCTGGCGAGACCGACTCCGCGCTTCCACGGGCCTTCGCTCCGTGAGCGCACCTCGTCCCGGCGCCGCCAGTGCGGCTCGGCGCGCCGGTAGCACTCCATCAGGTTCTTCGACGAGAAAGGCCGCTCGTCGGCCTCGTGCGCGTAGTTGAGGCGGCGAAGCTCGAGCGGGTCGATGTCGAGCTTGGCCGCGACCTCGTCGAGCAGGCACTCGAGCCCGAACGTGCCCTCCACGTAGCCGGGCGCGCGGAAGGCTTTCATCGGCGGCGTGTTGATCTTCGCGCAGGAGAGGACCGTGCGGACGTTCTCGCAGTCGTAGAGCGTCTTCATCGGGCCGTCAGTCGGGGCCGGCCAGCCCGACCAGCCGGTCGCGTTCACGAACTCGCCCGCGAGCGCGACGAGCGTCCCGTCCGATCGCGCGCCCGCGGTCAGCCGCTGGATGGTCGCGTTTCGGTTGCCGGAGGCGACGTTCTCTTCGCGCCGGGTGAGCATGCAGCGCACCGGCCGTCCGGTGCGCCGGGCGAGCTCGGCCGCGATGAAGGTGTAGTCACCTGCCCCGTTCTTGGCGCCGAAGCCGCCGCCCATGAACTCGCAGACGACGCGCACCTGATCGGGCGGGAGCCCCAGCTTCGAGGCGACCTCGTCACGGATGCCCCAGATGAACTGGGTCGAGATGTGGACGTCGAGTGAGTCGCCGCGCCACTCGCAGACGGCCTGGTGCGTCTCCATCGAGTTGTGGAGGACCGTCTGCGTCCGGTACTCCGCCTCCACGACGACGTCGGCTTGGTCGAGGGCCGCGTCGACGTCGCCGCGCTCGTACCGGCTCGGCTCGGTCACGACCTGCCCGCGGCGCACCGCCTCGTCGGGGTCGAGGAGCGGGTCCAGCAGCTCCCAGTCGACATCGACGAGCTCGACCGCGGCGCGCGCCTCCACGTACGAGTCGGCGGCAACTGCCGCGACGGCCTCCCCCTGGAAGCCGACCTCGTCCACGAGCACATGCGCCTCGCCCGGTCCGATCGCGGCCCGCACCCCGGGAGCCGCGAGCGCGCGCGAGAGGTCAACCCTGTTCACGCGCGCGTGCGCGTGCGGGGAGCGGAGCACGGCGGCGTCGAGCATTCCCGGCAGGCGGAGGTCGGCGGTGTAGCGCGCCTCGCCGCGTGCGCGAAGCGGCCCCGTCACGCGTGTGGCGGGGCGCCCGACCACCTCGCGGGGGCCGGCCGGCCACTGGTCGAGCGCGTCCTCGTCCACGACGAGCCAAACCTCTTCGTAGCGGCCCTCGACCTCTTTCTCGGTGCGGATCAGCCTCGCCACGCCAGAATCGCCTCCTCGATCTTCGGGTACGCCCCGCAGCGGCAGAGATTCCCGGCCATCGCGTGCCTGATCTCCTCTCGCGACGGCTCCGGGCTCGCCTCGACGAGTGCCGAGGCGGCCACGATCTGGCCCGGGGTGCAGAAGCCGCACTGAAGCGCGTCGGCGCGCACGAACGAGTCGACGAGCGGGTGCTCCCGCAGGCCCTCGATCGTCGTCACTTCCCGCTCACCGACTGTATGAACGAGCGTGATGCACGAGTAGACGGGCACTCCGTCGAGGAGCACCGTGCACGCGCCGCAGTGGCCCTCGCCGCAAGCGATTTTCGTTCCGGTCAAGCCGAGGCCGTCGCGCAGGGTCTCGACGAGCGTGCGGCCGACCGGCGCCTCCACCTCGTACGAGCCGCCGTTGATCTTGAGCTCAAGCACCTGATGTCACCGCCAGGATGTCGGCGAGGTGAATGAGCCCGAAGGTCGCACGGCTGGCCGCCGTCCGGTCCTCCTCCTCGACCTCGGGCAGCGCGCGCCAGAGCTCACGGGCGGTCAGGAGCAGTTCCCGGATGCGCTCCAGCTCCTCCGGCCGCCCGTCCCGATCCTCGCACGCGTTGAGCGCGAGGCCGAGAACGCCGATCGTGTCGGGCTGTCGCGTCCAGAGGAGGGGCGTGGCCATCGAGAGGTACTGGTGAATGCGGGCGAGCGCCATCGGCTGGGTGAACGTACCGCTCCCCTTGGGCGCCGTCGGCGGGAGGGGCGGCTCGCCGTGCGCGATCCGGTTCGCGTTGCCCGCGAGCATGTTGCGCAGCTGCAGCTCGTCGAACTCCGCGAGCCTCCCCGTTCGCAGGGCGATCAGCAGCGAGCTCGGCTGACGTCCATAGGGATAGTCGGAGGCGTAGAGCACCTGCTCGGGCGAGACCTGGTGGAAGAAGCTGAGCAGGTCGACCGGGCTCCAGACCGAGGTGTCGAAGAAGACGCCCGCTTTGCCGGCGAAGCGCCCGGCCAGGCCGGCGAGGTCGGCGATCCCGGCGTGGGCGATGATCAGCTGCGCCTCGGGGTAGGCGTCGACCAGCCGCGCGAGGTGGTCGGCGATCGGCGGCAAGCCTCGGCCGCCGTGGATGAGGATCGGCACGCGCCGCTCGGCGGCGAGCGCGAAGACAGGCGCGAGCCGCTCGTCGTTCAGCAGGAAACGCTGCGCGCGAGGGTGGAGCTTGATGCCCCGAGCTCCGAGGTCGAGGCAGCGCTCGGCCTCCTCGATCGGCCCCTCGGCCAGGTCGAGCCGGACGAAGGGAATCAATCTCCCCTCCGAGCGCTTCGCATACTCGAGCGTGCGGTCGTTCGGCGCCCGGAAGCCGGGATGCCGGTCGGGCTCGTCCATGCAGAACATGAAGCAGTGCGAGATCCCGTAGCGCTCGGCGATTCGCTCGAGATCGTCGCACGTCCCCCGGAAGCCGTCGATGTCGTTCCCGAGATGGACGTGCGCGTCGAAGATCTCGGCCTCGCGCGGAAGCTCCTTTCGCAGCTCTTCGTCGTAGGCGGCGATCAGCTCCTGGGCTCGCTCGAACGCGTCGTCCACGAGTCCTCAGTCTATGCGGGTACGATGCCGCGGCCGTGGCAGACGTTCTCATCTTCGCCGACTCCGTCGTCTCGCCGGAGATGCGGCACGCGGTGCCGATCCTCATCCCCGACCCGTTCCTCTACGTGGAGAAGGACGGCAAGCGCTTCACGGTCTCGACCGCGTTCGAGGTCGCGCGCATCGCCGAGCTTGGCATCGAGGCGCGCCCCTGGGAGGACTTCGGGTACGACGAGCTGATCGCGCAGGGCCTCCCGCGCGAGGAGATCGTCTGGCTGCACGTCAACCTCGACGTCTGCCGCGAGCTCGGCGTCGACAACGCGATCGTGCCACGGTCGTTCCCCGTCTCCGTCGCGGATCACCTGCGCGCGAACGGCATCGAGCTGAAGCCCGACCACGGATATTTCTCAGGTCTTCGCCGGGTGAAGAACGACGCCGAGCTGGCCGGCATCCGTCGCGCGCAGAAGGCCGCCGAGGCGGGGATGTCCGCCGCGCGCGCGCTCCTCGCCCGTGCCGAGCCGTCGAACGACCACGTGAACGTGGACGGCGAGCCGCTCACCTCCGAGCGCCTGAAGGCCGCGATCCGCCGCGTCTTCAGCGACCACGGCATGTCCAGCGACGACTTCATCGTCTCGCACGGGCCTCAAACGGCGATCGGGCACGAGCTCGGCTCCGGGCCGATTGCGCCGAACGAGCCGGTCGTGATCGACCTGTGGCCGAAGGACCCCGAGTCGGCCTGCTACGCAGACATGACGCGAACGTACGTGGTCGGCGACCCGTCGAGGGAAGTCGTCGAGTACCACCGCCTCGTCAAGGAGGCGCTCGACCGCTCGTTCGAGGCGACGAAGGCGGGCGTGCACGGGTCTGACGTCTACAACCTCGTCTGCGAGCTCTTCGAGGAGCACGGTCAGAAGACCACGCTCTCGAAGAAGCCCGGCGAGGTGCTCGACACCGGGTTCATCCACGGCCTTGGTCACGGCGTCGGGCTCGAGGTGCACGAGGCGCCGTCACTCGGCCGCGGCGGCACGGGCGACCTGGTTGCCGGCGACGTCGTCACGCTCGAGCCGGGCCTCTACCGAGCGGGCTTCGGAGGCTGCCGGCTCGAGGACCTCGTCCTCGTCACCGAGGACGGCGCTGAGAACCTGACCGACTTTCCCTACGACCTCACGCCTTGACGGACCCCACCCGCGGGGCCGCGATCGAGACCATGTTCCTCGAGGAGCGGCGGTATCCGCCGCCCGAGGGCTTCGCCGCACAGGCGAACGCGGGGCCCGAGATCTACGAGCGGGACTTCGATGAGCTCTGGGAGACCGAAGGCCGTGAGCGCGTCACCTGGTTCGAGCCGTTTACGAAGCTCTACGAATGGGAGCCGCCTTACGCGAAGTGGTACCTGGGCGGCAAGCTCAACGTCTGCTTCAACTGCGTCGACCGTCACGTCGAGGCGGGCCAGGGATCGAAGGTCGCCTACCAGTGGGAGGGAGAGCCCGAAGGCGATCGGCGCACGATCACCTTCGCCGACCTGCAGCGCGAGGTCGTCCGCCTGGCGAACGCGCTCAAGCGGCTCGGCGTCGGCAAAGGGACTCCGGTCGGGATCTACATGGGCATGGTTCCGGAGCTGCCGGTGGCGATGCTCGCGTGTGCCCGGCTTGGCGCGCCGCACATGGTCGTCTTCGGCGGCTTCTCGGCGGAGGCGCTGTCCGGCCGCCTCGACGACATGGAGTGCGAGCTCCTGATCACGCAGGACGAGGCCTGGCGCAAAGGCTCGCCGGTGCCGCTCAAGCGCAACGCCGACGACGCTTGCGCCGAGTCACCGAGCGTGAAGAAGACGGTCGTTCTCCGGCGCACGGGGAATGACGTGCCAATGGAGGAAGGGCGGGACGAGTGGTGGGACGACCTCGTTGCGGGTGAGGACGAGGACCCGGCCTCGTGTCCCTGCGAGCCGATGGACTCGGAGGACCTCCTCTACCTCCTCTACACGAGCGGCACGACCGCGAAGCCGAAGGGGATCGTGCACACGACCGCCGGCTACCTCGTCGGCGTCGCGACGACTCATCACTACATCTTCGACGTGAAGCCTGACTCGGTCTACTGGTGCGCGGCCGATGTCGGCTGGGTGACGGGCCACAGCTACATCGTCTACGGCCCTCTGTGCAACGGGACGACCGGCGTCATCTACGAAGGCGTCCCCGACTTCCCGGAACGCGATCGCTGGTGGGCGATCGTCGAGCGCTACGGCGTCGACATCCTCTACACGGCGCCGACTGCGATCCGCAGTCACATGAAGTGGGGGCCCGAGCATGCGCAGAAGCACGATCTCTCCTCGATCCGGCTGCTCGGAACGGTCGGCGAGCCGATCAACCCGGAGGCGTGGGTCTGGTATCGCGAGGTGATCGGCGGCGACCGCGTGCCCGTCGTCGACACGTGGTGGCAGACCGAGACCGGGACGGTCCTGATCACGCCGCTGCCGGGGGTGACGACGCTCAAGCCCGGCTCGGCGACGAAGCCGTTTCCCGGGGTCGACGCGGCGGTGTACGACGAGCAAGGGAACGAGGTCGGCCCAGGCGGCGGCGGCTACCTCGTCCTGCGACGGCCGTGGCCGGCGATGCTCCGCGGCATCTACAACGATCACGACCGCTACGTCGAGACCTACTGGTCGCGCTACGAGGACGTCTATTTCGCCGGGGACGGCGCGCGCATCGACGAGGACGGCGACTTCTGGCTGCTCGGCCGCGTCGACGACGTGATGAACGTCTCCGGCCATCGGATCTCGACGATCGAGGTCGAGAGCGCGCTCGTCGACCACCCGCAGGTGGCCGAGGCGGCCGTCGCCGCACGGGCCGACGCGCGCACCGGCCAGGCGATCGTGGCCTTTGTGTCGTTGAAGGGCGGGGAGGAGGGCTCGGTCGCGAAGCTCGAGGAGCTGCGCGACCACGTGGCGAAGAAGATCGGCCCGATCGCCAAGCCGGCGAACATCGTCTTCACTCAGGAGCTGCCGAAGACGCGAAGCGGCAAGATCATGCGGCGGTTGCTGCGGGACGTCGCGGAGAAGCGGCCGCTCGGAGACACGACGACGCTCGCAGACCCGGCCGTCGTCGAGGAGATCCGCGAGCGCTCGGCCGCTGAAGCGCCAGAGGAGTGATCGACCACCGCCGCCTCGGCGTCGACCTCTTCAACGAGGTCTGGCGCCTGATGGAGTCGCGAGCTAAGGCGACGCTTGCGGCGCCGCCTACTAGCACGCGCAGCGCTGTCTCGATCACTGCGAAGTAGCCGGGCTCGACGACTGGGATCTCGCGTATGCCTACGAGGCCCTTGCACGCGCGCATGCGCTGGCGGGCAAAGCCGAGGCCGCTGATTGGAAATCGAAGGCCCGAACCGCCGGTGACGAAATCGCCGACGCCGAGGACCGCGAGCACTTCGAGGAGGACTTCGCCACGCTGAGCTAATGAGAGCCGGCCTCAGGGCCAGCTAGGCGAGCAGCTTCTCGAAGCGCTCTTGCTGGTCCTGCTCGAACGGCCCGATCACGGCCAGGTTGAGCCCGTTGCGGGCGATCACGTCCTGCGCGACACGCTGCACGTCCTCCGCGGTCACCGCGTCGAGACCGGCGAGCACCTCCTCCGGCTCGACGGCCTGACCCTCGAGCACCTCGCGCCGGAGCCCGAACATGATCAGCCCGTGCGGGCTCTCCGTCTGGAGGACGAACCGGCCCTTCGCCACGTTACGCGCCTTCTCGAGCTCGTCCGGCGGCACCTCCTCCTCGGCGATCTTGCGCAGCTCGGCGACGATCGTCGTGATCGCCTCGTCGATCCGCTCGATGTCGACGCCGGCCTGCGAGAAGAGGGAGCCGACGTCGGTGTAGCTGTGGTTCACCGCATAGACGTAGTAGGCGAGCCCGCGCCGCTCTCGCACCTCCGTGAAGAGGCGCGACGACATGCCCGTGCCGAGCACCGTCGAGAGCAGCTGCAGGGCGTAGCGGTCCGGGTGGACAAGCGGATAGCTGCGCACGCCGATGCAGAGGTGCGCCTGGTCGGAGGCCTTCGTGTGCACCTTCACGCGCGGTTCTCCGTTCTCGGACAACGCAGCCGGTGCGGGAGCGCCGGTCTCGGCGGGCTCGAGCTCGCCGAGCAGCTGCTCGACCTCGGCCTCGAGGTCGCCGTCGATCATCCCGGCGACCCCGACCACCATCCGCGCCGGCCTGTACCAGCGGTCGACGTAGCCGAGGAAGGTCTCGCGTGTGGCCGCGCGCACGGTCTCCTTGCGGCCGATGATGTCCCAGCCGAGCGGCTGGTCTCCGTAGAGGAGCGCGTCGTACACGCCTGAGATGTAGTCGCGGGGCGTGTCGAAGTACATGTTCATCTCCTCGACGATGACGCCCTTCTCGCGCTCGATCTCCTCCGAGTCGAACTTCGAGTGACGGAGCATGTCGACGAGGACGTCGAGCGCGATCGAGCGGTGCGCCCCGGCGCAGCGCACGTAGTAGCCCGTGTACTCCTTGCCCGTGAAGGCGTTGAACTCGCCGCCGATGCCGTCGATCTCGCTGCCGATGTCGCGTGCGGTCGGCCGTCGCTCGGTGCCCTTGAAGAACATGTGCTCCGAGAAGTGGGCGATCCCGTTCGTCTCGGGGGTCTCGTACCGCGACCCGGCGGCCAGCATGACGAAGCACGAGACCGACTGGGCGTGGTCCATCGGCGCCTTCAGCAGGCGCAGGCCGTTCGGGAGGGTCTGTCGCTCGTAGACGTGAGTCATGCCGCGAGCCGCTCCCGCCACTCGTCCGGGACCGCGATCGCCTCGCGTCGCTCGTAGTCGTACGCGACGCAGACTGTCTTGGCCTCCGCCACGACTCGGCCGCCGGCGCGCAGCTCGTACTCGAGGTCGAAGCTCTTCGTCCCGAAACGGCCGGCGCGGACCCCGACCTCGATCTCCTCGCCGAAGCCCGCCGGCGAGCGGAAGTCGATCTCGGCGCGCGCGATGATGATCGGGAAGTCTCGGCCCGAGGCGAGCCCGAGGCCGAGCATGAAGGCCGCACGCGCCTCCTCGACGTAGGTCAAATAGACGGCGTTGTTGACGTGGCCCATCGCGTCGACGTCGCGGAAGCGCACGGTCTCGCGGTGCACGAAGTCGAACCCCTCCACGGCCGGGGATGCTAGCGGCCGCTGCTCAGGTACGGGTCCCCCAGGCCTCGAGCAGCTCGCGCTCCCGATCGGTCGCCAGGCCTGCCTCCTCGGTCGGCTGCGCCTCTTCGAGAGTCGCACGGACCGTTTCGGCGAGCGGCCGGAAGCGGAGACCGGCGGCCACCGCTCGCGAGACGTCGGTCGAGTGCGTCCCCGCCCACTCGGGGTCCTGGATCCAGAGCGGCAGCTCCATCCATTCGCCGACTCCCTGCTCCACGAGGAACTCGTCAGGCACCCAGATGAAGCGGGCGTCGCTGCCAGCCACCTCGCGGCACGTCTCGGCGAGCTCGCCCCACGCCAGGCCGGGGTGGGTGGCGTTGAACGTGCCCGCCTGCCTGCGCTCACAGAGGTCGACCAGCCAGGAGCCGAGGTCGCGGACGTCGACGAACTGGATCCTCCGGTCGGCCGGCCCCGGGGCGATGACCTGGCCTCCGCGCGCGATCCGGTGCGGCCAGTAGGTGAAGCGGCCGGTCGGGTCGTGTGGGCCGACGATCAGGCCGGGCCGGACGATCAGCGCCTCTTCCCGGAATACGTCGCGGACCGCATCTTCGCACAACGCCTTCAGAGGCCCGTAGTTCGAGTAGTCGTCGGCGAGCCGGTCGAGCGGCCGGTCGCCGAGCGGCTCGAGAGACGACTCCTCGCTCGGGCCACGACTGGCATCGGCGTACACGGAGATGCTCGAGACGAAGAGGTAACACCCGACCGAGCCGGCGAGCAGCTCGGCAGAGGCCCGCACGACGTGCGGCACGTAGCCGCTCGGATCGACGGCCGCATCCCACGAGCGGCCCTCGAGCCCGGAGAGCTCGCCCTCACGGTCGCCGCGGAGCTTCTCGGTCTCCGGGAAGAGGTCGGGGTTCGTCTCTCCTCGGTTGAAGAGGGTGACCTCGTGCCCTCGCTCGAGGGCGGTCTCGACGACCGCCCGCCCGAGGAACTTCGTTCCCCCGAGGACGAGCAGCTTCATGCGACGGCCTGTCCGTTCTGGCCGGACCGGTCGATCGAAACCGCATGCTCGGTTCTCTTCGGCATCGGGCTCAGTGCCTTAGGCACCGCTTGCGGTGCCGCTCAGGACGCGCGGCTTGGCCGCGTGTCCGTCTGAATTGACCGGTCGACACATCTGAACTCGCCGCAACCGCGCAACCCTATCCTCCGGGCGGCGAGAGGCTGTGGATTTTTGACGCCGGCGACGCCGGGGCAGTACGCTCGGTCTGTGCGCAGGTTGCGGTCGTTGAGCGAGGCCGAGTGCTACGCGCGCTGCTACGGCGCCGGTGACGACAACGTCCGTTTCGTGAGGCTCGAGCCGCGCCGGCCGCGCTTCGACACGCGCGTCTCGGGCGAGGATCTCCGCCGCGCGTTCGAGTCGAGACTCGACGCGCGCGAGCCTGCGCCGGACACTGTGGCCCGCGGCCGCGCGCCCGCAGCTGCAGCCTGACGCGTCACCTCTGGGAAGGGCCCGTTAAACAATCCGCGCAACGACTTCTGGCGCCTCCTCCACGACGCGGGGCTCACGCCACGTCTGCTCACGCCCGCCGAGCAGTTCGATCTGCCGCGGTACGGGCTCGGCCTCACGAACGCGGCCTTCCGCACCACCCCGGGCTCCGGCGACCTCCGCCGCGCCGACTTCGCAGACGCGGCCGACCGCCTCGCGCGAATCGGGTCTCCAGGATCGGCGTGTCGGCGAAACGCTCTACTTCGTCCTGCCCTCGACGTCGCCGGCGAACGCTGCCGTCTCGTATCCCGAGCGTCTTCTCTGGTTCAGGGCCCTGAAGGAGCTGCTCGGCTGAGCCCGTAGCGTGGCGACCGCGGCCTCCGCTACTCGCCCACGCCGATCGCAGTCAGGAAGACGAGGACGACCGTCGTGACGGCAAGGAGACCGTGCAGCGTCACGATCGAGACAGGGAAGTGCTGCTCGGCAGGCGTGCCCGGGTCGACCGCCTCGGCCACGCGGCCACGCGACTGGCGGCGTTGCCACCAGATCGCAAACATCGTCCAGCCCAGAATCGCGACGACGCCCAGGATCACGAGCGCGATCCAGGCCAGCGCGTCGCTGTCGGTCGCCAGGTAGATGATCCAGATGAGCAGACCGGTCGCGGCCAGCAGGAAGTGGCTGAGGATGAGCACCGGCCGGATCCTCGTCCCCGGCTCCCGGCCCTGCCGCATTCCGCCTCGCGCCAGCCAGATCGCGAGCAGGACGAAGCCTCCGCCTGCCGTCGCGACCCATGCAATCAAGGCCGCCCATTCCATCCCGTCGCCTCCTTTGGACTCCCTACTCGTCCGCGCCGGACCGAATGGGAATCTTCTCACTTCTCGGTTTTGGGAGGCCTCTCAGCCGCGCCAGCGGTTCGTGATCGGCAGGCGCCAGTCGCGGCCAAACGCCTTCGGGCGCAGCTTCACGCCCGGGGGCGCCTGGCGGCGCTTGTACTCTGCGCGGTCGATCATCGCGAGGGCGCGGTCGACTACGTCGGGATCGAAGCCGTCCGTCGTCAGATCCTCTCGTGAGCGATCGAGCTCGACGTAGGCCTCGAGCACCTGGTCGAGCGCCGGGTAGGGAGGCAGCGAGTCCTCGTCGAGCTGGTTGTCGCGCAGCTCGGCGCTCGGCGCGCGGTCGATGATCGACTGTGGGATGACCTCGCGCCCGGCCTGCTCGTTCAGGTACCTCGCCAGGCGAAACACATCCGTCTTAAACACGTCCTTGAGGAGCGCGAACCCGCCGGCCATGTCGCCGTAGAGCGTGGCGTAGCCCACCGAGAGCTCGGACTTGTTCCCCGTGGCGACTACGAGCCAGCGGAACTTGTTCGAGAGCGCCATCAGGAGGACGCCGCGGATCCGTGCCTGGAGGTTCTCCTCGGTCGTGTCCGGCTCGCGGCCTGCGAAGACGTCGGCCAGCGTCTCGAGGAAGGTCACGACAATCGGCTCGATCGGGAGCTCCAGAAAGTCGGCGCCGAGCCCCTCCGCCAGACGCCCGGCGTCCCGCCGGGTCTCCTCCGAGCTGAAGCGCGAGGGCATCGACACGCAGTGGACCCGGTCGGCCCCGAGGGCCTGACTCGCAATCGCCGCCGCGAGCGCGGAGTCGATCCCGCCCGAGACGCCGATCACGACCTCCTCGAAGCCGTTCTTCTCGACGTAGTCGCGCAGGCCGAGCTCGAGGGCGCGCCGCATCTGCTCGAGGTCGTCGAGAAGCGGGGCGAGCTCCGGCTCGACCGGTTGGCCATTCGCAGCGCGAGGCGAGCCGATGTGGACGACCGGCACCTCGGGCGCCTCCTCGCGCTCGCTCTCGAGCGAGCGGCGCCGCACGTCACGAAGCCGTCGGCCGACGGCCTCTTCCGGCTCCACGTCGACGATGAGGAGCGCCTCCTCGAACCCCGGCGCCCGCGCCAGAACCTGTCCTTCGTCGTCGAGCACCACGGAGTGCCCATCGAAGATGAGCTCGTCCTGCCCGCCGACGGCGTTGACGAAGGCGACGTAGCACACGTTGTCGCGCGCGCGCGTGGCGAGCATCTGCTCCCGTTCGCGGTCCTTTCCGACGTGGAACGGCGACGCAGAGATGTTCACGAGCAGCTGCGCGCCCGCGAGCGCGAGGTCGGTCGCAGGCGGCCCCGGCTGCCAGATGTCCTCGCAGACGGTCGGCCCGATCATCGCCTCGCCGTGCTCGAGGAGGAAGAGATCTCGGCCCGGCGCGAAGTAGCGGTGCTCGTCGAAGACGCCGTAGTTGGGGAGAAAGCGCTTCCGGTAGAGGGCCTTGACCTCGCCCGCGGCGCAGACTGCGCACGCGTTGTAGAGGTCGCGGTCGAGGTGGGGGACGCCGACGAACGCGACGATGTCGCGCGCCTCGCGGGCGATCTGCGCAAGCGAGCGCTCAGCCGCCCGCACGAAGCTCGGCCGCAGCAGGAGATCCTCCGGCGGATACCCGGTGACGGCGAGCTCGGGGAAGAGGGCGATGTCGGCGCCGGCCTCCTTCGCCTCGGCCAGGCCCGTGAGGATTCGCTCTCGGTTTCCGTCGAGGTCGCCGACCGTCGTGTTGATCTGAGCGAGCGCCAGCCTCACAGTTTTCGCCTCTCAGTCGAAAACTTTACCACTTCAGCGGTAGCGCCACTTGTGGACGACCTGCCAGCGCGCCCCGGCATCTGCGGTGCGCAGCAGCCGGTACTCCCGCCGCTCGTAGTCCTGAAGGAGCATGAAGCTGACGCGCCGTGACGCGAGCGCGACGGAGCGTGCCTCCCTCGACTCGGCCGCGGTCACTCTCGACTTTCGCCACGTGCGCCCACCGTCGCTCGTCCAGAACGCCCAGCCGCGGCCCTCCCAGAGCCAGCCGCTTCCAGTCGCCCGCATCGCGATGCCGGCCGCGTACCCATTCACCCCGAGCCCCGAGCCCACGATCGGCCCCGAGCCGGGGAAGTCGATGCGGTTCACCATGCGCCAGCGCCGGCCACCGTCGACGGTGTGAAAGATCGTCTTCGCATCGTTGCCCGCGCCGTAGAGGCCGCTACAGAGGACCCACGCCGCCTTGCGCGTCGGCGACGAGAGGTCGACTAGGCGTTCGCGGATGCGATCGCACGGATTGCGGACGCGCGTCCAAGAGCTCCCAGCCGAGCGGGTCTGAGCAAGACGTGCGCTGTTCGCGGCTTCCCGCCCGTCGTCGTAGAAGCCCCAGCCGAAGCGAGGGTCAGCGAACGAGATGGCCTGATACTTCTGGCGCGGAAGCGTCGTCCAGCTCCGGCCGCGGTCGACTGTCGCCAACCGGCCGACCCAGGCTGCGTCGGGGCGCGCGACGACAAGACCCGCGTCCGCCCGGGCGGAGCGGATCGTCTCCCAGGTCCGGCCGCCGTCCTGCGTCGTTCGCACTTGCAGCGGGCAGCGGTAGCAGCCATAGAAGAGCGCGATGCCGTGCCCGGCGTCCCAGAAGCCGATCTGAATGGGCTTCGGCGGGCTCCGACCGGCTGGAGCCGCCGAAGCGGAGAGAGCGAGGACGAGTCCGAAGAACGCGGCCGTCTTCAACGGCGCAGCCTGATCGTGTTCAGATCTTCGCGCTCGATCTCTTCGGCGCGGGCGATGAGATCTTCGATGTCGTCGTGCTCCGCGTGGATGTAGCGGCCGGCGAGCGCATCGGCCCGGCCGGACGCGAGGACGCGCACGAGTTGTGGCGCGAGCTCGGGCGGCGTCCAGGGCAGGTCGTCGCCGAACCTGCTCGTCATGTCCGTCTTCACAAGGCCGGGGCTGAAGACGAAGACCGGGATGCGATCACGCAGCTCGTTGGCGAGCGTCTCACCGTACCGGCAGACGGCTGCCTTGCTCGCCGCGTATGCTGGGCCCCCGGCTGTCCCGGGCAGATAGGCGGCGCCGCTGCCCGTGATGACGATGCGCCCGCTGTCTCGCTCAAGCATCCCTGGGATGACTGCGCGGCAGCAAAGGTGCACGCCGAGGACGTTCACCTCCAAGACGCGCCACCAATCGCTCGGGTCGAGCTCCCAAGTCGAGCCATGCCCGTCGTTGATTCCCGCATTCGCGACGAGGAGGGCGACGTCTCCTGCCTCAGCGATGGCGCGTTCCACCGATGCCTGCTCGGCAACGTCGACCTCGACGGCTCTGCCGCCGATCTCTGCGGCGACGGCGTCGATCTGATCTCGCGTCCGTGCCGCCACGACGACCGACCAGCCGTCGCCAGCGAGCTCCCGGGCGATGTTTGCGCCGATGCCCCGACCGCCGCCCGTGACGAGTGCGACGCCACGCTCAGACGGCACCGGCGATCTCCTCGAGCGCTTCCGGATTCTCGAGCGAGGACAGATCTCCGGGATCGCTGCCGAGGGCCGTCGCGCGCACGGCCCGCCGGACGATCTTCGCGCTGCGGGTCTTGGGGAGAGCCGAGACGAAGATCACGCGCTCCGGCTTGAAGGCCTTGCCGAGCTCACGAGCGACTACGCCGGAGACTTCGGCCGCCAGCCCGTCGCTGGGCTCCTGCCCAGGAGTGGGGACGCAGAAGATCCACGCCACTTCCCCTTTTACCTTGTGCGGCACGCCGATCGCCGCCGCCTCGGCCACTGCGGGGTGCCCAACGGCGGCCGACTCGATCTCGGCCGGGCCGATCCGCTTGCCGGCGAGGTTCAGCGTGTCGTCGGAGCGTCCGTGCAGGAACCAGTAACCGTCCTCGTCGACCGAGGCCCAGTCGCCGTGCACCCAGACCCCCGGGAAGTGGCGCCAGTACGTCTCGAGGTAGCGCTCTGGGTCGCGCCAGAACCCGCGCGTCATCCCGGGGAAGGGCTTCCGGCAGACGAGCTCCCCGACTTCGCCGCGAAGCGACCTTCCTTCTGCGTCGAAGACGTCCATCGCCATCCCCAGCGCGGGGCCGCCGAGCGAGCAGGCCTTGATCGGGATCGCAGGGGTCGGCGAGAGGAAGCAGGCGCCGACCTCCGTGCCGCCGGAGCAGTTGATGATCGGGCAGCGACCGCCGCCGACTTCTTCGAAGAGCCAGCGGTACGGCTCAGGGTTCCACGGCTCGCCGGTGGTCACGATCGTGCGCAGCGAGGAGAGGTCGGACTGGGGCTCGCCGTGTGGGATCAGTGCCCGGGTGAGCGTGGGGGAGATCCCGAGCACCGAGACCCGTTCCGTCTCGATCAGCTTCCAGAGCCGGTCTTGCGGCCAGTCCGGCGCACCCTCGGCGAAGACGAGCGTGGAGCCCATCGCGTGCCCTCCGACCACTGTCCAAGGCCCCATGATCCAGCCCATGTCGGTGACGAAATGGATCCGGTCGTCGGGGCCCGCGTCCGCCTGGTAGCAGACCTCCCGCGCGATCGAGACGAGGAAGCCGCCCTGGACGTGGACGACGCCCTTCGGCGTGCCGGTCGTCCCTGAGGTGTAGGTGAGGAGGTACGGCGTCTCCGAGTCGAGCTCGGCGGGCTCGAGCTCGCCCGGGGAGCTCGCGACGAGCTCGTCCCAGGGCGCGACGACGACGTGCTCGACGCTCGGCGCCTCGCCCCGCGCCTCCTCGAGGATCTCCAGCATCGGCACCTCGCGCCCCCGCCGCATCGCCGTCCGCGCCGTGATCGCCACCTTCGACTCGGAGGCCCGGAGGCGCTGCGCCACCGCGGGCGCGGCGAAGCCGGAGAAGATAGGCACCTGGATCGCGCCGATGTGCGCGCAGGCGTGCGACGCGACCGGCACCTCGAGGCCCATCGGCAGGAAGATCGCCACGCGGTCGCCCTCGCGGACGCCGAGCCGGACGAGCGCTTCGGCGAGCTTCGTTACCTCGCCGGAAAGCTCGCCGTAGGTCTGCTCGCGACGGGAGCCATCCTCGCCGAGCCCGACCGAGGCGATCGAATCGGGGCGCCGCTCGCTCCAGCGGTGCACGCAGTTCCAGGCGATGTTCAGCCGCCCGCCGGTGAACCACGTCGCCCACTCGGGCCCGCGCGAGACGTCGACGACCCGCTCCCACGGCTCCGAGAACTCGAGCCCCATGTCCTCGATCGCGGCCGGCCAGAACCACTCGGGCTCCTCCTGGGAGCGGCGGACGAGCTCCCAGTAGTCGTCGATCTCGTGCGCGCGCATCAGCCGGACGACGTTCGCGCGCTCGAGCGTCGCCTCGTCGGGCTGCCAGACGAACTTTGCGACCGCTTGCGCCATCGGACTAGACTTTGCTAACTTAGTGCGCGCTAACCAGCTGGAGGACGCCAGGCATGCGCGCACGCATCTTCGCAGAGGAGAACCGCAAGTGGTGGACGCTGGGGGCGGTCGCGTTCGGCCTCTTCATGATCATGCTGGACAACACGGTCGTGTTCGTGGCACTTTCCGCGATCCAGAACGACCTCCACATCTCGACCTCCGAGCTCGAGTGGGTCGTGAACGGCTACGCGCTCACGTTCGCGGTGCTGATGCTGACCGGGGGGAAGCTCGCCGACCTGCTCGGCCGGCGGCGGATCTTCATCGTCGGCCTTGCGATCTTCACGGCGGCCTCCCTCGCCTGCGGGCTCGCGACGAGCGCGTCGATCCTGATCGGCGCGCGCGTAGTCCAGGGCGTCGGCTCGGCGCTGATGAATCCCGCGACGCTCTCGATCATCACCGCCACCTTCCCGCCGCGGCAGCGCGGCACGGCCATCGGCATCTGGGTGGGCGTCTCCGCGATGGCGCTGGCGATCGGTCCGCTCGTCGGCGGCGTGATCACCGATCAGATCAGCTGGAGCTGGATCTTCTTCATCAACGTTCCGGTCGGCATCGTCGGCATGGTCGTCGCCCGGCTCGTCATCAACGAGTCCCGAGATGAGTCCGAGGAGCAGCGACTCGACCTTCCCGGACTCCTCTCGTCCGGCGTCGGCCTCTTTGCGCTCACGTACGGCCTGATCGAGGCGAACAGCCACGGGTGGACTTCGGGGCGCATCCTCGGCAGCTTCGCGCTCGCGGCCGCGGGGCTTGTCCTGTTTGTCGTCTTGGAGCACCGCCAGCGTGTGCCGATGCTCGACCTGTCGCTCTTCCGCAATCCGACCTTCGCCGGTGCGAATACCGTGATGCTGCTCGTTGCCCTGGCGATGTTCGGGGTCTTCTTCTTCAACTCGCTCTATCTCCAGAGAATCCTCCACTACTCGGCGATCGAGACCGGCGCGACCTTCCTGCCGATGACGGTCCTGATCGTTTTGCTGGCGCCCGCGGCGGGGAAGTTTTCCGACCGGATCGGCTCGCGTTGGCTGATGGGCGCAGGGCTCGTGTCGTTGAGCGCTTCGCTGATGTCCTTCTCGCGGCTGGGGATCGGCTCGAGCTTCTGGGACATCCTTCCGGGTCTGCTCCTCGGCGGCGTTGGGATGTCGCTTGCGATGACGCCGACGACGGCGGCCGCGATGGGCTCGGTCCCGGTAGACAAGGCCGGTGTCGGCTCGGCGGTGCTCAACAGCATGCGTCAGGTCGGCGGCTCGCTTGGGATTGCCGCTATGGGCGCGATCGTCGCGGCGTCGCTGCACGTTCCGAGCACCGACCCGCGGATCGCCGTCCAGTTCGTCGACGGCTATCGGAACGCGCTTCACATTGCGGCTGCGATCGCGCTCGCCGGCGCCGTAGTCGCCGTGGCGACCGTGCGGAAGTATCGCCACCCAGAGGCACAGCCCGCGCTCGAAGGCGCCTGATGAGCATCCGTCTACCCGCCAAGGAACGGAAGGCCGCCGTCCTGGATTCCGCCTGCGGCATCTTCTCGACCGGGAGCTACCGCGGGACGACGACCGCCGAGATCGCGCGCCAGGCCGGCGTCACCGAGCCCGTCCTCTACCGTCACTTCGCCTCGAAGCGCGATCTCTACCTCGCCGTCCTCGACGAATCCTGGCGTCGATTGCAGTCGCTGTGGGAGGAGGCGGTCGCGTCGGAGCCGGACCCGGGCGCGTGGCTCGCGGCCATGGGGCAGGCCTATTTTCAGTCGAAGGACCCGAAGGTGCTCTGCGCCGATCTCTGGATCCAGGCTCTCACCGAGGCAAGCGACGATTCCGAGATTCGCAAGCACCTCCGCAAGCACATGCGGGAAGTGCACGGCTTCGTCGCCGACGTGATCCGCCGTTCGCAGGAGGCCGGCGGCATCCTCGCTGAGCGCGACGCGAGCGCCGAGGCGTGGATCTTCGTCTCGATCGGCCTCCTCGGGACCGTCGGCCGACGCGTCGGCGGGCTCATCCAGAACGATTTCCCGGCGATCATCGCCCAGCGACGCCGCTGGATGACCGGTATCGACGAGCCGCCGCCGGTCCCCCCGCTCCCCGGTATCTAACGCCCTCGTCCGGAACGGCCCCTGGAAGGGCAAAACCCCCGGCTGCGGCTCCGGGGGTTTCGTTCCCTTGGCGGCGAGAGAACTCACCGCCCACTATCAGTGGCGACGCTTTGAGAGGCGACGACCCGGAGGCTCTTGGCTCTGCGGCCCAGCCAACGCCTCCGGGCCTTCCGTCGCCATATCGTGGCGCGCCTCTTGCAGATCGACCTGGCGTCAGGCCGTGCTGCAAGGTGGCCTCACTATAGAGCCGCAGTTGGAGTCAGTCAAGTAGCTCGGTCAAGTGATTTTGCGAGTCGCCGCTTCACCGGGCTTTTCCTCATGGCATTGACCCTTTCGGGGGATATTTCCCGAAGGGAGGGTTGCGCAACGGTGAAGTATCCGCTTGACTTCGTCATGGAGTAGCCGCCAGTGACTTCACGCGCGACACCACACCCTTCCCTCGCGCACGCCTCCCGCCCAGCCGCCCTTCGGCTCGGCGAGCGTGTGCGTCAGCTTCGCGTCGCCGCGGGCATGACGCAGACCGAGCTCGCAGGCGCGCGATTCTCCAAGGAGTACGTCAGCCAGATCGAGCGTGGCAAGACGCGCCCGACCGGCGACACGATCGCCTGGCTCGCGAGCCGGCTCGACGTCGACTCCGGCTACCTTGCGAACGGCGTCTCCACCGACGAGCGGGGCCGCGTAGAGGCCACCCTCACGCGTGCCGAGGCGCTCGCCGAGGCGCACCGCTACGAAGAGGCCGTCACCGAGTTCGAACAGGTCCGCTCCGGCGTTGCCGCCACGGGCGCCGCCGAGCTCGCAGCGCGCTTCCTCTCGGGCGAGGCGTGGGCCAGGATGCAGCAAGGCGAGCTCCGCGAGGCGCTCGACCTCTTCACCCGTGCCCGGGCAATCGTCGAGGACGAGACCTTCTCCGACCTCGACCGCTCCGAGGTGCTCTACCGCATCGGCGTCTGCCGGTACAAGCTCGCGAGCATTTCCACCGCGATCGGGCTTTTCAACGAGGCCTACACGCTCGCGGAGCGCTCGCAGCTTCCCTGTGACCTTCTCCGCTCGAACATCCTCGCCTACCGCTCGCGCTGCTACCGGCGCCAGCGCGACTTCGAGGCCGCGCGCGAGGACGTCGAGCGCGCGCTCGAGCTCGCGCAGTCGCTCGACGACAGCCCGACGATGGCCAACGTCTACGTGCAGGCCTCGCTCGTCGCCGAGCGCCAGGGCCACTGGGTGCTCGCCCGGAACTATGCGGAGCAGGCGAAGGGTGTTTACGAGGAGCTGAACGACCAGCGCAATCTCGCCGGCCTGCTGAACAACCTCGGCGGCATCAATCTCCTCCTGGGGAAGCCCGAGGAGGCGATCGAGTACTTGAAGTCCTCCTACTCGACCGCGCTCGACTCGGACAGCAAGGAAGAGGCCGCGCAGGCGACGGGGTCGCTCGCCGCCGTCCATCTCCAGCTGAACGACTTCGAGCAGGCCGAGCGTTTCGCGCGCCAGGCTCTGACCCTCCTCGAGGGCCGCGTCGACTTTCTGCACGAGATCGGCCCCTCGCAGGTCGTCCTCGGCCGCGCGCTCATGGAGCAGGGCCGCTTGGACCAGGCCGAGGAGATGTTTCGCGCGGCTGACTCGAGCTTCGAGCAGCTTTCATCTCTCAGCCACCGGGCCGGCGCCTGGGTCGCACTCGGCGATCTTGCCGCGCGCAGGGGCGACGATCGGTCGGCTGCTCGTCTGTACCGGAACGCCGCCGAGGCGCTTCAGGACGCAAGGTTCTAGGAAGGAGGTGAACCGCATGCGAATGAAGCTCATGTTCCTT
>WNGA01000334.1_pt1 | contig 70396 bp, 54 predicted proteins | sample 5400061 | NCBI WGS metagenome assembly WNGA01 (sample SAMN13153366, study PRJNA577476) | soil metagenome | isolation source: 100 cm soil or saprolite under grassland replicate 2 | place: USA:California | collected 2016-06-15
CGGGATAGGTCGGCATATCGGTATTCGACGAACCGCACAGGATCAGGTTCAGATTCGGATCGTTCCAGCGCATCATCTTGGCAGCCTCGCGCGCTTTTCCTGCATACTCGTCCATATCAAGGTGCCCGATCTGCCAGGGTCCATCCATCTCGTTGCCCACGCACCAATACTGCACGCCGTGCGGCTCGGCGTAGCCGTGCGCGGCACGCAGGTCGGCGTAGCGCGTGCCAGCCGGCGCGTTACAATACTCGACCAGTGCGGCCGCGTCGGCGATCGTGCCGGTGCCCAGGTTGACGCCGAGCATCGGTTGGATGTTGGTGGCGCGGCAGTAGTCGATAAACTCGTTCGTACCGAACTGGTTGGTCTCGATCGATTGCCAGGCGAGCTCGCGCCGGCGCGGCCGCAGCTGCCGCGGGCCAACCCCGTCGCGCCAGTCGTAGCCGCTGAGCATGTTGCCGCCGGGATACCGCAGGATGCTCAGCCGCTGCTGGCGCAGTACCTCCTGCACATCGCGCCGAAAGCCACGTTCATCGGCATGTGGCGACGCCGGATCGTAGATGCCGCCATAGACGCAGCGACCCATATGCTCGGCAAAGCCGCCAAATAGCAGCGGCGAAATCGTGCCGATCGTCCGCTCATTGTCGAGCACGACGCGCGCGGTAAGTGGGCTGTGACTCATGTGCTACCTCAATGTTGGGATTCAGAAGGTGATCCGTGGGTGAATGTGGTGGGTCTACAGGGTTGCCGTTTTTAGTGCATAACGCGTAGTGTGTAGTTCGTAGGGGCGCGACATTTCGCGTCTATACTACGCACTACGCACTACAGATTACGAGCTGGCAAAATGCCGATTGGGATGTCGGACTAGCAGCTTATCCCTTAATACCGGTAAGTGTGATCGAGCGAATAATCAAGCGCTGGGCCACCAAGAACACCGCGATCGCCGGCAGCGCCGAGATCGCCGCGCCGGCCATCAGCTCACCATAGTTGCTAAAGTAATCGCCTTTGAATTGGATCAGCGCGACTGGCATAGTCATCCGGCTCGCATCGTTGATCACCAGGTATGGCCAGGTGAACTCGTTCCAGAAATTCAAGTAGGTGAAAATCGCCAGCGTCGCAATCGCGCCGCGCGCCAGCGGCACCACGACCGTTGTAAAGATTCGGAAGCTCCCGGCGCCGTCGATCTGCGCGGCTTCCTCCAGCTCGCGTGGTATGCCAAGCAGGAACTGGCGCATCAGGAACACGCCGAAGCCGCCGGCAAGCGCGGGGAAAACCAGCGCATTGTAGGTATTGAGCCAGCCGAACCGCCACACTGTGACGTAGTTGGGAATCAGCAAGATCTCGCCGGGCACAACCAGCGACGCAACGGTTAGCGCGAACAGCACATTACGGCCCGGAAAGCGCAGCCGGGCAAAGGCGTAGCCGGCTAGCACATCCACGATCACCACCAGCAGCGTGCCGATCACCGCGACATACAGGCTGTTGCCGAATGACTTGAGCAGATCGACGCCGCGCCCAAAGAACAAGACCGAGCGGTAGTTATCCAAGGTCAGATCGCTGAGCTGTTCCGGCAGCCAGTGTGGCGGCACTGTGATCGTCTGCGCCTCGGGCTTGAGCGATGTCGCGACCATCCACAGCACCGGCACGGCCCAGATCAGCGCCAAGATACTCAACACCACGAAACGCACATATGGAAACTGTACGAGGCGACGGCGATGAAAGAGACTTGCGGTCATATGCTTCCCTCAGCTTTCGGTTTCACGTATCAGGCGAAACTGGAGCAGTGTGAAGATCATCACGATCAGAAACAGCGCCCAGGCGATCGCCGAGGCGCTGCCCATGCGGAAGTTGCGAAAGCCAGTCTCGTAGATATGCTGCACCAGCGTGCGTGTCGAATCAAACGGCCCGCCGTTGGTCATGACAAGTACCTGCCCGAAGACGCGGAACGAGCCGATGATCGTCGTGACGCCGACGAAGAGCATTGTCGGGCGCAGCCCAGGCAGCGTGATGTAGCGAAACAGCGCCCACGAGTTGGCGCCGTCAAGCTTCGCGGCTTCATACAGACTCTCGGAAATCTCCTGGAGTCCGGCTAGAAACAGAACCAGATTCCAGCCCGACGTCCACCAGACCGTCGTGATCACGATCGCCACCATGGCCCAGCCGCCCTGCGAGAGCCAGTGCTGGGCCGGCAGGCCAACCAGGCCGGCATAGAAGTTGATCAGCCCGAAGGTCGGGTTGAGGAACCAGACCCACAGCACGCCGACCGAGGAGACCGAGATCATCAGCGGGGTCGTAAACGCGCTGCGGAATAGGGCGCGGCCAGGGATCGATTCGCTGACCAGTATCGCGAGGCCTAGCGGGATGACTAAGGCCAACGGCGCGTTGAGTCCGACGAAGAATATGGTGTTGCGCAGCGAGGTCCAGAACAAGCTGTCTTTACCGAGATTGATGTAGTTCGTCAAGCCGGCGAACTGCGGGGCGCTCACAAGATCCCACTTGGTCAGGCTGATGTACATGCCATAGAAAATCGGGTAGATTTGGAAGATCGCGAAAAAGACCAGAAAGGGAGCAAGGTAGAGGAAGGGCGTAAAGCTTCGCCACCCTATCTGGCCCCCAATCCGGCTCGCGCGTCGCTCGCGCTGCGTCTGCGTAACCTGGTTTAGTGTGCTCATGTGACACTCCCCACTCATGTTCATCTCAGTTGAGATGTTGGGTATAGCGCACGAATTCCATGGATCGAGCGTATTTTCGCGGCTCTATTATAGCCAATCCATGAAGATATGGCGCCTCTACCGGCATGATAGCAATCCGCATTCCGCTGTATGACTTCCAGCCCGCCGGGTACCCTTTAGGCGCCCCTTCTGGGCCAGCGCAAAACGATGTATCAGAACGCGGATTGATATGAGCCGCGGCGAAGGATCTCTTTGCGCTTGCGAACGAGAGATCCTTCGCCGCCGGGTACCCGCACCGGGTACCCTCTGGGTGCGGGTACCCGGTGCTACATGTCAAAACCGAAGATCTTGGCCGCTGAGAGTGTAATAATGCCTGTATATCGGCCTACTGCCCAATCTGCCCATATTCGCCCAACGCGGCCGCGTTTAGCTCGCCAGAATGCCGTTGACCTCGTCCTCGGCCTTCTTCAATGCATCCTCGACGCTCGACTGTCCGAGGAATGCGGCTTCGACGTTGGCCGCGATGCGCGGCATCACCTCGAGCAGCTTGGGGTGGGCGGGCATGAACGCGACGTATGGCAGCTCGGATGCCCAGGTTTGCAGCTTCTTCAGGAAGATGTTATCGCTCTTGAGCGCCTCGTCGCGGGCGGAGTTGCGCGCAGGCACCTGGCCGGCCTTGGCCCAATCGACGCTATGCTGGCTCATCCACAGGATGAACTTGAGTGAGGCGGCCCGCCGATCCGGATCGGGTGTGCCCTGCACCGGCAGCGAGAACTGGTGGCTCTGCCCCCAGGTCGCTTTCTTGTTCGGGTCGTGCTGCGGGAGCGGCGCGACATCGATGTCATCGGCGGCGGAGGCCTTCGTTTTGTCGAAGTACAGGGTCGAGTCCCAGGGGCCAGTCGCCCACGTCGCGACTTTGCCGGTGCGCTGCAGATCGTTGGTTGGCACGTTCTTCGGGTTGCCCTTGGCCTGGATGTCCTGCATCCACTTGGTCGCCGTGATGCCGTCCGGCGTGTTAAACGCGGCCTTGGTGCCGTCCGCGCTGATCATATCGACACCGAATTGCTTCCAGATGCCGAAGATATACCAGGTCATAAACTCCGCGGCACCGTTGCCGAGTGCGAAGGTGTTGTAGCCGATGATGTCATCTTTAGTGACCTTGGCAACCGCTGCCGACCATTCGTCGAGCGTAGTGGGCACCTGCAGGCCGTTGTCGGCGAGGATCTTCTTATTGTACAGCATCGCATGGCAGTGGATGTCGAGTGGGACGGTATACTGCTTGCCCTGGTACTGGGCGAACTGCCACACGGTCGGGTCGTAGTCCGCGGCTTTGATACCAGCCGCATCCAGTTCGCCAGTTTCGAAGGGCGTGAGAATCTTCTTATCGACGAACGGGCCGATGTAGGTATGGCGCACAATTGCGACATCCGGCGCGGTGCCGCTGATCGACGACGATTGCATCTTGGGGATGAAGTCGATTATGCCCTGGAGCGACTCGACCGCGATATCAGGGTTCTCCGTGCTGAACTTCTTGACCAGGTCGTTCATGACGATCCCATCGACGGCGCCCAGGATCGTCCAATAGCGGATCTTGACCTTGGCTGTGTCCGAGCCGAAACTCTGCGGGGGCTGCGGCGTCGCGGTGGGCGCGGTCGCCACGGTCACTGCTGTTGGTTGTCCAGCAGCGCCCGCAGCAGTTGGCGCCGCTGCAGCGCCTGCGGCAGTTGGCGCGGTAGTGGTGCTGGTGGGCTGGCTGCCGCACGCGGCCAGGATCGAACCAACCGCTGTGACACCAGCGGCGCCGGCGGCGAGACGTAGCATCTCGCGCCGCGACAGGGGCTTCCGTTGCCGTGAGTCCATCAAGGGCCTCCTCTTATGAAGAATTTGCGACACACGCCTGACCCGACCCCACGCGGACCGGCACGAGCAGGCGTAGAACGACCTAAGACTGTTGATCAGCGTGCTCGTAAACGATATACTGTTGAACAACGGTGGGCCGAAATTTGCATCCGGTGGTGTATTGCTCCATCACAATATCTCGGCGCCACAGCCGATCTCGACGTATTATTTGGTATGCACTATTACTTTGACACGTCTAGTAGAAGTTATATCTAATATACAAGAACATCCATGGATTGTCAACTAGTATTTTCTAGAATGTAGTGTATAATTCTACTAAAATATACTCAAAATACACCCGAACAGTTGAGGTAACTATGAACAAGCGACGGCCAAGTATGCGCGACGTAGCCGATGCGGCGCAGGTGTCGGTGTCAGCGGTCTCCCTGGTGGTACGAGGCAAGCCCGGCGTCGGCGCTGAGACGCGCGAGCGCGTCTGGGAGGCAATCTCGCATCTCGGATACACCGTCGCGATACCGGAAAATGGCAGAGCCACGACTGTCGGCCTGCTGATTGAGCGCAGCTCGATGCCTGTGATTCTCGATATTTTCTATGGCGATGTGATCCACGGCTTCCAGATCGAGGCCCAGCGCCTGGGCTATCAGGTGCTGCTGCACATGTTCGATCAGGCCGCCGAGAACTTGGATAGCCTGCGCACAAGCCTGGCTGGAGAGGTCGATGGGCTGGTCGTCGCGAATGATGGCGATATCACGCCCGAAATGATCATCCAGCTCGAAGCCCTGCAGGCGCCGCTGGTGCTGGTCGAAAGTTACCTGCCAGGCCATCAACTGCCATGCATCTTGGGCGATAACTTCGTCGCCGGCTACACGGTGATGCAGCACCTGCTCGATCTCGGGCATCGCTCGATTGCGATTTTGCGCGGGCCACGCAAGTATAGCAGCTTGATGGACCGCCTGAAGGGCTGCCTAGCCGCGACTGCCGAGGCCGGCATCCTAGTGCCGCCCGAATATATGCCACATCCGGTGTCGGGGCACCCCAAGAAAGGCTATGTCCAGATGCAGGAGATCTTGCGACTGCCGCAGCGACCTACCGCGATCGTGGCGATCAGCGATAAGACCGCCTTTGGGGCGCTGGAGGCAATCAAGGAGGCCGGCTTGCGCATCCCGGAAGATATTGCGATCGCCGGTATCGACGACGTAGGCGAGAGTGCGTACACCCGCCCGCCGCTGACCAGCTTCCGCATTCCGCGGATGGAGATGGGCATTCTCGCCATGCAGAAGCTGCACCACTTGATCAACGGCGATTCGGAGGTGAGCGTGAAGAGTGTAGTGTATGGCGAGCTCAAGGCGCGCGAGTCGAGCGGCGGGCCGCTGATGCCTAGCCAGGAGCCTGACAAGCTGACAAGGTGATCAGCTGCAGCTTGTCAGCTTGTCATCGGGTATAGGCCGCCGGGTACCCGGTGCCGGCCTTCGTGGCTGTAGCCAAGAGCTTTAGCTCGCTGGCAGACCCGCCGGGCGGCCGGGTACCCTTTGGGTGCCGCCGGCTAGGGCAACCAAGCCCACCTTCGTGGGCTTGCCGATTATGTTCTTCATCTTCATTAGCCCTGGGAGCAGTCACACCTCTGGCGCGGAATCGACAACGGCGGCCGCTAGCAGCGCCGTGGCGTCCGCCTGGTCGAGGGCGCATGAGAACAGCCAGCCCTGCCCGTAGTCGCATTCGAAGATCTTCAGCAAATCGAGCTGTTGGGTGGTCTCGGTACCCTCGGCGACGGCCTGGAGGCCAAGCGTTTTGGCCAACGTTAGAATCGTATGCACAATCTCGCCTTGATCGCCTGTTGGGCCAATGCGGCTGATAAATGAACGGTCGATTTTAAGCACATCGATCGGAAAATGATGCAAATAGCTCAGCGAGGAATAGCCGGTACCGAAGTCATCGATACACAGCTGCACGCCCAAGCCTCGAATCTCTGCAAGTGTTGCTATGGTCGCCGGTTTCGATTCGATCAATGTGCTTTCGGTAATTTCCAGCTTCAAATGGCGCGCGTCCAATCTCGTCTGGTCGAGGGCCTGCGCGATCCGACTGGCGACATCAGGCTGCGCAAGCTGTTTGGCGGATAGATTGACGTTCATCGAAAGCAGCTCCTTAGTGGGAAACTGAGTCTGCCATATGCGGACCTGCTGGCATGCTTCGTTCAGTACCCACCAGCCCAGCGGTACGATCAAATCAGTCTCTTCGGCAATCGTAATAAAATCGGCCGGGTACAGCAAGCCACGCTGCGGATGCTGCCAGCGCACCAAGGCCTCGAAGCCAACAATTGCGCCGGTTTGCAGCATCACAATCGGCTGGTAATGCACCCGCAGCTCCTGGCGCTCGATCGCCCAGCGCAGATCAGACTCTAACTGCAGCTGCGAGATCACCTGTGCGTGCATGGCTGGGTCGAAGATCACATAGCGCGATTTCCCACCCATTTTGGCATGATACATTGCCGTATCGGCGTCGCGCACCATCTCTTCGGCACTGTCGTAGCCCAACGTGCTGAGCGCCACGCCAATGCTTACCGTCGTAAAAACATCGTGCCCATCCAGATCGAGCGGCACCGCCAGCACTTGTTGGATCCGCTCGACCGTATCGCTTGTAGCAGCGAGATCGGCCATATCTTCGAGTAGAATAATAAACTCATCGCCTCCCAGGCGCGCCACAGTATCGCCCGGCCGCAAGCATCCCAGCAAACGAGCGGCGATCGCGGTGAGCAGATGATCGCCAGCCGAATGCCCAAGGCTATCGTTGATCAGCTTGAAGCGATCCAGATCCAGAAACATCACTGCGAATGTATACTCGGTGTTGCGCCGCGATCGGGTGATCGCATGGCCGAGCCGATCCATGAACAGCGCGCGGTTCGGCAATCCTGTCAGCGTATCGTGCAGCGCGTCGTGCAGCAATCGCTGCTCGGCCGCCTTGCGCTCGGTGATATCGGTCTGCGATCCCGCCATACGAATGGCTTGACCGGCCTCATCCCACACCGCCAGTCCCCGGCAGAGCATCCAACGATACTCGCCATCGCTGTGCAAGATCCGGTATTCATGTTCGAAGTGGGTGATTAAGCGCTTACGATGCGCGGCAAGCCGCACCTCAAGCCGCTCACGATCGTCGGCATGAATCCGGCTGAACCATTCCTCGGGCGCGGTGCCGATCTGGTGCTCGGCATACCCGAGCATGGCTTTCCAGCGTGGCGAAAAAAAGATCTGGTTGCCGGTTATATTCCAATCCCACAAACCGTCGTTGGCGCCGCGCGCGGCCAGTGCATACCGCGCTTCGCTTTCACGCAGCGCCGCCTCGACACGCTTGGCCGCGCTGATGTCGCGAAATACCGCCACGCCGCCAATGATCGCATCGTGTGAATCCTTCAACGCCCGCGCCGTAACGCTCAGCCACTGCTCCGAGGCCGAGTCGGCGCAGCGGAGACAGATCTCGGCGGCATCGACAATCTCGCCGCGAATTGCGCGTGCCAGCGGCAGATCGTGATCGGAATACGCGGTGACCCGGTCGGGCCAGTACGGCACCATTGCCCCGCCCGGTTGAGTTCTAAACGTAGCCTCTAATGCAGCCCCAAGGATCTGCTGCGCAGCCGGGTTATAACGCACCAGGCGGCCCGCAGTATCGACGACGGTGACCCCATCGCCCATACTGTCGAGAATCGACTGCAAGATCGTGGTCTGATGGCGCAACGCTTCCTCCGAGCGGGCCAGCGCTTCCGCGCGTTGCTCAGCCAGCGCACTTCGCTCAATCACGCGCTGCTCAAGCGTCGCATTCAGCTCACGCAGCTCGACCGTCGCCGCCTGGCGTTCTCGCTCTGCATGTTCCAGCGTATCGAGCATCAGTTTGATCGTCTGATCGATATCGCCAAAAGTATCTGGATCGGTTGGTACAAGCGCTTGGCGCTGGTCGGCGTTGGCCGCTTGGTGTTCCCTAACAGCGCTAAGTAATGAAAGCCGCGCGCGTAGGTACGCTTGCTCGCGCTCATATAATTGTTTGCGCTCAAGCGATGCGGTCACGCGTGCGTTGAGCAGCACGCGGTTGAAGGGTTTGTGCAAATAATCTTCGGCACCCAGCTGTATGCACTTGATCACGCTATCGATATCGGTATCGGCGGAGACAACAATGACGGGCAGATGCCGCAGCGCGGCGTTGGACTTGATCCACGCGAGCACATCATAGCCACTGATCGTTGGCATCATAATATCGAGCAATACCAGGTCGAACGACTGGGCCTGCAAAAGCTCGATCGCCTGTTGGCCGCCGTTGGCGGTCATCGAGCTATGGCCAAGTGCGCGCAGGTATCGCACGAGTAGATGGCGGATGACTTCCTGGTCGTCCACTACCAAGATCATGCCTGAATTGGCAGCCATTGGCATATCCTTCGTTTATCCCGCCGCTCCAGGTACATTGAGAGACAGGACTGGGCTGGCGAGTGCTTGTATTAGTATAGTACACGAAAAGTGCCCACGTCGATAATGATGAGAGCGAATAAATTGCCAAATCGATACAGTTACAGGTACAATAGCGCTCAACTCGCTTAGTACAAGCAATCGCACATTCGGTCCGGGTGTCGCAAGTTCCCATAGTTCCTTCATTTCCTTCGCATGGGAACTAAAGGAACTATGGGAACTAGGAACGCGCTTGCGATAGCCAGCACTTAATTCACTTGCGCAGGTTCAAACGAAGGTTCTAGCCAACTCATGGGCCAAACGACCAAGCTGACCGCGGTTGCGCTCGTCGCCGGGTGTGCACTGCTGAGCGCCTTTGCTCTAAGTAATCGGGCGATCCGCACCGAAGCAAAAGTGCTGCTCGGCCTGGAAGCGCCGCCACAGATCACACCGCTGGCGGTGGTGGTTCCGTCGCCTGTGCGGGCCACAGCCTCCCGGCCCACACGCGCTCCTGCGCCCGTCACCGCGACGGCCATTTCATCGGTCGCCGGCCGGGCCACATCCACCGGCAGCGCGGCGCCAACTGTCCCCGCCGATCCCACAGCAACACCCAGTCCACCTACGCCAACTCCGGCGCAGGTCGTCATCAACGGGCGCGTCTACGATGCCTACATCCCGGCGGCGGTCAAAAAGCAGCAGTTGTACCAGTATACCTGTGAATTCGATGCCGCCTGGGTCGTGCTGCAAAGTTTTGGTATCGACGCCAGTGTTGAAGAGATTATCGAGCGCACGCCGTTCGATACCTCCTTGGAGCCCTATTACGAGGAAACGAGCGACGGGTTTGTGATCCACGGCGGCGACATCCGCACAGCTTTTGCGGGCGACTACAAGAAGAATTTTCTGGCCCGCACCACCGGCGGCGCGCTAGTGCCGGTGTTCGCAAGCTTTGGGTTAAAGGCCACCCCTGTGAGCGACCGAGCCGGCGTCGAGGCGGCGCTGCGCCGCGGCGCGCTGGTCTGGATCAAGACGACCGTCGACTTCAAGCCCTGGCGGCCGGCTACATGGATTACGCCGGATGGCAGCACCATTAAAACCGTGCTCGGCAATGATCACGCCGTTGTGGTGATCGGCTTCAACAGCAAGGTGGTCGCTATTCGCGATGTGCTCGGGCCAACCAGCAGCAACTGGCGGCGCCCGTTGGAATATGAGGTCGATTGGGAGACGTTCATGAAGTCGTGGGGCGCGCAGTCGTTTGACGGTCTTGCGGTCGCTCGGCTCGCTTCTTAATGTCTGCGGCCGGCACAAAACAGCTGATAGTAACACTGACGCGCTACCTGCGGCAGCTGTACCGACTACCGGCCGCGGCACGCTGGTATCTGTTGCATGCCGCGCTGCTCACCGGCGCGCTGGGCGTCGGCGCGCTGTTTTACAACCTGACAATCGACGCGCTCGGCTACCAGCGCATCTTTCTTGGGCGGCTGGAAACGGTTTCGCGACTATCGGCGCTTGGCTTGGTGCTGCCGCTCTGGTGGCTGGTCCACCGGATTGGGCTGCGCCAGGCGCTGATGCTTAGCGCCGGTTTACAGGCCTTCAGCGCATTGGCGGTGGCGCTCTGGCCCAGCGCCGCCCCGCTGCTGCTGGCCAGCGCCACGACAGGGCCGGCAGCGGTGCTGTTCCAAGTAAGTGCGGCCCCGTTGATGATGGCCTATAGCAGCGCCGATCAGCGCGATCAACTGTTCAGCGTTAACGCGGCGCTCAACATCGGCGTGGCCGGGCTAAGTAAGTGGCTCGGCAGCATGCTGCCAGGGCTGCTGGCGCCGCTGCTTAGAATCAGCGCCAACAGCGCCTTAGCCTATCGCGCCACGTTTGGCGTCGTCGGCATGGTGCTGCTGCTGGCGATTGTGCCGCTGCTGCGGATGCCACGCCAAGCACTGGCGCCAGACACCCAGGCGCCCACACCGGGAGCACTAGAGCAACAGCTCACGACCGATCCACCCCAAGCCGCGATTGGGCGCTATTCGGCGCGCATCGCTCGTCTGGTGGCGCCGATCGCCCAGCGCACGCCCGAACCCTGGCGCGGCGTCGCACGCGACCCGCTGCCAATGCTTGTGCTGCTGCTGCCGCCGATGATGATCTCACTGGGAGCGGCACTGCTCATCCCCTACCTGAATATCTTCCTCGCAGAACGCTATCGAGCATCGAACGCGACCCTTGGCCTGATCTTGGCCGGCGGCGATATCGCCGCCGGGCTGGCCATGCTGGCCGCCCCGCTGCTCTCGGCGCGCCTGGGAAAGATCGGCGCGGTGGTGCTCACGCAGCTGCTCTCGATACCCTTCCTGCTGCTCAGCGGGTTCGCCCCTGGCCTGGCGATCGCCGGAGCGGCGCTGATTCTGCGCTTTGGGTTATTCAATCTCGGCGTGCCGCTGTACGACGCATTTGCAATGGAACGCAGCCAGGCCGGCGCCCGCCCGATCGTCATTGGTCTGGTCAACGGCGCCTATGCCTCGGGCTATCTCGTCGCGCCGCTGATCAGCACGCGGGTACAGCAATTCTATGGCTTTGCGCCGCTGTTTATCGCTACCGCATGCTGTTATGCGCTAGCTGCGCTGGTGATGTTTGCGCTGTTCGGACGGGTTGCCACTGGTCAAACCGCGTCGTAAGAATGGTTTTGCAGACCTTTCGCGGTGGGGAGTGGGGACGGCGAAGCCGCCCGTGCGGAAACTTTCTTCTGGTCGAGACCGGCTAGAAGCTGTCGCATCAGGAAGTTGAGACCGCTATGAGCAGGCCGGAGCTCCATTTGGAAACCATGTTCGTGCTAGACGCCATAGGTCGCATCGCGTCGACGCGTGAGCCTCAAGCGACTCCTGGGCCGGTGTTCGCACTCGTTCGGAGTGCGGCTGGCTGTGCCTGGGCTGTGCGAACCGACATCGCCGAAGCGGTTGCCGACGAACTGAACCGCCTGGCGCGGGAGGAGCCGCCCTTGTCGGATCTTCGTGATGCTCCGGTGCATGCGGATCGGTACAAATCGTTGATAGGGGGCCGAGTCCGGACGGGGCCAGCGTTCACATTTCCTCAGGCGATTACTCGACCCCTCGGCGTGGTCGTCGTTGAGGACGAGCAGCTTCTTGAGCGTCACTTCCGAGGATGGGTTGCAGGCGAGATTGGTGCTGGGAGGGCGCCAGTGATGGCGATTGTTGAGAATGGATATCCGGTCAGCGTTTGCTTCTCAGCGCGACGTTCGAGTGTCGCAGCGGAGGCGGGTGCCGAGACGGCTGCAGAGTTTTGGGGCCGAGGGTTTGGTACGCGCGTGACCGCCGCATGGGCGCTGGCGGTCAGGGCGTCGGGCCGGATCCCGCTGTACAGCACGGATTGGTCGAATGAGCCTTCACTCGCGGTGGCGCGGAAATTGAGTCTGGAGGCATACGCCGCGGACTGGAGTATTTCGGATTGAGTTCAGAAGAGCTATCGTCACGCCACCCGCGCGTTTCGCTGGTTAACTCGCGGCTGCACCCGACCGCGCCCTCGCTTCGCTCGGATCGCAGCGGGTGAGCCGCATGAGTCGTTGGGCTGCTACCTCGATTGCTCGTGTGCTACTGGCTCGTCGTGTAATCCCAACAGCTGCTCACTGATATGCCGGAGCCGCTCTCGCGCGGCCAGGTCATACGCCTGCGAATGCGCACCCCGCTGCTGATCGAAGTATTTGCCTGTGACGTTGTCAAGCTCGGGCGCGGACTCTGCCCGACCGAACTCACATTGATGATGCTATACATTGAAGTCGCCACCGATATCGAAACGGGGCCAAGCGGCAACCTGTATGTCGTCTCGCTATCGAAAGGGGCGATCTACGAGATTTTCCGGCGCTAGGTCGCCGAGTAATCTCACTTGCACAGTGCTGTGTAGTGCAATACAATACGGAACATCTCAGGCTAAGTACGGCGTTTCATATATTCGAGCCCGGTTTCGCGAGAAACCGAAAGTTCCCTCAGTTCCTGTAGTTCCTAGCGCAGGAACTGAGGGAACCTTCCGATTCTCGGTTCGCACTTGCGATAGCCTGTACTAAGGAGCTCAATCCCATGGACGACCGCTACACAGCACTGCGCCAGCGCTTGGTTGATGCAGTGCTGAACAGTTCTGGTGCGTCTGATCCGACCGTCCGGCGCGCCGTCGAGGCGCGGGCTGCGGCGCTTGGTGGTCGCGCCAGCGCAATCACCAGCGCAGTGCCGCTGGCCCTGGCCTCGTATGTGGACAAGGTTGCCGGGCGCGCCTACACCGTGACCGACGAAGACGTCGCGGCGCTGTGCCAGGCCGGCTACTCCGAGGACGCAATCTTCGAGATCACGATTAGTGCAGCGCTCGGTGCGGCCATGGCCCGGCTCGAGCGCGGGCTGGCGGCGCTGAAAGGAGACGACTGATGCGACTCCCGAAGGTCGAGCATGGCCACCGCCTGCCCCAAAAGCTGTTGATCGGCGTGATCCGGGTGATGAGCGGCCATCGCACGCAGGATATCATCCGGACGAAGCTCTACCGATCAGCGTTCTTCGGCTCGCCCTACGGCGCATATGTGCAGGCGCTGATGCGCGGGCCATCGGAGTGGAGCGTTGGCGAGCGGGAGCTGTTCGCGGCGTTCGTGTCGCGCAAGAACAAGTGCGCATTCTGAACGGGCTCGCACGGCGCGGTCGCGTCGAAGGTGCTCTCGGATGCGCTAGTCACCGCCGTCCTCGACGACTGGCGCACCGCGCCGATCAGCGAGCAGCTGCGGGCGACGCTGGGCTTCCTCGAACGGCTCACGCTGTCGCCCGGCGAGGTCACGCCAGCCCATGTCGCCCCGCTGCGCGCGGCAGGCGTGAGCGACCAGGCGATCGAGGATGCCATCCAGGTCTGTGTGCTGTTCAACCTGATCGACCGGGTGGCCGATGCGCTGGACTTCGAGGTGCCATCGCCAGCCAGCTTCGCACAATCTGCAGCGCTGTTACTCGAGCGCGGATATCGCTAAGTGACGCTCCTTATCTGCGTTCGTCTGCGTTCGTCTGCGTCCTATTTTCCCCAATAGTGAACAGTTACGTGTGGGGCTATGTAGAAGAGCAGCTTTACTTTGCTTCGGCTGCAGCCAGGCCTGGCGCCGCCGACTTCGCAGCCGCATTCCAAAGCCACGCGCCCACCACAATCGCATAGTATGCCAGCAACAGCCAGAGCGGAAACGGCGGCAATTGCGCCGCGGCCCACGGTACCCGCGCGAACACGCGCGCGCCCTCGGTCAGCCAGGCCAAGAACAGGTAAGCCACCGTCGCCAGCCACTGCCCCAGCGGCAGCCATAGCATGCCGCCCAGCAGCGCGATCGCGCCGAACAGCATCGCATACGGCACTACTGGCAGCAGCACGACATTGGCGAGCGGGGCGATGATGCTGAGATTGCCAAATTGGTACAGGATCAACGGCAGCGCCAGGATCTGCGCCGCCAGCGTGGCGGTGAGCGCCTCGCGCGCCCAGTCTAACCAGCCGACTCGTAGGGGTGTTTTCAGCAGCAGCGCCTCGACGCCCTTGCCATAGGCGAACAGCGAGGCGGTCGCCAGCGCCGAGAGCTGGAAGCCGAGATCCCACAGTGTTTGCGGGTCCCACAGCGTCATGGCCCAGCAGGCCGCGAACAATGTGGTCCAGGCGTGCGCCGGGCGCGCGAGGCGCTGCCCAACCACGACGATTGTGCCCATCACCGCCGCTCGAATCACGGTTGGCGTGGCGCCGACGAAGAAAGTGTAAAGCCAGATGCAGGCCAGAATCGTCCAGAACGCTTTACGCTTGGAAAGTCGCAACCCTTCTGCTAGGCTGTAGAGCGCGGCTGCTATGATCGAAATATTCCATCCGGAAATAACGAGTATGTGCGACGTGCCGGTGGCCGAGAAATCGGCGCTGACATCGGCTGGAATCGATGACTGCAGCCCCAGCAGAATCCCGACCGCCAGCGAGGCCTGCGGCTCGGGCAGTTCGCGCAGCAGCGCGCGGCGGGCACGGTCGCGCAGGCCAAGCAGTGCCGCCCAGGCTTGCGTGCCATTATGCTCGCCGATCACACGCACCGCGGTCGGCTCCATCAGTGCAAAAATACGTTTCCGAGCCAGGTAGGCCCGATAATCGAATTGGCCGGGGCGCTCGGCCTCGCGCGGCGTGGTCAGCGCGCCCGTTAGCCGCAGCCGGTCGCCATAGTGGCGCTCGGGATACAGCGGCAGTTTCACCTGAACCAAGCCGGTAACCTGGCGCGCCTGGCCATTGGTCAGCGCTCGCTCGGTAGCGATCAGTACCCGCTGGGCATCGGCCGTACGCCGCGGATCTTCGACAATCACGCCGTCGATCGTCAGATCGCCGGTATCGTTCAGCAGCCAGACACTGCGCTCGCTAGTCGCCACCTGCGCCAGATTGTAGCGCCCCGCGCCAAGCGCCGCGCACGCGAGCGCCAGCGCTGCTAACCGCATGCGTGGGGCGCGGCCCGCCAGCACCGCACACACCACACCGACGAATGTGGCCGCGGCGAGCAGCCAGATCGAAAAGTGCTGGTAATCGGCTGCCACCAGGCCCAGCAGCCAGGCGATTGTGAGGATAATTAACGTCACGGCGAACCCCCTACGTACGACAGACCTACGTAGAGTAGACCGCAGTTGTTAAAAGAAGGTTACCATCTGGTGCAGGACTTACATAGTGGACGCGAACATTGGACCACCACGGATTAAAAACTTTCGTTTCGAACGTTTTTCGTTCTGGGAATGAAAAACGTTCGAAACAAAAATATAATCCGTGTTTTGCGGGTGACCGCGTAAGTCATATGGTGGCCCACCGCGGAGATGCCGATGAAAAATTTCGATGGGCGAAGACTCGCCCAAACCTCCCATCGGCATCTTTGTAATGAGCCGTTAGTTCGTAATCGTCAGATTGTGTATACTCAGCCAACAGGAAGGAGAAGATTGGCCGGCATTATGCGTTTCAGCTACATCGAGCAGCAAATGGGCACTGTCGTATGTCGTGAGCGATAGTGAAAAATCAGACGTATCGGTTGCATCACCTTGAAATGTCGCGCTACTGATCTTTCTACCATTCGCGTCGATGGCGGTAAGAGTAAGCGCTGGATCGCTGCACTGAGGATCCGACTTATCGATTGTACCGGTGAGAACCGCTCGATCCGCCAGACGATCGATATAGAGAAATGGTGTTACAGGCGCCTTCAAAGCTTCTAGATCCATGGCGATATCATAGGTATCATCTCGATTTTTCGTGATGTAATAACCAGGCGTTTCGCTCAACGCGATCCAACTGAATTGCCCGCCAGGCTGCATTCCAATATAGTCTTGCATAGCTTTGAGCGTGTGGAGCGTTGTCGCCAAGGAAGTCGGCCGGATTCTTTTGTAAACAGTTACCACAACTTGATTTTCAAGTGCAAATTGTTGAGGTAGACGAACAAAATCTTGTGAAAGCTCCCAATCTTCTTCAAAAGCATCTACAACAACGTTAACCACCTTCTGCTCGTCGGGATGCAAATGATATTGAAATGGCGTCGCGATCACAACATATTGCGATTGCAGCAATTTCTCCAAGGGGTAATAGTCGCGGGAGTCGGCGAATGGCACCCAGTGTAAAATGTTAAGGCCTTTATTTTCCCAGAAGGTATCGACCTGGGAGTCGATCACGTTCTCATACTGTGTGCGTTCGGCATGCCATAAAATATCATCGTTTATAGTACCGGAAGAGGCCGCGACATAGATCGGATCAGCGGGAGAAGATACCGATCGGAGATAGTCAACGAGTCGAATAACTTCCTTATAATCTTTACGCACAAGCGGCTTATTATTAGCAGAAAACAGACCGCTCAAACTTAGGTTCAATCTATCGGATACAACAAGCATATCGCTCGGTATAGCTATCGGCGAAAGGCCCACCAAAGCATTTGTCGCGAGCAACAAGCCCAGGAAAATCAGCGCTACAGCTCTTTTCCAACCACCTAGATTAGCCCAGGCCATCCATAGACATGCCACTATCCCTAATACGATATAGAGTGTGAAATGTAATGTATAGTGAAAACCAAGTTGCCTCACTGAGATCATCCACTGTATCCACGAAATGCCAAGGAATAGGGAGACAAACCCAACCTGCTGGCTCGCAGGCGAGCGCTTCAACAAAGCCGCAATAAGCGCTATCACTGAAATCACGCAGGCAAGCCACCCATACTGCGATATATAATACAAAATGCTCTCTTCGAATGGAACCGCATATGAGGCATACAGGAGGCCAAAATCCGTATGAAGAATCCGATCGATAAACGGCCACCCCAGCACCGCCAACGTGGTAGCAGTCGCGGCCGCTACCAGGGCAATTCGCAAACCAGTGCCAAATAGGTTCTTCAGCGCTGCTCGTATGTCCTGGCGAAGTTGAATTCCAAATGTTATCAGTGCTTGTAGGCTGATCGCCGCAAAAAAAGTAATCCCATCGTAGATAAAATGACGACGAAAGAGAATTGCTAGTGCGATGCAAAAACCAATAAGTATGATTCGCCACCAGCGCTTCAATTGCAGATCAGACAAATATAATAGAATAGCCAGCCCTATAAGCGCCGCCGAGCCTGTGTCGGGGTACCCATGCAGCGTCGGCGACCATACCGCCGGTATCAATAACATAAGAAATGCGCTCGACCAGAAGACAACAGTTGGCCGATAGGGGATGATCTTCGAGGCTATTGCACCACTAATGAGGATGAATGGTAACAGATACATCAAGGCGAGGCACAAGATATAGACCAGGCGCGCATCTCCAAAGCTCAGTACAAACGGAATGATCAAGAGTGTGTGAAGATCGCTATAATCGTTGCTGGTTGATTCTCGAATACTATTTAGTGCATCTCTCAACTGGCCCAATGAGTTCTTCGCGAGATCGCGAAAGTAAATCGCCCGCTCCAGAGTCATATCATGATATACTGCATCATCCCAATAATAAATCGTGTGTTCGCTCGATACGTACATAACCACGATTGCACATATCGTCGCTACAAGTAAGCTGAGGAGAACGCCATGAATCAGAATCTTTCGAGCAGTTCCGATGGTTAATTTGCTCACTTGGACTTTGTTGGTGGCGCTGAATGATTGTAGCTGGGACATACGAATCTCTTGTTAGTGATAACTGGTGAACACCGAATCACTGCTGTAAGTTGGCGGCAAACGTCTGCAGGCTGTCGTCGCCGGTCACTTCGATGCGCGGCAGCGCCAGCGCAGAGTCCTGCAGTGTGCTCAGGCCAGGGCGGCACGACAACCCAAATGTATAGCCACACGCGCCGATCAAGTGCTCAACCGTTGGGTCGAAATCGCCGTAGGGATACGCAATCGCGCTGATCGGCGACGCCAGTTCGCACTCAAGAATCGCCCGCGATCGGGCGCCTTCGCGAACAACGCCTTCAGCCGAGAGCGAGGTAAGCGGATGGTGGCTGGCGGTGTGCGAGCCAAATACGATCCCTTGACGCTGAAGCCAGTGAATGTCGTTCCAACTCATTAGCGGCACTTCTTCGCCATAGACGTGATCCCAATCGTTCGAACGGCCCACATGATCCGCGACCAAGAAGACAATCGCTGAAAACCCATATTGTTTCAGCAACGGCCAAGCGTATGTCAAAAAATCAACATATCCATCGTCAAACGTCAATAGCACCGCCCGGCCAGCGACTGGCTTTCTTGCCGCCTGCGCCGCGCGCCACTGCTCGAGGGTAATGCTGTGGTACCCCGCATCGCGCAAGTAGCGCAGTTGTGCCTCGAAGGCATCGGGGGGCACGCGAAAACGTCCCATCGCCGGCAGGCCGCTAGGCGCGACCCGGTGGTACATCAGAATCGGGAGTCGGTGGGTGCCGATCGTCCTCGCAGTCGGGATGGAGCCCAAAACACCATGTGGCAGCAGACGATCTCGCACCTTTGCGGGTAGTACAGGCTTAGCAAACCTGATCATCTTCGCGCCAATGTGCGGCAAAGGCAATCGCGCATAGCGAGCGCGCCGCAGCATTTGGCCTCGATACACCGGGGATCGCAGCTTCTTAACACGCCGCAACGTCTTTTCGAACGCCCGTACGACTGGTGCGGCTCGGAGTGGCAAGCGAGCACGCGCACGTTTTGCTTGCGCGTCGGACTGGACTTGATTCGCGGTGTTGATCTTCTCGCGTACGCTGGCAGGATCGTGCTCTGCAACGCCCGCTGCATCACCATCCGAGCCGCCGGATCTGTTCGCGCTCATATCAGAAGCGAAGCTAGCGGAAGCTCGACCAAGGATCATATTCGGCATGTACAGGGCGCTCGTGAGGTATTCGAGCGGTGCGGGCGCCTCAAGCACCGGTTCGCCGGCAACTGCGGCCAACTCTATCAGTTCGCGGGCCACCGCCACGGGCAGCCGCGCTCGCCGAGACGCGCTGGTGCCAATCGCGGTGGGATCGCGTTGCGCCAGTACCAGCGCATGTTCTCGATTTGATAACGCTTCTGCACCAGCCCAAGCAGCATCGTAGGTAAGCGGAGTGTCGTCGGCGGCGTGCGGAACGGGCGTACTCGTGCACCGCCGCGCGGCCGCCTCCGCCAGGCGCGCCCGCAAGGAAGCAGGTGTTGCAAGCGGCCTGCCAAGTACCCCTTCGCGCACAGCGGCGCGGCAGAGCTCGAAACCACTCGCGGCGGTGATCGCAGCGCGTAACTCCTCGGCAGCCACGACATCGCCACGAGCATCGATTGGCACAACGCCGAGCGCCACACCACCAACCATCGGTATGATCTTCAGCGCTCCACTGGCCGCAACGTTGGGCAATGGTTCGCTGAGCTCGAGTGCAAGGCAAGCGTCAGCGGCACGATTTGCAGCCAGCGGATCTGTCCCAACCCGTATATCTGAGCGACCCCAGATCTCCTGTAAAAAGATCGTCCATCCGATCTGGTCGTGCGCCTGCCTCCAGAAGGTCGTTGCATCGTCGGGCAGCGCGGTGGCAAGGCATTCCGAGCCTTGGTACAGCGACACACCATCTGGCGAGGGCTTGGCAATTAGATTGCGGTAAATTGTACGCTCGCAGTAGCGTCCCAGAATCGGCCATGCGAATTGGGCCGCAATGGCATCTGCGAGAACATAGGCTGGAACTACCCGATCGCAGACGGGTAGTTCAAGCGTGCCGAGTGGCTCGCCTTCTACGGCAATAATGCAATGCACACGTTCGATCGGATCCCCGAGCTCCAGATCTGGAATTGGCTCAGTAATCTCAATGCGAATCCCGTGGGTCGTGCCAATCGTCAGCGGCCTGGGGAGCGGCGCCTGTTCGAGAATCATGCGTTCAAGACGGCTAGCCACCCGGCGTACCAGCCCCGAAGATTGCGAATGCGCTTCCAAGGCAACCAAGAACTCGCCCACCGGTCGCTCGCTCGCGGGCCATAGTTCGCTCCAAGCAACTGGGCCACGCCCGGCCGAGCGCAACGCCCCTATGAAGATTGACAGCGCCGCTTCGTATGGGTCGATGCTGGGCGCGCGCTCGGCCTTCAGCGCTTCTAGCAAGGGGCGCGCGTCCTCGCCACGGCCGAGCGCGCGCCCAGCAACCGTACACGCATAGAGGAAGCGTGCATGTGATGCCTGCTCGGGTGGCAGACCATTGGCGTGCGGCGGCAAAAGATTGGCTACGCGCGAATCGGGCGCGTGCCCCAACGCAATCAGATGCAGTCCATCAGTCAAAAGCCGGTGCAGATCGGGCGACTCCTGTTCTGGACACATAGCGATAAGCGCGAGCACTTCATCGACCATGCCGAAACGAGCGCCAATCCGCGCGATCCGCTGCCAGAGATCCCAATCCGCGCATGTTCTGCAGGTAGCGTCAAAACCGCCAATCACATCGAAGAGCGACTTGCGGATGATGGAGGCATGCAGCGGAAAAGCGGGGCGCGACGCGAATAGTGCGAACATATCGCCCGGTTGACCCCAAAATTCTTCCGCCAGCAGCGCGCCATCGGGCGCGACATAGGCCCACTTGCTATAAACGGCATCGAAACTTGGATCAGCGGCCACGACGTGCGTAAGCCGCGCAAGCAACTCGGGCACGAGTTGGTCTTCGGGATCGAAAAAAAGCAGCCATGTGAAGCGTGCGAGATTGGCGCCGCGATTCCGCGCTTCGTTGATACCGCTCCCTGGCAGGCTGACAATGCGAATCCGTGGATCTTGCTCGGCGCTGTGGGCTATGGCCGCCGCTATTTCTGAGAGCGCGCTCCCGTCAACGACGATTGCTTCCCAGCTGGTGAGCGTCTGGGCGCGCAGCGCCGCAAGCGCCGCAGCAATTGATTCCGTCCCAGAGCGCACCGGAATGATGATCGAGACATTCACGCGAACCTCGGCTACTATTTCAAGCGTATACTATCAGTGTATTGGCGCTCCACGCTCCGCCGCGGCGCCAACCGTGCTCGGAGCCGGCAGTGCGCCGCGCTTCAGCCCCGCCGCAACGTGCTGGGCTTCGCGATAGGCATGCCAGGCGGAGCAACTGCCCCACAGCTCGATCAGCGCCAGCCGGAAGGTCCAGCGATCGCGCTTGACAACGCTCCGAACCAGTCGCCGGAGCAGCCACGCCCAGATCCACGAACGCAGGGCGAACCGCAGCACCGCGATACGCCGGTGAGGTTCGTTTCGCATAATAGTGAGGAGATAGGCCGCGAACGAGCGCCCATTGTTATACACCAATCGCCTGAACGAAGCGCCATCGCGCCGATGCACATGGCGCATGAGCGCAGCCGGCTCGTAACGTAACACAAAGCCCGCGGCAACTGTCCGGTAGAAGAACTCGATGTCGCCGCCGCCACAGGTCGGCGTGCCAACATCCAGCGCCACATCGAATTGGCCGATTGCCTCAAATAGCTCACGGCGAAACGCCATGTTTGCGCCAACACCCCAGCCGCTGGCCCAGAAGAGCGCTTTATCGCCGATCTCCCTGCGCCGAATAGTGTAACTGCTAAACCCACCGCTCATTCCGCCATAGCGCTCGAAGTCGTGTTGCGCCCCAGTTTCAATTTCCGCCGGCAACACCAGGCCAGTCACTGCCATAATATCGGGTTGCTCGAAGCCCATCGCAACGCCGCGCAGCCAGCCAGGCGACGCCAGCGCGTCGTCGTCGATATAGGCGACAATGCCGTAGCGCGCCTCTTGAATGCCGCGATTGCGCGCCCAATCGAGCCCCGGGCGATCCTCGCGAACATAGCGGAAGCCGCTCGCGGTGACGATCTCGGCAACCTTTGGGTCGCGCGAACAGTTGTCGACGACCACCACTTCGTAGGTCGGATAATCGAGCTGGGCCAGCGTCTCGAGGCAGCGCTGAAGCGACAGTGGCCGATCGCGAGTGCAAGTGATCACGCTGATTGGCGGCAGCGGTCGCTCGACGTCCATCGCGCGATCGAGCGTGCCGGCAACCGACTCATCCCAAATCTGCTGGCCAAAATGATTAATAATCTCGCTTTGTAGCCGCTCAACACTGAAATTTCGCTGTTCGGTCTTGCACGGCAGGGATAGTATGCCCAGCGGCCGGCGCCCCCAGGTGACCAACACGTCGAGCTGGTGGTAGCGCCAATCGACATAGATCGGCTGGAATGGCTGTGTCGCATCGATTTCGGCACATTTAATGAGCATTCGAAACCTCTCTCGCCAAACGTAGCGTATGCATCGCCAGCGCGGGGATGAACTTCCGGCGCGCCATTTGGCGAAGCATGTCGTGCAGATGCTCCTCGCGCAGCGGCTCGGCACCGAGCTGCGGCAACATAGCGAGAACCTCGATGCCATCGATTGCCAGGCGTACCCCCGCCGTGGTTGCCTGCGCCAACAGCTCCGCCAACGCATCCGCCGCAGGTAAGGCCGCCATATCAATCACGGGCGCATCACTTAGGACACAAGGCGGCATTGGCACATCCTGTAGCCACGACGCCAGCGCGCGCTTGCCGCCGATCGCCGAGGCCACACCCCGGCAATAGTTATATTCGCGCAGCACTCGTAGACTCTTGCGCCACAAACCGCGGATCCGAAACTGCTCGCATAATGCGATCTGTCGCAATGCCAAGCGCTCGAGCGCTGCCCCACGCTGGGGAAAAGCAAACGCGAGCCACCGCGCCCAGCGCTGCCAGCGCGCGGCCGGGCCCATAAATTCGGCAAATAAACCGGTGCGCAGTTCGGGATGGCGTTGGCCAATCTGAACATACGCCACGCCTTCCTGGGTGATCCGCCGCAACCACTGCGCAAGGTCGTTATCATCGTAATGATCGCCGATGGCATCCCAGCTGAATTGAAATGTGGCTCCGGCCTGCAACAGGCGCAAACCCAGCTCGTAGTCTTCGAGGCGGCCGGTGAAGGAGACATCGAAGCCACCTACCTGCTGAAAGAGCGCGGCGGGCATCGACATATTACCGCTGAAAAAATCACGGTATGTGAAGCGGTGCCCAGGGCGTCCCATTTCTCGAAATGTGTCTTCCCACCAGCGATGCGCATCGCGCTGGTGCCAGCTTGGCCGCGCTGGAAGCACCGGCTTGGAATAGCCCAGCACCACGCCGTTCTCGTGCTGAGCCTCCATATGCGCCCGCACCAGGCCGGGATGCGCGGCAATATCGTCATCCAAGAACAGCAGCACACTGCCGCGGGCATGAACAGTGCCTACATTCCTGGTGGCGGCGGCGCTTCGCGCATCGTGAGCCAACAAGCGCAGCTGATACGGCGACTGCGCGGCGTATGCTGTGATCACGTCGGCGGTGTCATCACGACATGAGTCCGCGACGACCAGCACCTCAAATGTATCGGCAGGCCAGGTCTGGCGGCCCAAGGCGGCGAGGTTCTTTGCGAGTATGGCGCTGCGATTGTGGGTGGGAATGATGATGCTCAGAGCGGGCTTGCGGCTCATGACACCTCCAGCGACTGATCAGTTACCGTTGCAGGCAGCTTATCGAGCGTCAGACTATGGGCTCGGTCGATCGCTGCGGCGGCGAGTTGCGCTCGCAGCACGCCGCGCGCCTGAAGATACGCGTTGGGACCCGCCAGCGCTCCCCGAAACTCGGCCAGCGCAAGATCCAGCGGCATATGCCCAGGCCGCCGAAGCAACGCACGGATGAGATTCTTCACATAGCGCCGCCAGAACCAGCGCGTCGCCAGCTTGAGAACGGTCAGTTCTCCCTCGACGAGTAAACAGCGCGTCCACCACGCAAATACGCCAACGCCGTAGCTATACAGCGTGTTTCGAAGGCCGCTCCAGTCGCGGCGATGGCGGTGCCAGACCAAGGCCGCCGGCTCGTAAACGACTCGATAGCCATGTGCAAGCGTGCGGTAGACATACTCTTGGTCGCCGCCGCTACGCGTGAGCGTGCCGCAGTCGAGTGCTTCATCGAAAAGGCCGATTGTGCCAATAGCGCTGCGGCGGACCGCCATATTGGCGCCTACGCCGAGTTCTCCAGCCGCCAGCGGGTTGAGGGTGCTCGCGTCGTGCTCCTGGCGCACAAAACCACGCGCAAAGCCATTGGTCTTCTCGAACCAGCGTTGTGCTGGCGTTTCGAGCTCGAGAGGTAATGCGATGCCGTTGACTACCGCCACCATTGGGTCCACAAAATTTCGCACCAAAGCGGCCAGCCAGCCGGGATCGATCTCGACATCATCGTCGGTGAAAGCCACGACCTCGCCTTTTGCCGTCAATATGCCACAATTCCGGGCGACATCGAGGCCGGGGCGCGGCTCGTACAGGTAGCGGATCATGGGGTAGCCGGCCACCAGCCGCGCCGTGCGATCATCGCTTGGGCAATTATCGACGATGATCACCTCGTGGCCTTGCGCCGCCAAAGATTGGAGCCCAGGCAGGCAGTGCACCAGGTCATCCGGCCGATCGCGGGTGCAGACCACCACCGAGGCGCTGGGCAACGGTCGTGTTGGTGCGGGTTCCGGCGCGACTGAATGCAACCAGACGGTCCAAGAGGTGGTCGCCGCGGCGGCGCGCAGCGACACGGGTGTAATACAACCATTCTCGACGGGCAACCATGCCTGACCAAGGACTGCGCCCCGCAGACGAAACACGACCAGCGCTTGCTGATAATCATCAAGATTGGTGACGCCTGAGGCTAAATGATCGAGTTGAACTTCGCAAACGGCGGTGCGTAGCCCGAGATCAAAATGCTGAGTCATGGGTGTGTCTTCCTGCCACTAATGATTACCCAGGGCGCGTATCAGGCTCGCATCTCGTTTGGCGCGCTGCTTGGCACCGCGTCGGTCGACCAGACCGGCCGCAGCGCAACCACGCCCGATGTATCGAACAACGGCTCATCCGGACCGACGATCCAGAGCTCGTGCATCTGCCACTGATAATCGTAGACATACGCCCAGTCGGTAGGATACAGGCCAACATTGATATAATGCCGCCCGCTGCGCAGAGGGAGTTCGGGCAGATCGCACCTCAACGTGCCTTGATCGCTCAGAGCGCCAAACGCCGCCTTTAACGATGGGATGATCGTCTCGAAGCATTTGACATGCAGCTCGTTGTAGATACCCACGCTAAGGATCATGTCGGAAAGTGGCCGGGCCAGTCGGTATTCAAGCTCGATCGTCAGGCCTGAGCCGCTGGGTAGCGTATTGATCGTCTGTCCATGGGGGTCGTAAAGATCGACGCGCGAAATGACCGCCTCTTGGGTTCCCTGGCGGTTGCCCTGGCCAATCGCCAGGCTCGGCGCCGCGACTTCGGCAATTTCGGATGCGCGCTTTTCAGTTCGCGCGCGCATCAGATCTTCATAGCAACGGATCGCGCTCTCGGGCTCGGCCTGTATGACAACCTGGCCCTCTTCTAACACCAGCACTTCGTCGCACAAACCGCGGATCTGATCCGATGAGTGCGATGTCAGGATTAGCGTCTTCCCCGCCGCGCGAAACGCAGCCAAGCGCTCGAGGCATTTCTGCTGAAAACGGACATCGCCCACCGCCAGCACTTCGTCGATAATCAGCACAGCCGGGTCTAGATGTATCGCCGTCGCGAAGGCGAGCCGGAGATACATACCGCTTGAATAGGTGCGCACCGGCTCATCGATGAACTGTTCGAGCTCGGCGAAGGCGATAATCGCGCGCTGGCGCTCGAGCACCTCGCGCTTCGTCAGGCCACTGAGCAGGCCGCCAGTCGTAATATTTTCGCGCCCGCTCATATCGGGGTGAAACCCGCTGCCTAAGTCGAGCAGCCCACTCACCTGGCCGGCGCGATGAATGCGGCCATTGGTTGGCCGGCCAAGACCGCACAGCAACCGGAGCATCGTGCTTTTGCCCGCGCCATTATGACCAATGATTCCCAGCGCTTGGCCCGACTCCACTTGAAAGTTGACATCGCGCAGCGCCCAATGATCGGCACTTGGATCGCGACGCCCGGCCAGCCAGCGAATCGCGGACTCTTTGAGTGTCACCGGGCGATTACGATGGAGACGGAATTTTTTCGAAACTGATTCGACTGTCAGAACCGCAGACATAGTCATATCCCTCGAATCGCATCAAATGGTGTCGATGAGATTATGTTGCTGATAGTTGTATACAAGGGCGCCAAGGCCGTAGATCACCACGCTTGCGACTGCTGCAAACAGCAGCGACCCCAAGTCGGGGGAGGTGCCATAGAAAAAGATCTCGCGATATCCTTGAATCAGAACGGCGACCGGATTGAATTGATAGACAACATGATATTTTGCAACCACCGATTGCGGACGATAGAAAACTGGCGTCAAATAGAACAGTAATAAGAGCGACACCGTTACGATATGCTGCACGTCGCGATAAAAAACGTTCAGCGTCGCGATCATCAGGCTCAGCCCGATCATCATAGTGGCCTGAATAAGCATGAGTACTGGCAGGAGCAGCAGCGCGGATGTTATCGGGCGCCCATAGGCGACAACCACGCCCATCAGAATTGGCAGGGCCACCAGATAGGTGATCAGATTCGAAAGAGTGTTGACGATCGCGAGGCGCAGCGGCGCAAAGTTGGGATGCCGCACCAGATCGCGACTGCCAGTGAACAAAACACCGGACGAACCCACACAACTACTGAACCAACCCCAGGGCAACAGCGTACAGAAAACGAATGCTGGGTAAGCCTCGATATTCAGCGGGACGACCGACTGAAAAAGAAACACCATCACCAGCAGTTGGGCTAATGGTAGCACGAGCGACCAGAGAATGCCGAGCACCGATTGCTTATAGCGCAGGCTGAAATCACGCCAGACGAGGTGCCGCAGCAGGTCGTACTGATACGTTAGTCCTCTCCAGCGATCTGTATGGTCTGGCCAGATACGCCGGCGCATTTGGCTAAAGCGTTGAATTGATAACTTCATGCGAATGATCCTTGGATACCATTTGATCGAATAGCAGGGGACCTTCGATTGGAAGCTCCGGCGTGGGCGCCTCAGCCGCGTTCGCGAGGCTCGAATCGGAGAAGAGCATGCTAAGGTCTTCTTTATGCTGGCGGTGCGAGTGGTAGAGCGCGACCGGGCCGAGCAAAGGATAGAACGCTTGGGTGAACACCATCGCCAGCGGACGATCGCGCTTGATGGCGACGGCCGCCAGCCCGCGCCAGAACTTACGGACACACGACCAGGCTGTATCTACGAACAAAGGGAATGCTTTGCGGCAGTCGATCAGCGCATATTTTGTGAGGTAGGCGACGAACGCCTCATGATACTGACCAAGCTTACGCGGCAGCACCGATAGATCATCAATGTGATTGTGATAGACCACGATATTTGGATCGAAGCGCAGCGTATAGCCGGCGAGGATGATCCGTGTAAACATATCGTGATCGCCGCCGCCAGGAACGGGCGTTCCCATATCGAGGCGGGGATCGAACAAGCCAACCGCCCTAAAGACGCCGCGCCGAAAAGCGCTGTTGCATCCTGTACCATGGTAACCTTTATAGGGAAAGAGCGGCTCGGGCGGCGGCGTGCGCAGAGTGTAATCCAGACGGTAGAACCCTTTGCTATAGCCGAAACGCTCGAACAGCTCTTGAGCAGTGTTATCGAGCCGCGCCGGAGCGACGAACCCGGTAATACACATGACTTCGGGCGTATCGAACGCGGCGACGAGCGACTGCACCCAGCCTGGGTCAGCGATCGCGTCATCGTCGATGTATGCGAGCAGATCCCCATGAGCCTCACGGATCGCCCGATTGCGCGCCCAATCCAGGCCAGGGTGCGGTTCGAGGATGTAACGTACATTTGGGTAGTTCGCCCGTACGATTCGCTCAGTCGCATCATTGCTTGGCGCATTATCTACAACCAGTATCTCAAAACTCTGATAGGTTTGCCGCATGAGCGAGTCCAGCGTCGCGCCAATCGATTGTGCTCGATCGCGTGTGCAGACGGCGACGGTAGCAAGCGGGCCAGCGACGGCGTTACCGTGTTTGGGGCAACCGGCCTGGAGCGCCGCAAGCTGATCGAGCGCGGCGGACAGATCAACCATCTCGGCCTGTTTGGGAAGACCAAGTGAGCTCAGATCATCCTCCACGTGGCTCAGCGCGCGCGCACTGGCCTCTGGGTCGAGCGCCGCGAGGATGCGATTGCGATCGATACGCTCTGCTGGGCCAGCAATAATGTCGACATAGCCGATCGGCTGGCCATGAATGCGCACGAGCAGGCGAGCAGCGCGGTAGTTCGGCGCTAATGTCAAAGGCGCCATCGCACGAGTTAGTTCGACATCAGCAACCAAAGCTGGAGTAGGAAGCCAGACTGGGGCGTAAGCTTTCCAGTTGCTTATGTTGTTCATTGCAAACCAGGTCTTTCTGTGAGCAGGCTCGTTATCGCCGTGGTCAGTATCCACAAGTCGGCGCGGCGGATTGCTTCGCGAATCCAAGTCGAGCTGTCAGTATCTTGTGCCTCACTATTTGCCCGGCCATATATGATCCACTACTATAAACGCTGATACGCCAAAAGAGATTCGCGCGAACAGCCTGCAACACAGTTTTCGGCGCGGTTTTGCCATAGATTGGCTTTGCTCTCGTATAGGAGGCGATTAGCGTACTTCACCTACTTGGGCTATTGTAACCTTCACTGATGAACATAATCTATAAAACCGAGAATCCCGGTATGATGGTTCTGTCATTTCCTGAATAAATACTAGCTGCATTAATATGGATGAGAGCTTATTCAGTTGGCGCCGTGGCGAGGGTTCGGAGGCCCGGCAGATCGACTGAAGCCAGCCAGCTAGGCATTTGGGCGCCCAGACACCAGTACTAAAATGCGAGCATAACAAAGACCGCTTGCCTATTCGGCAAGCGGCCTCGACTTTGGTGGAGCTGAGGAGGATCGAACTCCTGACCTCAACACTGCCAGTGTTGCGCTCTCCCAGCTGAGCTACAGCCCCAAGCGGCCATGTGGCCACGTAGTGTGTCGATGGTGGAGGTGAGGAGGCTCGAACTCCTGACCTCGACAGTGCGATTGTCGCGCTCTCCCAGCTGAGCTACACCCCCTCGACACTGCGAAAGTATAGCATGCGCTTGTCGGCCTGTCAAACCAGATCAGTTATTCTGCTAGCATCACTTGACAGCTTCAAGTCAGTATGGTACAGAGTAACAATTCATTCCCTGGTTTTGTGGGTAGCCTTAACGATTTCGCCGTGATTTAATCGAGAGGAGCACCCCATGTCCGATGCAACTATCGGCGTGATCGGCGGCAGTGGCCTCTATTCTATGCAAGGTCTCGAGCAGGTCGAGCGAGTCGAGCTGACGACGCCGTTCGGCGCGCCAAGCGACGCATATGTGCTTGGCAGCATCGCCGGCCGTCGTGTGGCATTCCTGCCGCGGCATGGCACCGGCCATCGGCTGACGCCGAGCGAGGTGCCCAGCCGCGCGAATATCTATGGCTTTCGCTCTCTTGGCGTCCGATATCTGATCTCGGTCAGCGCCGTTGGCAGCCTGCGCGAGGAGTATGCGCCCGGCCATGTAGTCATCCCAGATCAGCTCTACGACTGCACCAAGGGTATCCGGCCAGCGAGCTTCTTTGGCGAAGGGCTCGTGGTGCATGTCGCGTTCGACAAACCATTCGATCGGCAGCTCAGCGACCGGCTCGAGCGGGCCGCGCTGGCGGCCGCCGCGACGTGCCATCGCGGTGGCACCTATGTCTGCATGGAGGGGCCGCAGTTCTCGACGCTGGCCGAGAGCGAAGAGAATCGACGCCGCGGCCATGCGCTGATCGGGATGACCGCGCTGCCGGAGGCAAAGCTGGCGCGCGAGGCCGAGATCGCCTATGCCACGCTCGCACTCGTGACCGACTACGACTGCTGGCACCCCGACCACGATGCCGTCACGGTTGACTCGGTCGTCAAGGTACTGCTGGCGAACGCGGCGCTGGCGCAAGATATCATTCGCCGCATTATTCCGCTCATCGGCGATGGCTTCGACAGCCCGGCGCACCACGCGCTCGCTACGGCGATTATCACCGACCGCACATACATTTCGGCCGAGAAGCGCAAGCAAGTTGAGCTATTGGTTGGGCGCTATTTGGTATAGTGTCAATGAGCCGCGCTGCATTGGGCACCCCAGGCCCATTTTCCAAGTGAGCTCACCACGACCGCATGCGTGACGGGGTTCAGCTCCAGCCGGCCGTTCTGGAAATACTGCACCCGCGTCGGCATGCCATTGACATCCTCGGTCAGCTCAGCCGAAATTGCGCGACCAAGCCGCCAAGCGCCATTGACCCGGTTGTAGAAATCGAGGAACGGACCGCGCAACGCCTGGTCGGCGCTGGGTAGCTGGCGGCCAGCTGCATACTTGACGCCCAGTTCGAGCGCTTGGAGTACGTGGGTGAGCTGCTCGATTTCCGGCGTCGTTTTAGGATTGCCGCCCTTGCCAGGGTGATATTCCAGCGCTCCGCCCTCAAAGTATTGCACGACCACGCCGTCGGAAGGGCGCTGAAACGCCTCGGTGAGCGGCAGGCCCAAGCTTTCCCTGCCGTGGAATAGCTCGTAGGCGCGCCGAAACTCGCCTTTGATATAATGGCCGCTACCCTGTACCAGCAGTGGCGCGCGTGGGTTGTCGATCAAGCGCGTGGTGGCCGAGCTGAGCGGCAGATGAGTGACCGTGGCGCTCGGCAAGGGTGGTGCGCTGAGCGCCTGCAGCTCGCGAGCCGCGGGCTTGAGGCTGCCATCGGCGCGGTACAGCCCAAAATATTCTTCACGGCTATCCCACCGCGTGGTCGGCGGCGAGTCGTAGTCGCGCAGCGACCAGACAAACACGCCCGCCGTGCGCTCTTTCGCGGCGCCGAGCACCGTTCGGTAGAGACCCACCTGGGTCGCCTCGGTGTAGTTTTCGACACATTCCGGGCCGGTTGGCCAGCCGAACTCTTCGACCAGAATTGGCTTGGCGGTATGCGCGCGCAGCTCGCCGAGCTCGCCAGCGATCGCTCCGGCATCGTAGCTGTGCATGCTCACCACATCGCTGTAGTCGATCACCCGCCGCCCATCCGGGCCGGGCAGCCAGAGATTACTGTGCTTACCCAGGCCCACCGTGACCAACTGCTTCGGCGCGAGGGCATGCACCAGATCGGCCATGCGCCCCAGCCAGCTCAGCACCCTTTGCGGATCGCCATCGCGCCAGATCTCGTAATGATCGGGCTCGTTGTGCAGATCCCAGGCGAAGATCCGCTCATCATCCGCAAAGAGCGGGATCAGCTCACGAAGATAGGCGAGGTGGCGCGCCTCGACTGGGCTGCCGGCGGCCGGGAAATCGTGCGAGAAGTCGAACAGCGCGATCAGCAGACGCATGTCGAGACTGCCGGCGATCTGGGATAACTCGCGCAGCCGCACGATCAGTACAGCCGGTATCTTACCACCATCGTTCTGCTTGCCAGTATAATTATAGGGCAGCATCACCCGCACGGCGTTGATGCCTAAATCCTCGCGGGCCTGACGCAGCTCGCGTTCGATCTGCGGGCCGTCCCATTGGCGCCACATCTCGCTCCACGGCCGCCACTGTGGATAGTAGTTCGCGCCCTTCAGCAGCACCGGCTGCCCCCGGCGAGTCAGCTGCGCACCAGCGGCTTGAATAAAACCGCCCGGTTGCACATTTGCCCCCGGCGCGAGTCGCGCGGCTGTGCTGCCGCCGGCTTGTAGCTCGCGCTGCAGCAGTCCCAGCAGGACCGTATCACCTGTGCTGGCGTTCTCAGAATGATACTCGAAGCGCGCGCGTTCAAACCATTGCGTCAGGTAAGGTTTCCCGTCGGTCGGGTTGGTCTCAATTCGCGCCTCGGAAAGCGGCATGCCGAATAGCGCCAGGCTTTCGGCGATGGCCGTGCCACGCCGCCCATCGAACTCCAGACCGTGGCGCGACCAATAATCCCAGAACTCTGGCGCAATCGCATGGCCGGTTTGGGCAAAGTAATGCGGCGCGGAAGGCGCGCCCTTGGGGAACGCTGGCCAATCGCGCCCTTGGGAAGCCAGCGCATCGGCGCCAAGCCGGCCCAACAACACGTCGTAGGGCGGCTGATTTTCGGGATGCAGCTCCAGGCGCGCGCGCTCGAATAGCTGGACAGTCAGCGGGCCGGCGGCGGCGGGCTCTTGCTGTTCGCGGCCAATTGGGTAGCCGAATACCGGCAGACCGCCCTGCTGTTCCCAGAAGAGCGCGATACGCCCAGTAACACAGTCCGTGATTGCCGGGGCAGCCTCGAGGAAGCAGCGCGGCGCCGCCTGCGCGCGCGCGGCCGGCATCCAGCCGAGCATAGCAAGAATCATCAGTGGCAGAAGCAGGCAAGATCGTTTCATGACGGCATCTCAACAAAATCGGCTTTTTGTAATAAACTGGGGTCCGCATGATAGCTCAGGCGGCTACAGCCGACAAGGGCAGTATGATAGTACTTTTGTGCTATGTAACAGATACATCAGATCCACACCCGCAGCCTCGCCAAGTCTCGCATGTGCTATACTCGTGCCGAGCCAGTCATCGGTAGCCCGCTCGGCACGTCGCTTGGTTCGATGCGAAGAGGCTGGCGAGATTTTGAGGCATTGAGGAGCCTGTGATGAATCTCGAAACCGTGCGACGCTACCTGCTCGCCCTACCTGGCGCCGTCGAGGACCACCCGTTCGGACCGCAGCCGCTGGTCCTCAAGGTCGGCGGCAAGATCTTCGCATTGGTCGCGGCCGACGCGACCCCGCTGAACATCTCGCTGAAGTGCGAGCCAGATCACGCTCAGTTCCTGCGCGACTCCTTTCCAGCGGTGCGGCCGGGCTACCATTTGAACAAGCAGCATTGGAATACGGTCACGCTGGATGGCAGCATCCCAGACGCCGGCATTCGTTCGATGATCGACGAGTCGTATCGGCTCGTGGTCGGTGGGCTGAGCAAGGCGGCGCGGAGCAGAATTGGCGTGGAGTCCAATAGCGGTAGCGAGTAGACAACATGCATCATACTATCGATCTGCTAGCCGCCGAAAAGCGCGCGCTCAAAGAACTAGAAAGCCTGATTGATCGAACGATCGATACCGATACAATCGGCTGTTATGCCGAACATAACACGCTTGTTGGTCTCTCGGTTCGATACTGCGGGTTGACGACTCTCCCCGAGTCGCTCGGCCAGCTTAGCAATCTCCAACGCTTGGATCTCACCGGAAACCAGCTGGTTGTGCTCCCCGATTGGATTGGACAGTTAACCAGGCTTCGAAAACTGTATCTGGACGACAATCGGCTAGCATTTCTGCCCGAATCATTGGGAGAACTTATCGATCTAGAAGAATTGCATGTCGATGTGAACCAACTGGCCGCGCTGCCCGCGAGCATTGGCCAGCTCACCTGCCTCAAGCGCTTGTATCTCTACGACAATCGATTGACGTCTGTCCCCGCCGAGATCGGCCAGTTGGTCGATCTGCAAGAAATCAGTTTAGGCGGCAATCAGTTGGCTTGGCTGCCGGAGGCGTTTTGGGCGTTGACCAAGCTGCAGACCTTCAACGTAGCGGGGAATCACTTCTCCTCGATCCCCGAGAGCATTGGTAATCTAGTCAATCTGCAGATGCTCGATCTAGCCCATAATGCATTGACATCGCTCCCCGAGACAGTTGGGAAACTGACCAATTTGACACATTTTCTGTATCTCAGTAATAATCAATTGAGTTGGCTTCCCCAATCGCTTGAGAATCTCAGCAAGCTACGGTACTTAAACCTTACCGACAATCAGTTTACTGCCCTGCCAGATTGGATTGGCAAGCTGACGCAGCTCAGGGAGCTACGACTATACAACAATCAACTGCGTTCACTACCTCAGTCGCTTGGCAATCTGGCGAACCTCAAAGAATTGCATGTAATGAACAATCAGCTTGCCTCGCTGCCTGAATCTATTGGACACCTGGCGAGTCTCAAGGAGTTACGCTTAAGCGACAACCGGTTGGCTGCTCTCCCTGAGTCGCTTGGTGAGCTGACAAGCCTTACGTACCTAGATTTACGCAATAATAAGGTCGTCGCAATTCCCAAGTCGGTTGGCAACCTGAGCGGCCTTACGTACCTAGATTTGCGAGCAAACCGGTTCGTCGCGCTGCCGGAGAATATCGGCGACCTCACCAACCTTGAAAAATTAGATCTGCGCTGGAACAAGCTCTCGGCTCGCGCCGAATGGCTTAACCGGCTTGAACAGCGTGGCTGTACTGTTTATAAATGAAACGGCTCAATACATCAGCCGCCCAGCGATGCCGAACGGCACACGACCGTCAACCAGATTGGCGGCGATCTTATCGCGCTCTATCCCTACGATCGTGCTGAAGAGTGTGGTGTGATGTGATATGACCTATCGCGTACTGGTGGATGATAACTTCCATTACATGGATGAAGATGAGCGCTATGAACTTGGAGCGTTTGCGACTCTGGACACTGCAATTGCTGCGGCCAAGGCGGTCGTAGACGATTACTTGGCGGCCGCTCACAAGCCAGGCATGACAGCGCACAAACTGTTTAAGAGCTACACGATGTTCGGCGAAGACCCATTCATTCTTGGGCCCGACCAACGCGAGGCGTTCTCAGCGTGGGAATATGCAAAGCGCCGCTGTCACGACTTGTGTAGTCCCAGCGGAAATCCTGACAAGGAGGGCTAATCTTATATCGTGTATCCTTCATCCTCCCGTCTCAAGCTGTGCCATGTGGTATACTGCTGTGCAGATGCTAGGAAATATGTGTTAGCACACAGCAGAGACGTATATGACGACACCAACACTCGAACGAATTGAGACCGACATTGCTCAACTGTCGCTTGTCGAGCAGCTTTGGTTGATGGAACGCTTGGCGCATCGCATCCGTCAATCCAGCCTGCACTCCTTGATTGTGCAGGAAGATGATTTAGCGGCCATGGCTGCCGACCCGGCGATCCAACATGAGGTTCAGCAAATCGACGCTGAGTTTGCGGTGACCGAGATGGATGGACTGGATAGCGAGCGATGAGCATCCAACGTGGCGACATCTACTTCGTCAATTTGAACCCAGTGCATGGACCGGAACAAGCAGGGCAACGACCCGTCTTGGTGCTCTCAATTGATGCCATCAATCGGCTTCCTTTAGTCGTTACTGTAGTGGTCGGTACGAAAGGTGCCAATGTACTCCGCGATTACGACCAACGTTCGGATTGCACAAACGGACAGCGGGCTGCCGATCGAAACTGTCTTTCTGTGCTTTCAAATCCGCTCGCTAGATGCGAACCGTTTTCCAGCTACGCGCGCCGGCAAACTCAATGGGCAAGCATTGGAACAGGTTGAAGCCGCTGTGCGCTATTGCCTTGGACTATAAAGCAATGGCCGTCCCCCATGTCGAGCCACTCGCCGACATTCCGGTTCCACCGCTCATTGCAGCCCTGCCCAAAGCAGATCTGCACCTGCACGCGGAAACCGATGCGCGGCTTGACCGTATTCTCGCACAACGCGCGGGCCGGCGTGCTTACGATTGGCGCAGCTGGGCGCAGCAACTGCTTGCCGAGACGTCGCCAGGAATGCCACGCCTCACGCGTATGGGCGCAGACCAGCGTGCGGATACAGCGCTCGTGGATACCCTGGACGCCGATCCAGAACTGTTTGTCGCGCGGATCGTGAATATCCTGGAGGAAGGCGCCGCCGACGGCGCTGTCCTGATCGAAGTGCTCTTCGGAGGGCAAACGATCCTGCGACCAGATTTCATGCGCTGCTTTCGCCAAGCTGAACTGCATGTGCAGCAGCGCTACCCCCACCTGCGTGCTGAAGCGCTTATCGCCGCCACGCAACCCGCGAGTGCCGGCTGGCTCGATCAGTTACTGCCGGCCTGCCTGGCAATGGCGCAAGAAGGCCTGGCCGGAATTCATATTATTCCCGATCCGTATGATACCGAGGCGGACTGGAGGCCGATCTATCGCTGGGCCGAGCGCGCCGCCGCCGCAGGCCTCGGCCTTGCGGCGCACGCCGGCGAATTCTCCTCGGCCAATATTGCGGCAGCGCTGCGAGTGCCGGGGCTGACACGGATCGGTCATGCTGTCTATGCTGCCCATGACGCAGGGTTGCTAGAAGAGTTGGCGCGCAGCGGCGTCACCGTGGAGTGCAACCTCAGTTGTAACGTGGTGTTAGGCGCGGTACAATCGTATGCCGATCATCCCGTTCGCCAATTTGTGACATACAACATCCCCGTCACCTTGAATACCGACGACCCCGTGCGCGTTTGGACAACAATCGGACGCGAATATGCGATTGGGGCCGCGCTCGGCTTCACAGCAGAGGAATTACTGTCCTTTACCCGCAACGCCATCCAGGCCGCGTTTGTTTCGCCCATGCGACGAGCCGCTCTGCTCCAGGAACTCGATGCATGGGAAGCCGGGCAAGCGCACGGGATTTGATGACAACCATGTTTCATATGTTCGAGCAGGGTTTCGCAAGTTCCTATAGAAACCGGAAGTTCCCGTGCGAAGGAACTTCCGGTTTCTATAGGAACTAAGATCGCACTTGCGATAGCCTGTACAAAGATCTACGCCGGCGCGACCCCAATCAGCGTATCGGTGGTCTCGATGAATGCGCCGCGCTGCATCTGGTTGTCGGCGCCGACGAAGGTCAACCGGTAGCGGAACGTGCGCTGCGCCGGGTCGATCAGCGAGATCCGCAGATGCACCGGGTCGCGCGAGGGCCCGTCGAGCGTCAGCCGCTCCTCGCGGACGTAGCTATTGGCGGCGTCGGCATACTCGACGTCGACGAACACCAGCCGCGTGGTGGTTGGGTTGTACAACGGCACGAAATCCAGCTCGAGCGCCTGCTCGAACGGGTCGTCGACAGGCAGCAGCGTGGCCTCGCTACTCAGCGGCCCGGTGGTGCGTGTCGAGCCGTCTTTGAGATGATGCACCAGCCGGTAGCTATAACCACGCAGGTTTGGATCGTCGAGGCGCACGCGCCAAAACTGCGGCGGCGAGTCGGGGAAGACGATCAGCGTCTTCTCCAGCGGCGGCCCGGCGTCCGGCGCGTATGTCAAATGCACATCGATCGACTCGACCACGCCGCGATCGATCTGGCCAGGGAATACTCGCACCTCTAGGAAGCCGATCTGGTCGAACGGGTTTACCAGAAGCGTGCGATCCTCGCTGATCTGCGCGGGCAGATCGTAGGAGAAGCGCCGCGCCTGCCAATCGGCGCCGGGATCGAAGTGGTACTGCACCCCGTAGCGATAGGACGTGTCGAAGCCTTCGGTCATGAACACCTCGAACTTCTGCTCGCCGGTGCGCTGGGCGTCGAAGACGAAATCGCCGTGCCGGTGGTTGGCTGGATCATTGATATCGCCATAGTCGATACTGATCTGGGCGGCATTCAGGCCCAAGCGCTGGAAGTCGATCGGCGCATCGAGTGTGACCTCGAACACGCGGAAGAATGGATCGTCCAGGTCGATTTCGACGATGTGTTTGCTCTTATCCGCCAGATCGTTCGCCAGCATGCCGATGAAGCCCTGCGGCGCATAGGTGCGCTGCACTGCCTCGGCGCGGTTGTACTGCAGCGTGACGGTCTTTTGCTCCTCCTGGTGCACAAACTTGAGCTTCAGCGCCAGCTCACCCGGCGAGGTGTTCGAGGAATTCCCTTGGCCTTGCTGCCCCTGCTGCCCTTGTTGCCCCTGCTGGCCTTGCTGGCCTTGCTGCCCCTGCTGCCCTTGCTGGCCTTGCTGGCCTTGTTGGCCTTGCTGGCCTTGTTGCTGCACTGGCTGTGGACGCGCCAAGGTCGCCGTGATGCTGACGGCCGGGCGCACATGGCCGACCACGCCGACGAGTTCGGCGACGCGATCGCGCGGGTTCGCCGGCGGTGGAGTGACGTCGGCCGGGTGCTCGCCGGTGGCGGAGGTGTTGGTAATCTGCGCCAGCGAGCCGATAATACCACGCGCGACGGCCAGGCGGCGCTCGGACAGTAGTTGATTATGATTGGGCGTATTCGCGAACGGATCGCCCTCGAAGCTGGCGCGCGCCGCGATCGTGACCTGTTTGGGGTCGGCCAGCCGGGTGGTGATCCAGTTGCGTAGCACGTCGGCATTGCCCGAGCGCGGGTCGGCGGGGTCGCCATTGGTGAATCGACTGTCGGCGGGGTTGGGCGCGTTGTTCAGGTAGCTTTGCAGCCGCGCCGGTGGCAGCGAGCCGTCGGGGTTGCCGGCTGGCTTGTCGAAATCGAAGAACAGGTGAAACGTCTCAGTTTGCGCGGGCGCACCGGGGACATCGACCTGCACATTCAGGCTAGCGCCGTCGGCCACGTCGACCTCGGCCTCGCCGTTGGCATTCAGCGCGCGCGCCTCGCCGTTGATGCGCAGCGTGCGCTCGCCAGCGCCGCTCGCCGTCAGCGTGCCGCGCGTGCCCTGGCCCTCGCGCCAGGTTAGATCATAGCCGGCCGGCAGCGGGTTGGGCGTGCGGTTGGTGATCGTCAGCACGGCAGGCTGGCGCTGGGTCGTCTGCACCGGCGGGGTCGTGCCAGTGCTGCCGGTTCCACCTGCTCCGCCTGTTCCTCCAGTCCCGCCGGCCCCACCAGTGCCACCAGTGCCACCAGTCCCGCCGGCCCCACCAGTGCCACCAGTTCCGCCGGCGTTGCCGCCGCTAGCAGTACCAGTGTTGCCCGTGCCGGTGTTACCAGTGCCCGTGCCCGTATTACCCGTACCGGTGCCGGTGTGGCCAGTGCCCGTATTACCCGTACCGGTGCCGGTGTTAGCAGTACCCGTGCCGGTCCCAGTGCCGGTGTTGCCCGTGCCGGTATTTTGCGACCCGGACGACGAGCCCGGCAGCGTGATCGAGTCGGCGTCGGAGCGATCGAGCGTGAGTGTCGGATCGAACCAATCGCGCAGCAAGTTATCCTTGAAGAAGTCGAGCGCCCATTTCTCTTTATCCTGGCGATCCGCCGTGCCGGTGGCGTCTTCCACCTCGATCGAGATCGCGCCGTTCTGCTTGAGCCACTCCAGCCCGGCCTCGACGCCGACCTTGAACCAGTAGTAACGGCCGGTCAGGCTGGCGCTGAAATGATCGTAGATCCGCTTCATGTCGGCGACAATCTTCACTTTGAGCGCCGGACGCATGGCGGTGTAGGTCAGGTCGTAGACCACGCCGACCGGGGTGGTGCCCTGCTCGAAGGCCTTCTTCAGGATGATCGCGCCCTCCTGGCTGAGCGTCAGGCTGAAAGCGGCGTTGTTGATACCATCCAGCGACGGTATCGTGGCACCCAGGATCTGCTCGACGGCGTTGAACGCGCCGGGCGGGGCCGGTTGCGCATCGGTACCGCTGGCGCCTTCGAGGTTCAGCGCGACACATTTGACGGTGCCGCGATCGAACGGGACCACCGACAGACGCGGCTGGGTCGAGAAGGCCGAGAGTTGCGACAAGATCTTGCGCTCGCGCGCCTCGTCGAGATGCAGATCCGTCTCAAAGGTCAGAAAGCCGCCGCCCTTGACGCCCGCGGCGACCGTGGCCGGCTTGTAGATGTACAGCGAGAGCGCGCCGTCCTTGTCGCCGCCGCGGTGCGCCAGCGCCACCGGGCCGGGCAAACACCAGAACTGATCGCGGTCGGCGTGGTCGGCATATACGGTGATGCCGTCCACGATGATTGTTTTTGAGCCAAGTACTAACATTGTTGTTCTCCTAATATGCTTGCTGTATTGGCGCTTAGCCTTCGGCAGCCCTTCGACCCTTCGACTACGCTCAGGGCAGGCAAGCTCAGGAACCGCGGTAGTTTTTCATCTGTTCTTCGTTTTTTCGCTCTACGAGCGAAAAAACGAAGAACAGATTTAATATAGGAAGTGCCAGAGCGAACGCAGGCTATAAAGCTGTCTGTACGAAGCTATGTTCAACTGCCATATGCAGCGACCAAAGTGCGTTTACGCTAATGGAATCGCCAGCGTATCGTCGGCGGCGCGCTGCCACTCGCCGGTGCGGGCCATGCCGCCGATCGAGACGTATGTGACCTGGTACTCATAGCGCCGCTTCGTGTCGTCGACATAGTCGAACTCGAACGTGGCGTGGTCGTCGGCCGAGCGAAAGCTGAAGCTGTCGGCGAAGGTCAGCCCGGCGTCCTGGTCGTCGTAGCGTAGGTCGACGCGCAGCTGCTGGAGCCCATGATCGGCCAGGCTGCCGGCAGGACACACCGCGATGATCCGGTGGCCGCGCATGTCGCTACGAATGATCACCCGGCGGTCGAGCGTGACCGAGCGCGGCACCTCGATCGGCGGGCGCGGGCTCTTGGGCAGGATCGTGGCCGAGTAGTACACCTCGCGCGCGTTCGGGTCGACCAGCCCGACACTAAAGGTGCGCGTCGCGGCGTTGTCCTTATTGAACTCGAACGAGTCCTCGGCGTACACGTCGTTCGCGGCATCCTGGTAATAGACGTCGACAAACGCGCGATCGACCCAGGTCCAATCCAGGCTGGGCACCACTTGGAGCGTGCGCTTGTTCGGGCGTGGGTCGCGGATGGTGATCTGCTCTTCGTCGCCGATCAGCCAGGCGCCGAGCAGGTCGCGGTTGTCGGCGGCGCGGAAGGTCAGCTTATACTCGAACTGGCGCCGCTCGGCGTCCTGGGCGAAGATCTTCCAGACCTGGCTGGCGTGATCGCGGTCGAGCATGAGCGTGTCGTCCATCCGAATGCCGTGCGCCTCGTCGCGGTAGCGCAGGTCGACCTGGATCTGTGGGTAGCGGTCCCACGGGAAGCTGAGCGCGACGATCGGCACATTCACGATTGAATACAGCTCGCGCGGGTTGATCTCCAGGTTGTCGACGTCGATCAGCTGCTCGGGCGCGGTCACGCTGACCGGTCGCTCGGTGCCGTCGACGTTCTTGAACGTGACCGTGTAGCCGGCCGCGATGTCGCGGCGCATCGCGCCGTCGTCGAGGATGCTGGCCCACTCGGCGCTGCCCCGCGCGTTCGAGGCCTCCAACAGCACATCGCGCGGCGTATCGCCATAGGCCATGCGCACGCGGATCGAGCCGATCGAGTCCTCCTCGAAGTTGGCGCGCGAGATCACATTCAGCTTGCGACGTTCGAAGTATGGATCGTCGATATCCACGGACAGTATGTAGTCGTCGAGGTTGAAGCCGTCTTCTTTCAAGAAGCGGCACAGCCCGCTCAGGTGGCCTTGGGGATAGATCGTGCGCTTGACCGTGGTGCGCTCGCTGAAGTTCACATTCAGCGACTTGCGATCGATCCGAGTATAGTCGAGCTTCTTGTAGCTAAAGCTCGCCGCCGAGGCCCAGCCGCCCGTCACGGCCAGTTGTGAGGCGCGGTTGACGATATGCTCGGCCTTGTCCCAGCCGTCCTCCTCGTCCTTGAGCGGGTCGACACTGGGCTTGAAGAACGCGTCGGTGATCAGCTCGCGCGCCTCGTTGATCGCCTGGTCGCGCCGGCCGAGGATGGCGCTCTCGTCCTCGCCCTCGGGCACGAATGTGTCGGCCTCCAGCACGATCGCGCGGTTCTCGATCAGCTCGTCGACCGCCTTGTCGATATCGGCCGAGAAGAAGATCGCGTCGACGCCGAAATGCTCGTCGAGATGCTTCTGCACGCGATCCCAGTCGACATTCAGCTTGACCGCGTAGGCTGGCCGCAGCCCCAGATATTCGAGCGAGTAGACGATCCCGATTGGAGTCATCTCGCCCTGCAGCGCGCGCTCCAGCACCGTCACGCCCGGCGCATCGAGCGCGACCGAGAAGGCCGCTTGGTTCTTACCGTACAGCTCCGGCTTGGCTGATTGGTCGATCTTCAGCACGAACTTCGGCGGCGCATTCGGGTCGGCGCTCGTGGCGGCATCTCCGGTCTGCTTGCCGAGCAGCAGCAGCCGCACGGAGCCATCGACCGGCAGCACCGGCGCGAGCCGCGGCGTGTCGGGCAGACCGGCCTTGCTCTGGAGCTTGGCCGCAATCTGCTCGAGCTTGTCGGGCTCGATGCCGATATTGACATCAAAGTTCAGAATGCCGCCATTGCCGGCCTTGCCGCGATACTCGATCAGCTGGATCTGCGGGATGCGCTGATTAGTCGCCTCGTCGGTCAGGCAGGTCAGCTTTGGCGCGACCGGCATGTAGTAGTACTGCAGCTGGTCCTGGTGATCGGGGAACAGCGAGACCCCGTCGATCACATAGAATGGTGGGTTGAGATATAGCATGGCCGTCCTTCCTCGATATTGGTGTCTTATTTATCCACGAAGGACACGAAGGAGCACGAAAAGATTCTTATGTTGCTTACCGCTTCGTGTCTGTTCGTGTGCCTTCGTGGATCAACCGTACGCGAACATTAGGCCGCCGGCACGCGCAATACGATCGACGGGCCGGTCGCGGGCGTCATGGGCGTCTCGCGGACACTCTGGGCCGCGTCGTTCATATAGAAGACCGCCTTCCACTCGTACTGCTGCTTGGCCTTATCCTTCAGCGGCACGGTCCAGGTTTGCGGCGCCTTGTTCGAGGCGTCGAAGAACAGGTCCTTCAGCTCGTCGATCTGGTTGGCATCGTCCTGGTAGTGCAGCGAAACCTGCGCCAGCGACACCTTCGCGAAGTCGATCAGGTTCGGGCGCACCTCGACCTGCACGGCGTCCTTTACGCCCACCAGGATGCGCGCGGTCTCGGCGGATTGCTCGGGGATCTCCTCGACCTCGGCGCGGTTCTTGAACAGGATGCTGCCCGAGTAGATCAGCTTGCCGATCGTGTCGTCGATCGCTGGGAAGCTCCAGTTGAAGAACGGCTGGGCCTTGCTGAGCGCGATCGTCGAAGGCGGCGCCTGAGTATAGCCGTTCCGATCGTCCACATAGCGCATGTCGACGTAGATGGTTGCGATGTCTTTGTCGAGATCGCCGACTGCTACGAGGGTGATCGTCTTGGTCGCGCCGAACGGGTCGTCGATATACAGCCGCGGCTGCCGCGACGCCTTCCAGTCGGTCGCGTACTCCTTGCCATTGACCATGGTGTATTTCACACGATACTGATAGGCCTTGCCGACCGGCTCGAAGATCACCTCGCGCAGCGATCGCTGGGTGTTGCTCTTGTCGAGGATGAATTCCTGCTCGATCGGCTGCACCTCGGGCGACGACGGCTCGTAGCGCAGCGTGACCTGCGCCTGCGCCACCTGGGTCCAGTTTAGGTCGCCCTGCAGGATATCGACCGCCAGAATGCCAGTGTCGCCGACGTTGATCGTCAGGAACTTCTCGTCGGTGGTCTTCAGCGCCGACTGGAACGCGCGGCTTTCGCCCTTGTAGTTGACCTGGTAGTAGTAGTTGTAGGTCCACTTGGCGTTCTCGATATACGATTTGAACTTCTCGAGCTTGTCGGGGCTGTTGAAGCTATATTCGTTGATCTGGTGCACGCTGCCCTCGTTGTAGTCGAGATGCACCTCGACGCTGTCGAGCGGTAGATCCTTGAAGTCGGCGTTGACGCGCACCGGCACTTCCAGCGTCTTGAAGAACGGGTCGTCCAAGTCGACCGTGCTGGCGTAATCTTCCCAGCGCAGCGAGTTGCCGTCCTTGTCGAGCATGTTGGTGATCGGCTCGATCATGCCCTGCGAGGGCAGGTGCCATTCGACCACGCGCTCCTCGGTGAAGGTCTGCGAGAAGCTGTTGAACTCGTAGTTCGAGATATACTGCTGGAAATCGGTGGCGCCATCAGGCACCTTGCGCTGCTCTTCCGATACCGGCTTGACCGGGTCGAGCGTCATGCGCTTGATCGCGTCGGCCAGCGTCGCGAAGGCCCAATCCTGAATCTTGGTCAGCAGTTCGGCATCGGATTTCTGAGCGGCCTCGGTGGTGCCCGAGGGCCAACCTTGCTCGATATGGATGCCGCCCCACTGGGAGCGCGAGGTCGCCTCCTGCATCGTCTGCGAGACGCGCTTCTCGTCCTGGCTTCCACCGCCGAACAGGCACCGCCAGAAGGATGAGAAGAAGCCCTGGTCCTCGGTAGTGACCCGGTAGGTCTGCCAGAAGGAGTAGAACTGGCTGGAGTCGAACCAGATATCGACTTTGCAGGGCGGCAGCTTGACCGGGCAATACAGATCGTAGACCACCTGCACGAAGCCGCCCTTGCCCTGCAGCGCCTGCGCCAGCAGCGTCGCGCCATTCTCGGTCAGCTCGACGCTGAATGGCGTGATGTTGCGGCCGTAGAGCGAGGGCCCGCCCGGATTGAAGACATCCTCGACGAAATCCTTGCTCAAGCTCTCCAGGTTGATTTTGGATGTGCCTCTGGTGTAAACAAGCGTGGCGATCTCGACCTGCGGCTTGGGCGCATCCTCGGGGAACTGCTTATTGATCCGGTTTTGCAGCTCGGTCACCACCGCCTGGCGCTGGGCGTCGGAAACCACCAGTTCGGTGTCGAACACCAGGTAGCCGCCGCCTTTGCGACCGTCGGACCGCTCGATCGGGTTGCGGTACTCCATAAACCGAAACGCCAGGGTGTGGTCGTCGCGCTGGCGGATGCGCGGTTGATCGGCGATCAGGTAGTACCGGTACGGCGACTGGTCGTCCTTGAACACGTTTACCCCATTGATCCGTTCCTGCGTTGCGATAAGCAGAGTCATGGTCGTCCTCCTTGTTGCGGCGCGGCGCGCCTTGGTGATGATGGTTTTTGGCAATAGCGAACCAGTCGCCAGTCTGCAGTAGGCAGTCGGCAGGACACTGCATCCTGCATCCTGCATACTGGCGACAAATCTGAAAGCGAGCCAGTCGGCGGTCTGCCACCGGGTATCCTCACCCAGAGAGTGCCCGGCGTGGGTACTCGGGCAGGTCGGCAGGACACTGCATCCTGCATCCTGCATACTGGCGACTAACCTGTAGCTGTACTACTCACAATACCTTCCCCGTGACCCTCACCCCACTACCTGCATATGATCCAACCCACTGTGCGGGGCAAACCAGTCGGCCACATCGCTCACACGCTCCAGCGGCTGGCGCATGAGCACGGTATCGGCGACTACTACCTCGAAGTGCGTCGCGTCGGCACCGGTCGATCCGGCCGCCATATGCAGCAGCAGATCGATCGCCTGGTCGCGGGTCTGCGCCTCCAACGCCCGCCAGCGTTCGGCGGGCACCTCGGGCGCGCCGCTGCGATTCGTGGTCAAGTGGCCGGCCTCGACCGCGGCGTCTAACAATGTTGTCGCGTCGTCCCGGCTGGCCAGGCCGCCGGCTTCCGTGAGATCGCGTGCCACGTCGCCGACGAGCCGCACCTCGGCTCGCTGGGGTGTGGCCAGCGCGGCGTGGTAGCGCACGCCCAGCACGCCAGCGCGGCCATTGAGCGCCGATGCGACGGCGGCCTGTTGCGCGTCGCTCAGCTGGACATTGAACAGCGCGGTGAATGGCGGCATCCCCGAAGAGTGGGTCGATTGCAGTTCGGCAATCCTATCGTCGGCCTCGGTCAGCTCCAGTGCCACCCGCTCGACTGAAACCGGCGCAAGTGCCAGCCGCACTGCGTCGATATTCAGCTCAGGGTCGCGCTGCGCCAGCGCCGCCCGCAGCCCGTCGAGCTCTTCGTCGAACACCACCCACTGCACGCTGACCTGTAAGAAGGCGAACGGCGCGAACGTCATGAGTGAGATCATCGGCGTCTCGTCGGCCGAGTGCTGCGGCATGGGCGCGCCAGGGATGTACAGCAGCGTGTTCGGATCATCCGGGCTGCGATAGCAGTGGATGCCGGCGTAGTCAAATTGTTCGGGTAGGTTGGTCATACGGTACCTCTTAATATCAGGGCTTACGCGGCTACTCTCAAAACATGGATTTTGTTTTCGTATCGAACGTTTTTTCGTTCTACGAACGAAAAAACGTTCGATACGAGAGTTTTCTAATCCGTGGTAGTCCAATGTTCGCGCCCACTGCGTAAGTCTTATGTCACTCACACGCCCAACTCGGTGTTCTCTGTGAACTCTGTGGCGCGAATACTCAGCGGCTCGAACGGCGAGCGCACATCCGACCAGGGCGCCACCTCGACCCCCGGCTCGCGGCGCGGGCGGTAGCGATAGCCCGGCGCAAAGGGCGTGCGTGCGAACCAGGTCCACGATTTCGTCGGCCGATCAGGTGTGAACACTAGCAGCGAAAGCGACCCATTGCTCTCGGCGCAATCCTCGGGCAGTAGCTCGATTACGCAGATCTGGCTCGCGTCGTCGAACGCGCAGGTCACCGTCACGGTGTGCGGGCCATATTCAGGGAACGAGTATAATCCCAGCTGCAGGTGCCCAGCCGGCAGCGGCCCCAGGTGCAGCGTGCGATCACCCTCGCGCGAGTGCGCTTCGACTGTCAGCGTGGCATCGGCCGCATCTTTCGGTAACGCCAGTGCCAGCGCCGAGCCGTCGCGATCGAGCGCGAACGAGCGCGAGCCTTGCGATCCGTTTGTTCCCCATGCAAGCGTGCCGTGCAGCGTTGCGATCTGCAGCAGTGTACGGTCGGCCGTGACGGTCACAAAATCGACCGAGAAGTCATCCGGCCCCAGGCTCAGCCATCCGCCCGAGTGCTCGCGATCGGGCGTCTCCAGCCGGTCGACACCGCTATCCTGCATCAGCACCGCGTAGGTCGTGTAGCTGTACTCCGGCGCCGCGCCCGCGCCCAGCGTCAGCGCAAGCGTCGCGCAGTCGTCGGGTGGCGCGAGCGCAGCGGTGGCGATCGCCGCCTGCGGGCGCTGTGGTGGCATTGGCGGCGCGTTCAGCGTCACGCCGATCTCTAGCACGCCGGGGCGCTGGTCGGGCAGGTTGGCCACCACAGTCACCGGCAGCACGCCAGTGGGAAACGCCTGCACGCTGATTTCGCGATAGACCGCGTCGAGCCCGCGTCTCTGTACCAGATCGCGCGCCGCCGTCAGTGGGTCGAGCCGCAGCACCACCGGGCGCAATGCCTGGATCGGCACGGCCAGATCCCATATAAAGTTGCCGTCGGGGATCTGATCCAGGGCGGGCAGTGCGAATGTCGGGCACGCCTGCTCGCCGGGCGCGGCCACGAATGTGCCGAAGCGCGTCAGCACCCGATCGGCCATGGCTTGGGCAAAACTCTCGGCAATAACGCTGGATAGCGCGCCGCCGACCTGCAGCGGCAGCGCCGCCAGATCCTGCCGGAAGAACTCGACCACTGCGCTGCGCGCGAGCCGTCGCCGGTCGTCGGCCAGCGCCTGTAGTGGCGTTAGCAGCGCCGCCGGGTTGAAGCTGACTGTCACCGGCAGCCGCGGGCTCACACCCAATAGTGCCAGCTCGGCCGCCACGGTCAGCGCCAGCAGCTCGCTCTGCAGCGCGCCTTTGATCAGCGCGGCCAGTGGTGGCGCCACATGGAGCAGCACGCGATGTGTCACAAGGCCGTTGGCAGCCAGCGCGGCCGGCGGCGGCAGCTCCACCGGCGGATCGCCGGGCAGTCGCAAGAGTTGCAGCCGTATGAACCCGCCGGCGAATACGGCCGGCCGCAGCATCGCTCCAGGGCGAAGGTCGCGCAACTGCGCCAGCGCATCGGCCGTGCGGTCGCGCGGGGCCACCCGCAGATCCAGCCGCCCGTAGGCATCCGCGGCGGCGAACCGGCCGAGACGGCGCACCAGTTCCAGAACGAAGTCGGGGCTACCGTCGGCGTTGGTTGCGACCTCTAACTCATCGGACAACAGCAGTGCATCGCCGCCCTCGAACGGAGAGAAGAGCTGAAAGCCGTCGCCCTGGATCGGTTGATCAAAATCCGGCAGACTGTAGAGTGTCATATCACATCACCTTCGGCCAGAACGACGTGCCGGTGCGCGTGCCGCTTTCGCCGGCGACATCGCCTTGAGCCCGCCGCAATGTCACGCTATAGCCATAGCTCCACGGATCGCTGTGGTGCAGCAGGAAGCCGCGCGCCGGCATATACAGCATCACCGTCTTGGTGATGATCTCGCTGGTGGTCGTCTTGCTTTCATCGTCGAGCGTGCCGGCGGTCAGGTCGACATCCAGATCCTCGCCATACTGCCCACGCCCAGGGAAGCGCACGCTGACGGCGTAGAGCGCACCGCCCGGATCACTCGTTCTGCCGAACATTGCGCGCAGCACCTTGATCGCCACCGGCAAGGTCTGAGTCATTGGGACGTTCGGGTCGACGATCGCGTCAAGCACTTTCTCCGGGTCGGGCAGCACCTCAGCGGCGGCCAGATCGAACACCGCATCGCACGGGCCGTCGCCCACAAGCGCGACCTCAGGCGTCACTAACAGCCCCAGCGACTCGCCGGGCGCCAGCGTGATTGGCAGTTGGATCGGTTGTCGATTGGGGTCGCGTAACACCGCGCGCGTTTCTGATGTGAGATCGCCGCTGCGATGTAGCGTCGCAGGCAGCTCTTTGATTCGTACCGGGCTTTCGATGACATTGGTAAGCCGCGAGCGCACGCCGATAAGCTCGGGGAATTCCGGGGCGGGAAGCTCAGCTTCCTCATAACTGAACAGCTCGCCTACCAGGTCGTTCAACCGCGCGACAAACGGAATCGGCAGCTGCGGCGTATCGCCGAGCGTCACGTCGACCTCGCCCCAAAACACCGAGTGCGCCGGGTTGCTGTCCGCGCTACTGCACAACGCGTCGTAGATCGGCTGAAATGTCTGCAGCGGCATCGTGATCGTGTCATAGATCCCACCGGGCAAGCCCCTGGCCGGGTTATTGAAATCGAGCCCAACATTTGGTCGTTCGACCAGCGGGCCGTCCGCGCCGGCGGCGCCCGGCAGCGCCAACCGGAACGTCGCCTTCACGGTGGTCAGCGGGACGAAGCGCGGGCCATTGACTCCTTCGGGAAAGTGCGTGCCGGGGGGGATATCGGAGTTAAGCTGGCGCGCGGCATCTTCGAGCCGCTTGGCGTCGGTGAATGGCGCGGCGGCGTAGGTCATGGTCACCTGGCCATTGTTGGTGGAGAGCTTGATTGCCGGCACGCGCGGCGGCGTATCCTGCCGGGCGATCTTAAACGCGTCGGGCAGGTAGAAGAAGCGCCATGGCCGCGCCGGGTCCTGGTAGTAGTTATATACGCGACCATTCCATTGCTTAGTGAACAGCTCCAGATCGAGGCCCTGGCCGTTGGTCTGCGCGCCATCCTGAAAGATATAGTCGTAGCTGGCCGGGAATGAGCACGCCAGCGTGTCTTCCAGCGCAGCGCTGCGCGCCTCGAACAGCTCCTCGTGCGGCGGCGGCGGCTCGCTCACAACGCCGCCCCCCACCTGCCCTGAGCTTGACGAAGGGTCGTCGTTGTACGGCGGCTCGCTCACAACGCCGCCGCCGTCATCGATTGGGCGGCGCCGCATAGCGACATCCAATCTGCGCAGGCCAACTACCCCTAGGTATGGCGGTTGGGCCTCACTCGCCACGCCAACGGCATAGCTGATCGTGCGGCGCACCACCAATGTGGTTCCGCTCGTCTGCAGCGCCAGGTGCAACTGTGGCAGCGATTGGGTGTCGACATGCAGCACGGCCTGGAAGCCGCCCGGCTCATCGGCGATCTCCTGGAACGTCCAGGCATCCCAGACCGTCTGGCCGCCGATCGTGCGCGGGTAGCGCAGCTCGACCGTGCGCGGCGCATCGATCGGGCGGGCATTGCGCGCGCTGAGCTCGATCGCCGGATCGGCATAGCTGATCAGATGCACAGTCAGCTTGCCGCCTTGGGCCTCACGCTCGAGCCGCACGCGCAGTTGCTGCCCGCCGACCGCATCCGCGACCGCCAGCTTATAGCGTGGCAGATAGCAGAAGGCTTGTGGGTTGCTCAGCGCCGGCTCTTCGAGCAGCATACCGAACAGCAGCGCGGGCTGGCCTTGCGCCGCCGGGTTGCGGCAGATCGGCAGCTTGAGCTGGCTGCGTGGGATTCCCAGCCTCGGTTTGAAAACATCGAGCAGATCCGGGCGCAGCTGGTTGGTGCGCTTGAGCGCGACCTCGTTGAGCAGGTTCAGCGATGGCGTGAGTGCGATGCGTGAGCGGCTCGGGTACTCAGACACCTGAAGAACCTGGTCACTGAGCGGCGAAGCCGCCGCATTGGTGGCCGGGCTGGTCACAACCTGGCCAACCAGAATATTGCCCAGCGGTGCGCTTGCCGCCCCAGCGGTCGCGTCCGTCTCCACCGTCGCAGCCCGTAGCGGCGCGGCAACCACCGCCGTCGCCAGCTCCGGCGACACAGCTATCACCTCAGGCGACTGGATGATATTCGTCAGACGTAATGGCAGAGCATCGATCGATTTACCGAGTGGCATGCAAGCCTCCTTCAAAAACGCTGCCAGACACGACCGGCGGACCGTACCGCAAGGACTCGGAGACAATACGAAGCGAAAGCGGCTTGGCAAGCAAGCGCCCATATAAAATCAATACATCAGGCATGGATCGAAGTAATCACAGCCGAGAGAGGGTTTTGTGTGGGATGATGGTTGCTGTGATTATTAACTTGTTACATCGAAAAGAACGCAAGGAATGTTTGTTTTCGAGGTGATAATAAGCTGAGCTCTATTATGTACGCTCGTAGTCAACCCCATGTTGCATTGCAAAGGCCTCTGGTAATAGTGCGACGAATAAAAATTGGTCATTTTTCGCCCGTCGGACGAAAAATGACCAGTAAAAGGCGTAAAGTACCGCTAGTGACGAGTTATTCGCACAAATGCGTCAGTTGCATCTGGATAAATACACACCTCGTGAATATAATACTCCGCGGCGATATCGCGCGTCGCTTGGGCGAGTATTTCCTCAAGGCGCTGCTTTGGTAAGTAGGTAATATGACCGATCCGATGGGTAGAGACGTAGTTGCCGAAAGAGGGATCGACCTCGGTTATGATATTGAATAGCACGTGTTTCGTCGAAAGCGCGAGCATTTTTTCTATGCAATAAGCGACATAGCGTTCGTAGCCGATCACGCGCGAAACCAGCACACCCATATTCACAACCAGATCAAACTGCTCGCATGGAGCAAACGAGGTGGACACAAAATTGGCTTGCTGGAAGCGACAAGGCGGCAGATATTCATTGCGGCAGATATCAACAAACGCCTCGACGAGATCAATGCCGAGATAGCTGTTGATCGCCACATTTTGGGATTGTATGAAGTCGATCAGGTCGCCCATGCCGCAGCCGACGTCGAGCACCGATATCGGCGCAGACAGATCGACGCCATCGAAGAGATGCTGATAGAATACGAGATCTTTATCGCTCGCGCGCTCGGCGAGCGCCTGGGGAGAATGGCCATGCTGGCGCAGCAGCCGAGTGTAATATCGGGCCACGAGTAGGCCGCTGATTTCCCACCCCTTAACCAAAGCACGGCGCTTTGTGGTTCGCAGCGAGCGACACAGCGGGGATAACGAGATTGGCACACACTTCAGGGTATGCTTGATCATATTCGCTTCCGCAGACATGGCGAATCTTAAATGAGACCTATGATTCCTACAAGGGATTGTAACCTTCTCTTCATTACTTGGCAACTACAGCAGTTGCAAAGTCGGCAGCGCGAGAGGCTGCGCCTCATCGCAACCCAATTATTTACCCTATCACTGCGCGGCAAAGTCGCGCAGTGATAGGGAGCGAAAAAAGCGCGGGGAGGCTTCGCCTCCCCGCACCTAGCTCAATTGATACAAGCAATCGAATCGTATGCCGTCGCTCAGGACGCGAACCACTCCATGCCAGTTTGCAGCAACAAGTAGCCGTTCAGCGCTACGATCACAGCCGTCACCGCCCAGGCCAGCACGCTCAACCAGCGCGGATTCACAAACTGGCCCATCTTGATCTTATCGCTGGTGAACATGACCAGCGGCACGACGGCGAAACTCAATTGCAGCGACAACATGACCTGGCTAAGCACCAGCAGTTGGCCGGCACCACGCTCGCCGTACAGCGCCGCGACAATCACCGCCGGAATGATGGCGATCACGCGAGTGATCAGGCGCCGCAGCCATGGGCGCAGCCGAATATTGAGGAAGCCCTCCATCACGATTTGGCCGGCCAGTGTGCCCGTCAGCGTCGAGTTCTGCCCGGAAGCCAGCAGCGCCACGGCAAAGAGCGTGCTCGCGAACGTCGCGCCCAACACCGGCGTCAACAGCATATATGCGTCGTTGATATCGGCCACGCCGGCATGCTCGGTGCCATAGAACGCCGCCGCCGCGGTGATCAGAATGGCGGCATTGATAAAGAATGCAAACAGCAGCGCCACAGTCGAGTCGATCGTCGCAAATTTGATCGCGCTTCGTTTGCCCTGATTGGTGCGCTCGAAAGCGCGCGTTTGGACGATGCTGGAGTGCAGATACAGGTTATGTGGCATGACCGTGGCGCCGAGGATGCCAATTGCAATGTACAGCGCGCCGGGGTTAGTGACGATCTGCGCCGTAGGCAGCAGGCCGCCGAAGATCGCGCTAACGGCCGGCTGCGCGGCGATCAGCTCATAGGCGAAGCATCCGCCGATAACAAAGATCAATCCGCCGACCAGCGCTTCGATATAGCGGAAGCCGCGATTCTGCAGCAGCATGACAATCAACACGTCCGAGGCCGTCAGTATCACGCCCACTACCAATGGCAGGCCGAAGAGCAAGTTCAGCGCAATCGCCGAGCCGATAACTTCGGCGAGGTCGCAGGCCGCAATCGCGATCTCGCAGAGCACCCACAGCACGAATGAAACCGGTGTGGAGAAATGATCGCGGCAGGCTTGCGCTAGGTCGCGCCCGGTTGCAATGCCAAGTTTCAAGGAAAGATGCTGAAGGAGAATTGCCATGAAGTTTGAGATCATAATCACCGAGAGCAGCAAATAGCCAAATTGCGCCCCGCCGGCCAGGTCGGTCGCCCAGTTGCCTGGATCCATATAACCGACCGAGACCATCAGCCCTGGGCCGGCAAATGCCAATAGTTTGCGCCAGAAACTCGGTGTGTTTGGCACATGCACCGAGGCAAACACTTCGGGTAGCGAAGGAATCGATCGAGCCAGACGCCAGCCCGGCTCAGCGGTGTTTTGGTTGGATGCGCTAGAGGTAATCGTGGCGTTTTGGTTCGTTACATTAGAGCTAATCATAGAGTCAGAGCTAATCATTGGGGTTCGGTCTCCTCATTCGATCAGGGCTTTCTACAAAGAAGGCTGGTTGAGTAGTGCGTCTCAAGCATACCTAAATGTCATATCATTGGTGTGCCGAGTAGTGTATTAAGGGTCTGCGAAGCTGCATTCACCTCTTCCAATCACAGTTATTTAGCCTCACCTAAATCTCAGTATACATCGGTTTTTCGTGTGTGTCAAGCCCTTCTTAAGACCGAAACTGAATATATCAGCTTGGTCTCATTGACGATCGAGCCGCGCTCGTGCTATCCTGATACCTAGAATAACGAGGTATCAAAAGGAAATGCGATGACGCCAATCGATCGCGAGCTGCTGAAGGGCAGCCTCGACGTGCTGCTGCTGGCGCTGCTGGAAGGCGGGCCGATGTATGGTTACCAAATCGTCAAGGAGGTGCGCAGTCGCAGCGCGGGTGTCCTGGAGCTGAAGGAGGGCTCGCTTTACCCGGCGCTGCATCGTCTCGAGCGTCAGGCGCTGATCGAAGGCTTCTGGCAAGCGCGCGACGACGGCGCCGACCGGCGTTACTACCGCCTGACCGCACGGGGGGCGCAAGCCACTCAGGAGAAACGCGCCGAGTGGCAGCGCTTTGCCGCGGCGGTAGAAGGGGTTCTGCGCCATGCCTGATCACGATCACTCTCCGATTGCTGAGTATCTGCGGCAGCTCGACATACTGCTGGCCGACCTGCCGCGCGAGCGCCGCGCCGGCATTCGCCGCGAGCTGCTCGGGCACCTCGACGATGCCGCCGCTGAACAGGGCGCCGATCCAAGCGACCCAAGCTTTCAGGCGCTGGTGATCGATCAGCTCGGCGCCAGCGCTACGGTGGCCGCAGAGTTTGGCGCGCTGTATGGCGGCGTCTATCGCACCATGCAACGCATGGCATACGTCGGCGGTTTTTTCGGCGGATCGCTGGGCATGTTCGCCGTGCTGCTGGCTGGGCCAATTTTTCACAACAGCACACTCGCGCTGATTGCTGCGGGCGGGCTAGGAATTGTGGGAACCATACTCCGCAATCAGCGACCGCGCGCTGGTTGGCTGCTGATCTTCATGAGCGGCCTGCTCTTCGCCATGGGCGGATCGCTCGTGCTACACGGCCCACTCGCGCACTCGTTCGATCTGCTCGCCGGCGGCATGCTGCTCCTGAGCGGCGAACTGCTGCTGGTCAATGCCGCCGTGCATCCTGCGCTCGCTCGGCTGCCGCCCGCCGGCAAAGCAGTGTTGCTGCTAATCGGCGCCTTGCTGGTTAGCTTCGTGCCGCCGTTCTCATATCTGCCGAACCCACTCGGCGCATACTACCTTGTTCGCGGAGGCTATCGCTACGACCCGCGCCTGCCGCTGGTCAACCGCTTCGCCACGCTGGGCGCCGACCCTGCCCCGCTGGTCGCCGGCCGGCTCGAACGACTAATCGGCCAGACCGGTCTCGATCCGCTAGACCCCAACGCGCCGCTGGTGAGCTACGAGCTACAAGGCGTCACAACCACGGTGGGCGGGAGCATGGCCGTGGTTGAAGCCGAACTGCACTATGCCGATGGAACTGCGCGGCGCTACAGCATCCCCGTGACCCAATACGGCTGGAGCCCGCGCGTCGAACTGACCGGCGTGGATCGACTACTGGCCGAGCACCGGCCGCTCGCTGGTTTGATTCCCACCCGGTCCGATACATCCATCCAGCTGGGCGCGGCGGCGCGACTGCCGCTGGATGAAGCGGCGCGTCGCATGTTCAGCGCAGATGAATGGCTTGCCAACTACACTGGCGACAACCTGCAATGGTCACGCGATGGTCATTCGTTTTTGATCGCCAGGGGGCCGGCGCTGTGGCGCATCCCGATCGGCGGCGCGGCACCACAGCTGCTGGCGAACGACGTGGCCAGCTACACCCGCAGCGACGACGATCAGTTCGTAGCATTTGTGCGGCCAATCCTGCCGGTGATTGCTCCGCGGCCGCGCTACACGATCACGATCGCCGACCTTGCCAGCGGGGAACAACACGACGTTGCCGAGACCGACCGCGCGGCGGTGGCATCCAGAGCCGGCGCGGCCTACTTCCTGCATGGTGGAGCGCTCTGGCGCGCGCCCTTCGGCGGCGGCGCAGCCGAGCGGCTTGGCCAACTTCCCGACGCCGACCCCCTGTTCGAGAGCCCAGCGCCACTGGCAATCTCACCTGATGGCCGGCAGGCGGCCTACCGTTGCGGCAGTGACCTCTGCGTGGCCGATGTGACAGGCCGAAACTTGACACGCGTCGCGCTCGGGTACGAGCCGCCAAGCCAGCCGGCTGGCCCGCAAGCAGGCGCCACGCCAGGCCCACAGCCAACCGCTTTGCCAGCCGAACTCTCGCCCCCGTACCTATGGTCGCTGAGCTTGGCATGGAGTCCCGACGGCCAGCGGCTCGTGGCTGCCAGCGCGGCAACCGACGAACGCGGGCGGCCCGAGCTGCGGATCATCACACGCGCTGGCCAAGTCGAGCTGCGGCGGCAACTCGGGCCTGACGGGCCGCTTGGCGATCCGCAATGGACGCCCGACAATCGCTTCGTCGTTCTCAACGCGTACCCCGCCGGCGGGCGGCGAATTGTAGCAATCGAAATCGCGACAGGCAAGGCGTACGACCTGAGCAAGCCGGGTTGGGATGCCTTCGCCAGCCTCGTGCCGGATGGGCGGACGTTGCTGCTCTGGAATGGGCGCGGCGGCTTCTGGACCGCGCTGCTGCTGATCAAACCTGCATAAACACAAGGCTTTTAACGCAAAGGCGCGGAGATGCGCAGAAACTGAGATTTTTGTATTGCTCAATGTCTCTGCGTCTTTTGGCCTTCGCGTCACCCAGAGGGTACCCGGCGTTAAAAGCTCGCCAACTTTACTTCGACTTCGCGGCCCGCTGCGGCCGAACGATAGCACGCGTCGATGATCGCGGCGCGGCGCAGGCCTTCCTCGGCACTTGGCACGCGCGGCGCGCCGTCGAGCACTGCGGCGACGAAGCGCTCGGTCACCGCGTCGTGGCCGCCGGCCTTGCGAAGTTTCGGCGCCATGTCGGTCGGCACACCGGCGATATCGTGGAATACGCGCACCGTATTCTCGTGGGTGTAGTTGCGGACCATAAGCTCGACACCGCCTTCGGTACCGTAGAGCGTCACGCCGAAGTCGTCGCCGGCGGCGCTGTGGGTCGCCCAGCTGGCCTCCAGCAGCAGCGTCGCGCCGCCTTCCAGGCGAATAAATGCCGTAGCCAGATCCTCAACCTCGTACGGGCGCTGCTCGTTGCTGAATTGGCTACGCAGATCCCAGCCTTTGAGGCCGCGCGGCCCAAACTCGGCGTAAACGTTGGCGCTGACGCCCAGCGGACGCGGCTCGCCGATCAGATACATCGCCATGTCGAGCACATGCACGCCCAGATCGACCAGTGGGCCGCCGCCGGCCTGTTCTTTGCTGACGAACCAGCTGCCCAGGCGCGGGATGCCGGCCCGGCGCATCCAGTGGGCTTTGGCGTAATAGATTCTCCCCAGCGCGCCCGACTCGATGTACTGCTTGACCCACTGTACATCGGCGCGGTAGCGATGGTTGAACGCGATCATGAGCACGCGATCGGCCGCCTGTGCAGCCTCGATCATCGCTTGGCCCTCGTCGGCGGTGCGCGCCAGCGGCTTTTCGACCAGCACATGCTTGCCGGCCCGCAGCGCATCGATTGTCACCGGCGCGTGCAGGATGTTTGGCAAACAAATACTTACGGCATCGATGCCTGGCGCGCTCAACAGATCCTGATAATCACGATATATCTGCGGCACCCGGTACTCGGCCGCGACCCGGCGCACGCGCTCGTCGTCGAGCCCGGCCAGTGCGATTATTTCAACCCGCGGCAGCTTGCTGTACCCAGCCAGATGGAGCTCGCCAATCCCCGCGCCGATGACTCCTACGCGGAGGCTCTTCGTTTCCATGAAAGACTCCTTCGTAACAGCGCAACGATATTCGACGCATTATAAATCATCAATTTGGCGCGCGGGTGTTGTAGGGGAGAGTTGAGTCTTGACCGATGTGGTAATCTAGAGGCATCCACACGGGAGGCATACGCCGTTTCTTCTCTTGGTGGCAGATATCCTTCACGATAACCGTTTCTTTCCTCCAGCTTCCCCCCACTCGTCTATACTTTCCTCACCGCGGTCATCCTCCAGCCTGATCATGCCTTAGAGGAGACAGGCCATGGTCGTAACCAAACCATCTCGATACGTTCAGAGGCTGAGGGGCCACACGGCGGCAGCGTCGTAAAAGAGGTCAGGCTGTTGAAAACGTTTCTCACAAAGCAGAGACAAGATCACTCCCCTAGCAGCCTGTTAGAGTGAATCGGCGGGTCTTACGTCCAGCGTCCACTTCGTTATCCTGACGGTAGGCCATCAGATTGAAGCGAGCGGATTGCCATGGGTTCCTTTGTTTCTTTCTTGGAAGTGGCCATCTGTGGTATATACGTTAGACATACTTGCGTGGGACGTGTTCTTTGCCCTCTCAATGCTCTTTGCTGCACCGGTATTCAAGGGAGGCAGGCTGGAGACGACAGTGCGGATTCTTATGATTATCAGTGGTGTCCTGAGTCTCGCGGGGTTGATCGGTGTGCCAGTTGCGAATATGCAAGTCCGGGATATCGGAATTGTTGGCTACGCTGTGGTAGCTCCGGTTGCGTTTCTCCTGTTGGGCATGCTTTTCGGGCGTACGCAGCAGGTGCCGGGAGAGACCAGGCGCAGCCTTGCTTCTCAATCGGCGACGTAACAACGGCTTGCATTTGATGGTACTCCGGTGCGTTTCGCAACGCAACCGAGGCCTGCCGTTTGAAGGATCCCATTGACCCAGATCACAAGGCTACTGTGCAGCTTTTCACGAATTGGCAGCATCGCATAGCGCAAGTGCAGTTCATGAAGCAGGTATTCGATGTCCGCCCGCACTTCCTGCTCTCTTGCTATGTCGATTGGGTCTGGTGGTTTGGAGGCCATATACGTTTCATACTCACGTTGGCCGGCAACATCGCGGTATCGCGAACGCAGGTTCCAGACCAATGAGGGTAGATGTGGCGCCACCTGGAGTCGCGCAAGTATCAAATCAAACGTATTATGATGGTATGTTTTCAGTCGCTACCACTCACTCATATCTTACTCGGTGACGGACCTCTGCTGCCATAGAGTAGGCACGAAGTAGAAGGCTTGACTTACAGACCCATTGCAGACGCGGAAAAATAAATACCCATTACCTATAAATTGGACTCGTTCTTATGCTGTAGAATAAGATATGACAGCCGAGAACAAAGGCCGCAACATGCCTGATTGGGCGCGAGAAGAACGAGAAAGCGACCTTGCGTGGATTCGAGCAAATCTGCCGAGCTTCTGGCCAGCTGCACAGGCACAATTTGCAGCACAGGGGAGAGGAGTCGTTGTTGTTGATACCACTGTTCAGCCACTCCCGAACGCTGGACACCCAATGTACTACCTCCCACAACAAATGGCAGCGGAAACCGGCGACGATGAGACCAAGCGCATGGTAGGGGAGTATGATCCGACCAAAGAATTTGTGGTTGTGCTCATGAAAACACAAGAACGGACAAGCGCCTATCGAGTGCAGACCTTTGAACAAAGGGGGAGGCCATCGCGAAGCGAGAATTTGTGAGCGGAGCTTTGGAATTGCTCAGCTTCACCTTTGGGCCATTTCCTTCTCCGTAAGTTGTGATATTGTGACTCAACAGCAAACAACTAGACGACCATCTTGGACTACAATATGGCGAGGAACATCTAAACAGAATTGTTTTCAAAAAGTGTTTACTGATGCAGGTCAAGCGTAGCCCTTATCAAAGCCGCCGCGCCGACTGCCAGTTTAGCAATAAGTGCGGCAGGCTATAGGACGAAAGAGGATGCTGATGCCCTTCACCCGCTGGACCTTAGCCACGCAGTTGTTGATTCTCGTGGGGAGTGTCCTCCTACTGACCACGGCGTTGGTCTTGCTCTTGGCAATCGTGCAAGCCCGGTTCGTCATCGAAGACGACGTTACGGGACGCAACGCTGTGTTGACCGATGCGGCCAGCCAACTGTTGGTCGTACCCTTGGCCAGTGGCGATCGGGCGGCCGTGGAACGGATCCTGACTCTGGTGGTGCGCGACGAGGGACTCGCCCGCGCCTCGGTGCTTGATGCTGCGGGAACGCTGATCGCCAGCAGCGGTGAGGCGGCGCCGGAGGACCCGGCCGATTTCGCGCAGGACATGGCCTTTGCCCGCGCCGCCATGCACGACAACCAACGCCGCTCCCGGAGCACGGAAGACCATTTCGATCTCGCCGTGCCTATTACACAGGACGGGCGGATACTGGGCATGGTGGTGGGCGAATCGGACTTCGAGGCGGCGGCCGATAAAGTGGATGTCGTGATCCCCCAGATGATCGCCGCCAGCCTGCTGGTCACTCTGCTTGGCGGGCTGCTGGTGTGGCTGATTGCCCGCTACTTCGCGCGCCCGGTGCGAGAGCTGGCGCTGGCGGCGACCGTGGTTGGCCAGGGTCAGCTGGATGCACCGCTGCCCATCCGCCGGGGCGGGGAGATCGGTGCGCTGGCGACGGCCTTCCAGCAGATGGTAGCGAACCTGCGGACCGCGCGAGCGGAAGTGCTGGAGCAACAGAATACTCTCGAAGCCCGGGTCGCGGAACGGACGACCGACCTGGAACGCGCGCTCATGGAATTGCAGGCGGCCCTCGGCGCGCGCGAGCAGCTGAGTACGACCGTGCGTGCGCTGGCTAGTCCGGTGGTCCCGGTCCTAGAGGGCATTTTGGTCATGCCGCTGATTGGAGTGATTGACAGTGAGCGCGCCACTCTGCTGCTGAATGCTCTGCTGAAGGCAATTGAACAATACCGGGCCCACAGGGTGATAATCGACGTAACCGGCGTACCACTGATCGATACGCAGGTCGCTGGAGTACTGCTTCAAGCCATCGACGCGGCGCGGTTGTTGGGCGCCCAAACGGTGGTCGTCGGCATTCGCCCAGAACTGGCGCAAACGATCGTCGGGCTGGGAGTGAATCTCGACCATGTAGTCACGCACGCCGATTTGCAAAGCGCGGTGAGCTACGCCATGCAGTCCGCGCGCCGCAGTGTTTGATGCACTCGTGTCGTTATCCTTCTCTGGTTCGTCAGTGAAGCTCAAGGCATTCTATCAGCGGCGATTGAATAGCCAATGATGTCAGGGTGCGGGGCCGGCCGAGGTGCGCCAGTACTGCCGGTTCGAGGAAGCCGGCCAGCGCCTGATGTAGGCGGCGATGCGGCAATTGCATCTCTCGGCGCGCGCCTACCACGGCGTGCTCGAGCTCGCCCGCACGATCGCCGACCTGGCCGGCGCCCCCGATGTTGGGCCGGCGCACCTGGCCGAGGCGATTCAGTACCGGCCGAGAAGAGTGGAGTAGGATGGAGGGCTGCGTACTGGCGCGGGAGAAGCCAGCCGCCTACTGCGCCGAGGGGGCTATGCTCACTGGCTCTGCGGCCTCCATAGCGCCTATATCCAGTGTATAGGCAATGGCCTGTTCGAGCGTCATCGCCCGGCCCTCCTCCCACACCGCCGCGAAGGTCGCCTCATCGAGATGGGCGCGGACGGCGGCTACGTCCCGCTCGTAGGCCGGGCGCGCAGCCGGCGGCGGCCGCACGCCGATCGTTGTGCGCAGCGTCTCGGCGGCCCCCAGTAGTCGCGCCGCCCGATCCGCCCGGCCCTGCCCAACGGCCACCCCCGCGAATGCCTCCAGGCTCTCAATCAGCACGTCTTGCTCCGCAAACTGCTGCTGGAGGATCAGCCCATCGCGCAGGATCGCGCTGGCCTGGGCGCTGTCGCCCTGCGCATTGACCAGCGCGCCCAGCACAGGGATCAGCACGGTCAGGCCGCTCAGTACTGCCTTCTCACGGAACCATCCGACCTGCTGCTGCGGGAGCGCGAGCACGCGCCCATCGTCGCCCTGCACCAGCGCCAGCCGGCCAAGATTTAACAGCGGCCACACGCCCACGAAGTCATTCCTTTTATCCTGAACCAGCAGCAGGGCCTCCCAGAAGCGTGCAGTCGCCCGTGGGAGGTCGCCCTCGTTACACGCTATGTCCCCAAAGGCATTGAGAACCTCAGAGGTTTCGTTGACATACCCGCGTTTACGACACAGGGCCAGGCTCTGCTCCAGGAGCGCCACGGCCCGCGCGGTATCGCCGTGATCGCCCGCGAAACAACCCAGGTGGTGTAGCATTGTCGCACAATGGTAGTGATCACCGAGCTCTTGGTTCAGCGCGAGCGCTTCTTCAAGGAGCTGCATGGCCTGCAAGTCGCCATCGCGCCAGGCGTTGATTCCCTGGTAACAGCGCACATAGGCGATGCCAGATTGATCGCCGGCCGTGCGGAAGAGCGCCAGGGCCTCGACATGGGCTGCGCCCTGCGCCAGGAATGGATTCGCGTCCAGCATCCCCCGATACGCTGCGGCGAGCAGTAGCGCCCAGGCGCGGATCCCCGGCGCTAGCGCGTCGCGCTGCGCCAACACCGCTTTCAGCCAGCGCCATCCTTCGCCCTAATAGCCAATCCTGCTCCAGAGTCCGTCCCAATGTTGTCCTGCGAGCGCGATGGCAATGCGGGCCCCGGTCTCCATATCGCTGCCCTCCAGCGCCCACTCCAGCGCCGCGCGCAGGTTGTCGTGCTCGACCTCCAGCCGATCCAGCCACGCGCCCCGCTCCCTACCACGGAGGTGCGGCTCAGCCGTCTCCGCCAGCGCCAAATAGTGCTCGGCGTGCCGCCGGCGCACCTGCTCCGCCTCGTCACTCGCTTCTAGCTGCTCCAGCGCATACTCTCGAATCGTTTCCAGCATGGTGAAGCGCGGTTCCCCCGCCACGCCCTCCGCTGGCTGTACGAGACTCTGGTCGAGCAGCGCCCCGATTAAATTGAGCATAGAGCATGGAGCATTGACAGCGGGGTGCTTGTGTAAAGCATTTTTCAATGCTTCATTTTCAATGCTCAATTCCGAAGCCACAGCTTCGGCTGCTTCCAGTCTGCAACCACCCACGAACACCGCCAGCCGCCGGAACAGCAGCTGCTCGTGCGCATCGAGCAGGTCGTAGCTCCAGGCCAGGGTGTCGCGCAGGGTCTGCTGCCGAGCAGGCAGGGTGCGCGATCCACCGGTCAGCATACTCAGACGGCTGCTCAAGCGGTCGAGCAGCATCTGCGGGGGTAAGAGCCGCACACGTGCTGCGGCCAGTTCAATCGACAACGGCAGGCCGTCGAGGTGGTGACAGATCGTACTCACGGCGCGGGCAGTGGCAGGGGTCAGGCGAAAGTTCGGCCTAGCCGCCCGCGCTCGCTCGACAAACAGCCGCACCGTCTCGACACGCAGCAACGCGTCGAGGGCTGGCAGCGCGTGCAGATCCGGCAACTGCAAAGACGGAACTGGGACGGTATGCTCGCCATACACCCCAACCACAACCCGGCTCGTGAGCAGGATCGTAAGCTGTGGAGCGGCCGCCAGCAGGTCGGCGACCACGGGCGCGGCCATGAGCACTTGCTCGAAGTTATCCAGCACCAACAGCAGGTGCGTGTCGCGCAGGGCGGTCTGGAGGCGCAGCATCAGCGGTTGCGTGCCCACATCCAGGAGTCCCAGGGCACGGGCGATCGCCGTGGACACGAGCTCGGGATCGTGGATGGGGGCCAGGTCGACGAAGACGACGCCGTCGGCAAAGGCCGCCGCCAGATCGGCGGCGACCTGCAGGGCCAGGCGGGTCTTACCAATACCACCGGGGCCAGTGAGCGTCACCAAGCGCGTGTCCGACCGGCACAGCAGGTAACCCAGCGCGGCACGTTCCGGTTCGCGCCCGATCAGCGCGGTCGGCGGCGTGGGCACATTGGTTGGTCGCGTGGTATGGCGTCGTCCTGGAGTCTCGGCGGCGCTCGACATGGCCTGCGCCGGCACAAACGCGCCGCGCGCAATTGACTGGGCTGGCGGCGCGAGCCGATCCGCGCCCAGCTCCATGCGCGCGACCTGGATGAATGCCGCACGTTCATCGGCCGCGAGCTCGAGCTTGTCGGCCAGCCGCGCGGCCATCTCGCGCGATGGCCGGCGCGCGTCGGCCTCGATCTTTTGGATCAGATCGAGCGAGCAGCTGACTTGCTGTGCCAGTTCCGGCTGAGTCAGATCGAGCGCTTTGCGCCGCCGCTTGATCCACAGCCCAAGCGAGATGATATCGTCCATCGGCAGATCCCCAGCCATCGCAAGGTATTCGAACATGGATGACCGTGTAAGGCTTTTTGTACGGCTTATTGTACTGCGAAACGGTACCGCTGAACAGTGGCTAGATGCTTTACTAGCATCACGATAACTGAACGGCAGCGACATCTCGGGGCCAACCCCGAGCACACAAGGATGGGGGTATCCTATGTATACCTGGATCGAGCGTCGGAAGGTCAATCCCGAGCGTCTGCAAGAGACGATACAGCGCGCACAGAGCGAATTCTTCCCCAAGCTGCAGCGCGCCCCCGGTTTTACCGGCTTTCACCTCGTCGCCGATGAGGCGAACAGCATCAACACGGCGATCATCGTCTGGGAGAGCAAGGCGCAGGCCGACGCCTTCTCTGAAGAGAATAGCGGCTGGATGCGGACGCTCGAAAAGTTCGGGCATACGCTCCAGAGCGACAATCGCGGTGAGACGGTCATCAATCTCGAGCCCCAGCGGTAACCGGGCAGTCAGGTGCACGCGAGCGCAGCACCGGCATTCGAGAAAGACGGTCAGCTCGACAGAAAGGCGGCGATTCCACTTGAGGGCCGCCGCCTTTTTCTGATTCTACTATACCACAGCTGGCGCCCAGAAAAGCTGATGTCACTTCAAGCCAGTGGATCGAACCTAGCCGCGCTGGCGCACATAGCGATTCGCAGATGATACGCTGGGCTTGGCGCAGGCCGCACCTCCGTGCTACAATGCACACCATGACGATCGACTTCGCCGACTTGCTGCGCCACATGCCGGGCTATGCCCACCAGATCGCCCATATTCAGCCGCTGCCGGCGCGCGCGGCGCGCTTTGCCGCGCCCGCCACGCCGCTGCCGGATGCGCTCGCCGGCGTGCTGCAGGCGCGCGGCATCGAACAGCTGTATGTGCACCAGGCCGCCGCAATCGACGCGGCGCGCGCCGGCGAGCACCTCGGCGTCGTGACGACCACCGCCAGCGGCAAGACCCTGTGCTACCAGCTGCCGGCGCTCGAGGCCGCGCTGAGCGAGCAGTCGAGCCGTGCGCTGTTCTTATTCCCAACCAAGGCGCTGGCGCACGACCAGTTGCGCGCCCTGCGCATGCTGGCCGACCCGCTGGGAGTTCGTGTGGCTACGCTCGACGGCGACACGCCGCGCGGTGAACGCGACGCGGTGCGGGTTAGCGCGCAAATCATTCTTTCTAACCCCGACATGCTCCATCGCACGCTGCTGCCGGATCATCAGCGCTGGGCATCACTGCTGATACGACTGCGTTATGTCGTGCTGGATGAATCGCACACCTATCGCGGCGTCTTCGGCACGCACGTCGCACTGATCGTCCGCCGGCTGCGGCGGCTGTGCGCGCATTACGGCGCGGCGCCGCAGTTTATCTGCTGCTCGGCCACCAGCGCGAACCCACAGGAGCACCTCGCCGCGCTGATCGGCGCGCCTGTCGCGCTGATCGACGACGACGGGGCGCCGCAAGGGGCACGGGCGTTCATGCTGTGGAATCCACCGGTCATAGAACCGAGAACTAAGAACCAAGAACCAAAAACCCGATCGAGCGATACCTTCGGTTCTCGGTTCTCGGTTCTCGGTTCTCAGGGAGCAGGAGATTCGGGCCGGAGAAGAAGTACCAACATCGAGACCGCCAATCTGCTCGCGACGCTGGTGCGCGCCGGCGTCAAGACGCTGGCGTTCACGCGCACGCGCCGCGGAGCCGAGCTGGTGCTGCGCTACACCCGCGAGAATCTTGAAAACGGCCACGCCAGCCTGGCGCAGCGCGTAGCATCGTATCGTGCTGGCTATACACCCGAAGAACGCCGGCGGCTGGAGCAAGCCTTTCTGCAGGGCGAGCTGCTCGGCCTGGTCAGCACCAACGCACTCGAGCTGGGCGTCGACATCGGCGGAGTCGACGCGGTGATCATTGGCGGATTTCCCGGCACGGTCGCCAGCGCCTGGCAGCAGGCCGGCCGCGCCGGTCGCAGCCAGGAACGCAGCCTGGCCGCGCTGGTGGCGCAGGACGACCCGCTCGACCAGTTCTATATGCGCCACGCCGAGCAGTTTTTTGCCCGCCCGCACGAGCACGCCCGCGTGGCGCTCGAGAACCCGTATATTCTGAACGATCAGCTGCGCTGCGCCGCCGCCGAGTTGCCGCTGCACGACGCCGACGAGCTGTGGTTCGGGCCGACGTACCCGGCGCTGCGCGACTGGCTGCTGCGCCACGGCGACCTAACGCCAATCGACGATGGGCGCGCCACCGCGACCGCGCGCCACCCAGCCGCGCAGATCAACATCCGCAGCGCCGACGGCGAATCGGTCGCACTCAAAGACGCCGAAACCGGCCGCACGATCGAGCAACTGAGCGCCACCCGTGCGCCATTCGAGGTCTACCCCGGCGCGATCTACTTACACCAGGGCGACGCGTACTTGGTCGGCGCGCTACAGGCCCGCCATGCCGAGGCGCGCCGCAGCCAGGTGAACTACTACACCCAGCCGAACGAAGAGACGACTATCCGCATCGAGCGCATCCAGCAACAGCGCGAGATCGCGCCGGCCAGGCTGCACCTGGGCGTCGTCGAAGTGACGCGCCAGGTGACCGGCTACCGCCGCAAAGAGCACTACAGCGATGCGGTGCTGAGCGAACACGATCTCTCATTGCCGCCGCAGACCTTTCGGACGATCGCGGTCTGGTGGACGGTGCCGGATGAGCTGTGCCGGCGAGTCGAGACGGTCTGCGGCGAGGTGGTCGACGCGCTGCACGCGATGGAGCACGCCGGGATCGGCCTGCTGCCGCTGTTCGCGCAGTGCGACCGGGCCGACATCGGCGGACTCTCGCAAGACATGCACCCCGACACCGGCGCCGCGACAATCTTCGTGTACGACGGCGTGCCAGGCGGGGTTGGAATCGCCCAAATTGGCTACGAGCAGGCCGAAGAGTGGTGGCAGCAGACCCGCGCGCTGCTCAGCGACTGCCCGTGCGCCGAGGGTTGCCCGGCCTGCATTCAATCGCCCAAGTGCGGCAACGGCAACCAGCATCTTTCGAAAGTGGGCGCGGCGGCGCTGGCCGCGCTGCTGCTGGGCAAGCCGATCCCGACCGCCAGCACATTACCCTCGCGTAGCGGCGCCCGGCGCGCCAGCGCGGCCAGCCCCGAATCGCTGCTCGAAGATCTGCGCGGCCGATTGGAGCGAGCCCGCGGCGCACCGGCCGGCCCGCGCCGCGCCGCGCTGCTGGTGGCGCTACGCTACCGCATCGCGGTCGAGCGCGACAACATCGCCGGCGACGCAGATCGCGCTGCGCTGCGCGAGATCGAGGATGCCGCGCGAGGGCTATAAAAACTTTCTTTTGTTCATGCAAACTGGTCCAGTGCCGACGCCAGCGCAGGCCGTACTGTGTGAGAGCGCTCACGCAGGACGGTGGCCCCCTGCCCGGGCGATGGTCACCAAGTCGGCGAATATGCCCTGCCCGGCCTGCTCGGGTCCAGCGCCTGGCCCGATGATCGTGACCGCACGTACGGTATCCGTTTCGATCGTGAGCGCGTTCAGTACCCCGTCGACGCGGGCAAGCGGATCCGTGAGGGGCAGTGCCACCGGCTCGACCCGCGCCTCCAGCGGCGTGGATCCGAGTTCGGCGCCGTCGCCCGTTGGCTGGAGCCGCACACTGGCAACGAGCTTGATTCGACATCCGTCGCGCGCGGCCTGCTGGATCGCCTCTGGCGTAATCCCAGTGATCCCGCGTCGGATGACATGGTCGAGCGGAACGGCGCGGCCGAAGGCCGTGGCGGCCAGAATACGGACCTTGGCGACGACATCATGCCCCTCGACATCGTCGGTCGGGTCCGGTTCCGCATACCCCTGGGCCTGCGCGTCGGCCAGGGCCACAGGATAGGCGCGATCTTCCGCCATCAACGTGAGGATGTGATTCGCCGTCCCGTTTAGGATGCCGCGCACGGCGACCACGCGGGTGCCTGCCAACCCTTCTCGGATGGTGCTGATCACGGGCGTGCCCGACATGACGGTGGACTCCATACGGAACTGGACGCCGTGCCGCAGGGCGAGCGCAACCAATTCGAGCGCGGCGGCGGCGCACGCGCCTTTGCTCGATGTGATGACGTGCGTGCCACGTTCAAGCGTCTGGCGGATGTGACTCAGGGCCGGCTCGGGCTCACGCGGATTCGTGTTGCTCGCTTCCGCCAGCACATCGCGCTCGGTCTGCGCCAGACCTTCGAGCGCGGTGTCCCAGCGCCGCGCGCCAGGGTAGTTGGTCAAGGGACGTCCGGCGGCCGTAAGGTCGAGTAACGTGGGGACGTCGAGCCCGCTGTCGCGATGGATGAAGCCATCGCGCCGCGTCGCGACACTCACAACCGAGATGGCGACGCCGCACTCGGCTGCAAGCCAGGCATGGCGCCGATGCACAGCTGCGGCGAGCCAGCGCCCGACGGTACCGAAACCGATGATCGAAAGACGCAGTTGTCGCATATATCCTCCTATGATGCACGTATCCGCGATCAGCAGTATACTCCGCTATTATTCGTAACAGCAATCCGGGGAACACTATGCAGAACCAACCGTTTGTTCTAGGCGTCAACTACTGGCCGCGCCGCAAGGCGATGTCCTGGTGGTCGAACTTCGACGCCGCCGAAGTGCGCGAGGAGTTCACGATCATCAAAGACATCGGCCTGACGCTGGTGCGGATCTTCTTACTGTGGGAAGATTGGCAGCCCACGCCCGAGAGCGTCGACCAGACCGCGCTGAGCAACCTTGGCCAGGTGTGCGACATCGCCGCCGAGCTAGGGCTGCGGCTCGACGTGACCTTCTTCACCGGCCATATGAGCGGGCCATCCTGGGCGCCAGAGTGGATGCTGCTGCGCGACCAGCCGATGCCTCCCGGCGTGCGCCAGATCGTCAGCGGCGGGAAAATTGTCGATTGCGGCTACACCAATCAGTTCACCGATCCGGTGGCGCTGGCGGCCGAGGAACTGCTGCTGCGCACGGTCGTGGCGCGCTACAAAGATCACCCGGCGATCGGGCTATGGAACCTAGCGCCGCGGCCGGCCACGACTGGGTGCGGCGCATGGTCGCGACCATTCGCGCGCTCGACCCGACCACGCCGATCACCTGCGGGCTGCACGTGCCCGACCTGACCGACGACGTTGGCCTGCATGCGCATCAGGTCTTCGCCGAAGTCGATATCCCGGTCATCCACGGCTACCCAATGTATGCCAACTGGGCCACCGGCCCGCTCGATCCCGACTTCGTCCCGTTCCTGTGCGCGCTCACCAGCGCGCTGTGCGGCAAACCCACATTGATGGAGGAATTCGGCGGCTGCACCGAGGCGCCCGGCCAATCTTCTACGGTGTGGAGCTGGATTGCGTACGGCAAACCACGCGAGCAGTTCATGGCCTCGGAGGAGGCGCTGGCGGAATACCTCGAACAGGTGCTGGCAAAGCTGATCGAGGTTGGCGCTACCGGCGCGATGCTGTGGTGCTACGCCGACTATGCGCCCGACCTGTGGAGCCGGCCGCCGTGCGACGAAGCGCGCCACGAGCGCTTCTTCGGCCTGGTGCGGCCCGACGGCACGCTGAAGCCGCACGCCGAGGTGATCACTGGCGCGATCTAGCGGATAGAAGATCGAAGATCGAGGATGGAGGATGGAAGATCGTGATGCAATGCTATCTTCTATCTTCTATCCTCCATCCTCTATCCTCGATCATCGTGTACTGCGAGGCAACCATGCCGAAGAACAACCGTAAGGCCTGGCTCGTCGCCGGCGCCGTGTTGTTAGTCTGGTTTGCGATCAACCTGCTGAGCGCACATGTGCGGTCGGATTGCGGATTGCCGGCAGTGCTTGGCATGAGCGGCTGCGCCGACGACATACGCCGCGCGGGCTTCCCGTGGCAGTTTTGGGAGTCGGGCGGGTTTGCCTTCCGTCAGTATTGGTCGTGGCCAGCGTTCATCGGCGATATTGGTTTGGGGTTTTTGATAGCCGTTTTAGCAGGCTGGCTTGCACAGCGCTGGCTCATGTCCAGTGGCCGTGCAGCGGTTTGAGGTAGTTAACGAGGCGGCCCTGAATCTGGTCGAGCAGCGTCTGTTTCGCTACGTGCCTGAGGGTCATGCAGCCACAGTCCCACGAATTCCGGCTGCATCGTCTCGCCTACTACCCGCACCATCTCAGCAGTGAGTACACTGAGGTCGGTCTCGTCGCGCGCCGTCCTAGCGAAGGCCGCCAGCACTTTGGCCGCGTCGTACTTGCGCCGGTAGAAGCGCCGGTCGATGATCGTCTGGATGTGGCGGCGCAGCGGGGTGAACAGCACTGCAATTGCTAGCGTCGAGGTGACGATCGCCAGCTCCGATCCGCCTACGAACGGCGCGATAAGCGTTCGACTCACCACAATACAGCCAACGTAGATGAGCGCCAGCATGAGTGTGAGTGTCGAGTAGAGCAGCGTGCGCCGGATGATGATGTCGATGTCGAAGAGGTGGTAGCGCAGGATGGCGATGGCAATCACGATGGGTATGGTTATCAAGATCAGCCCCGCCGGCAGCTGCACGGCTAATGCCACCGGGTCGTCACCGCCCCAGCCGAGCCCTGTCGCTGCCAGAGTCAGAATGGTGACGAGGTACAACAGACCGAAGATGGTGCTCGCAAAGGCGATCCATTTGATCTGTGTCTTCTCCACGACGGAGCCTTGTTTGTAACGCACAAACAGCGACGCCGTACACAACACTGCCAGCACACCAAGAGTAACCTGCAGCAGCACCGAATACAGTGCGCGCACCCACTCGTCAGGGATCAACCCGATCGGGTTGGCAACGCTCCACGCCTCGCTGAATGGCAAGAGCTGCCGTCC